>Ga0070714_100001581_pt1 | contig 16548 bp, 22 predicted proteins | sample LARL83metaG_FD_65450 | JGI IMG/M metagenome (GOLD analysis project Ga0070714, IMG submission 65450) | Corn, switchgrass and miscanthus rhizosphere microbial communities from Kellogg Biological Station, Michigan, USA - LAR L8-3 metaG | ecosystem: Host-associated > Plants > Roots > Rhizosphere ... | reverse complement strand
TTGAAGCGTCCGTCGGAGCGGTCCGAAACCACATAGATGGTCTTGCCGTACCACATCGGGTCCAGGTCGCCGCCCTTGGAGTCCACTGCCAGCTCATCCTGGCCGGTCTCGAAGTCGTGGATCCAGGCATTCTGGTGCATGCCGCCGGTGTAGCGCTTCCAGGTGCGGAAGTTGGTGAAGATGCGGTTGTAGACGATGGACTTGCCGTCCGGGCTCCAGCTGAACATGCCGCCCTTGTCCAGGGGCATCAGCTTCTCCTCGCCGCCGCCGACCGGCACCGTGAAGTAGCGGCCGAACCAGCTGTTCATGGAGCTGCGGCGCGACAGGAACACGACCTGCTTGGAGTCAGGCGTCCAGCCCAGCACCATGTTGTCGGGTCCCCAGCGCTCGGGTGCCTGGTCCACCACGTCGGAGTGGAAGGTGAGGCGCCGCACTTCGCCGCCGCCGGCCGGCATCACGTACACGTCGGTGTTGGCCTGGTACTGGCCGGTGAAGGCGATCCACTTGCCGTCCGGCGAGTAGCGCGGCATCAGGTCGTAGCCGGGCTCGGCAGTGAGCCGCTGCGCCGTGCCGCCGTCGCGGGACACCTTCCACAGGTTGCCATGGGCCTCGAACACCACGCTGTCGCCGTGCAGGGTCGGGAAACGGGCGAAGGCCTCGCCGGCCTGGGCGGACTGGGCAAGGCAGGCCAGGCCCAGGCTCAGGAGCCAGGCGGCATGATGGAAGGTGCGCCGGAACATGTCGTCCTCCTCGAAGGATGCTGGATGTGCGTGAGACAGGCCGCAGTGGGCGGGGGTTCCGCCGCGGGGCTGCGCCACCCGCATCCTCTGCCTGCGCCACCGGACCCGTCAAACCGGCAGTGGCTTAGGTCCTGAGGGCTGGGGTATCCTTGTGCGCTGTTTTTGACCATATCCCGTGCCCAGGGGCCCGGGTTCCACCCCTCAGGAGTATCAGAATCATGCGTCAAGGATTCTTCGCCGCCGCGGCGATCGCGGCCGGCCTGTCCCTGCTTTCCCCGGCCAACGCGGCCACCAAGAGCCACAGCACCACGAGCGCCGCCGAGCCCAAGATCGCGGTGGTGGACCTGCAGGAGGTGCTCGGCAAGTCGCACCGCGGCCTGGACGCCACCCAGGCGCTGCGGCAGAAAGCCTCCGAGCTGCAAAGCCAGGCCAAGGATCTGGACGACAAGCGCAAGGCCATGAAGGACCAGCTCGACAAGGCCGATGCCAAGGCTTCCAACTACGCGACCCTCACCAAGCAGTACCAGGATGCCGACAGCGCTTACCAGAGCTTCGTGCAGGAAGGTAACCAGCTCATCGAACAGCGCCGCCAGGAACTGCTGCAGCCCATCCAGCAGGAGCTGGAGACGGTGGTGAAACAGTTCGTGAAGGACCAGCACATCGACATCCTGCTCGCCAAGGGCAATGCCGCGCTGACCGTCAGCGACGCCTACGACGTGACTGCCAAGATCACCGAGGCCATGGACAAGGACTGGGACCAGCAGCAGAAGAGCATGCCGGCGCCCGCCGCCACCCCGGCCCCGGCCGCCAGCACCCACTAAGCGCCAAGATTCGCGGCGCATGATCGACCTGCGCAGCGACACCGTCACCCGCCCCACCGCCGCCATGCGTCAGCGCATGGCGGCGGCGGAGGTGGGGGACGACGTGTTCGGCGACGACCCCACCGTCAACGCGCTGCAGGCGCGGCTCGCCGAGATGACCGGCCACGAGGCCGGCCTGTTCTTCTCCTCCGGCACCCAGTCCAACCTCGCGGCGCTCATGGCGCATTGCGCCCGCGGCGAGGAGTTCATCATCGGCTCCCTGGGACACAGCTATAAGTACGAGGCCGGCGGCGCCGCGGTGCTGGGCAGCCTCTGGCCCCAGCCTCTCGACTACGAGGCCGACGGCAGCCTGGACCTGAAGAAGGTCGCCGCCCTCATCAAGCCCGACGATGCCCATTTCGCCAAGACCCGCCTGCTGGTGCTGGAGAACACCCAGAACGGCCGGGTCCTACCTCTCACCTATATAGAAGAAGCCGCGGGCTTCGCCCGCGACAAGGGCCTCCTGTTCCACCTGGACGGCGCCCGCGCCTTCAATGCCGCGGTGAAGCTCAAGCTGCCCATCCGCGAGATAGCCAAGCACTTCGATTCCGTGTCCCTCTGCCTGTCCAAGGGCCTGGGCTCGCCGGTCGGTTCGGTGCTGGTGGGCAGACGCGACTTCATCCATCGCGCGCACCGTATCCGCAAGATGCTGGGCGGCGGCATGCGCCAGGCGGGCGTCCTGGCCGCGGCCTGCCTCTACGCGGTCGAGCACCACGTGGAGCGCCTCGCGGAGGATCACGCCAACGCCAAGGCGCTCGCCGATGGTCTCGCGGGCCTGCCGGGCCTCACGCTCGATCCCAAGCTGGTGCAGACCAACATGGTGTTCGCCGCCATGGCCGAGCCGGCCAAGGTGGGCGCGCTCACGGAACATCTCAAGAAGCAGGGGGTCGTGATACTGCCGAACCCCAGTCTTCGCCTCGTCACTCATCTGGACGTCAGCAAGGATGACGTGCAGAAGGTGATCGCTGCCTTCAGGACTTTTTTCCGCTAGTCCCTCATCGCTTCGGGCTTGTGGACCAAGGACGCGAGCACGAAGCTGATGATGATCAACAACCACCAGGAACTGAGCTTCGAGAGCGACACCGGCTCCCAGCCGTGGCGCTGGTTGGGATAGACCCACACCGAGTAGAAGGTGGAGATGTTCTCCGCGAACCAGATGAACAGCGCCACCAGGAAGAAGCCCAGCATCAGCGGCATCTTCAGGTAGCGGTCCGTCACCTTGAAGTGTATCCAGGTGCGGCCGTAGGTCAGCAGCGCCGCCGCCAGCAGCACCCAGCGCAGGTCCGGCAGGTAGTGGTGGCTGAAGAAGTTGAGGTAGATGGCGGCCGCCAGCACCAGTGTCCAGCCGCGCGGCGGATAAGCCCTGAAGCGGAACTCGAACGCCCGCCACACCCGTGCGAGATAGCTGCCCACGGCGCTGTACATGAAGCCGGCGAACAGCGGCACCCCGGCGAGCCGGATCACAGCCGGCCCGGGGTAACTCCAGGAGCCGATGCCCGGCGAGGTCTTGAACAGTTCCATGGCCGTCGCCAGAACGTGGAAGACCAGGATCACCAGGATCTCGCGGGGCCGCTCCAGACGCGCGGCGATGAGCAGGCACTGGAATCCAACGGCGCACAGGAACAGGAAGTCGTAACGGTCCAGGCCGTGGAAGGGGTACCAGAAGGCGCTGGCCACGATCACCAGCAGCAGCCAGCCGCCGAACAGGCAGGCGTAGGCCTGCTTGATGCCGAAGACCATGAAGGTGTGCAGCGCCGCCTTGGGACCCATCCATCCCCCTACGGGCTTAGAATAGCCGTTCCCTTTGCGGAGTCCGAGGCACTGATGGCGCTCACCGGTCTGCCGAACCTGCCCGCGCCCCAGCGCATCTTCTGCGTGGGCCGCAACTATGCCGAGCACGCCAAGGAGCTGGGCAATGCCATGCCCGCCGCGGGCGCCACGCCCATCATCTTCATGAAACCGGTCACCAGCCTGGTGAAGGGCGGCACCCTCAACCTGCCCAAGGGCCTGGGCGCGGTGCACCATGAGATGGAACTGGTGGTGGCTCTGGGCCGCGGCGGCGGCGACATCGCCGAGTCCGCCGCCCTCGGTCACGTGGCCGGCGCGACCTTGGGGCTGGACCTCACCCTGCGGGACGAGCAGGCGCGGCTGAAGCAGGCCGGCCATCCCTGGGAGTTGGCCAAGGCCTTCGACGATGCAGCGGCGCTGGGGACCTTCACCGCCGCCGCCGGTCTCGACCTCAAGGCCCTGGACATGCTCTGCACCGTGAACGGCCAGGTGCGTCAGAACGGCAACACCCGCGACATGCTGTTCCCGGTGGCGACCATCATCGCCTTCCTCAGCACGCGCTGGCGGCTGTTGCCCGGGGACCTCATCTATACCGGCACCCCGTCCGGCGTGGGTCCCCTCCGGCCCGCAGATCGCATAGAGCTCACGTCCTCTAAATTGGGCAGCTTCGCCTGGGACTGCGCATGAGTCCTGACGAGGCAGGAGAGCTGGCCGAGGCCGTGCGGAAGGCCTGCCTCCAGGCTGCGAGACGGGGCTACGAAGAGGCCTCCGCCAGTGGCCTGTGCCACGAAGGCGCCGTGGAAGCGTCGCTGGGGGCCGTCAGCATGCTGGATCTCAAGCCCCTCCTGGCCGCGCTGGAACAGGGCAAAAAACCCGTCTGAGGAGCCTGCCCCTGCGGGTCCGCGGACGCTACAATTTGCGCCTTTCTGCCGTCTTTCTCCGGGGAGTCCCAGGGCCGTGACCAATACCAAAGCCGTCGCCGAGTTCGTTCGCCACCATTACCGCCACTTCAATTCCGCCGCGCTCATCGATGCCGCCGACGGCTACATCGCGCAGATCAAGAAGGGCGGCAAGATGATGGTGACGCTGGCCGGCGCCATGAGCACCGCCGAGCTCGGCCTCTCGCTGGCCGAGATGATCCGCCAGGACAAGGTGCACATCATCACCTGCACCGGCGCCAACCTCGAAGAGGACATCTTCAACCTGGTGGCCCACGACCACTACGTGCGCGTGCCCAAGTACCGCGAGCTCTCGCCCGGCGACGAGCAGAAGCTGCTGGACCGGCACCTGAACCGCGTCACCGACACCTGCATCCCCGAGGGCGAGGCCATCCGCCGCATCGAGCACGCGATCCTCGCCGAGTGGCAGGCCGCCGACAAGAAGGGCGAGCGTTTCTTCCCCCACGAGTTCTTCTACAAGCTGATCCGCTCCGGTGTGCTCAAGCAGCACTTCCAGATCGACCCCAAGGATTCCTGGATGGTGGCGGCCTGCGAGAAGAACATCCCGATCATCTGCCCCGGTTGGGAGGACGCCACCCTCGGCAACATCTTTGCCGCCCACTGCATGAAGGGCGACATCAAGAACGTGCACACGGTGCGCACCGGCATCGAATACATGATCTTCCTCTCGGACTGGTACCGGAAGAACTCCGCCGGCCCGGGCGTGGGCTTCTTCCAGATCGGCGGCGGCATCGCCGGCGACTTCCCCATCTGCGTGGTGCCGATGCTGGAGCAGGACATGGAGGAACCCACGCCGCTGTGGGCCTACTTCTGCCAGATCAGCGATTCGACCACCAGCTACGGCTCCTATTCAGGCGCAGTACCCAACGAGAAGATCACCTGGGGCAAGCTGGCGGCGGAGACGCCGAAGTTCATCGTCGAGTCCGACGCCACCATCGTGGCACCTTTGATCTTCGCTTGCGTTTTAGAAGGCTGAGTTGCAAGCGATCCCTAAAAACGCAGCGCTGATACTCATCGACATCCAGCAGGGTTTCGATGACCTGAAGTACTGGGGACCGCGCAACAACCCGCATGCCGAGGCCAATGCCTCGAAGCTGCTGCAGGCGTGGCGCGCCAGTGGCCGCCCGCTGTTCCACGTGCAGCACCGCTCCACCACGCCGGGTTCGCCGCTGCGCGCCGGCCAGTCAGGCTGCGAGTTCAAGCCCGAGGTGAAGCCGCTGCCGGATGAGCCGGTGATCGGCAAGAGCGTGAACAGCGCCTTCATCGGCACAGACCTGGAAACGCGCCTGCGTGGGCAGGGTATCGGCACCGTGGTCATCGCCGGCCTCACCACAGCCCACTGTGTTTCCACCACCACGCGCATGGCGGGCAACCTCGGTTTCCGCACCCTGTTGGCGGCGGACGGCTGTGCCACCAATGCACGCACCGGTCATGACGGCCGGGCTCACGATGCTGAGAGCGTGCATGCCATGGAGCTCGCCGCGTTGCACGGCGAGTTCGCCGAAGTCGCCGATACCGCTGCGCTGATCGGCGCCCTGGAGTGATGCCATGAACAAGCTCGTCTGGATTCTGGGACTCAGCCTGCTGCTGGCTGCGGCGGTCCGCGCCGACGGGCTGCCCAGCTCGCCTTACATCCAGGTGAGCGGTCACGGTGACTTCCAGGTCGCGCCGGACATGGCGTATGTATTCCTGAGCATCGAGAAGACCTCCCTTGACGCCAAGGCCGCGCGTGCCGATGTGGAGGGCCGCGCCGCCAAAGTCATCGCCCTGGCACGCAAGCTGGGCATCGCCGACAAGGACATCGATGCTCCCTCGGTCACGGTGTACCCGGAATACGAATGGGTGGTGGAGAAGAGCTCCATCAGCGCCGCCGGCGACAGCCGGCGGGTCCGCAAGCTCACCGGCCAGCACGTGACCCGTGCCATCACGCTCACCCTGCGGGACCTCGCCGGTTATGGTGAATTGGTGGACGGCCTGTTCGAGGCCGGCGTCACCGACTTGGGCAACGTGAGTATGGACCGCAGCGACCGCGATGCCTTGCAGCAGAAGGCACGTGCCCTGGCGGTGAGTGATGCGCGCAACCGGGCGGCTGGCCTGGCGCAGAGCGCCGGTGTTACCCTTGGCAGCGTCTACAGCATCACCGAGCAGGGCGGTGGTTACGCCCCCCGGCCGATGGCCATGGCCCGGGCCGCCTCCATGGGAGCCGCGCCGGCCGCACCCGAATACCTCAATGGCAAGATCGAGATCAGCGCGGACCTCACGGTCTTCTACCTAATCAATAAATGACCGCGTATCAATCCCAACGTCTTTATCCAACGGAGGAAGTCATGAAGAAGCTTTCCATCATCCTCGGGGCATCGCTCATCGCCCTCGCCGGTTGCGGCGGCGGCACCAAGAGCGACAACGGCGCTACCATACTGGCGCAGGGCAACCATAGCGCGGTCAAGGACCAGTCCTACCAGGACATCCATGACCAGGCGGCATTCGAGAAACTGTGGAAGGATGCCTATGCGAACCAGTCCAGCCCGCCGGCGCTGCCGACGGTGGACTTCACCAAGGAGACCGTGATCGCGCTGTTCCTCGGCGAGAAGGCCAACAGCGGTTTCGACGTCCGCGTGAAGAGTGCCGCCCCGGCGGAGAACGGCAAGGACTATGACGTGACGTTCCTGGTGATCGTGCCGGGCGATCACTGCGCGCGCGGCGGCGCAGACAAGTCGACTCCCTTCCTGATCGGCACCGTGCCGAACGCCGGTGGAACGGTCAATTTCGATACCGAGACACGCCACAATCCGCCCTGCGGAAATTGATAGAGCCGCAGTCGGAATAAGTAAAAAGAGCCGCGGCGACGCGGCTCTTTTTCTTTGCAGGCATGTGTAAGGCCGGTGACGGCCTCGACCTTCTCTCTCGTCCCTGAAGTGCTAGTCTTAAAGACCCGTCACCATATCCGGGTACGCACATGCCAAAGAAGAAGCCCGCCTCCCGCAAGAGCAGATCCCCCGCGAAGAAGGCCGCTGGCCGCAAGAAGGCACCCGCCCGCAAGGCCGCCGCGCGCAAGGCGCCGAAGCGGAAAGCCTCGGGTCGTCGCGCGCCGCCGCGCAAGAAGAAGACCAAATCCCGCGCTGCCACGCGGCCCGTGCCGCCGTCGTCGCGCCGGCAACCGGTGCCGCCCGGCAACGAGCAGCCGCCGCAGCTCGCGGGTGAAGAGGATGAGCATGGTCCCATGCACATTCCCTCCCATAAACCGGCACCGGCGTATGCGCAGATGCATCAGAACGATTGGGCGGGCAAACCACCCACTCAAGATATTCCAATACCCAAGCATTGATATGCGAAAGAGGCCGGCGCAAGCCGGCCTCCCCTTACCCGTGCCGGCAGCGACACGACGTTTCAGCCCTTAAGTCCAAGTCCGAAAACAGCCAGTTTTCGGGGCGGGGCGGCGTATCATTCCTGCCCATGGAAACCGCCTCCCTGCACCTCGACTTCGCCGCCTGCGACCGGGCCCGCCTGGCGCAGGATCCGCGCTTCGACGGCCGTTTCTTCATCGGCGTCACCAGCACCGGCATCTATTGCCGGCCCATCTGCCCGGCGCCTACTGCCAAGCAGCGCAACGTGCGCTACTTCCCCAGCGCCGCGGCCGCGGCGGAAGCGGGGTTCCGCCCCTGCCTGCGCTGCCGTCCCGAGGCGGCGCCCGGCACCCCGGCCTGGCTCGGCACGTCCGCCACGGTGCGCCGCGGCCTGCGGCTGATACACGAAGGCGCGCTGGACCGGGAGAGCGTCGAGGAACTGGCCACGCGGCTCGGCATCGGCCCGCGCCACCTACACCGCCTGTTCATCCAGCACGTAGGCGCGTCGCCGCTCGCGGTGGCCCAGACCCGCCGGCTGCATTTCGCCAAGCGGCTGATCGACGATACCCGGCTGTCCATGACGGACATCGCGCTCGCAGCGGGCTTCGGCAGCCTGCGCCGCTTCAACGACGCGTTCCGCGGCACCTACGGCCGCGCGCCGCGCGACCTGCGCCGCGAGAAGCGCGGCGAGGAGATCCCGGACGACGCGCTGCGCCTGAAGCTCGCGTACCGGCCGCCCTATGACTGGGCAGGCATCCGCGCGTTTCTTGCGGCGCGCGCCATACCCGGCGTGGAACGGGTGGCCATCGACAGCTATGCGCGCAGCGTGAGCGTGGGTGGGAAGTCCGGCTGGATCGAGATAAGCCCGGTGCCGAAGGCCGACGCCCTCGAGCTGGCGGTGCACGGCCTCGGCGCAGAGTCCCTGTTCGTGGTGGTGTCGCGGGTGCGGCAGATGTTCGACCTGGCGGCGGACCCGGCCGACGTACGCGCCGTGCTCAAGAAGGATGCCTTGCTCGCGCCGCTGCTGCGCCGGCGCCCTGGCCTGCGCGTGCCGGGCGCCTGGGATGGATTCGAGATCGCGGTGCGGGCCGTGCTCGGCCAGCAGGTGAGCGTGGCCGCGGCGCGCACCTTCGCGACCCGCATCGTCGCGGCCCACGGCACGCCCCTGGCCGCCGGCGCCGAGTCGGTGACGCACCTGTTCCCCGGCCCCGAAGTGTTGGCGAAGGCCGATCTCAAGGACATCGGCCTCACCGGTGCCCGCGCCAGGACGCTCAACGCGCTCGCTGCCGCCGTGAACGACGGCGCGGTGGATTTCGGCAACAGCGAGGAGCTCAGGACACAGCTCATGGCGGTGCCGGGCATCGGTGCCTGGACCGCGGAGTACGTGGCCATGCGCGGCCTCTCGGATCCGGACGCCTTTCCCGCCGGCGATCTGGTGCTGCAACGCATGGCTGGGGACGGCAAGCGTCTCACCGAAAAGCAGTTGCTGGCTCGCGCGGAGCAGTGGCGTCCCTGGCGCGCCTATGCCGTGCTGCAGCTTTGGCGCGCGGCTTCGGAGCAGGCATGAATACCGGCGAGCAGATCACCCTCATCCCGAGCCCAGTCTCGGAGGACCAGGCAGCGTCCTTGCGGGTGAAGCGAGAGGCGAAGGCCGCTTGGGAATCGACACTCTTGGAGAGCAGCATGAAATCCGTCATCCGCGGCGAGAATCTCTACCACCACACCATGGACACCCCCATCGGCGGCCTGCTGCTGGTAGGGGATATGGATGCGCTGCACGGCGTGTACTTCCAGGACGGCAAGCGCGGCCCTCACAGGCCGGACAAGGGCTGGGAAGCCTCCGAGAAGCCCTTCAAGGAAGTGCAGCGCCAGTTGAAGGCGTACTTCGCCGGCAAGCTCCGCGACTTCGACTTGCCGCTAGCCCCCCAGGGCACCGAGTTCCAGCTCAAGGTGTGGAAGACCCTGCGCAGCATCCCGTATGGCAAAACTTGGTCGTATGGCGAACTGGCCCGGCGCATCCGCCGTCCCGATGCACAGCGGGCGGTCGGCGCCGCCAACGGCCAGAACCCTATCCCGGTGATCGTGCCCTGTCACCGTGTCATCGGCGCCGACGGCTCCCTCACCGGATTCGGCGGCGGCCTGCCCATCAAGCAGCAGCTCCTGGCCCTGGAAGGGGCACTGCCGAAAGAAGCCCAATCCCGGCTGTTCTGACGGGAATCTTTCCGACCCTCCGCGCGTCTAATCCGGTGGGCCGGTCCGGTCCGGTCCGCTTGCTGGCTAGGGGAGATCGATGACACATGCACCCATGAGCGCCGACTCCCGGCGCGCGCTCCTGCTGTTCTTTGGGCTGGTGGTATTGCTCTCCGGCTGCTTCGAGTTCCTGACCATCCGTTTCCACCAGGGCAGTTTCAAGATCATGTGGAGCGTGGGCATCTCCGCGCTGCTCACGGTCTGGTGGCTCAAGCGCGACTTGCGCAGCATGGGCTGGGGCTGGGGAGAATGGCGTTGGCAGTGGCTGGCCTTCCTCATCCCCATGGGCTATTGCCTGGTGGCCTACGTCATCATCTGGGCGGCGGGCTTCGGCGGCTTCTACGACACCAAGTTCATCGCCCAGACCCGGGACAGCCTGGGCTTCACGGGATGGAGCGACGGGGCGGTGATCGCATGGTTCGTGGCGAGCATCGCGTCCTTCGGCATGCCTGGAAGCCTGAGCTCGGCGCTCGGTGAAGAGATCGGCTGGCGCGGCTTCCTGGTCCCGGAGCTGGCCAAGTCCATGCGCTTCACCCGGCTCGCACTCCTCACGGGCCTGATCTGGGGCGCCTGGCACCTGCCGGTGATCCTGCTCGGCAACTACCACAACAACTCGCCGGCGGCGCTGCCGCTCTACGGCCAGCTGCTGATGTTCTTCACCGGCGTGGTATCCCTGGGGACGATGCTGGCGTACCTGCGGCTCAAGTCCGGCAGCCTCTGGACCGGTGCCCTGGCCCACGCCAGCCATAACCTGGCGGTGCAGGCTATCTTCAACCCTCTCACCGTCCAGTACGCGGATACCCCCAAGTACGTGGATGAACTGGGACTGGTGCTGCCCCTCACCATGGTGCCGGTGGGGCTGTACTTCTTCCTCAAGGGCCGCCGGGAGTTCGGGGGATAGGCTGAATTGTCCGCCAAGTGTCCGGTGCAACGATTCCGGGAGTTGGTGCATCTAACTGGGTAAGCAGGCATCCCGCCTGCGGAGCAGGACGATGCGCAGCAGACGTAGCGATGGGCTCTGGATAGTGCTTGCAGGCCTAGTCGGCTTCGCCGCCGCGGCCACCAGCCTCCCCGAGCCTCCAACATCCATGGTCCGCGTGGCGGCAGAGGCACCTGTCAGGTCACCGGGGCTGGGCACGGCAGCGCACCCGCGGCGGATCCCCGCGGCGATGCGCTCCGGGCCGGCGCCCAGTCCCCGGTCCGGCTCACCGGCGTGAGTCAGTGTCTGCGACGACCGTCTTCCGTATAGAGGCCGCGCATCAGCTCGAGCATCTCGTGCGCGTCACCGCCTTGGCGCTGGGTGAGTTCCTTCAATACGCCGGCCCGATCCCCGTCGCTGCGGTTCTGGCTCAGCTTGTACTTGCCTTCCAGTGACTCGATCTCGAGCGTGAAACCCAGGATGTGTTTGACGAGGTGCTCGGCGTGGGCCTGCGCCTCGCGCATGCTCCAGGGCTCTTCTATGTAAGCTTCGTGTTCGTCCGTGAGCCGGCCGATCATCTCCAGCAGGCGGGTCGGCTCGGTCACCGGCCTGGGCCTCCCGTGCGCGTGCACCGCCACGTAGTTCCAGGTGGGCACGTTCTTCGCGGGATCCACGTACCAGCGCGGCGAGACGTAGGCATCTGGACCCTGGAACACCACCGTGCAGGGCGCGCCGGCGCGGATGGCCTCGCAGTGGGGATTGGCCAGGGCCAGGTGCGCTTCCAGCGTGCCCTTGGATCCCTGCAGGGCATCCAGGTGGAAGGGCAGATGGGTGAGATGCGCCTCGCTGCCCTGCGGGCTCACCAGCAGCGCAAAGGGATGGCGGCGCATCATGGCATGCAGCTCGCCCAGGTCCTGGTTCACGAAATGGCTGGGTGTATACATGCGGGCTCCGCAGTCAGGTGGCAGTCGCGGCGGCTTGGTATTATCCCACGCCATCGGCGCCGCACTCGGCCAGATCAGACAGCGGGACTAAGGCCAGATGAAGGGAGTGTTCCTCGACCTCGATACCGTGAGCCACCAGGGTGACGTGAAGCTCCGTTCCCTGGAGCGGGTACTCTCGGTGCTGCATGCCTTCGGCACCACGCCCGCCGACAAGCTGGTGGAGTACGCCGCCGGCGCTGAGGTGGTGATCGTCAACAAGGTGAAGCTGCCGGGCGACATCATCCGGCGCCTCGCCGGCGTCAAGCTCATCAGCGTGGCCGCCACCGGCGTGAACAACATCGATCTGATCGCGGCGCGCCAATGCGGGATAGGAGTGTGCAACGTGCCGGCCTATGCCACCAAGGCCGTGGCCCAGCACGTGTTCGCCCTGATCCTGGCGCTCAACCAGCACCTGGAAGGCTACGAGCAGCTCCTGCGCGAGGGCGCCTGGAAACGCGCGCCGCAGTTCACGCTGCTGGACTTCCCGATCCGCGAGCTGGCCGGCAAGCGCATGGGCATCGTCGGTTACGGCAACATCGGCCAGGCGGTGGCGCGGGTCGCGGAAGCCTTCGGCATGGCGGTGTTCCTGGCGGCCCGCAACCGGGACGACCGGAGTCCCGGCCGGCTGCCCCTGGATGAGCTCTTGCCGCTGGTGGACATCCTCAGCATCCATGCACCGCTCAGCGCCGACACCCGTGGGCTGATCGGTCCCAAGGAACTGACGCTGATGAAGCCCGAGGCCATCCTCATCAACTGCTCCCGCGGCGGCATCGTCGACGAGACGGCCCTGGCGGCCATGCTCAAGGCCGGGCGGCTGGCCGGGGCGGGCATCGACGTGCTCTCCGAGGAGCCGCCGGTGCACGGCAATCCGCTGCTGGACCCCACCATCCCCAACCTCATCGTCACGCCGCACGTGGCCTGGGCCACCCGCGAGGCGCGGCAGCGGGTGGTGGACGAGATGGCCCTGAACATCGCGGCATTCGAGAGGGGCGAGCCGCGCAACCGGGTTGACTGAGCCGGCCGTTATACTCTGCCGATACGAAAGGGTATGCCATGACCCAGACCGCTATCCTGCTCCCCTGCGCCGGCATGGCGGCGCTCACCGCCGCGGTGTGGGTGAAGCTGTACGTCGACCGCATCGGCGAGATGCACGTGCGGCGCATCCATCCGCAGAAGCTGGCCACCTCCGAGCAGGCCAGGGCCACCTTGCAGCACATCGGCGCCTCCGACAACTTCCGCAACCTGTTCGAGCTGCCCGTGCTCTTCTATGCGCTGTGCCTGGCGCTCGCCGTGAGCGGCCTCGCCACGCCGTTTTTCGCCACGGCCGCATGGGTGTACGTGATACTGCGCGCGACGCACAGCTTCATCCACGTCGCCTACAATAGGGTCTGGCATCGTTTCATCGCCTACGCCGCGAGCAGCCTGTGGCTGTTCGGCATGTGGGCGGTGTTCGCTTTCAGGCTCTTGCAGGCGCCTTGAGGCCAACGGGGAAGGGGTCGATTCATGTTCTATGAATCCAGACGCAAGCGGCCCATCAGTTTTCTGCACTTCCTGCTGCGGGTGCTGAAACACATCCTGTTCGCCCAGCTCTTCGTGCTGGTGTCCCTGGCGATAGGCATGTGGGGCTACGAGTACTTCGAGGGCATGGCCTGGCGCGATGCCTTCGTCAACAGCGCCATGCTGCTGGGCGGCATGGGCCCCATGAAGACCGACGGCCTCTCCGACGGCGGCAAGCTCTTCGCCGGCTTGTATGCCCTGTATGCAGGGCTGGTGCTGATCATCGTGTTCGGCATCCTCATGGCGCCGCTGATCCACCGCATCATGCATGTGTTCCACTGGGAAGAAGACCAGGACTCCATCGATCCCACCGCTCGCAAGAGGAGAAAGCCATGATGACGACCGAGTACCAGATGCTGCTCTGGACCGTGGTGCTGGGCCTGATCCAGCTCGTGATCCACGTGCTGGCGGCCATCAAGGTGCGGGGCCTGGGTTGGGCCTTCAGCCCGCGCGACTCCGCCATGCCGCGCCTGGAAGGTGTGGGTGGGCGCCTGGACCGCGCCTTCTACAATCTGCTGGAGACCTTCCCGTTCTTCGCCGCCGCGGTGCTGCTGGCCGGGACGCTGGGCGTGCACAGCGCCATGACCGCCTGGGGCGCCTCGTTGTATTTCTGGGCGCGGGTGGCCTACATCCCGATCTATGCCCTGGGCTTGCCGGTGGTGCGCACCGCGGTCTGGACCGTATCGGTGGTGGGCATCGTGCTGGTGCTGACCGCGCTGTTCTGACCCGGGGGCGCGGCCGGTGCCGGCCGGGGCGGCGGGGGTGGACATACTACTATTTTAATAGTACTACTATCCTCCCCGCTTCCCACGCGCAAGGTGCCGTCATGAAGAAGCTGATGCTGTCGCTTTCCCTGTCCGGCCTGCTGGCCGCCTGTGCCGGCGCGCCCCAGCACCTGGCCGAGACCGACCCCTCCGGGTACGGGTTGTTCGTCGCCGCCACCAACGTGCTCGCCGACTCCACCCTGATGGTGCAGCAGCAGGGGCGGGAACCCGTCGAGGTGAAGATCCGCCACCCGGGTCACAGCGATACGGGCTACGTCATCGCTTCGCTGCCGCCGGGCCGCTACAACCTCCTGATGTACAGCCCCGACGGCCACAACAACTATCCGATCCCCACCGACAACGGCTGGTTCGAGGTGCAGGCCGGCTGCTTCAACTACGGCGGCGACTACCAGTTCAGCCAGGGCGACGACGGTATGCCGCACTACACCAACACCACCACGCTGGTGGACATCCAGGCCATGCCCAGCCAGTACAAGGATCTGGCGAAGGGCAGGGATCTCTGCGACGCCGGCATGGGCCATCCCGGCGAACGGCTCAAGGCCGAGGACGTGGCGAAGGTGATGCCTGACCTGTGAAGCCTCAGGGCAATACCAGGTTGCGGAATATCCGCCAGCCGTCGCGGGTCTGCTCCCAGACGGTGAAGAAGCGCCCGTGCACGGCTTGGCCGGCGGAGTCCACCACGGCCGCTTCCCCCCACTCGTAGACGAAGCCCCCGTCGGCCACGCGCCGGGTGCTGTACGCCTCGGCGCTGCGTGCCGGTCCGTGCTCGAACCGCCCGGCCATGAGCTTCTCGATGGCATCATGGCCGGTGGTGCAGGCGCCCTTGGCGTCGCAGAACACCGCGTCGGCCGCGTAAGCGGCGGCCATGCGCGCGGGGTCCGCCTGCGTCATGCCGGTGCTCCAATCCCGGTTGGCCTTGTCGATGTCGGCGCCGGCATCGGCGTGGGCGGCCGGCACCATGGCCGGCAATGACAGCATGAGCGCGAGCAAGGAGTGACGCATGACGCACCTCGGCGGTATAGGCCTGGCCGATTGTAATGGCTAGATCCCGGCTCATCCTGTTCACGGCGCTGGCGTTGCTGGCGTTCGCCGGCAACTCCTTGTTGTGCCGCCTGGCCCTGCGCGGCGGCCACGCGGACCCGGCAGCCTTCACCTGCATCCGGATCGTCTCCGGTGCCGCGGCCCTGTGGGCGCTGCTGCGGTTGCAGCGCGGGCGCCCGGCCGGCGACTGGCCCTCGGCGCTGGCGCTGTTCGTCTATGGCATCGCCTTCTCCTTCGCCTATGTGAGCCTCGGGGTCGGCGCAGGTGCGCTCATCGCCTTCGGCGCGGTGCAGCTGAGCATGCTGGCCTGGGGTTGGTGGACCGGCGAGCGCCCGGGGCCGGCGCAACTCGCCGGCCTGGGGCTCGCGCTCGGCGGCCTGGTGTTCCTGGTGTGGCCGGGCCTCGCCGCGCCGGATCCCCTGGGTGCCGCGCTCATGCTCGCGGCGGGCCTCGCCTGGGGCGTGTATTCCCTGCGCGGCCGCGACAGCAGCGCACCGGCCGCCGCCACCACCGGCAACTTCCTGCGTGCCGCGCCCCTCGCCGTGCTGGCGCTGCTGCCTTTCCTGTCCCGTCTGCATGTGGACGCCGAAGGCTGGACCCTGGCGCTCGGCTCCGGCGTGCTGACCTCCGGCCTGGGCTACGTGATCTGGTACGCGGCGCTCAAGGGTCTGACCGCCACCCGTGCCGCCGTGGTGCAGCTCAGCGCGCCGGTGCTTGCCGCCCTCGGCGGCGTGTTGCTGCTCGCTGAACCGCTGAGTGCGCGGCTGGTGATAGCCTCCTGCGTTATCCTGGGAGGCGTAGCCCTGGCTGTCCTGGGGCGGCAGAGGGCAGGCGCATGAACTGGCAGAAGCTTGGCAAGGTCCGCTGGCTGATAGGCGGCGTGGCGGTGTTGGCGGGCGTGGCCCTGGCCGTGGGGCTGGTGAAGGTCGCGCCGGCGGCGGTGCACGGGCAGAAGATGGAGTCCTTCTGTGCCGGGGTGCGCGCGCACATCACCCGGCCTGAGCTGAAGGCCCTGGCGGAACAGCAGGGATACGTCGCCACGCCGGGGCAGGACGCCAACGGCGCCTTCCTGAAGATCACCTCCGACGACGCCAGCAATCCTCTGGGCTATTTCTGCGAGGCGCGCTTCAAGCCGGACGGCGAGATCGAGAAGATGAACTTTACCGCGGCAGCCAAGGCGAACTGACTTAGCCGTGCAGGTAGGCGTAGCACTGCTTGGTCCAATCGATCTTCTGGCCGGCGCTGGAGACCGGCGCCTGCTGTAGACGCATCAGATCTTGGTAATAGGTGCTCTTTCTGAAGCGCCGCCGATAGTCGTCCAG
>Ga0070714_100001579_pt1 | contig 16550 bp, 12 predicted proteins | sample LARL83metaG_FD_65450 | JGI IMG/M metagenome (GOLD analysis project Ga0070714, IMG submission 65450) | Corn, switchgrass and miscanthus rhizosphere microbial communities from Kellogg Biological Station, Michigan, USA - LAR L8-3 metaG | ecosystem: Host-associated > Plants > Roots > Rhizosphere ... | reverse complement strand
CGGGAGCTGTTCCGCACGCAGATCCGCGCGATTCTGCGCGCGTCCGCCAGCGGGAAGGTCGCGGTGATGTTTCCGATGATCGCGACGTTCGAGGAATGGCGCGCGGCGCGACAGATGGTCGAGGAGGAGCGTGCGGCCATGGGTGTGTCGCCCATTCAGATCGGGATCATGGTCGAGACGCCCGCCGCGGCAGTGATGGCCGATCAGTTCGCTCGCGAGGCGGACTTTCTTTCCATCGGCACCAACGATCTGACGCAGTATACTCTGTCGATGGATCGCGGTAACCCGCGACTCGCGCCGCAGCTCGACGCGCTCAACCCCGCCGTGCTGCGGCTCATCTCGCGAACCGTCGAGGGCGGGCACGAGCACAAGCGGTGGGTGAGCGTGTGCGGCGCGCTCGCGGGCGATCCCGATGCCGTGCCCGTGCTCGTCGGGCTGGGTGTGGATGATCTGAGCGTCGACATCCCGATCGTGCCCGCCGTGAAGGCTCGCGTGCGCGCGCTGTCGATGCTGGACTGCCGCGCGATCGCGCGCGCGGCGCTCGATGTGGAGGATGCCACGGCGGTGCGCGCACTCGTCGCCCGGCATCGCGTGTGAACCAGCGGTGAGCTGAACGCAGGAGCATGAGATGAGTATCTGGCGCGGAACGTTCGGGTGGCTGCAGAAGATCGGGAAGTCGCTGATGCTTCCCGTGTCCGTGCTGCCGGCCGCGGGAATTCTGCTCGGCGTCGGCAGCGCGAAGTTCAGGGTGCTCCCCGAAGCCGTCTCCAACGTCATGGCGCAGGCGGGGGGCGCGATCTTCAGCAACCTGCCGCTCATCTTCGCCATCGGCGTCGCGCTCGGTCTCACGGGCAACGACGGCGTGGCCGCGCTCGCGTCCGTGGTCGGATTCGCGGTGATGCTCGCGACCATGGGCGTGATGGCGCCGCTGCTCCACTACGAGCCCACGCCGATCATGGGCATCCCATCGATCGAGACGGGCGTGTTCGGCGGCATCCTGATCGGTGCGGTCGCCGCGATTCTGTTCAATCGCTATTTCCGCCTGAAGCTCCCGTCGTATCTGGGCTTCTTCTCGGGCAAGCGCTCCGTGCCGATTCTCACCGCGTTCGCCGCGATCTTCGCCGGCATCGCGCTGAGCGTGGTCTGGCCGCCCATCGGCCAGGCGATCAAGGACTTCTCGCACTGGGCCGCAACGGCGCATCCGGCCACGGCGTTCGCGCTGTACGGCGTGGTCGAGCGCGCGCTCATCCCGTTCGGGCTCCATCACATCTGGAACGTGCCGTTCTTCTTCGAGGTCGGCTCGTATCTCGATCCGGCGACGGGGAAGGTGATCCACGGGGAGATCTACCGCTTCACCGCCGGCGACCCGACCGCCGGGAATCTCGCGGGCGGATATCTCTTCAAGATGTGGGGACTCCCCGCGGCGGCGATCGCGATCTGGCGCACGGCCAAGCCGGAGAACCGCAAGCGCATCGGAGGCATCATGATCTCCGCCGCGCTCACATCGTTTCTCACCGGCATCACCGAGCCGATCGAGTTCGCGTTCATCTTCGTCGCCCCCGTGCTCTACGCCATTCACGCGCTGCTCGCCGGCGCCGCGTACTTCGTGGCCATCAAGCTCGGCATCCACCACAGCACCACGTTCTCGCACGGGTTGATCGACTACATCGTGCTCTTCCCGCACTCGAGGCGCGGGCTCTGGCTGATCCCGCTGGGGATCGCGTGGGCGGGCATGTACTACGCGATCTTCCACACGCTCATCGTCAAGTGGAATCTCAAGACGCCGGGCCGGGAGGACGACGACGCTGCCGGTGCCGTCGATCCTTCGCTGAGCGGCGAGGAGGGCGCCGCCGATGACTCGATGGCCGCGAAGCTCGTCGCGGCGTTCGGCGGCGCGTCCAACATCCGCAGCCTGGACGCGTGCATCACGCGCCTTCGAGTCGAGCTCGCGGACACCGCGCGAGCGAATCCCGACGCGCTCAAGGCGCTCGGCGCCTCCGGCGTGATGAAGGTCGGCAGCGGCGTGCAGGCGATCTTCGGCACGCGATCGGAGAATCTGAAAACGGACATGGACGAGTACATGCGCTCGCACGGCGACGTCGTCGGCGCGCCCGCTCCCGTCGCGCGAGCAGCCGCGGCGGAGGTTTCGTCCGCAGCGTCGTCCTCATCCCTCACACCTCAGCTTCGCGCGCGTGCGGGCGCCATCATCGATGCGCTCGGCGGCGCCTCGAACATCGCCCGCGTGGAGGAGGTCGCGCTCACGCGACTGCGCGTCGAGCTCCGCGATGCAGCGCAGATGAAGGAGGACGCGCTGCGGAAGGCGGGCGTGCTCGGCGCGTGGCGGCTCTCGGATACCATGATGCACCTGATCGTGGGCGAAGATGCGGCGGCGCTCGCCTCGGCCATGGCGGCCGCGCTCCAGGAGTCGCGCGGACGGTCCGAATCGTCGTCCAGCTGATGCCAGCTCGCGCATCGATGCGCCGCGCCGCGAGATCCCGGAGTGCGCTGAGGTCGTGCGCGCTCGGCTTCGCGCTGCTCGCCGCATGCCATTCGAGCGCACCGCCGCCTTCCGCGGCGCCCGCCGCCACGGCCGCGCACTGGTATCGCCCCGCACACGATCTGGGCGATCTGTTCGTGGACGTGCAGAACGCGCGGGTCTTTCCGGACTCCAAGACGTTCGTCGATGCGCGGCCGCTCATGCCGCCGGCGCGCATCGTGAGCGAGTACGAGGCGCAGCGTCGCGCGCCCGGTTTCGATCTGCGCGCGTTCGTCGCCTCGCACTTCGCGCCGCCGGCGTCGCCTGCGGTGCCCGTCGCGCCCGCGGGCTCCGACAGCTCCACCACGATGGACGCGCACATTCGCGCGCTGTGGCCGGCGCTGACGCGTCCGGCCGATGTGCCGGATCCGCTCTCGTCGCTCATCCCGTTGCCGGAACCGTACGTGGTCCCCGGCGGCCGCTTCCGGGAGGTCTACTACTGGGACTCGTACTTCACGATGCTGGGGCTCGTCGAGAGCGGTCGCCTCGATCTCGTGCAGGACATGCTCGACAACTTCGCGCATCTGGTCACGACGATCGGTCACGTGCCGAACGGCAACCGCACCTATTATCTCGGGCGCAGCCAGCCTCCGTTCCTGGCGGCGATGGTGGCGCTGTACGCGTCGACCACCGACAAGGCGCATGCGCTGCGCTATCTCGACGCGCTCGAGAAGGAGCACGCGTTCTGGATGGACGGAGAGCACAAGCTCGCGCCCGGCACCGCCTGGCGGAGAGTCGTGCGCCTGCCCAACGGCGCCATTCTCAATCGCTACTGGGACGACATTCCAGAGCCTCGGCCGGAATCGTTCCGCGAGGACTATGCGGTGGGACAGACGGTCCCCGCGTCGCGGCGGGAATCGCTGTACAGGAATTTTCGGGCGGCGGCCGAGAGCGGGTGGGATTTCTCGAGTCGCTGGATGCGGGATCCGAAGGATCTTCGCACGCTCGAGGTCACGGATCTCGCGCCCGTCGACTTGAACAGTCTGCTCTACTTCGCCGAGCGGGAGATCGCTGCGGAACGCCGCTGCCGAGGTGCCGCGGGCGATGCGGCGGTGGCAAATCGCTACGACGCGCTCGCCGATGCGCGCCGTGCCGCGCTCACCGCCGCCGCCTACGATTCGGTTGACGGATGGTTCTACGACGTGCGCTGGCGCACGGCCGAGCGCGTGCGCGATCGTCCGACGCTGGCGGCTGCGGCGCCGCTGTACTTCGGGCTCGCGACTGCGGAGCAGGGGAGCGCGGTGAGCGCACGTCTGGCGCGCGAGTTCCTCGCGCCCGGCGGATTCGTCACGACGCGCATCGCGTCGGGGCAGCAGTGGGATGCGCCGAACGGATGGCCGCCGCTCGAATGGCTCGCGATCGAAGGTGCGCGTCGCTACGAGCGCTCCGGCGTCGCCGACTCCGCGCGCGCGCGCTGGCTCGCGCTCAACCGTCGCGTCTTTCGCGCCACGGGGAAGATGACCGAGAAGTACGATGTCATGGATCTGAGCCGGCCGGCGGGCGGAGGGGAGTATCCCACGCAGGACGGATTCGGATGGACGAACGGCGTCGCGCTCGCACTGTCGCTCGAGCGATCGTCGGAGCAGACGCCGCGCGCGCCGGCTTCGGTATCGATGCTGAACGGCGTTGCCGGACGCGTGAGTTGCGGACATTGAGGCATGTTCCGCCGTCCGCGCCGGACGCGCGCACGGGCGAGCGGCTTTCTTGACACCATGTTGCGGTCGGCCTACACTACTGCGAATGCCCCCTGAGGAAACCAACGTCACATCTCGCGCGCGTCCGTACCTCTGGTGGGGACTCGCGGTGCTCGCACTGGCCGCCGGCTACGCGGATCTGATCCGCGGTGGCGAAACACTCGCCCCAATCTTGCTCGTGCTCGGTTATTGCGTGTTGGTGCCAATCGCCATTCTGAAGTAAGCCGTCGCATCACGTCGCCACCGGTGTAACGCGCATCGCGAGCGCAGGGCGCGCTCGTCGATTGTCGTGCTTTGTGTTGTCGGGGGACATGGGCGAATAGCTCAGTTGGTTAGAGCGCCTGCCTTACACGCAGGATGTCGGGGGTTCGAGTCCCTCTTCGCCCATAGAGAACGAAGGGGGACCCTGTCGGGCTGGAGCGGGGTATATCTGTTTACCGCATTGGAGGTAAGGATCGAGATGAGAATGACTTGTCAGCCGAAGCTCATGTTGGGTGTAATCGCCCTGTCGTTTGGCGCTCTGGCCCCCACGGCGCTTTTCGCCCAGACTCGCACCGAAAAGCTGCCCGATGAGACCCCTCGGGCGCTCGTCGTGGCCTTCCATTCTCCCGAGAAGGGCACGGGCACCAACCTCGGCGAGCAGATCAGAACGAAGCTTCAGAGCGACATTCCCATCAAGCAGATGTACGTCATTCCCAAGGCGACCATCTGCGCGAATCTCGAGGCCTCGGGGTTCCCTTGCGACAGCATGCCGGACGCGATCACGTCGCGCCTCCTGGCAACGTCGCTTCGTGCGGACTTCTACGTCGACGGCAACGTCGTCAAGACGCCCAGCGGCTACAAGGCCGATGCCAGGCTCGTGCTCGCGCGCGACAACAGCATGGTGCAGCCGCTGCCGTCGATCACGGCGAACAAGCTCGGCGACGTCGCCTCGCAGCTCTCGAAGGCGATTCTCGATGCTCGGAAGGAGCTCCCGGACGAGCGCACCTGCGAGACCAAGCTCGCCGCGGGCGATGCAGCGGGCGCCATCGCGGCGGCCAAGGCCGCGATCACGACCTATCCGCAGTCGACGATCGGACGCGTGTGCATGGCCAACGCCATGCTCAAACAGAATGCGCCGCCGGATTCCGTCATCGCCGTCGCATCGAAGGTGATCGAGATCGATCCGCGCAGTCGTCCCGCACTCATCATGCTCGGCGACGAGTACGCCGCGAAGAAGGATTTCAACCACGCCGTGGAAGCGTGGACCAAGTTGATCGCCGCGTATCCGAAGGATGTGCAGCTCGTGTCCACGGTGGTGAACAAGATCGGCCAGAGCGGCCAGGCAGCCGCTGCGAAGCCGATCATCGTTGCCGCGGTCGACTCCAATCCGGGCGACCCCGACCTCGTGCACCTCAAGTGGCTGATTCTGCTCGCCACGAAGGACTGCCCGGGAGCGACGGCCACGGGCGAACAGATGATCAAGATCGACACCGCTACCGCGGATACGACCTTCTTCGAGCGACAGGCGGCATGCTACGCGTCGTCGAACGATCCGCAGAAGGCCGCCGCGACGGCCGCCCAGGGTGTCGCGAAGTTCAAGAACAACGCCGGTCTCTGGTCGCTCTACGCGCAGACGCTGCGCATGGCCGGCCAGCTGCCGCAGTCGCTCGCGGCGGCGCAGACCGCCGTGAAGCTCGATCCCAAGACCGAGCACGGCTATCTGCGAATCGCGCAGGCGCAGATCGATCTCAATCAGCCCGACAGCGCCATCGCCACGCTGAAGCAGGCCGTGGCGTCCGGTGAGGACAAGGCGACGGTGGGACAGTTCCTGCTCGTCATCGGAAACAAGGCGTACAAGGATGCGAGCGCGCTCACTCCGAAGACGCGCGAAGACACGACCGCCACGCGGGCGGCGTTCCAGCACGCAGTCGCCGTGCTCTCCGCGGCCGACAGCATCGCGCCGGTCCCGGCCACGAAGTTCGTGCTCGGCGTCTCCGCGTTCAAAGCCGGCGATCTGGCGATTCGTGAGAACCAGCACGAGAAGTCGTGCGATCTCGCGAAGGAGGCGCAGGCATCGTTCCTCACCGCGCAGATCAACATCGCTGCCGGTGGCTCGATCGATCCGAAGACCGCGCAGCAGCTGCTCTCTGCGCTCGAGCAGTACCGGCCCGCGGTCGAGGGACAGGTCAAGAAGTTCTGCAAATAGAGCGGTTCGTGTGACGCTCGACACGAAGGGCTCGCCGCTGGCGGGCCCTTCGTTTTTTCGGGGCTGACGCGGGGAGCGAAAGGCCGCCCCGGATGGTAAAATCCTCCCATGATTTCGCTCGCACCGGACGCGTACCACATCCCCGTGCTCGCCGCCGAAGTCGCGGCGCTCCTGGCGGGGGCGCATACGGTGCTCGACGGCACGCTCGGCGGCGGCGGGCACTCGCAGCTGCTGCTCGGCCAGGGCGCATCCGTGATCGCGGTCGATCGCGACCCGCGGGCGATCGCCGAAGCGACGGCGAAGCTCGCCGAGTACGAGCGCGCGGGGAAATTCCGCGCCTTCCTCGGCAACTTCGCCGAGATCGATGCGATCGATGCGCTCCACGGCGCACACGTCGACGGCGTGCTCCTCGACCTCGGCGTGTCCTCGCGCCAGCTCGATGATCAGGCGCGCGGCTTCTCCTTCAGGGAAGGCGCACCGCTCGACATGCGCATGGGAGAGGACGCCCATCAGAGCGCTGCGGAGCTGCTCAACGAGGCGCCCGACCAGCAGCTCATGCACCTCTTTCGCGAGTATGCCGACGAGCGCAAGGCGCCGCGCCTCGCGCGCGAGATCGTGAAGCGCCGCGCGACGGTGCCGTTCGCGACGAGCGATCACCTCGTGAACGCCATTCGCGGCGCCCTCGGTCCGCGCAGCGGGCCCGCCGATTTCGCGCGCATCTTCCAGGCGATTCGCATCGAGGTGAACGATGAGCTGGGATCGCTCGAGCGCGCACTTCCCGCGCTGCGCGATCGTCTGACGCCGGGCGGCACGATGGTGGTGATCGCGTACCACTCGGGCGAGGATCGTGTGGTGAAGCACGCTTTTCGCGACTGGAGCAATCCGTGCACGTGTCCGCCGCGCCAGCCGGTGTGCGTGTGCGGCGCCGTCGCGCTGGGAGAGAGCGTGCATCGCAAGGCGATCACCGCGGGCGAGCGCGAGCTCGCGACGAACCCGCGGTCCCGCAGCGCGCGGCTCCGCGCGTGGCAGCGCGCCGCGTAGCCGCCCGGGCGCGCGGTCGCGCCTGGGTGGCTCTGGCACTGCTCGGGTTCGTGCTCGTCGGCGCAGCCGTGATCTGGCGCCGCGCCCAGGGGCACGCGCAGGCGAAGGCGTTGCTCGCACTCGAGCAGCAGCGGCTGCAGCTCCAGTCGCAGCGCGCGCAGCTGCGCAGCGAGATTCGCGACCTCGTGAGTCGCAGCTCGCTCGCCGCGGTGGTCGAGAAGCGGCTCGACATGCACGTGCCGAACGATACGCAGCTCGTGATCCTCACGCGGCCGCAGCGCGCCGCCGTGGTCACTCCCTGAGTGGCGACACTCCCGGTGCGTCGCCCCACTCGCCTCCAGCTCGTGCACGGGTCGCTGGCGATCTTCGCGCTCGCGGTGATCGTGCGCGCGGCGCAGGTGCAGCTCTTCCAGGCGGATCTGTGGCGGCATCGCGCGCAGCGCCAGCAGTTCGCCGCAGCCGATATTCCGGCTCCGCGCGGCAACATTTTCGACGTGAGCGGTGTTCCGCTCGCCCAGAGCCGGCCGACGGTGCGCCTGCGCGTTGCGCCCAAGGAGCTCAAGGATCGCGCGGCAACCGCGCGCGCGCTCGCGAAGCTCGGCGTGCCTCGCGAGTGGGTGGCACGCGCCACCGATGCGCGTCGCGCGTGGGTGGAGATCCCCGGATCGTACTCTCCCGGCGATGCGGCCGCGGTGACGCACATGCGCGGCATCTATTCCGATCCGGGGGTGGAGCGCGTCTACACGCAGCGCGAGGCGATGCGTCGCCTCGTGGGAATGGTGGACGCGCGCGGCGTTGCCGTCGATGGGCTCGAGCTCACGCTCGATTCGCTGCTGCGCGGCGAGCAGCGCGTCACGCGGCTCGCGCGCGACTCGCGCGGCGCGCGCATCGATGCGCCCGACGACAGCGAGCCCGAGCCCGGCGACGACGTGGTGCTCACGATCAACCAGTCGCTCCAGGAGATCTCCGAGCGCGCGCTCGAGGATGCGCTGGCGGGCACGAAAGCGGACGGCGGAGACATCGTCATCATCGATCCGCACGACGGTGAGATCCGCGCGATGGCCAGCCTGCGCAGCGACCCGCGCTCCGCAGGCAGCCCCGCCGTGAGCGAGCCGTTCGAGCCGGGTTCGACGCTCAAGCCGCTGCTCGCCTCGCGCCTGCTGCAGCTGCAGCGCGCGAAGCCGGACGAGGTCATGAACACCGAGAACGGCACCTTCGTGCTCGATGGCCGAACGATCACGGACGAGCACAAGAAGCCCGAGATGTCGCTGGCGGACGTGATCCGTTACTCGAGCAACATCGGCATCGTCAAGTTCACCTCGCGCTTCTCTCCCCGCGAGAAGTACGATGCCCTGCGCGACTTCGGCTTCGGAATGCCCACCGGGCTGCCGTTTCCGGCGGAGGCGGCGGGAACGCTGCGACTGCCCAAGGAGTGGTCGAAGCTGTCGCCCGCATCGCTCGCGATGGGCTACGAGATCGCGGTCACGCCGCTGCAGCTGGCCGCGGCGTACGTGCCGGTCGCGAACGGGGGGCTGCTGCTCGAGCCGGCGCTCATCCGGGAGATCCGCGCGCCGGACGGCACGGTGCGCTATCATCATGAGCCGCGCGTGATTCGCCGGGTGATGGATGAAAACGTCGCGGCAGAAGTTCGTCAGATGCTGGAAGGCGTCGTGACGGGCGGCACGAGCCGGGAAGCCGCGATGCTCAACTTCAATGTGGGAGGAAAGAGTGGCACGTCGCGCCGCACGGTCGGCAAACACGGGTATGGCGCGGGCAAGTACACGGCCTCGTTCGTGGAGCTCTTTCCCCTTCAGGCGCCGCAATACGTGATGCTCGTGAAGCTCAACAATCCGAAGGGCGATATTTTCGGCGGATCCACCGCGGCGCCCGTCTCGAAGATCGTATTGCAGGCGGCGCTCGCCGCCAGCAACGCCTCGCTCGACCGGAGCAAGCTCGCGATGCGCGATCCCGCCGACTCGCTTCGGCCGCTCGCGGACAGCGCGCCGCCTGCGCAGACCCTCGCGGACGACGACACGCTGCCGGCCGTGGTACTCGCGGTCGGAAGCGCACGGAAAGCGCCGGCACCGGCTGTGGCGCCGCGCGCGATTCCGGATGTGCGGGGGATGACGGCGCGCGAGGCGGCGTTCTCCCTGCATCGCGCCGGCTTTCGCGTGCAGCTCGATGGGTTCGGGATGGCAAGAGCGCTGTCGCCCGATGCGGGGACGCTTGCCGCTCCCGGCGCGCTCGTGCGAGTGAGCGCGGCCCCATGACGGCCATTCCGGTCGAGCGGATCGTCGCCGCACTGAAGCACGCCGGCTTGTTCGTGGATCTCTCGGGCACATTGCGCGATCACGTGGCGGACATCACGGACGACAGCAGGCAGATCGTGCCGAACGGACTCTTCGTCGCGGTGCGCGGCTCCGAGCGCGACGGACACGACTTCCTGCCGCAGGCGGGCGCCGCGGGCGCGGTGGCCGCGATCGTCGAGAACCCGGAGCGCACCTCGCTTCCCGCGATCGTGGTTCGCGAGGGACGCCGTGCCGCGGCCGTCGCTGCCGCCGCCGCGTTCGACGATCCCGCGAAGCAGCTGCGACTCGCGGCGGTCACGGGAACGAACGGGAAAACGACGACGGTGGGCATTCTCCGCCACCTGCTCGACAAGCCCGACGCGCGCAGCGCCTCGATCGGCACCCTCGGCGTTCTGCTCGGCAGCGACGGCGTTCCCGTGGGCGGCGGCGCCTCGCTCACCACGCCCGGACCAATCGAGCTGCAGCGCGCACTGCGCGCCCTGGTGGACCGCGGCGTGCGAACTGTGGCGATGGAGCTCTCCTCGCACAGCCTCGACCAGCGCCGCGCCGAGACGCTCTCCTTCGAGGCAGGAGTGTTCACGAATCTCACCCGCGATCATCTCGACTATCACGAAACGATGGAGGCGTATCTCGCCGCGAAGTCGCGCCTGATCTCTCTCCTCGGGCCTCGCGGCGCCGCCGTCGTGAATCTGGATGATGAGACCTGGCAGCGACTACCGCAGGCACATACGGTGATCACCTTCGGCCAGCACTCCGACGCGATGGTGCGCGCGGAGTCCGTGCTCTACCATCCGCGGGGGAGCGAGTGGCTGCTCGTCGCCGACAATCAGCGACACGCGCTGCAGCTGCCGTTGATCGGTGACTTCAACGTGAGCAACGCGCTCGGCGCGGCCGCCGCGGCGTGGCATCTCGGGATGTCCCTGTCGTCGATCGCGGCGCGCCTGCGCACGGTGCCGCAGGTTGCGGGCCGGCTCGAGGTGATTCACGAGCGACCGACCGTGCTCCGCGACTACGCGCACACCCCCGACGCGCTCGAGCGCTCGATCGCAGCCGTGCGCCCGTTCGCGCGCAAGAAGCTGATCGTGATCTTCGGCGCGGGCGGCGATCGCGATCGCGGGAAGCGGCCGCTCATGGGCGCGATCGCCGAGCAGGGGGCGGACTTCGCCATCGTGACGAGCGACAACCCGCGCACGGAGGATCCGGCGTCGATCCTCGCGGACATCGAGCGCGGCATGCGCGAAACGAATCACGAGCTCATCGAGGACCGTCGCGACGCGATCGCCCGCGCCCTCGAGATGGCGAGCCCGGAGGACGTGGTGTTGCTCGCGGGGAAGGGCCACGAGACGTACCAGGTTCGCGGCACCACGGCGCATCCGTTCGACGAGAAGGCGGTCGTGGCCGAGCTGACCGCGTGATGGATCGCGCACCCTTCTGGACGATCGCGCGCATTGCTGAGGCGCTCGATTGCAGCGGCGCGATTCCTCGCGATGATCGCCCGATCAGGCGCATCGCGACCGACACGCGAAGCATCACGCCGGGCGACTGCTTCGTCGCGCTGATTGGCGATCGGTTCGACGCGCACGACTTTCTGGCCGAGGCGGTGGAGCGGGGCGCAACGGCGCTCGTAGTGTCACGCCCGGAGCTGACGGCGGGACTCGGCGTTCCGGTATTCGCGGTACCGGACACCTTGGTGGCACTCGGCGCCCTCGCGCATTTTCGCCGGCATGCGTGGATTGGTACAGTGATCGGCGTGGGCGGATCAAACGGCAAGACCACCACCAAGGAGCTCATTCGTGCCGCGGCCAGCTCTCGTTACGAAGTGCACGCCACGACCGGGAATCTGAACAACCTCATCGGAGTGCCTCTCACGCTGCTCTCGCTTCCGGATGAAGCGGAAGTCGCCGTGATCGAGATGGGAGTGAACGTGCCGGGCGAAATGGCAAGGCTGCGCGGAATCGTCGAGCCGGATTTCGTGGTCGTGACCTCGATCTCCGAGGAGCATCTCGAAGGGCTCGGTAGTCTCGACGGTGTGATGCGCGAAGAGTCGGAAATCTTCGTTGGTGCGGCGATCGCATTCGTACCCGCCTCGCAGCCGGAGATCGCTGCGGCCGCGAAGGGGCGATCGGCGCTCATCATCACAGCGGGGCTCGACGCGGGCGACGTGCGCGCGACGCGGTGGAGCTCCGGCGCGGACGGCATGGGCGAGATCGAGATCGACGGAGTGACCGTGCGGCCGCCCACGCGCGGCGCGCACAACCTGCGCAACGCGATGCTCGCGCTCGCGGCGGCCCGCGAGCTGGGCATCTCGATGGAGGATGCCGCGCGTGGCATGGCGCGCGCGACCTTTCCCTCGATGCGAATGGAGATGGCGCCGCTCGGGACCGGCGGCGCCACGCTCATCAACGATGCCTACAACGCGAGCCCCGCATCGATGCGCGCGGCGATCGATGTGCTCGCGGGAAGCGGAGCGGGGCGACAGCGCGTGGCGGTGCTCGGCTCCATGCGCGAGCTCGGCGTGCACGCCCCTCGACTCCACCAGGAGGTGGCGCGGGCGGCGCTCGCGTCGCCGGTAGAGATTGTGGCCGGAATGGGCGAGATTGGCGAGGCGCTGCGCGCCGTCGGCGACGGCGACCCGCGCGTGATCGTCGCCGGCGATGTCGAGGAGCTCTGGACGGCGCTCGCGCCGCGCCTCGCGCGGGATGCCGTCATTCTTCTCAAGGCCTCGCGCGGCGTGAAGCTCGAGCGTCTCGTTCCACCTCTCACCGAGTGGGCAACTCGTTAGTGCTCTACCATATATTCACCCCTCTCGTCGGCAGCTGCCGTTTCTGCATCATCTTCAACGTCTTCAACTACATCACCTTCCGATCGGCCGGCGCGGCCGTGACGGGGCTGCTGATGGCGTTCGTCGTGGGGCCTTTCGTGATTCGCCGGCTGCGCACGATGAAGGTGCGCCAGGTGATTCGCGCCGGCACGCCGGACAGCCATCAGGAAAAGTCCAGCACGCCGACGATGGGCGGTGTGATCTTCCTGATCGCCGGCCTCGTGCCCACGCTGCTGTGGACGCGGCTGAACAATCGCTACGTCTGGGTCGCGGTGATCGCCACCGCGTGGATGGGCTGCATCGGCTTCATCGATGACTATCTCAAGCTGAAGCAGCAGCGCGAGGGGAAGAAGAACGAAGGCCTGGTCGAGCGCTACAAGCTCGTGGGGCAGATTACCCTTGGTGTGGCGATGGGAGTGTTCCTCTGGCTCTCGCCGCTCTCGAATCTTCCCGGCGCGTCCACCACGCTTCCGTTCTACAAGTACGTGCTCGTCGTGCCGGTGTTCGCGTGGCTGTACGTGCCGTGGATCGCGTTCGTGCTCACCGGCACCAGCAACGCCGTGAATCTCACCGACGGGCTCGATGGCCTCGCGACCGGTCTCGCCGCCATCGCGTTCGCGACCTTCGCGATCTTCGCCTACCTCATCGGCCGCTTCGACGCGAGCCAGTATCTGCAGATCTATTATCTTCGGGGCTCCGGCGAGCTCACGGTGTTCTGCATGTCGCTGCTCGGCGCCCTGATCGGCTTCCTCTGGTACAACACGCACCCGGCGGAAGTGTTCATGGGCGACACGGGCTCGCTCGCCCTCGGCGGAGCGCTCGGCGCCGTCGCCATTCTGCTCAAGTCGGAGTTTCTGCTGCTGCTCATCGGCGCCGTGTTCGCGGCCGAGACGGTGTCGGTGATCGTGCAGCGCTCGGTGTTCAAGTACCGGCGCGCGCGGCATGGCGTGGACTACGCCAAGGCGCACCGGATATTCCTGCGGGCGCCGCTGCACCATCACTTCGAGCTCAAGGGGTGGCAGGAGTCGCAGGTGGTGGTTCGCTTCTGGATTCTCGGGATCCTCTCCGCGCTCGTGGCCCTCAGCACACTCAAGCTGCGATGATCCCCGCGGAGTGGAAGTCGGGCGAGGCCGCGGTGATCGGTCTCGGGCGAAGTGGCGTGAATGCCGCGCTGCTGCTCGCGCGCGAGGGCGTGCGCGTGTACGCATCCGACGGCGGCAGCGATGCCGCGGCGGCCGCCGGCGCGCAGCGGCTGCGCGATGCCGGCATCGAAGCGGCGGCCGGTGCGCACGATCTCGATCGCGTCGCGCGAGCGGCGGTGGTGGTCGCCAGCCCCGGCGTGCCGCCGAATGCGCCGCCGCTCGCCGCAGCGCAGGCGGCGAAGGTGCCGATCGTCAGCGAGATCGAGGTCGCGCTGCGTGTGCTCGAGGGCATGCGCTACATCGCGATCACCGGCACCAACGGCAAGACGACCACCACCGCGCTGGTCGGTCATCTCCTCCGCACGCTCGGCAAGCGCGTGGCCGATGCCGGAAACATCGGCACGCCGCTCACGGAGATCGCGTTGCGCGAGGACCGGCCGGACTGGATCGCGCTCGAGCTCTCGAGCTTCCAGCTGCACGACACGCCGAGCGTGAATCCGACGGTCGGCGTGCTGACGAATCTCGCTCCGGATCACCTCGACCGGTACGCGACCACCGATGAGTACTACGCCGACAAGGCGCTCCTCTTCCGCAACGCGAGCGAGGCATCCACGTGGGTGCTCAACGCGGACGATCCGCGAGTGATGGCCATGGCCGCGGGCGTCGCAGGCGCCCATCGCGGCTTCGGCATCGTGAGCGAGAGCGCCGAGATGCGCTTCGTCGACGAGGGTGGCCGCGGCGAGATCCGGTGGAATGGCTCGAGGATTCTTGCGAGGGAGGAGCTGCCGCTGCTCGGCGATCACAACGTGATGAACGCGATGGCCGCTTCGCTCGCGGTGATCTCGGCCGATGCGGCGCACGGCTCGCCGAATGCGCTCTCGCGAATCGCGGATGGGCTGCGCTCCTTTCGCGCGCCGCCGCACCGCCTCGAGATGGTGGGCGAGCGCGGCGGCGTGCTCTGGATCAACGACTCGAAGGCGACCAACATCAGCTCCACCCAGGTCGCGATCGACGGCATGACGCGCCCGACTGTGCTCCTGCTCGGCGGGCGCCACAAGGGAGAGCCCTACTCGGCGCTCGCGCGCGGGCTCGAGCGCATCGTGCGCGTGGTCCTCGCGTACGGAGAGTCGGCGCCGATCATCGAGCGGGATCTCGCGGGCATCGTACCGGTGGAGCGGCTGGAGAGGGATTTCGCGGAGGTCATCGCGCGCGCCCGCGCGCTCGCGAAGCCCGGCGATGTCGTGCTCCTCTCTCCGGCGTGCTCCAGCTACGACATGTTTCGCAACTACGAGGAGCGCGGCGCGGCCTTTCGCCGGCTCGCCGGCGCCGCATGACATCGTCGCCGCCCGCCGTTCGCGAGCGGTGGCGAATGACGCTCGAGGCGCGCGCGCTGATCATCGTCACCGGCGCCATCCTCGCCTTCGGCCTCGCGGTGCTGTACAGCGCGAGCGCGCTGCTCTCCGTGCGCGAGAATCACGACAGCATGCACTACCTGCTGCTGCAGCTCTCCGGAGTCGCGATCGGCGCCGTGCTCTTCGCGATCGCCGCGAAGGTGGACGCGGAGCGATGGCGAGGGTGGGCGTGGCCATTGCTCGCGATCGCGACGCTGCTCCTGATCGTCCCCGTACTCCCGGTGTCGCACAAGATCGCGCCGTCGATTCATGGATCGCGGCGCTGGGTGTTCATCGGATTCCTCTTCCAGTCCTCCGAGTTCGCGAAGCTCGCCGTCATCGTGTGGACGGCGATGCTCATCGTGAAGAAAGGGGAGAAGCTGCGGCGCCTCACGAAGGGATTGCTGCCGTTCATCGTGGTGCTGGCCGTGCTCAACATCCTCGTCATCCTCGAGCCCGATCTGTCGATGGCGATGACGTTCACGCTGATCATGGGGATCATGCTCTTCGCTGGAGGAGTCCGCATCGGGCACGTCGTCTTCCTTGGCATCGTCGCGATCCCGCTGCTCTGGCGCGAGGTGGAGCGCGTGCAATACGCGCTGCTCAGGATGACGAGCTTTCTCAATCCCGGAAATGCGCCGATCGAAGCGGGCTATCAGCTCAAGCAGTCGCTCATCGCGGTCGGCTCCGGCGGGCTGTTCGGCGTCGGCTTCGGCATGGGACGGCAGCAGCTCGGCTTCGTGCCCTTTCCCTACAACGATTTCATCGGGGCGAACATCGGAGAGGAGTGGGGCTTCCTCGGCATTCTCTTCATCACGCTGGCCTTCGTGGCCTACGGGTGGATCGGCTTCCGCATCGCGAAGCAGGCGCGCACCACCTTCCAGCAGCTCCTCGCGATCGGCATCACCTTCATGACCGTGAGCACCGCCTTCCTCCACCTCGGGGTCGTGATCGGCCTTCTTCCCACCACGGGGCTGACGCTGCCGTTCGTGAGCTTTGGCCGCACCAACCTCGTCATGTCCATCCTGATGACGGGGATCCTCGTGAACATCGCGAGCACGCGGGAGCGCATGGTGGGCTCGCACGCGACGAATCCGCTGGAACGCGCTCCCGCATGACGGTGCGGGTGATGTTCGCCGGTGGCGGCACGGGCGGACATCTGTATCCGGGGCTCGCGATCGCGCGGGCGCTCGTGAAGCAGGCGCCCGAGATACAGCCGTTCTTCGTCGGCGCGCTTCGCGGGATCGAGCGCGACGTGCTCCCCAAAACGGAGTTCGAGCATCTCCTGCTCGACCTCCATCCCATCTACCGCCAGAAGCCATGGCGGAGCTGGCGCACGGTGCGCGGCCTGGGGAGCGCGTGGCGCGCGCTCGCGCGGGAGCATCGCGCGCATCCGTCGGCGACCGTGGTCGGCACCGGAGGCTACGC
>Ga0070714_100001577_pt1 | contig 16560 bp, 14 predicted proteins | sample LARL83metaG_FD_65450 | JGI IMG/M metagenome (GOLD analysis project Ga0070714, IMG submission 65450) | Corn, switchgrass and miscanthus rhizosphere microbial communities from Kellogg Biological Station, Michigan, USA - LAR L8-3 metaG | ecosystem: Host-associated > Plants > Roots > Rhizosphere ... | reverse complement strand
ACCGGACCAGGCGCCCGCCCGCTCCGGTGTCGCCGACAGCTCCGCGAGATAACCCTGGTGCGCTGAGGCCAGGTCACCCGCCACGTAGGCGATATCGGCGGCGGTGGCGCCGGCGACCAGTTCCGGCTGTGCGTACAGGCGGTCGAACATCTCGCCGCCGGCGATCCGGAGCCGTATCAGTGCGGCCTTGGTGTCCAGCAACTGCGGCGTGCCGGCGACCACGGTCGGCTTCCGGCCGTGCACCACCGACGACGCCGGCCGGCCCGTCGACCATGCGTCGGCCAGCGAACGCACCTGGTCCGGATCGGGCCGGAGATGGCACGCACGCCAACTGGCCTGGTGATCGTGCATGGCGGCCGTGGCGAGCGTCCCGGTTCGGTCGGTCACCGGCAGCGTGTTCAACTTGTCCAGCCGCGCGGCGAGCCCGTCAACGACGCGCACGCCGGCCGGCGTCAGCCTCGGATCGTCCTTGATGGACTCAAGCACCGCGGTGCTCTGGTCCCGCCACAGGGCGAACTCGAAATCCGCGAGATCGGCGTCCACGCCGGTCAGTCGATTCCGGTGTACCGCCCAGAACTCCGTCACTGCAGTGAACGCGAACACGCCGTGGATCAACGCGCCGAGCGGACGCGGATCGTGGCGCCAGGGGGCGTATCCGATGGCCGGCTGTGCACCGTCGACCAGTTCGGTCAGGTGCCGGATCCCGTTGAGGATGCTGTGCTGGTACTCGTGGATCATGGTGACGGCCAGCTGTGCGCCGTCGAACGGCTCGGACAGGATGGCGCCGCCGAAGCCGTCCTCCATCGACGTGCTGTGCGGGCGGAACCGGAACACGGCGGGTATCGGTGTCAGCGACCGCATTCCGGCGGCCAAGGACTTGGCGTGGTCCGGGTGGTCACTGACGAGCAGTCCCCATGCGTCGTCGACCAGCGCCTGCCATCGTCGTACGTCGGCCCGGTCGAGCGGCTCGGGGCGGACGGGCCGGTTCAGCAGCCGGCAGGCGGACTGGTCATCCAACTGAATCGACAGCTCCTGGCTGTCCATAGTGGATCTCAGTGTGAGTACCGGCAGCCAACTGTCCGATGTGGTGTCGAGTTCGACCGTCGTGCCATGGCAGGAAACATGAACGACCGTGCCGATGGTCACGGTCGCGTACGACCACGTTTCGTCGACCGGCAGGCGAAGGCGACCCAGAGACGGAAAGTGAATATCACCGATCCACGCCGGAACGGTCATCTCGCCCGTGATGCCGGCGCGGATCGCGGCCGACGTGGCGAGCGCGTGTAGTTGGCCGACATAGAACCACAACGGCGCCGGGTCGGTGACGACGGAGCGCAGGCGGCGCAGCGTGTGCGCTATCGCCGTGCCGGTCTGCGGGTCGGCGAGCAGTTCCGCGACGATCTCGGGCGCCGCGGCTTCCGCGAGCAGCAGCAGGTTCCAGACCGCGTCGATGGAAAGCAGCGGTCCCGTGGCATTGGCTTCCGCGCGCGCGTAGTCGATCATCGCTCGGAGCAGCAGTAGTCGGCGGCTGCGTTCCGCGGAAAGAAGCGTCCCGAGGGCGTCCGGGTCGAAGCCACCGCTGGCCAGCGAGTCCAGCTGGGTGAGCGGGAGACGGTGCCGGGGCAGGTCGGCAGCGGTGCCGAAGTCGGCCACAACTGGCCATTCGCTGGGTGAGGTCGGAAAGGGCATGTCGTGGCCGTTTTCAGGAGTTGTGGCCGGCGGCGCTGTTGGTGGGTACGTCGATCTGTCGGAGCAACGGCGCCATGGCCGGCGCGAGCGCCTTGCGATCGTACGAGCCCACTGTGGCCAACGTCAGCCCGGACAGGTCGACCAAGGTAGATCCGATTTCTGCTGCAGACTCGTCCATGACGCGGGCGGCGCCCTCTCTAGCTTGGCGTTCCCTGCTACTGGCCGCCCTGGACGAACGCCCCCCCATAGCGGCGACATTATACTAGGAGACCCCCGAGGGCCTGACACGATCAGGTAATCTTTTGCGGCCCAGGTGGGCCGCCGTGCAGCCGCGCCACCACCGCGTCGAGGCGAGCCATGGCGCTGGAACCCGTCGCGAAGAACCGAACAGCCTCGACGAGGGCGGCCAGACCGCCCGGATACCGGGCGCAGGTATTGACGATACTCATCACGTCCATTCGCGCTGTGAGCATCCGGGGGATGGCGCTGGTCATCTCGTGCGGGAGCAACAGAAGTATGGCATCTCGGGCAGCGGGCGTCTGGCAATGCTGGATATCGAGCATCGCCTCGACGACATCCCGCAGGTCGGCGTGCGAATCGTTAACCATCGATCACCTGGCTCACGGTGGCAGCAGCGGGGCCAGTTCGACCAGCCGTCGCAGCGGCATGCAGTCGTCCCCGTGTAGCCGCCGCAACACGTCCAGCAGGTCAGCGAGGCCGTTGGGGTAGCCGCGACATGTCGCCAGCAAGTTGGCCGCGTGCGTCCGCCGCCGCGCACTGTATGCCACCGAGCTGGCGATCGACGCGGGCAGCATGTTGATCATCGCCGTGCGATCGTGTTCGGTACTCAGGCTCGGTACCCGCTCAAGCGCCTCGACCATGTCGAAGAAGACGTCGACCGAGGCCGTCGGGACCGGCCGGAACCGCGCGATCGCGGCCTCGAGCAACTCCAGATCGGACGCGAGCCGCCGTTGACTGATTTCGAGAGCCTGGATCGTGGCCAGTGGCCGAATGCTCACAGGTAGGTCCGCCATCATCGGCATCTCCGCGTTCGCCGGTGTGTCTTTCAGCAAGACGGGCAGCACCGGGATCCCGGTGTCGAACGCCAGCGCCAACTCGAGTCGCACCCAGTCGTGCTCCCGATCGATCAACCGCACGGCGCTCTCGTCGGTCAGCGTGAGCCATCGCGGCCCGATCACCGCAACCAACACGGCGGCGTTCTCCAACGCGATCCGAATTGAACTCGGATAGTGCGCGCCCGGCGTCAGAGACACGCAGTCACGGAACACGTTTTTGTCGCCGAAACGTAGGGCCAGCCGGTCGTGAATCAGCGCCGCGCCGAGCGGATCGTCGACGGTCCGGTAGTTGATGAACACCCCACCCACGCTCAAGCCTCCGCGTTGTCAGCCCCTTGTCTCCGTTGTGTCCCATCGTGCTCCGGCCCGTCGCTTCCGTCCAGCGGTACCGACGAACCCTCCCTCCACATATTTCGGTGATCGGGTTGTCGAGGAACGGTGCGAGTCGGTCCGGCCAGGTGTCGGGTGGGTGTTTCCTGGCCACTTTTTGTCCAATCAGTGCCGACTCTCGTACTGCGAGTCTGATTTCCGCCCATCCGCGGACGGCCCGGCACAGCGGCCTGATCGTAAAGGCATAGCGTGGAATGGCCGCCGATATCGTGCTGGAGTTCGGGCCGCCCAGTGAGATGCTGAACTTCCCGGTGGCCGCCAAGGCGAACCTGGCCCAGGATCTCGGGGCGCTCGGGCGAATTGAGCAGGGCAACGCGCTGCGTACCGAGGTCGTGTCCAGGACGTCGGCGCGAGTCGGCAACGCACACCCCGCGGTCGGCCAGTTCGCCAACCCGGATCTGCGGGCCAACTGCGACATCGACCCGATGCCCCTGTAACGGCGCGGGTAACTGTCCAATGGCGATCCCCCCGACCCCATGCGAAGTCGAACGGACGCAGACCGTCGCAGGGGTAGTTCGCACCTACGTTCGGGCCGCTGTCGGAGGCAACCGCTAGCGTCGCGGGTCATGGCTGTAGACGTGCACCCGGCGATCGATCGGTTCGACGACTTCGCGATAGTCGTCGGACCCAAGACGCCGGGTGTACGTGGGTGCTGGTGTATGGCGTATCGCAACTCGAGCCTTGGTGTGGCGGAGCGCATCGCCTATATGCGAGCGGAGTGTTCGGCCGACCCGGGTCCGGGCGTGCTGGCTTACCTCGACGGGCAGCCGGCGGGTTGGTGTTCCGTGGCGCCCCGGTCGTCCTATCGCCGGCTCACCCGTTCGCGCACGATCCCACACGTCGATGACCGTGACCCCTGGTCTGTGGCCTGCTTCGTCGTACGTGCCGGCTTCCGCGGGCGTGGCCTCATGCACGACCTGCTCGACGGGGCAGTGGAGCATGCGCGCGATCACGGTGCGGAGGTCGTCGAGGGCTATCCGGCAGACACGGCGGACGGGCGTGTCGACGTCATCAGCGGCTACGTCGGGACGGTCGCCCTTTTCGAGCGCCACGGGTTCGAGCGGGTGCTGCCAACCTCGGGCCACAGCGGACACCGGCCGCGATGGCTGATGCGCCTGTTTCTGTAGCTGGAATGCGGGTGATCGAAAGCTAAACGGGTCGCCACCACGTGGGGGCACCCGGTGGGCCAACGGTCGGTCGCCAACCCGGTGCACGTGTCGACGCAGTCCAAGCGGTGCGCAACATCATGCCCCGGCTGGTGGCCTACTTCGGGTGCTGCTACTTCGCCGTGCGCCGACCCAAGGAGGCCACCGCACCCGAGAAGCCCGAGCCTCGCGGCTGCGGGTCGAGGGCACGCTTGGCTGGTCGACAGACTTGACAGCCGGGGTGGGCAAAGGGAACCAGCGGCGTCCTGGTTCGGGCACGACAACGTCCTTCATCTCATTGCAGGGCAACGGAACGCACGAATGTCGGCTGCCCGCCAGCAGTTCGCTGAGTGGTGCGCACCGGTCTACGAAAGGCTGAGTTCGGCATCAGCGATGCCGAACGGCTCTCTGAGGCTGCGGAGGCAATTCTTGAGATTGGCGCCGCGAGCCGTGCGCCACCGTAGCAGCGGCGAACGGCCCTGACCATGTTGGTGCTGGCCAGAGCCGCTTACTGGTCAGGAACCGTGCCCCCGGCGGGAACACACGCAGACCATCTCCGGTCCGACCAGCGGATCTCTGACTGGCCGGCTGATGATCGAGGGCAGCTTCGAAGCCGCTGGCTCAGTTCGAGGGTTCCGATGAACCCGGGCATCATGAGGGTCCGGGCAGACGGTCGCAAGCCGATCATATCGACTTGTTCCAGCCGGATTGGGTGGTTGTGCGCAGCATCGCTGGATGCAGCACGGACGCGGGGCCGCGGCGATAGAGTGCGGCGGGTCGCCCACCTTGACGGGTGGTCTGTTCGCCGGTGGGGACCAGGACACCTTCGGCGCTGGTGATCTTGCGGTGGAAGTTCCGCTGGTCAAGGGCTTCGTCCCAGACAATCTCGTAGACCTTGCGCAGCTCGGCGACGGTGAATTCCGGCGGACAGAACCGGGTGGCGAGCGTGGTGTACTCCAGTTTGCTCCTGGCGCGTTCGACCGCGTCGGCGACGATCCGCTGGTGGTCGAAGGCCAGTTTCATACGGGAGTCCAGCACGGTCTGGACGGGCTGCCACGCCGCGGCTCGCGCGTCGCCGCCCGGCTCGGGCGCCGGGAGATCGGGCACGAACGCGAGGTAGCAGACGGTTACCACCCGTCTACGGGGATCCCGGTCCGGTGAACCGTAGGTGCGTAGCTGTTCCAGGTGCGCGCGCCCGAGGTCAAGGCCGGTCTCCTCGGCCAGTTCGCGTTCAGCGGCCGCGTCGAGGTCCTCGCGGTTGTCGTCGAGGAATCCACCCGGTAGGGCTGGGAAACCCTGCCACGGTGTGGTTCCGCGTTCCACCAGCAGGATTTGTAGGGCGTCGCCCCGCACGGTGAACACCGCGAGGTCGACAGCGATGGCGACCTCAGTCTCCTGCCAGGCGCGTTCGGCCATGCTGTCTCCTTTCGATGACAGTTTACGTCATATTGACGATAAGGCTTGCGGTGGCTAGCGTCATGGGACGGCGGTCTCGTCGGGCACTCCACATTCCATCGCGTTGGAGACACAATGATCGTGATCCTGACTGCTCTTGGCATCGAGCAGAACGCAGTGCTGGCGCATCTGGTCGACGTCGAGGTGCATGAGCACGACAAGGGCACCCTGTTCGATGTGGGCAGCATCGCCGGACACCCCGAGCACCGCGTCGCATTGGGAGTCACCGGTGCGGGCACCACCACCGCGGCCGCGCTCACCGAACGCGCCCGAGCCGAGTTCTCCCCGACCGCCATGATGTTCGTCGGTATCGCCGGCGGGCTGCGTGACTCGGTGGACATCGGTGATGTCGTCGTGGCCACCAAGGTCTACTCGTACCAAGGTGGACGCAGTGAGACCGACGGATTTCTGGTTCGGCCACGTTCCTGGGAGCCGTCCCACCGGCTTGACCAGGCGGCCCGGCGGCTACCGCGGCGTAACGCCTGGTACGACTTCCTGTCCGAAGAAGCGCGGGCGGCCGCGCCACTGGTGCACTTCGACCCGATCGCGGTGGGCGACTCGTTGCTCAACTCCACGACGTCCAACCTTGCCTGTCTGATCCGTACTTCCTACAACGACGCGGTCGCGGTGGAGATGGAGGGTTCGGGTTTCGCGCACGCGGCCGCCTTGGGCGACCAGGTACCGGCTGTAGTCGTGCGCGGCATCAGTGACCATGCGGACGGCATGAAGGCGAACGCGGACCGTGCTGGCGGCCAGCCTGTCGCCGCGCGCAACGCAGCCGCGTTCGCCATTGCCCTCGCAGCGTCCTTCAAACTCGAACCCAACCCATCGGCGGCGACCCCCGCGCCGCCGGCTTCGACATCGCCGACGATCAACAGCAGCGTGATCGCACGTGACTATGCCGAGGTCGACAAGCAGATCGGTGTGCAGTTCAACTGGGGGCAGCGATGAGCACCGACGCCGGGACACCAACCAACATGACGGTGAACAGCCACGTCACGGCAAGCGGCGACGCGAATGTGGACCAGCAGGTCGGCACGCAGTTCATCAGCTCCGTCATGCACGATACGAAGATCTACAACACCGTGGCTGGCGATCCGCCGGAACGCCGACACGAAGTGGCCAGGGCGCACCTCGACGGTGGCAATCCGCGCCGTGCCGAGGAAGCCTTCGGCGGACTGCTCGCGGAGGGCCACATTACGACCGAACGTGCGTATCTCTACGTGCTTTCGGTGCTCAGCGGCCGCTCGTTCGTCGAGATCAACACCGGGCTGTCGGACGAAATCCACAACGCCATGAAAGTGGCCGCCGGGTTACCGAGAGACGGCTGGCGGGAGGCACTCGATGTTGTCGACATGCTGCTGCGGCATGCGCATGCCGAGTTCGGCGATGGGGCCGTGGCGCGGGAGTTCACGCGGGCGCGGGTGGCGTTCGGCACGCTGAGCGCGGATCGGCAAGACGAGATCGACAGGCACCTGGATCTGATCCTCAGCGGTGCCGTGCAGGAGCGACTGGCCAGCGAGCGCAAGCATGAAGTCGCGGTGGAACGGATGAGTGGTGACCGGGCTGGGCGGGCGTGGAAGTTCTTCGAGGCCCACCCGCGGGAGCCGATGGAGTGGCCGGCGCCGGCGGTCCGGTCCGAAGCGGCGGACTGGCGGGCGGCCACCCTGGGCTGCGTGGCGGCGGCACTGGCGATCCTGTACCTGCTGGCGGGTGGGATCACCGTTGCCGCCGTGGCGGGGCTGGTGCTGATCGCGGCCGGCGGTTACCTGGTGTTGCGTGGCACGACGGTGCTGCGGGTTCATGTGCGCCATGCCGAGTGCGCGCGGGCGAATATTCAGCGACAGTTCGAGCAGCGGGAAACCGAGTTCGACAAGGTGGTCGACCAGTGTTTTCGGGAAGTGGCTCCGGACGGCCTCGGGGAGAGTACGGCAGGGTACCGAGGATATCTCAAACGCAGGTTGCAAGCGCAGTATGGCGGCGAAGACTGTTATCCCGGCGAGCTGAAGTGGTTGATCGTGTGGCATGTCGACCGTGCCGGCCACCAATACGACCGCCTGCGAGAACCGACCGGGGTGCGCCGGGTGGGCGGCCTCCGGATCAGCGGTGTGCTGGTTGGGGTGGTTGGTCTGATCTTGCTGGTGGCTACCGGCCACGCCATCGCGTTGGTCCTTGCTGCCGGTGGCTGGTGGGCCGTGCGCGGGATCGCTTGTATCGCCGCGGTTCCTCGTACTCAGGCGCTACTCGATGGTGCCGCCGAGGCACTGCTTGACGAAGAGCAGGTGGAGTATCGCCGATGGGTCCAGGTCTTGGCCGACCGCCCGCCCGATCCGGAGATGGCGCGTTGGCTGGCCTTGGACAAGGCGTATCTCAAGGACGAGGCATTGCGACGCGCGAACCTCCGTGAGCGGGACTTGGTGACGCACGTGGTGCTGACCGAACGAGCACCCTACGCCCGTAAGGGCAGGGTCACCGACGGGCCGCCCCGGTACGAGAAATACATCGTCTACGTCTTCCTGCTCACCCAGAGCGGCATGCGCACCATACGAACCAATTTGAGCCTCACCACCGGCGACGTGGGCGACGAACAACGGCGGATGTTTCGCTATGACGCGGTGGCGTCGGCCTCGGTGGAGGAGACGGGCCGCCGCACCTTCCTGGCCGACGGCTGCCGCTCGGCCGATCGCGTCAGCAGGCGGGTGTTTCGGTTGACTTTGCTCAATGGTACGGATATAGCTGAGGTCAAGGAGAATCCCCGAGCTACCGGCGATGACCGGGCTGCGGATGGCGACGAGTTGGTGGACGCGGTATCCGCGCAGACCCCCGGGTTCGACAGCGCACTGCGGATACTGGAGGCGGTGGCCACCGAGGGCCGGGACTGGATCGTGCGCGATCGGGAGCGCAAACAGCGCTGGGCAAGGAACTGGCAAACATGATCAAGTCAGGAGATGGCCGGTGACACGTCGCCTGATGGCCGCGTCGGGTACGGGCGTGTGCCAAGCAACGATCGCATGGTTGATGTCGCGGTTTCGGCAGCAACCTGTCTGATCGCGGAGGGGTCGTCTGGTGGATCGCGCTCGGCGGGGAGGACGCGCGTCATCAGGGTGTTGCGTCGGCGACCGATTTCGGCGGAGACGACGCGGAAACGACTGCGGATCGGTGCGCGGTGGCCGCTGCTGGTGTCGATGATCAGAACGGACCATGCGGTCCGGTGAACCGACTGGCGGACATTGTCGTTCGGCCAACCTGGCTAAAGCTTGATTGCGCACCTGATGCCGGATGAGCGACGCCGCATGCTCGGGTCGGCCTCGCGATGAACGCTGCATGGCCAACACTCAGCCGGTCCTCATCATTCGGGTCCGCTAAACCCGCTGATTGACAGCCGTCGGGTCGGGGTGTCGGGGTAGGCCGACCGGACGCGGTCGCGCTGGCTGCCTCGGTCACGCCCCCTTCGAACGCGTTCATTTTCTGTTTCAACAAAGTCATTCATCCGCTCCGGGTAGTGACTATCGGTAATGATGTTGTTACCTTCGGATGCGGGCCGAAATGTCGGGCGGTTTCGGGGAGCGCACGTGCGTGACAGTGCTGGGGAGTGTGACAGAAGTCGGCTGAATGTAGTATCCGGTGCCGTCGGTGGGACGGTGGTGCAGGCGGAGACAGTCGAGGGCGGCGTGCATGTGCATACCGACGCGCCCGTGGAGATGCCGATACCTAGGCAGTTGTTGCCGGCGCCGCGGTGGTTTGCCGACCGAAGTCGGGAATGTCGCGAACTGAACCGGTTGCTGGATGACAGCGGCCATCGGATCGGCGTCGTCCATGGCCCGGGTGGGGTTGGCAAGACGGCGTTGGCCTTGCGGTGGATGCACGATGTCACGGATCGGTTTCCGGGCGGACAGCTGTTCGCGGACCTCGGGGCTTTCAACTCGGGCGGGCCGGTGTCGCCAGGCGAGGTGTTGGGCAGGTTCCTGCGAGCGCTGGGAGTTCCGGCAAAGGCCGTACCAGTGCGGCCGGACAAGAGCGCGGAACTGGCCGAGCAGGCGGCGCTGTACCGGTCGGTGACCGCGGGCCGGTCGATCGCGGTATTGCTGGACAACGCGGAGTCCGTAGCCCAGGTACGACCGCTACTGCCGGCTTCGGAGACCAGCGTGGCGGTGGTGACGAGCCGGTGGCGGCTGGGTGGCCTGGTGCGGGACGGTGCGTACCTCGTGCCGGTCATGCCGCTCGGTGCCGGCGCCGCCGTCGAACTGCTGACCCGGTCCGTGGGTGCGGACCGGGTGGCCGGCGAGCCGGGGCCGGCCGATCGCCTGGTCGAGTTGTGCGGGTACATGCCGCTGGCCGTGTCGGTCGCGGGAGCACGGTTGGCCACCCGGCCGCGTCGGTCGATCGCCCGAGCCGTCGACGACCTGGCCGACCAGCGTTCCCGGCTCGCCCGGCTCTCCGTCGATGGGGACGTGTCCGTGTCGGCGACGTTCGACCTGTCCTACCAGGAGTTGCCGGCGGCGGCCGCGCGGTCATACCGGCTACTCGGCCTGCATCCAGGCCCGGACTTCGGGCACGAGGTCACGGCCGCCGCGGTCGGGGTTCCCGAGGCGGCGGCCGAGGACCTGTTGGACGTTCTGGTCGACGCCAGCCTCATGACCGAGGTCGGCGAGGACCGATATCGGTTCCATGACCTGCTACGGCTGCACGCCAGGCAACGGGCCGAAGCGGAGGAGGACGCCGACGAGCGCGACAGCGCGGTCCACCGGATGATCCTCTGGTATCTGCGAGCCACGATCGCCGCCGACCGGACCGTGATTCCGTTGGCCTGGCGGCTCGGTCCCGGATATCAGCAGCACACGGAGACCGCGGGTACCTACAGTTCGTCCGCGGATGCGTTGGACTGGCTGGAGTCCGCGTTGCCGAACCTGATGGCCGCCTTACGCACCGCGGTTGGCCATCGATGGGACGCGTTGGCCTGGCAGTTGTGCGAGGCGATGTGGGCGCTGTTCTTCTACCGCCGGCCGATGCCGGAATGGATTTCCGCCACGACGCTGGCGATCGAGTCGGCGGGCCGAGCGGGCCACCTGACGGCCGAGTCCCAGATGCGCCGACTGCTAGGGTCCGGTCTGCAGGAGGCGGGCCAGTTCGCCGCGGCCGAGCGCGAGGCGGTCACCGCGCAGGCCGTGGCGCACCGAGCCGGAAACCCGCTGTTGGAAGAGAGTGCGTTGCAACTGGCCGGCACCGCGCTGCGCTCCCAGGGCAAGCACGACCAGGCCGTCGACGTGCACCGGAGGTCGTTGGCACTGAGCCGAAGCATCGGCGACCCGCGGCGAGAAGCACTGGCGCTGCGCCGATTGGGGCAGTCGCTGTCGGACGCCGGTCAACTCGACGAGGCCATCCAGTACTTGCACGAGGGCCGCTCCCTGGCGGCCGCGCTGCCCGACGACCGCGTCGCGGCCCTGACTGCGACGATTCTGGCCACGACGCTGACCAGAGCCGGCCGCCCCGCAGAAGCGATCGGCCTGCTGGAATCCTCGCTGGCGGTCATGCGCGAGTCCGGATCGGACGACTACGAGGCCACCGTGCTGACGGCCCTGGGCGATGCGGCCGAGCAACTCGGTGACCTGCCCGCGGCGCGCGAACACTTCCGGAAGGCCGTAGACCGCCACGCGAAGCGGGGCGGACCGCGGGAGCAGGCCGCACGCGACCGGCTCACCGCGGTGGAGAACAGACTGACGAATCCGCCACCCACGCCCTGACCCCACTCACATGGTGTTGACCTGGTGGGCGTACGCCGCCAGCAGCGCGAATTCGACAGGGTACGACGACACCAGCACCGTTTCGTTCTGGGTGCGCACCGCACAACCGGAATCACGGAAGGATGCGACAGCGAGCGTACAGCCGGGGAGCCGAGCCAATGTCACGCTAGTCGCCAGCAGCGCCGCCGACCGGCCCGATTGTGGTGCACAGATCAGTACATCCGCGCTGTGCCACCACCGACGGCCGGAATGGACCGCCTCGACGACCAGATACCGATCGCCGACCACACAAGGACAAGCCCAACGGCACGGCTGCGGGACCCCGCAGGCGAACACGTGTATCCCGCCGTCCGGATCACTGTGCGACTCACAGCGGACAGTCCAGTCGGCCGCGTTGGGCCGGCCATGCGGCAGAACCGGCCGCGTCACGGCAGTTCCACCCACGGGTAGCGGATTGGCCGCGGAAGCGGCACCGGTGCGGCCAGCACTGGTCGGTCGGGTTCGGGCAGATTCATCAGCCGGTACATGGTCTGGCGCAGAATCGTACCGGCGCGGCCCGGCTGCGCGGTGATCAGCTCCCGGATCGGGAGCTGTCGCTGCGGATCGCGCGTGGTTGCCGCCATGGTCAACTGCTGCGGCAGCGGCCGGTCCAGCCGCAGGCGCTGTGCCGACCGGCCGACGATGTCAGCGAGGCTGCCGGGCCGGATGGCGTGGTCCGGAAATGCCGCCAGCAGTACCGGAACATCGGTGGCACCGGCCGCATACTGCGTCACCGAGCCGTGATCGCCGATGACCCAGTCTGCGGCCACCACCGCAGCCCGCCACCCTTCTTCGGGCGGTATGATCATCAGACCGGCGCGCAAGTTGTCCGCCAGCCAGGCCTGTACCTGCCAGGCACCGTGCACGGTCCAGATGTTAGGGTGCAAGATCGCCGCGACCCGGTACTGATCACGTGGTAGCGCGGCCAGCAACCGGTCGAACAGATCGGGGCGTTGTCCGAACGCGGAATCCGGCCGCCACGTGGAGGTGACGGTGATGAGCTGCTCCCCGTCCCGAACACTCAGGGCGGCCCGGTAATGCTCGCGATACGCAAGGCTCGCCGTGAGCCGGTCGAAGCAGATGTCACCGGCCACGACCGTCACCGGCAGTGCCTGCGGGCAGGACCGTTCGAGTTCCGCCAGTTCCGACTGAGAGCTGAGCACCAGCGCGGCCGGCAACAGTTGGCCACGGCGAACCAACACGTGCTGGTCCAGACAGTGCGCCGGCGCGGCGTCCGGCCCGACGGACCGGTAGCGCAGCCGCGATCCCAGTGCGCCGGCGCCATGGGGCATCAGCATCAGCGGGCCGATCAGCTCACTCACACCCGTCGGGCTGGCGGCGAGGACGAGGTCGAAACGAGCCTGCATGACCTGTTCCCACGGCAGTACCACACCACCCTGTGCCTGGACGTACGCGGGCGTGCCGTGCCAGATCTCGCCGAGTTCGTTTGGTGCCACAGTGAAAACGACCTGGACCCGGTGATCGGCCTCCAAAAGGGGCAGTACGTCCATCAACCGCGTGCCGGCTACTACGTGCGGCACCACGACCAGTACTCTGCGCTCCAGCACGCGCATGCCCCGGTTGTCCGCGCGGACCCCAGTTGGTCCGGTGATCCATCGCTGCTGCATGTCCGCCTCCCGGCCACCCCATGGAGACGATCTCCACCCCCGTGGCCAGGACCAGGCTGCGACCGGAAACCTACAGACGGCCTTCCTGTGGCGCTACAACGACTTTCTTCCCGGGCATCGCCTCCATCCGACCGAGGGAGACTGACACCATGCATAAGATGCTGACACTGGGCAGTTGACACAGTGATCGTCTTCGGGCAATATCATCAGTGTGCGGAGACCCCGCAGTACGAGTGTGGTGCCGGATTAGCCGATCGGCGCGAGATTCGCAATCGCGCCTAGGAGATGTTCGTGAAGAAGCTCGTGCTTAAGACCAAATTTGTGTACGGAGTCACGTTTGTGATGACTATTGTGCTGCTGTTTCCAGTGCACCACTAGGCGCGCACGGCGGATTCCGGGGTAAAGTCCCGAATGTAGCCATGCAGCCACTCTCTGGGTACCCCACAAAAGACGGCCATCTCTTTCACGACGGCCCAATGTAGATGCACTGCGGCTGGCTCCTGGGAGTCAGCCGCCAGTGCTTCTTCTTTGAGGCGGTTATGTGCCCATCTGCGTAGGGGGCGCAGTTCCTCGCGTTCGTCCTGGGTGATCTTGCGGAGATCAATCCACACTCCGGACGTGGTCAGGTCGTGTTCGAGGCGCTGAAGCGCGAGAGCAAGCAGTTCTGACACGTTTACCTTTAGTGCCTGGCATATCTCGACGAGACGTGGAATCGAGCACTGCCGAATTCCCTGCTCGTAACATGCGTATGTATTTACCGGAATTCGTGTCTTCATGTGCTCGATCAATTCTGGGCGTGACCAACCGGCATTGGCGCGTGCACGCCGCAGCTCTTCGCCTATCGCACGCACGATCTGGTCCTCGTAGGCAATCGTCGTCCGGTCTGTGTCGTCGCTCACGGCTGCCACCGCCGGTCCCCCTTCGTCTGGTCAGGTCACATGCCCGATGCATGAGGTCGTGAACGATATCATCCATGCCCTGGCTACCCCGAACGGGGGTTGCTCGTGCCTAAGTTGGTCTTATGGCCTTACAAACGGCCTTCAGTGCAACTTCAAAACCTCGCAGCATGATTTCATCCAGCTGTGGGCAGTTCGAGTCGCCTCTCGGCGCGTCTCGGGACCCGACCGCGGCCGCGGACACCGCCAGCGCGACAATGATGTTCATGAACCCGATGCCGAGCATCCCGACTTCGGGCGGGATCTGCCCCCGTTTGTCCGCGCGGGCAGCTGGCCCGTACCGGCGCTGTGCCGGCATCGGCGACGACCGTGTGGGTCGACGCCGGGATTATTCCCGGAGCTCTGGCCATCTCTCGGTAAAGTTCCATAAAGGACTGGGGGCAGATGTCCCGATGGGACAAAACTGGGACAGAAACGGGGCCGGCTTTCGCTGCGCTGTCAATCGGCCAACAACGGCCCGAGATGTTACGTCCATTGTCGCACGGGCGTCGACACGGTGTCCCATACTGTAGTGGTCGCGAACCTGACTGATCAAGCCGTGGCAGACTCGGCAGCATGCGAGGGTGCCCTGTAATGGGGTGAGGCTGGTGGACTTCGTCTACGGGATCTTGGGAAGAACCGCCTTACGCATCAACGGTGATCTCGATGAAGCTTGGGGATCGACCCGCCTGCGTGCGATGTTGGCAACGCTGCTCGTGCACGCGGGCCGCGCTGTGCCGGTGGATACGCTGGTTGCCTGGGTCTGGCCCGAGGACGGGGCCACTCCGGTGCATCCCGCCTCTACATTCCACACGTACGCCACGCGCATTCGCGTGTCACTGCGGCGGTTGGCAAGTCCGGCGGTGCTGCACGCCGAGAATGGTTGCTATCGGCTTGAGGTCGACAAATCCTTGATCGACTACGGTCATTTTCGCACGTTGGTGGGACAGGCGCGTGCGTATGCACGTGCCGATGCACACCAGGACGCCGCCGCGCATGCCGAGCGTGCGCTTGCTCTGTGGCGCGGGCGCGCGCTCGATGATCTGACGAGTGAACTGGCGCAGGCTTGGCGGACCCGTGTCCTGTGGGACGAATGGTTGCCAGCACATGTGATCCACATCGAGGCGCTCCTGGGGCTCGACGAATTCGGAGAAGCCCTGACTCACCTGGATGATCTCAGGCCCGAGCATGATCAGGACGTCACGCTGGCGAAGCTGCGCCTGTCCGCCCTGTACGGTCTGTCCCGCTACGCGGAGGCCACCGCGTTCTATCTCGGCATGCGCCGGCAGCTCCTCGACGACGCCGACGACCAAGCCGCCGAGAATCTACGCGAACACCATGAGAACCTGCGCGGAAGATCGACGCCGGTCGAGGTGCGCCCGCCTGTCGAGCCAACCGTACCCCGTCAACTTCCGCATGACATTCCCGAGTTCTTAGGCCGTCCTGACCTACTCGAAGCGCTTGATATCGCCACCCAGGATAATGGACCGGACAATGCCGGTCGGGTGGTGGTTCTGGACGGGATGGCTGGTGTCGGCAAGACAGCGTTGGCGGTGCACTGGGGGCATCGGGCGCGGAATCGTTTTCCGGGCGGCGATTTCTTCGTCGACCTGCAAGGGTTTTCCGACGGTGCCACGGTCGCTCAATCGACGGTGATCGATGAGTTCCTCATCGCCCTAGGCGCTCCACCGAGCAGCGATCTCTCGCCACGGGCAAAGGAATTACTGCTCAACCGGCTGCTTGCGAATCGACGTGCACTCGTCGTCCTCGACAACGCGCGCAACACGGCGCATATCAAGGATCTTGTCGCACTGTTGTCAAATTGCTCGATCTTGGTGACCAGCCGGCAACAGCTGACCAAGCTGCGTGCCGTGACAGGTGCGCGCCGAGTCCATGTCGGCCCGATGACCTCGGTGGAAGCACGCAACCTGCTCTCCGCCCGACTTGGTGATCATCATCAGATCGCTCCGGAAGATCTGATTCGCCTGGCGAGACTCTGTGGCGGGCTGCCCCTTGTGATCACCGTTCTCGCGCAGCACATCGCGAGTCGACCCGTTGCCCATCTGACCGCGTTCGCCCAGCAACTCGATCGCCGGCAGCTCCTTACGGACATCGGTGAGGACGGCGACGGATCGGCCACTGCTGAGACACTTTTCTACTGGTCATATCTGGCACTGCAGGAACCTGAGCGTCGGCTGTTTCGACTGCTCGGCCTGAGCCCGGGTCCGGACATCGGTGAGGCGGCGGCGCGGGCGTGTGACGGCCGCGTCATGTCGGAAGTCAGACGAAGCCTACGGGTTCTCGTGGCCGCACATCTCCTCGGTCAACCCGACACGTTCGACCGATACCAGTTCCACGACCTGATTCGCGAATTCGCCCGGCACCGCGCCGAGGTGGATGAGCTTCCAATTGATCGCGCAGTTGCGGAACGTCGATTACTCGGTCACTACCTCTCGGCCGCC
>Ga0070714_100001575_pt1 | contig 16581 bp, 11 predicted proteins | sample LARL83metaG_FD_65450 | JGI IMG/M metagenome (GOLD analysis project Ga0070714, IMG submission 65450) | Corn, switchgrass and miscanthus rhizosphere microbial communities from Kellogg Biological Station, Michigan, USA - LAR L8-3 metaG | ecosystem: Host-associated > Plants > Roots > Rhizosphere ... | reverse complement strand
GCCGTGTTGACCGTAGCCTTACCCGTTGCATCGGTCGTCGCATTGCCAGCGGGCTGGCCGTTGAGAGTAAAGCTGACGATCTGACCAGGCAAACCGCCGGCACCCGCGGTGAGCGTCGCGGACAAAGTCGCGGTGCCGCCGAACACGCCCGATGCGGCCGCGACGGCGAGCGTCGTCGATGTCTGTTGCACCACCTGACCACCAGAGAGTGTGCCCGTGCTGGTGTTGTAGTTGCCATCCTGATTGGCGTAGACGGCCGTGATCACGTGCGTGCCGGTGGTGCTCAGCGTCGTCGCGGGGAAGCTCGCGGTGCCCGCTGCCAGCGTCACGGCCGATCCCGAATTGGTGCCGTCGATTTTCAGCTGCACGGTGCCGGTCGCGACGCCGCCGCCGGGCGCCTGCGGCAGTACGCTCGCTGTGAAGACGACAGCCTCACCCGGGTTGGACGGATTCTTCGACGACGCGAGCGTCGTGGCCGTGTTCGCCTTGTTGACCATCTGTCCGTTGCCGGTGCCGGTCGTCGGAAGCTGACCGGTGCTCGCGCCGAAATTCGCATCGCCGCTGTACGCTGCGGAGATGGCATATCTGCTGTTCGATGCGGCCAGAGTGGAGATCGTGAACGTGGCCACGCCGCTCGCGAGTGTGGCTGGTGCACCCGTTGCGGTACCGTTCACGGAAAACTGTACGGTGCCGGTGGGTGTCCCGGTCGCCGGCGGAACGGGAGCGACCGTGGCGGTGAACGTCACCGCCTCGCCGAACTCCGAAGGGCTATCGGACGTCGTGACAGCGACCGTCGTCGCCGGAAGTGCCGTGATCGTTTCCTTCTGAGTCGCCGGCGTGAGCGGACTCGTTGGGTCATTGTCCGTCACGGTGAGCGTCGGCGCGCCGGCGGTACCGTCCATGTAGTAGAAATCCGCGCTGTTCGCGCTCGTGGGGATCGAGACGGTCGTGATTCCGGTCGCGCACGATGGATCGCTGAAGAACTGTCCGCCCGGTGTCGTGATGGACGAGCTCGAGAGCGCGATCGTCTTCGCACTCGTCGGATTCGTTGCGGCGCCGCTCCCGTTCTGCGATTGAATCGTGATTTTGGGCGAGCAGAGACCGACTCTCACAGTGAACGCTGCGGTCGTGAAGGCGAGCTTCGTTGCCGGCGCCGACGTCACGAGCGATGCATTCGCGGAGGCTGCGTCGATGCTGATGAGAGGATTCGTCGCGCTGACGCTGAAGGGATAGCTCCCTGCGGCAAGCGTGGCGGTGCTCGTGATCGTCAACGTGGAAGGCTGCGATGTCTGTGCAGCGGCAGTGAACGAAACCGATGCCGGCGAGAACGAGGCCGTCGCGCCTGCGGGGAGCCCGGATGTCGCGAGGTTGGCGGTGAAGTTTCCGGTGCTGCTCCCGCGGTTCACGGTAACGGCGTACGTCGCCGAGTGGCCGGCTGGGAGCGGCGACGGTGACTGCGGGCCGACGGTGAGAGATCCGAGGCCGCCGGTGACGGGAACGGAGTCCGTGCCCACGCTGTTGTCGTTACCCGCGATGGTGTTGGTCGCGGTGACCGAAACTCCGTACGACTTGGGCGCGGTCGACGCAGGAGCAGTGAGCGTCAGCGTCGTGCTCTTGAAAGGATCGGTAGCCGAGAAGTTGAGCGTGGTCGCACTCAACGTCGCCCCTGCGGGCGCTCCGCTCACCGTCAAGTTGACGGAGAACGGCGTCCCTCCCGATCCCGTGCCGCATCCATTCTTCCTGCTCACGATCACCGGGATCGTCGCGCTCGCGGCACCCGCTCCCGATCCGCTGGCCACGAGTGGTATCGGAACCTGTGCACCAAACGTCACGGTCCCCACGCACGGGCCGTCCGTGAACGTCACCGTCGCCGTGCGCCCCGATGTCCCCCCCGTCGCGGTCAACGCGATGCTCACGTTGAGCGACATGTCATCCGTCGAGTAGTCGCGATTCCGGATGTTGCCGCTGCCATCCGCCACGGTGGTGATGGTCCGATCCTGGTGGTTCTGCGGCGTCTCGTGGAACAGGAGCGAGACCGTTTCTCCCGGCTGCCATCCGGTGCCCGAGACGGTCACCGTGTCGAACGGCGGATAATCCGGCTTGTCGGTGGACACGGTCGCGGTGGTGCTGGCCGCCGACCCTCCCGCCGTGATCGCCTGCGCCGTGACCAGAACCGCCTGGCCACCGTCGGTTCCATTTGCATCGATCGACCATCCGGACGCGCCCGCGAAGCCGAACGACGCGAGATTTGCGTACGTGAGCGCCGTTCCGTTGTTGTCGAGGATCGTCGCGCCGGTGCTCGTCAGCGTCTGCACACTGCTCTCGGCTTGCAGCACCGTGTCCGCGCTGATCGAATGCCCGGTCAATGCGGTGAGCCATCCGTATCGAGCCGCTTCATCGTCCGAGAAATCCTGCAGCGCGACCAGCCCGACCGACCGCGGGCCCGTACCCGAGCCGCTCGCCCACGTGGCAAGATTTCGCAGCAGCGCTTCCTTGAGCACCGTGTTGGTGCTCCCGATGTCCGGAGTACCCGACCACAGCGCGACCCGTCCGAACACTGCATTCAACCGCGACGCGATCGTCGCATCGCGGAGCAGCGCGTACGGTGTGCTGCTCGAGTCATCGGACAGCGATGGCACCACGAGCGCCGAATACTGGCTGAGATCCACGGTGGCGAGGTTGAGCGTGCCCCCCGTGCCGTCATAGCCGCGATCCACTCCGCCCGCAAACGGCCCCCCGGTAGCCGCGAGCGCCGCGACGACATTGTCGCAGCCCGTGGCATCGGACGGCGGGCAATACACGATGGCCTTCTGCGCCCTCGAGTTCGTCGGCAGACACACGACGCCAAGAGCCGCCACGATGAGCGTCGTGACGATAAGGCGGAGATTTTTCATGGAACTAGTTAGTTGCAAGCGTCCGTGACGACAGCTCCGAGCGACTTGATCTTGTTTCCGAGCTCGGCAGTCGGTGCGTACTTGTACCGAACCTTCATCACGCGAAGCTTGCGACTGTACGCGGTGCACACCGTGGAGGTGGCCGTTTTCTGCACCCCGGTTTTGGACAGCGCTGGTTTGGCAGCGGTGGGAAGCGCGCGTGAATCGCGACAGGCTCCGAGCGCGAGGAGTGTCACGAACGTGACCAGCACGAGCCGCGTCATAGGGGTAGTCCTCCGTCATCTGGCCGGCGATGTCGCCGGGTGACTCTTTGGATGCGCGGCGGCCCATCTGATGAGAAATCCGCGTGAGGTGCGGACTGGCCTCGCGGCCGTGCAACATTCGGGAGCACGACGGTAATGCTGACTTGATTTTGGCGCAACAGGTACTTAATAGCGAAACGTTACTTTACAGTGGAGCTTGCGATGTCGTAATTACCGACACGGTGTCGGTTCGACCGGACACCGTGATCCTGGCAAACGCCGACGTGCCCGTCCCCGATCACGGCGGCCGAGCCTCGTCACTAGATTGCTCTGCTGCCCCGGTCGAGCCCTCACAATGATCCGAAGAAACGACTATGTCGCGTCTTGCCGTCCTGCCATTCGTGTTCGCGGCCTCCGCACCAATGCTCGCGGCGCAGCAACCCAAGCCACCGGTCGCGCAGCAGATCCCCAGGGTCGACACGCTGCACGGCGATGTGCGCACCGACAATTATTTCTGGCTGCGCCAGAAGACCAATCCGAAGGTGCTCGCGTATCTCGACAGCGAGAACGCGTACACCGCGGCCGGGATGCGGCACACGGAAGCGCTGCAGGACAAGCTCTACCACGAGATGCTGGGTCGCATTCGCGAGACGGATCTCTCCGTTCCCTATCGCGAGAACGGCTACTGGTACTACTCGCGGACCGAACAGGGAAAGGCATATCCCATCCTCTGCCGGAAGCGCGGGTCGCTCGATGCCGCCGAAGAGGTGTACCTGGACGAGAACGTCCTCGCCGCCGGCAAGAAGTTCTTCGGCCTCGGCGGACAGCAGGTCAGCCCCGATGGCGGGCGGCTGGCGTATCTGCAGGACACGACGGCGCTCCGCGTGTACACGCTGCTGGTAAAGGACCTGAAGACGGGGCAGACGCTCGCGGACACCATCAGCCAGGTCGTGCCGGGACTCGCGTGGGCCAACGACAATCGCACCGTCTTCTATTCGACGGCCGATTCCGCGCGTCGCACGAACGCCGTCTGGCGGCACGTGCTCGGACAGCCGCGCTCCAGCGACGTGAAGGTGTTCCAGGACGATGATCTGCTGAACAACGTCGGTGTCGGGCGCAGCAAGAGCGGAAAGTTCGTGTTCATCTCCGACGATGGATTCACGAGCTCCGAATGGCGCGTCGTCCCCACATCAAATCCCACGGCCGCGCCGCGCGTGATCGCGCCGCGCCGTGCGAACGTCGAATACAGCGTGGACCACATCGATGGCGCGTTCCTCATGGTCACCAACGACAGCGCGCGCAACTTCAGGATCGTGCGTATTCCGGAAGCGGACTTCTCGCGATCGAAGTGGACCGACTGGGTGCCGGGGAACGACTCCGTGTTCATCGAGGGAGTCGAGCCCTTCAGGAACTACGTGGTCGTCTCCGAGCGCTCGAGCGGCCTGCCGCGACTGCGCGTGATCGACCTCGCCACCCGCGCCGTCCACTACGTCACGTTCCCCGAGCCGGCGTACGGCGTGTTCCCGACGCAGAACGCGGAGTTCGACTCGCACACGCTGCGCTTCCAGTACTCGTCGTTGATCACTCCGCTCTCCACCTTCGACTACGATCTCGCCACGCACAAACGGGTGCTGAAGAAGCGCACCGACGTGCCGGGCTACGATCCCGCGCAGTACGAAGTGAAGCGGCTGATGGTGCCGGTGCGCGACGGCGTCCACGTGCCCGTGTCGATGCTCGTGCACAAGGGATGGGTGCAGGATGGAAGCCGTCCGCTCCTCCTGTATGCCTACGGATCCTACGGCCTCACGACCGAGGCGACGTTCAATTCGCCGGTGCTCAGCCTCGTCGATCGAGGGTTCGCCTACGCGATCGCGCACATCCGCGGCGGACAGGAGATGGGCCGCCAGTGGTACGACGACGGCAAGATGATGAGGAAGAAGAACACCTTCAACGACTTCGTCGACGTCGCGGAATATCTCGAGAACCAGAAGTTCACCAGCGCGGACAAGCTCGTCGCGAATGGCGGGAGCGCCGGCGGCCTGCTCATGGGCGCCGTGACGAACATGCGCCCCGATCTCTTTCGCGCGGTGGTCGCCGACGTGCCGTTCGTGGACGTCATCAACACGATGATGGATGCGTCGCTCCCGCTCACGTCCCAGGAGTGGCAGCAGTGGGGAGATCCGCACGTCAAGGAGCAATACGAGTACATGAAGACGTACTCGCCCTACGACAACGTCGAGCACAAGGCGTATCCGTGGCTGCTCGTCACGACATCGCTCAACGACTCCCAGGTCTCGTACTGGGAGCCGGCGAAGTGGGTGGCCAAGCTGCGCGCGATGAAGACCGATTCGAACCCGCTCTACTTCAAGATCAACATGGCGGGCGGACACGGCGGCAGCTCGGGACGCTACGACCGGCTTCACGAGATCGCGTTCCGGGATGCGTTCATGCTCGACGCCGTGGGGATGTCGGGGCAGGAGAAGATCGTTCAGTAGCGTCCCCACGCACCGCAGCACTCGTCGCGAAATCCACCGTCCCAATGACGTCGGCTCCCTCACAGCCCGCCCCGATGACTCGCCACTCGCTCCTCCTCGCGCTCGCCCTCACCCTCTTCGCATCCACCGCGCGCGCACAAGCGCCCCTCACCCCGGACCAGGCCGAGGCGCGCGCGATCTTCCAGCAGCTCATCGAGACGAAGACATCGTTCAAGGAGGGAAGCACCTCGCCCGCCGCGCACGCCATCGCCCGACGCTTTCTCGACGCCGGCTTTCCCGCCGCTGATGTGCAGGTGCTCGGTCCCGCGGGCGACAAGGACTCGAACGTGGTCGTGCGCATGCGCGGAACGTCCACCACGCTCAAGCCGATTCTGCTGATCGCGCATCTCGATGTCGTGGAAGCGCTCCGCGCCGACTGGTCGCTCGATCCATACACGCTCACCGAGCGCGATGGATTCTTCTACGGGCGCGGCACGAGTGACATCAAGGATGGTGCGGCGACCCTCGTGGAGGCGCTGCTCCGCCTCAAGCGCGAGCACATCGTGCCCGAGCGCACGCTCATCATGGCGCTCACCGCCGGCGAGGAAGGCGGCGGCGGATACAACGGCGTCTCGTGGCTCATCCAGAACCATCGCGACCTGATCGACGCGGAGTGGTGCATCAATCCCGATGGCGGCGACCCGCTCATAAAGGATGGCAGGAAGATCGTACGCCCGGTGCAGGCGAGTGAAAAGACCTTTCAGGGCTTCTGGCTCACGGTCACGAACAAGGGCGGACACAGCTCGATGCCCACGCCCGACAACGCGATCTCGCGGCTGGCCGAGGCGATCGGGCGCGTGTCGCGCTTCCACTTCCCGGTGAATCTCAACGAGACGACGCGCGCGTACTTCGAGCGCTCGTCGGGGCTCGCGAGCGGACAGCTCGCAGCGGACATGCGCGCCATCGCGAAGAACCAGCGCGACTCGGCCGCAGCCGCGCGCCTCTCCGTGTCTCCGTTCTACAACGCGCAGCTCCGCACCACGTGCGTTCCCACGATGCTCGAGGGCGGGCACGCCCCCAACGCACTTCCCCAGAGGGCTCGCGCGCTCGTCAACTGTCGCATCCTCCCGACCGAAACGCCGGAAGACGTGCGTGCGACTCTCGTGCGGGTGATCGCCGACGACTCGGTGAAGGTGACGCCCATCGATTCCGGCGCGCCCGGCAAGCCGTCGCCGCTCCTGCCGATCGTCATGAATCCCGTCGAGAAGGTGACGCAGCGGCTCTGGCCCGGCGTTCCCGTCATTCCGCAGATGGAGACGGGCGCCACGGACGGCTGGCGGCTGCGCGACATCGGCATCCCCACCTATGGCCTGAGCGGAGTTCCGATCGACGTCGACGACGAGCGCGCGCACGGTCGCGATGAGCGCATTCTCGTGAAATCCTTCTATGAAGGGGTCGAGTACATGTATCAGCTCGTCAGAGAAGTCGCCGTCGCGCCCACCAAGTCCTGAAAGAAAAATGTCCGGCGGCTCGCGCCCCGGACGTCGATGATTCGTACGACCCACTCGAATGGAGGATCATCATGAGTCAGTTCATGTACCTGTATCGCGGCGGCGAAGCAGGGGGCACGCCGGAGCACATGCAGCAGCAGATGCAGAAGTGGTTGTCCTGGCTGCAGGAGCTCACCACCGAGGGGCACATCAAGACCGGCGGCGACCCGCTCGAGCCCACTGGCAAGATCGTGCGCAAGAAAACGCAGATCACGGACGGACCCTACGCGGAGAAGGATCTCGTCGGGGGATACACGATCGTGGAGGCGAGCGATCTAAACGAGGCAGCGAGACTCGCGAGCGGCTGTCCGCACTTCGACGCCGGCGGCTTCGTCGAGGTTCGCCCGATCATGAAGATGTAGTGTCCGAGCCGGGCGACCATCTCTTCCGGCGCGAAGCGGGACGGATGGTCGCCGCGCTCACGCGTCTCTTCGGCGTCCACAACCTCGCGCTCGCGGAGGACGTGGTGCAGGACGCGTTCGTCCGCGCGCTCGAGGTCTGGAAGCTGCGCGGCATTCCGGAGAATCCGTCGGCATGGCTCATGGCGACCGCGAAGAACCGCGCGCTCGACATCCTCCGCCGCGAGCGCACGGCACGAACATACGCTCCCGAGCTCTCGCGCCTCCTCGAGAGCGAGTGGACGCTCACGCCCGTCGTGGAGGAGGCGTTCGGAGAGTCGGCCATCCGCGACGATCAGCTGCGGATGATGTTCTCGTGCTGCCACCCGCAGCTCCCCGAAATCGCTCAGGTCGCCCTCATACTGAATATTTTGTGCGGCTTCGGCGTCAACGAGGTCGCCGCCGCCTTTCTGACCGGACATGCGGCGATGGAGAAGCGCATCGCGCGCGGAAAGAAGGTGCTCGCGAGCTCGAAACGCCTCTTCGATCTCTCGCACTCCGATGCGCAGCTGCTGCCGCAGCGGCTCTCTGCGGTGCAGCGCGCGCTCTATCTCCTGTTCAACGAGGGCTACCACGGCGCGCACCCGGAGCTCGCCGTCCGAGCCGATCTGTGCGTGGAGGCCATGCGACTGGGCGAGCTGCTGCTCGCGCATCCGACCACCGCGACTCCGGCGACGCGAGCGCTCGTCGCACTCATGTGCCTGAACGCGGCCCGGATGCCCGCGCGTGTCGATGCGAGCGGAAAGCTGAGCGCCCTCTACGAACAGGACCGGCGGCTCTGGGACGGCGCGCTCATTGCGAAGGGCGAGGCGCTGCTCGATCATTCGGCCACCGGTACGACGATCACCGAGTTCCACATCGAGGCGGGGATCGCGTCGCTGCATGCCCGGGCGACGTCGCTCCAGAACACGAGCTGGCCAATGATCGTCTCGCTCTATGACACCCTGATGACGATTCGACCGTCGCCCGTGGTCGCGCTCAGCCGGGCGATCGCGATTGCGCAGCACGAAGGCGCGGAGCGCGGGCTCGCCGAGATCGCGGCCATCGAGCAGGCCGAGCGGCTCGCCGACTATCCGTTCTACTTCGCCGCGCTCGGCGAGCTGGAGCATCAGCGCGGCAACGGGGAGGCAGCGCGCGAGCATTTTCTCCACGCGAGCGCGCGCGCGAGAAATCCGCTGGAGCGGGATTTCTTCGAGCGACGCGCGCAGGAAGTCGATGAGTAGACGCCGTGCCGGACACTGACGTGCAACGCGGTTGATGACGCTCGCCGAGGATGCTCCTCCGCCGTGGCGGCGGCTGATCGCGCGTCTCGACCCGCGCGCGTATCTCACACTGCACATCGTAGTCGGACTCGTCGTGTGCCTGCTCGCCGGAGTGGTCTTCGCCGTGCTGCTCGATTCCGTTCGCGAGCACGACGTGCTCGTGACGCGCGATCAGGCGGTCGCGAACTGGTTTCACGGCAACGGGACGGCCTTCGGCGATCGAGTATTCGTGATCGTCAGCGCGATCGGCTCACCGGTGGCCATGGCGGTGCTCTTCGCCGCCGCGGTGCTGTATCTCTGGCGCGCGAAACAGCGAACGCTGCTCGTCGCGTGGGTGCTGTCCTATGTCGGCGGCACCGTGCTGGACGGCGTGATCAAGGATGTCGTCCGCCGGCCACGTCCCGAGTTCGCGGCGAAGTTCCTCCACTATAGCAGCTGGAGCTTTCCATCCGGCCATTCGATGGGATCGCTGATCGGCTTTGCGATGCTCGCGTACACGATCATCCGCGTGTGGAAGGTCGAAAGCCTTCCTGCCCGCGTGGGAATCTGGGCGGGGGCGGTCGTCATGATCATCCTGGTGGGCTACAGCCGCATCTACCTGGGCGTGCACTACCTGAGCGACGTCGCCGCTGGCTACACGCTCGGCGTGCTCTGGCTGGCCGTGTGCTTTACCGGGCTGCAGATGGTGAATCGGCGCGCGGAGCTTCGCCGCGCGCCGTCCACCTGAGAGCGCGAGCGATCAGCCGTTGAGCACGACGTGCGCGGGATCGAGCTCGCCCGTGTAGTACGACATCAGCGCCTGCTGAAACACGAGTCCGTACTTTGCATTCACGACGGCACTCGCCGCCTGCACCTGCGCCGCGCGCGCCTGCGTGAGCTCGACGAGTGTTCCGGCGCCTGCCTGATACCGCTGCCGCGAAGTCGTGACTGCGAGGTTGCTCGCCGTGAGCTGCGCCTGCGCCGCCGCGAGCTGCTCGCCCGCCGACTGGTAGTTCAGATACGCGCGCTTGACCTCGACCGCGACCTCCTGCTTCTGCGCGTCGAGTGCCAGCTTCGCGTTGTCCTCCTCCACCTTCGCCTTCTGCGCGGCCACGCTCGTCTGGCCGCGATCGAAGATCGGAATGGATACGCCGATCGAGATGCTGCCGCCGCGTGCCTGGTCGAACTGATTGAAAAAGGGAAGTCCGGCTGCCGACGAGTACGAAGAGTTGTAACCCGCGCTCAACGACACGGTTGGCCACCAGCCGGCGCTCGCCGCCTTCACGCCCTGCGCGCTCGCGTCGACGCGCGCCGCCTCCGCCGCCAGATCCGAACGTTGTGCGTATGCACGCGCGGTGAGGCTGTCGAGATCGTATTTCGCGTACGCCGAGTCGTTCACCACCGGGGCGACGAAATCGTAGGTCACTTTCGGATCGAGATTCAGCGTCTGGATGAGATCCACCTTGCCCAGCTCGAGATCGTGCTGCGCATTGACCACCGCCAGACGTGCCGCGGCGGTGCTCGCCTGCTGCGTGTAGAGGTCCGAGATCGCGCGCGCTCCCGCGTCGACCAGCTTCTTGATCTCATCCTCCTGCGCCTGGAGCGACGCGAGATTCTGCTGCTGCACCTTGAGCTGTTCCTGCGCCGTGATGATCGCCAGATAGTTCGACGCGACGGTGAAGACGGTAGTCTGCTTCGCGCGCGCCAGATCGAGCGTGGTCGCACTCTGATTCTTCTCCGCCTCGTGCAGGTTCGCGACGTTCTGCATTCCGTTGAACAGGGTGACGCTCGAGGACACTCCGGCATTGACCGACTGGTTGTTGTGGTTGAGCACATCGCCCGTGGTCTCGCTGAAGTTTCTGCCGTACGTCTGTGCGCTGCTCGTGTTCAGCTGGAGGTTCGGCAGGAAGCTCAGCTTCGCTCCGCGCACAGTCGCATCGCTGCTCGCCACCGCGTTCTGAGCCTGAGCGAGGGTGATGTTCTTCTCGAGCGCGATCTGCATGGCCTGCTCGAAGGTGATCTGCGTACCAGCGCGTGTGGTGTCGCCCGCGACGCCCTCCGCCTGCACCGTCTGCACCTCGCCGAAAACCATCATCAGCGCGAGCGTCAGCGCTGCCAGTGTGCCATTGAGTACGCGCATGTGAACATCCATCCGTGTTGATTGTGTGATCGCCGAACATCCGTGCCGTACGACCTGTCGAACTCCGATCATCTCTACTCGTACCGCAGCGCCTGAATCGGATCGAGCGCCGCCGCCTTGCGCGCGGGGTAGTAGCCGAAGAACACGCCCACCGCCGCGGAAAATCCAACCGCAACGAACACCGCGATCAGCGGCGTCGCTGTGGTCCAGCCCATCACGTGCCCGAGAATCGCCGCACCGCCGAAGCCGATCGCGAGTCCGACCACGCCGCCAAGCAGGCTCATGACCACGCTTTCCACGAGGAACTGCGTCAGCACATCCGAGCCGCGCGCGCCGACAGCCATCCGGATCCCGATCTCGCGCGTGCGCTCCGTCACCGACACGAGCATGATGTTCATGATCCCGATGCCACCCACCACCAGCGAGATCGACGCAATCGCCGCGAGGAGTCCCGTCATCACGCTCGTGGTGCTCGTCGCCGCCTGCGCGATCGCCGTCTGGTCGCGCACCGTGAAGTCATCGGGGGAACCGCCCAGCCCGTGCGAGTCGCGCATGATCCCGCGAATCTCTTCCTGCGCCGCAGCCATGTCCTTCGGCGAGCTCGCGCTGGCGAGGATCTGGCCGAGGAAGGTGAAGCCGCTCAGGCGGTCCTGGGCTGTGGTGTACGGCACGAGCACGATGTCGTCCTGATCGACGCCGCTCGACGTCTGTCCCTTCGCCGCGAGCACGCCCACGACCGTGAACGGCACGTGGCCGAGCTGGATCTGCGTTCCCACCGGATCGCTGTCGGGAAAGAGATTCTTCACGATGGTCGCGCCGAGCACCGCCACTTTCCGCTTCGCGCGCACGTCATCGTCGGTGAAGAGATCGCCGCTCGTGACGCCCCAATCGCGAATCGAGAGATAGTCCGTCGATACGCCATCGATCTCGGTACGCCAGTTTCCCTTCCCCGTGATCACCTGCGTCCGCGTCACGATCACGGGCGAGACGGCCGACAGCAGCGTCGCATCGCTCTTGATCTTGTCCGCATCGGCAACCGTGAGCCGGTTGAAGGTCTGCGCGCCCTGGCTCGCGCCGCCGGCCGCGGTGCTGCCGGGCGTGACCACGATGAGATTGGTGCCGAGATTCTTGATCTGCGCCTCGATCTGCTTCTGCGCGCCATTGCCCACGGCGACCATGACGATCACCGCGCCCACGCCGATCACGATGCCGAGCATCGTGAGCATCGTGCGCATCTTGTTCTTGAGGATGCTTCCCGTGGCCATGAGCAGAAGCGACTTGGTCTTCATGCTGCCTCCTTCGTTGCACCGGTGCCCACAGCATCGGGCTCGGTGTCCATCGTCAGAGCGTCGTCCGCCGCACGCCGGGGTGACTCGACGGCGTGATCCTTCAGGATCCGCCCGTCGCGAACGTCGATCACCCGATGCGCGTACTGCGCGATGTCGGTCTCGTGCGTCACGATGATCACCGTGATCCCCTGCTCGTTCAGCGCCTGGAAGAGCGCCATCACCTCCACACTCGTCTTGCTGTCGAGATTTCCCGTCGGCTCATCCGCGAGCAGCAGCGTGGGCTGTGTGACGAGCGCTCGCGCGATCGCCACTCGCTGCTGCTGCCCACCCGACAGCTCGCTCGGCTGATGCTCCAGTCGCTCGCCGAGCCCGACGCGTCGCAGCGCATCCGCCGCGAGCTCGCGCGTGTTCTTCCATCGTCCCGTGCGATCGTAGAGGAGCGGGAGCTCGACGTTCTCCACTGCGCTCGTGCGAGGAAGCAGGTTGAAGCCCTGGAACACGAAGCCGAGCTTCCGGTTGCGGAGATCCGCGAGATCGTTGCGGCTCATTCCGTCCACGCGAACGCCATCGAGCACGTAGCTCCCCGCCGTGGGGACGTCGAGACATCCGAGGATGTTCATCAGCGTCGACTTTCCCGAGCCGGACGAGCCCATGACCGCGAGCAGCTCGCCCGGGTTGACGGTGAGGTCCACGCCCCGAAGCGCGAACACCTCGGTCGTGCCCATCTGGTAGACCTTCTTCACGCCGCTGATCTCGATCACTGGTGTGGACATGTGATTCTCCGTTAGCGGTTAAAAGGCCCCTGGAGGACCGCCGCGACGACCGCCCCCACTCTGCTGCGGCGCCAGCGGATTCTTCGCGCTCGCGGCCGGCACCATACCAGTGCCGGTGTTCGCGCCTACTATGATCTGCATGCCTTCCTTGATTCCCGTGCCCGTCACCTGCGTGCGCGATCCATCGCTCAGACCCGTGTGCACACGCACGGGCTTGAGTGTCTTCGTCGAATCGAGATACCAGAGCGTGGCACTCGTCGAGTCGCGCGTCGCCCGCCCTGCGCCTGCGGCACGCGCGGTCGAATCTCCGCCGCTGGTCGACGCGTTGCGCACGCGCACGCCTGTCGGCGCGCTCGAGCCGTTGCTCGCGTTCCCCGCGATCGCGGGCCTGAATCGCAGCGCTGCATTCGGCACCGACAACGCATCGTCCGCGGATCCGATGAGGAACTTCACCGTCGCCGTCATGCCGGGGAGCAGCTTCCCATCGGGGTTCGCCACCGCCACCACCGCCGTGTAGTTCACGACGTTGTTGACCGTGGTCGAGTTGATGCGTACCTGGCTCACGGTCCCCGTGAAGTTCCGGCCGGGATACGCCTGCACCGTGAAGGTCACCGGCTGGTCGGTCTTGATCTGGCCGATGTCGCTCTCATCGACGGTCGCGAGGATCTGCATCTGCGAGAGATCCTTCGCGATCACGAAGAGCTGCGGCGCCGAGAGACTCGCGGCGACGGTCTGCCCCACGTCCATGTCACGCTCGACGACGATGCCGTCGATCGGTGCATAGATCAATGTGTAGGACAGATTCTGCCGGGCCTTGTCGAGCGCGATCTGCGCCGAGGTCGCGTTCGCTCTGGCGAGCTGATAGTTCAGCTGCGCCGTATTGAATTCGGGATCGGTTACGATCTTCTGGTCGTGCAGGAGCTTGTTGCGATCGTATTCCGCCTTGGTCTGCGCGAGCGTCGCCTGCGCGCGCTCCACGCCGGCCTGCGCATCCTCGACCGCCTGCTGCTGCAGCGTGGGGTCGATGCGCGCGATGAGCTGCCCCTTCTTCACCTTGGAGTTGAAGTCGACGTAGATGGCCGAGATCTGACCGGACACCTGCGTGCCGACCTGAACCGTCCTCACCGCGCCGAGCGAGCCCGTCGCAGCGACGGTCGACTCGAGATTGCCGCGCTCGATGGCAGCCATCCGATAGGCCGGCGTCGCGTCCGAGTGCGCGCGGCGGTAGAGAACGTAGCCACTGGCGATTGCAGCAATCGCTACGATAGTGACTGTGATCAGCTTCTTCTTCATTGTCTCTCCCTGCAAGGCGACGAGTGTCGCGGTGAGCTGGCTCCTTCCGCCGACAGGTGAATCATACCCCTTCTTCTGGCGCAACTCGTTGCAATGTCACGAGTTGCATGCTCATGTTCCGAATCGACGCGCCGGCGTCACGAATGACGCCTAGACACCTCGGCGCGCGGTCGACACGGTCGAAGAGTCGGCGCAAGGCGGCCCCGTCCGCGCGCGTGCATTTCGTGCACACGGGAGTGCACCTCGTGACACGAGCCCTCGCACACTCTCTCAAAGGGCATATCCTTCTCTCGTGACATCCAGCACATCGGCCAATGGTGATGGGCGCGTCGCAGCTCCGCGGAGCTCGGTGCCCACGGAGCGTTTTCCGCTCACGCGGCGAGACTACTCGTTCATCGTGGGCTTCTGGCTGCTCTATGCGCTGCTCACGATCGCGAACCACGCCTTCGATCCGGGGCCTCCCGATCGGCGCCCGGACTCGGGCATCACGACGTGGATCATCATCGCATGCGCGGAGGCGGCGCTCTGGGCGCTCCTCACGCCACTCATCGTGTCGGTTGCAGGACGCGCGCGGTCGGAGCGAATGTCGCGAGCAACCAGCTTCGCTCTCCTCGTCCTCCTCGGCGTCATGGTCGCGCTGGGCGTCAGCCTGTTCGGCTACGAGCTGCGTGATCTGCTCATTCAAAGACCACCGGGCCGTGATGGAAGCGCTCGACACGGTCCACCGCTCTGGTTCGGCTTCCTCAACGCACTCGTCATCTATCTCGGAGTGCTCGCGGCAGGGCTGGCCCGGGCGTATTCGCTCCGTCTCGGCGCCCGGCGCGAGCAGGCGACGCAGCTGCAGGCGCAGCTCGCGGAGGCTCGTCTGGACGCGCTCCGCAGCCAGCTCGATCCGCACTTCCTGTTCAACACACTCAACGCGGTGTCGTCGCTCGTCGAGCGAGATCCGCGCGGCGTGCGCAGAATGATCACGCGGTTGAGCGAGCTCCTGCGCTACAGCATGGAGGGCGCACGAGAGCCCGAGATCACGCTGCGCCGCGAGCTCGATCTCCTCGATCGCTATCTCGACATCATGCAGGTGCGGTTTCCGGGGCTCAACGTGCTCCGCCTGCTCGACGATGGCGCGCTCGATGTGATGGTGCCGAGCATGATCCTGCAACCGCTCGTCGAGAACGCGATCCGGCATGGGGTGGAGAAGATGACCGGGCCGGGGCGCATCGAGATCGAGGCCATTCTCGAAGGCGACACGCTCGTGCTGCGTGTGAGCGACAACGGACCCGGCGAGAGTACCGTGCCGGATTCGGAGCGCGGCGGTGTGGGGCTCCGGAATACGCGGGCACGACTCGAGCAGTTGTATGGCGCGGCGGGACAATTCTCCTTCTACCGCAACGCGGAGGATCTCACGGTGTCCGAGGTGCGTCTGCCGGCGACGCGCGATCGCGCGGAGCTGCGCGTGGAGGGATCCGAATCGACGAATGACGGACGCTGACCTTCCCGAGCCGGCGCCGCTCGCGGCGCTTCCGACCATTCGCGTTCTCATCGTCGACGACGAGGAGCTGGGCAGGCTTCGCGTACACGATCTCGTCCGGCAGGAGAACGGCGCCAACGTGGTCGGTGAGGCGGCGGACGGCGAGGCGGCGGTGAATGCGATTCGGACGCTGAAACCGGATCTCGTCTTCCTCGATGTGCAGATGCCCAGGAAGAGTGGTCTCGATGTCGTGAAGGAGATCGGTGCGGATCGGATGCCGGCCACGATATTCGTCACCGCGTACGACCGGTATGCGATCCAGGCGTTCGACATCGCCGCTCTCGATTACCTCGTGAAGCCGTTCGACGACGAGCGATTCGAACAGGCGTTCCGGCGGGCCCGCCGTTCCCTCGCGCTCGAGGGTGTCGATCGCGCGCGCTCGCAGCTGATGCGGATGCTGAAGGAAAGTGAGCTCGGCGCGCGCATGCCCGCACCCGCGGCGGCAGCGCCCGCCGGCGTGCAGTATCTCGAACGCATCGCGGTGGAGACGCACGGCCACGTCAAGCCGATCCCCGTCTCGCAGATCGACTACATCAGTGCCGCCGGTCCCTATGCGGAGCTGCACGTGGGCGACCGTCGCTATGTGATTCGGGAGGCGATGCAGACGCTCGAGGATCGGCTCGATCCGAATCGTTTCATGCGCGTGCACCGTTCCGTGATCGTGCGCCTCGATCTCGTGGAGGCGCTGCATCGAGGCGGTGGCGGAGACTACGAGCTGCAGATGAAGGGAGGCGTGCGCCTGCGCGTGAGCCGCTCTCG
>Ga0070714_100001573_pt1 | contig 16605 bp, 14 predicted proteins | sample LARL83metaG_FD_65450 | JGI IMG/M metagenome (GOLD analysis project Ga0070714, IMG submission 65450) | Corn, switchgrass and miscanthus rhizosphere microbial communities from Kellogg Biological Station, Michigan, USA - LAR L8-3 metaG | ecosystem: Host-associated > Plants > Roots > Rhizosphere ... | reverse complement strand
GCCCACCTTCCGTTCCGGCCGAAGGAACGGCAAGAGAGCATCACCTTCCGTTCTGACCCGACGGAGCGGAAGGGAGCACCACCTTACGTTCTGACTAATGGAGGCGATCAGTGGCGGAGATCTGGCACGACGAGGCCACGGGCGCGTGGCTGGCCGAGATGCACTCGACGGCCTACGCCTTCGGGCTGGCGGACGGCGGGACGACCCTGCGCCACCTGCACTGGGGCGGCCCGCTGCCGCGCGCGGCGCTGGGCGGCCTGCAGGCCACGGCCGCCGGCGCGATGCCGCGCCACGAGCGGCAGCTTAGCCAGGCCCCGAGCGAGCGCCCCGACGAGTACGTGCCGTGGGGCGGGCTGCGCTTCGACGAGCCGTCGCTCAAGGCCGAGTTCGGCGACGGCACCCGGGGTGTCGAGTGGCGCGTCACCGAGCAGCGGGTACTCAAGCGAGGACCAGTCACCACGCTGGAGGTCGACCTCGCCGACACCGCCTACCCGCTGCTTGTCACCCTCGCTTACCGCGTCTACGACGGCTTCGACGTGCTCGACCGCTGGGCCACCCTGCGGCACGTCGGCCGCGCTGGCGACCCGCCGGTCACGATCAGGCAGGGCCATTCGGCGAACTGGTGGCTGCCGCCGCGCGCCGGCTGGCGGCTGCGCTACCTGCACGGCGGCTGGGGCGCGGAGAACCAGCTCGCCCAGACCCCGCTGACCCCGGGAAAGGTGGTGCTCGAGAGCCGTCGCGGCACCACCAGCCACCAGCTCAACCCGTGGTTCACGCTGGACCCGGAGGGGACTGCCACCGAGGAGCACGGCGAGGTGTGGAGCGGCGCGCTGGGCTGGAGCGGCTCATGGAAGCTGGTTTTCGAGACCACGGCCGGCGGTCACGTCCACGCCTGCGGCGGCGTGAACGACTTCGACTGGTCTTACCGCCTTGACCCAGGCGGCGAGCTGGCCCTGCCGAGGTTCGCCGGGCTGTACGTGGCGGGGGGCTTCGGGGCCGCGAGCCGCGAATGGCACGCCTGGCAGCTGGCCTACGTTCTCGGCCGCGGCGACGACCGCGACCGCCTGTCCGCGCGTCGCGTGCCGCCTGGCTTCAGTACCACCCCGCCCCCGCGGATCACCGCGACCCCGCCAGCCGAAGTGGCCCGGCGGTCCGCCGCGGCGTCGGCCGCCCCGCCGCGGGTCACCTCGGTCCAGGTCCCGCCGGCGCACGCCGCCGGCAGCATGCCGCCGCTGCGCCCGGTCCTGTACAACTCCTGGGAGGCCACCTCCTTCAACGTGAACGAGGCGGGGCAGATCCGGCTGGCCGAACTCGCCGCGCGCCTCGGCATCGAGACCTTCGTGATGGACGACGGCTGGTTCGGCGAGCGTCACCACGACCGGGCGGGCCTCGGCGACTGGACGGTCAACCCGCAGAACTTCCCGCGCGGCCTCGGCCCGCTCATCGACCGGGTCAACGAGCTGGGCATGCGGTTCGGGCTGTGGGTCGAGCCGGAGATGGTGAACCCGGACAGCGACCTGTACCGGGCCCACCCGGACTGGGTGTTCCATTTCGACGCGCGCACCCGGACGCAGCAGCGCAACCAGCTGGTGCTCAACCTGGCCAGGCCCGACGTGGCCGAGTGGATGTTCACGACGCTCGACCGGCTCCTATCGGAGAACAAGATCGAGTTCATCAAGTGGGACATGAACCGCTCGTTCTCCGAGCCGGGCTGGCCTGCTCGCGCCGGGGACAACCCGGAGCGCTCCTGGACCGACTACGTGCACAACCTCTACACGGTCTTCGACGCGCTGCGCGCCGCCCACCCGGGCGTCGACTTCGAGTCCTGCGCCAGCGGCGGCGGCCGTGTCGACCTGGGCATCCTGCGCCGCGTCGACCAGGTATGGCCCTCGGACAACACCGACGCCTGGGACCGGGTCAAGATCCAGGAGGGCTTCACCCAGGTGTACCCGCCGCAGGCGATGATGGCCTGGGTGACCGACAGCCCCAACTACCTGACCAAGCGGGAGCTGCCGCTCAGCTTCCGTTTCCACGTGGCGATGGCCGGCGCGCTCGGCGTCGGCGGCGACCTGCACCACTGGACCGACGCGGAACTCACCGAGGCGGCGGAACTGATCGCGACCTACAAGGAGATCCGCCCGGTCGTACAGCGCGGCCGCCTGTACCGGCTCGCCTCGGTACTGCGCGGCCCGTTCGCCGCCAGCCAGTACGTGGCAGGCGACGACGTGGTGGTATTCGCCTGGTGGGGCCCGCAGCCGTCCGGCGCCCGCCCGCCCCGGGTGCGGCTGGCCGGCCTGGATCCCGCCGCCCGCTACCGGGAAACTGGCTCCGGGCAGGAGCACTGGGGCGCGGCGCTGCTCGCCGACGGCCTCCCGCTCCCCGAGGAGACGAAGTACACCTTCGGCAGCACGCTCGTCCGCCTGGTCCGCGCCTAGCCGCGGCAGACCACCGCCCCCGCCGACACGGTACTGGTCCGGTGGAACATCGGGCCAGTAGAGCCGAGCCGGTGGAACATCGGGCCAGAACGAATACGGCCCGGTGGAACATCGGGCCAGAACGAATACGGCCCGGTGGAACATCGGGCCAGAACGGCACTGGGCCAAAGGACTCGCGGACCGTTACAACCGGTCGCAAGTTAACCAAGTCTTAACTAGTGGGGGAGGCGCAAGGCCGCCAGCGGAGCCGGCCGGCCGGTGCCGCTTCTCCCGCTGGTCACATCAGGTGAGCCCGGACCCAGGAGGCTGCCATGAAAATCCCGCGCACCACCACCACGGTATCGATCGCGAGTGCCGCCGCGTTGCTGGCGATTCTCCCCGCCTGCGGCCGGGCCGGCCAGGCCGGCCAGCCCGAGGCGGGAGCCACATCGTCGGCGACCACGTCGGTAACCGCATCCGGACAGCCACCGGCGTCGGGTCAGGCACCGGCGACGAGCCAGCCGGGTTCGGTCTCCGCGTCACCGTCCGGGTCGGGCTCGGTTACGTCGTTCAAACTCGCCTACCCGTGGCACTGGCCGAACGACACCGCCAGGCCGGGGCACGTCACCCACGCCTCGGCGGTGCCGCCGGTGCCCGAACTCGTCCAGATCAAGGTGGGCAGCCACCCGGCTGCGTCGGGTGAGCGCGCGTACAACCGGATCTCGTTCACCTTCACCAACGCCTTCCCCAGCTACCAGATCGCGTTCGCGAGCAAACTGGTCAGCGATGGCAGCGGCAAGGTCATCCCGCTGGGCGGCCAGGGCGTGCTCAAGATCGCCTTCACCGGCGCCCAGGCGCACACCGCCGACGGGACGAAGTCCTCGATCATCTCCCAGCCCCCGTCAAGCATCGCCTTCCAGCGCATGACCGACTACGCGCAGGCCGGCGACTTCGAAGGCGTGCTCAGTTACGGCATCGGCATCACCTGGCCGGCCGGGCACGCGAGCCAGCAGCTCCCGGTCCGCGCCTACGAGGAGGAGACGGTCGCCGGCGGCCAGCACCGCTACATCGTGGCGATCGACGTCGACGCAAGCAACGCCTAGCTCCCGCTGATCGCGGAATGCTAGAGGGCATGACCGAACCGCTGCCGGCCGCCCTCGTTCCCGCTTCCGGCCCACGCTTCGCCGGGCGGACCGCCGTCGTCACCGGCGCCGCGGCCGGCATCGGCGCGGCCACGGCCCGGCGGCTCGCGGCCGAGGGCGCCGCGGTCGTCCTCATGGACATCGCCGAGGTCGGCAAGGATGTCGCCGACTTGATCAACGCGGCCGGCGGCCGGGCCGCGTTTGTCCGTGCCGATGTCGCCGAGGAGCGGGACTGGACAGTCGTTCGCCGGGCCGCGCACGCCTTCGGGCCGGTGCACCTGCTGGTCAGCAACGCGTTCACGCAGGACGTCGCCCCGGCCCACGAGACGTCCCGCGCCTCGTGGGACCGTCAGCTCGCGGTCAACCTGACCGGCGCGTTCCTCGGATTCCGCGCGGTGCTCGACGACCTGCGGGCGACCGGCGGCAGCGCCGTGCTTGTCTCGTCGGTGCACGCGCACGCCGGGCTGCCCGGCCATCCCGCCTACGCCGCCTCGAAAGGCGCGCTGCTGTCGCTGTGCGGCCAGCTCGCGGTCGAGTACGGGCCGCAGGTGCGGGTCAACGCCGTGCTGCCCGGCCCCATCCTGACCGCCGCGTGGGACCGGATAAGCGAGGAAAGCCGCCGGCGCAGCGCCGCGGCCACCGCGGCGCGGCGGCTCGGCCACCCGGAGGAAGTCGCCGCGGCGATCGCGTTCCTCGGCAGCCCGGACGCCTCGTACGTGACCGGGGCGAGCCTGGTCGTCGACGGCGGCTGGAGCGTTGTGAAGGACTCGGCCTGACCGGGCAGGAGGGAGAGGTCATGAGGATTACCCGGGTTGAGACGTTCCTGGTCCCGCCGCGCTGGCTGTTCTGCCGGGTCGAGACCGACGATGGCATCACCGGCTGGGGCGAGCCGGTGGTGGAGGGCCGCGCCGAGGTGGTGCGCGCCGCGGTCGAGGTTTTCACCGAGTACCTCATCGGCACCGACCCGCTGCGGATCACCGACACCTGGCAGGTGCTGTCCCGCGGCGGCTTCTACCGGGACGGCCCGGTCCTGTCCAGCGCCGTCGCCGGGATCGATCAGGCGCTGTGGGACATCGCGGGCAAGGCCTACGGTGCCCCGGTGCACGCGCTGCTCGGCGGAGCGGTGCGCGACCGGGTGCGCGTGTACGCGTGGGTCGGCGGCGACGCGCCGCCGGAGGTGGCCGATCAGGTCGAGGCGCAGGTCGAGGCGGGCTTCACCGCGGTGAAGATGAACGCCTGCGGCCGGATGTCGCCGATCGCGTCCCCGGCCGAAGTAGCGGCCGTAGTGCAGCGCGCGGCGGCGGCCCGCGAAGCGCTCGGCCCGGACCGTGACGTGGCGATCGACTGCCACGGCCGGTTCACGCCCGCGACCGCGCGCCGGATCCTGCCCGAGCTAGCGCCGCTGCGGCCGCTGTTCGTCGAGGAACCGGTGCTGCCCGAGTACGGCCATGTTCTCCCGGGGATCGTCGCCTCGACCCCGGTGCCGGTGGCGGGGGGCGAGCGGGTCTTCAGCCGCGCGGGCTTTCTTCCGCTGCTCCAGGCGGGCGTCGCGGTGGTGCAGCCGGACCTCTCGCACGCCGGCGGGATTACCGAGGTCGTCCGGATCGCGTCGCTCGCCGGCACCTTCGGCGCGCTCCTGGCCCCGCACTGCCCGCTCGGGCCGGTCGCGCTCGCGGCCAGCCTCCAGGTCGGCTTCGCGACCCCGAACCTGCTGATCCAGGAGCAGAGCCTCGGCATCCACTACAACAAGGACGCCGACCTGCTGTCCTACGTGATGGACCCCGAACCGTTCCGCTTCACCGGCGGCCACGCGCACCTCACCCAGCAGCCGGGCCTGGGCGTGACCATCGACGAGGCGGCGGTGCGGGCCGCGGACCGGGCCGGGCACCGCTGGCGCAACCCGGTGTGGCGTCATCCCGACGGGTCGTTCGCCGAATGGTGACCGAAGCGCTCTGGCCCGCGGGCCGCGGGCTCGGCGGGCCCGGCGGCCCGGGCGCACCAGGACCAGGCGGGCACGTGGCGGCCTGCATCGGCGAGACGATGGCGGCCCTCATCCCGGCCGGCCTTGAGCCACTGGAATCCGCGTCCGCGCTGCGCGTCGACGTCGCGGGCGCGGAGTCGAACGTCGCGGTGTACCTGGCCGACCACGCCGTGCGCGCCCGCTGGGTGTCCCGGCTCGGCGACGACGCCTTCGGCCACCGGATTGCGCGCACGATCGGCGCCGCGGGCGTTGACCTGTCCGGTGTCGCCTTCGACCCGGCCCGCCCGACCGGCCTGCTGTTCAAGGACCCGCGGCCGCCTGCCTCCGCAGGCATGAGCGGCACCCGCGTGACCTACTACCGCCGGGACTCGGCCGCGTCCGCGATGGGCCCGCACCTGCTGGACGACCCGGCCCTGCGTACGGCGAACCTCTGGCACCTGTCCGGAATCACGCCCGCCCTGTCGGCGAGCTGCCTAGGCCTGACCCGCGCCGCACTCGATCTCACCCGCACCGCCGGCGGGCGCCGGCCCGCGATCAGCTTCGACGTGAACTACCGCCCCGCGCTGTGGGACGAGCCACCCGGCGGCCTGCTGCGCGAGCTCGCCGACGCCGCCGATATCGTCTTCGCCGGCCTGGACGAGGCGACCACCCTGTGGGGCGCCGCGGTCCGTGAGCCGGCCGACGTCCGGTACCTGCTCCCGAACCCCCGCATCGTCGTCGTCAAAGACGCCGCGGCCGGCGCCATGGCCTTCCACCGTGGCGGGGCCGCGCACGTGCCTTCGCTGCGCGTCGAGGTCGTCGAGCCGGTCGGCGCGGGCGACGCCTTCGCCGCGGGCTTCCTCGCCGCACTGCTCGGCGGCGGCGACGCCGTGCGCTGCCTGCGCACCGGGCACCTCACGGCCGCGTCGGCCCTGACCGTGACCGGCGACCACGGCCCGCTACCCGACCCGGCGACCAGGGAGCGCCTGCTGGCCGCCGGCGAAGCCGCGTGGGCCGCAGCCGCGGACTTCCGCCACGCCACGGCGACCGATATCGACGCGAGTAACCAGTCATAGGCGGTGGTGGCGACCCTCCTGATCTAAATCAGGCAACTGGGACCATTGATATTAATTAGATGTCAAGTATTAAATCTCTGGCCTCCAAGAATCCTGTTGGTCTCCGCATTTCCCCGCGCGTGTCATTGAACCGTGCCACTATTGACCACGTTATTTTCTGCTAATGGGTAATTGGCCTCGCTGTTTGTCCAGGTAGTGGGGAGAAACGTTGGACTTTTCGCTCAGCGCGGAGCAGCAGGAACTCAAGGAGGCCGCGGTCGACTTCGCGCGCCGGGAACTGGATCAGGGCCTGGCGGAGCGGGAAGAGGCGGGCGCGTTCTCACCCGAAGCGTGGCGCGCGTGCGCGAAGTTCGGCGTCCAGGGGCTGCCGGTACCCGCCGAGCTCGGCGGCCAGGGCGCGGACATCCTGACCACCGTGCTTGTCATGGAGGCGCTGGGTTACGGGTGCCATGACAACGGGCTGATCTTCTCGCTGAACGCGCAGATGTGGAGCCTGGAACTGCCGCTTGTGAAGTTCGGCAGCCCGGCGCAGCAGCAGGCCTACCTGCCCGGGCTGATCTGCGGGGACCTCATCGGGGTGCACGCGATGACCGAGCCCGGCTCCGGTTCCGACGCGTACGCGATGCGGACCCGGTTCGAGCGCCAGGACGACGGCTACCTGCTCAACGGGACCAAGCTGTACATCACCAACGCCCCGGTGTCCGACGTGATCCTGGTCTTCGCCGTCGATCCCGGCAAGCCCAAGGTGGCGGCCATCTCGGCCTTCCTCGTGGAGAAGGGGACGCCCGGGTTCACCGTCACCCGGGAGCTGGACAAGATGGGGCTGCGGACCTCCCCGATGGGCGAGGTCGTCCTCGATGACTGCTACGTCCCGGCGGCCAACCGCGTGGGCCGGGAGGGCGCCGGGATGGCGATCTTCAACTCCGCGATGACCTGGGAACGCTCCTGCATCCTGGCCAGCGCGCTCGGCGTCATGCGACGGCAGGTAGAGGCGTGCACCGCGTACGCGCGGCAGCGTAAGCAGTTCGGGCAGCCGATCGGCAAGTTCCAGGCGGTGGCCGGCCAGATCGCCGATATGTACCTGCGGCTGGAAGCGGCGCGGCTGCTGGTCTACCAGGCCGCCTGGCTCGGCCAGCAGGGCCGGCCGGCCCTGGCCGAGGCGGCGGCGGCGAAGCTGTTCACGTCCGAGGCATGGGTCGCCACCAGCCTGGACGCGATTCAGGTGCACGGTGCCTACGGCTACATGAAGGAAAGCGGCGTCGAGCGGGACCTGCGGGACGCCGTCGCGAGCACCATCTACTCCGGTACCTCGGAGATCCAGCGGGTGATCCTGGCCCGGATGCTGGGCCTCTGAGTCCGCGAGCACGGAGAGGAAAGCGGAAGCACGATGGCGTACTTGCTGCACCACCTGCTGAGGGACAGCGCCGTGCGGTCACCGGGGCGGCCCGCGGTGGCCGACGGCGGGCACGTGCTTACCTATGCCGAGCTTGACGCGCTGAGCAACCAGGTGGCTCGCACGCTGCTCGCGCTGGGGGTGGTGCCGGGGGACCGGGTGGGCATTCTCGCGCGCAAGTCGGCCGCCTCGGTGGTCGCGTTGTTCGGGGTGCTGAAGGCCGGGGCCTGCTACGTGCCGCTTGACCCCAAGTCGCCCGCCGCGCGGCTGGCCACCATCATGACCGACAGCGGCAGCACGGTCCTGCTTGCGGGCCCGGCGACCGCCGGCCAGGCGTCCGCCATGGCCAGCGCCGTTCCCGCGCTGCGGGCCGTGGTCGTAGCCGGTCCCCACCGTAACGACCAGGCGGCGGCCGGGCCAGCGCCGGGGACCGCGGGCGAGGGCCCGGACATCGTGCCGTGGGATGCGGTGCTGGCCCAGCCCGCCGGCGCACTGCCCGCCGGCCTCGCGATCGAGACCGACCTGGCCTACATCCTGTACACGTCCGGGTCGACCGGGACGCCCAAGGGCGTGATGATCTCCCACCGTGCCTCGCTGACCTTCGTGGACTGGGCGGCCCAGTCCACGGGGCTGGGGGAGGAGGACCGGGTGTGCAGCCCGGCGCCGCTGCACTTCGACCTGTCGGTCTTCGACATCTTCGCCAGCTGCCGGGCCGCCGCCTGCATGGTCGTGGCCCCGGAGAACATGACCGTCTTCCCGCCGCGGCTCGCGGGGTGGATCGACCGGGAGCAGGTCACGGTCTGGTACTCGGTGCCCTCGGTCCTGACGATGCTCGCGGAGTACGGGAACCTGCGGGCGTCCGGCCTGTCCCGGCTGCGGACGGTGATCTTCGCCGGGGAGGTATTCCCGGCACCGCATCTAACCCGGCTCATGAGCGCGCTACCCACCCCGCGCTACCTGAACTGGTACGGGCCGACCGAGACCAACGTGTGCACCTGGTACGAGGTACCTCCGGGGGCGGAGCTGACCGCGCCGGTGCCGATCGGGCGGGCCTGCGCGAACACCAGCGCGTTCGCGGTCACCGCCGACGGCGACCGGGTAACCAAGCCGGGGCAGGAAGGCGAGCTCTACGTGCGGGGGCCCGGGCTGATGAGCGGCTACTGGGGCGACGCGGCCAAGACCGCGAGCATGCTGGTCACCAACCCGTTCCAGCCGGCCTACGCCGAGACGGCCTACCGGACCGGCGACCTGGTGACGCTGGACGCGGCGGGCGACTTCATCTTCCTCGGCCGGCGGGACGGGATGGTCAAGACGCGCGGCTACCGGGTTGAGCTCGGCGAGGTGGAGGCGGCGCTTTACGACTGCCCGGCTGTCCGCGAGGCGGTCGTGCTGCCGGTGCCTGATGAACTGCTTGGCAGCCGGCTGCGCGCGGTCATCAGCACCGAGGGCGGCCTGACCAGGGAAGAGGTCCTTGACCACTGCCGCCGGCGGCTGCCGGCGTACATGGTCCCGGACGTGGTGGAGTTCTGCCCGGCGCTGCCCAGGACGTCCACCGGCAAGATCGACCGGGCCGGCTTGCGTAGCACGGTCATGGAAGAGCATGAGCTAGCAGGAGAGCACTAAGAGATGGACCAGCAGATTGCGCCGCGGCTCGAGGCCGACCTTTTCCTTGTGCACGCGCCGAGCGTGTTCGACTTCCGTGAGCGCGATGACATGCTGTTCGCCTATCTCAGCGACAGCGACAGCGTGAACGTGACCTCGATCTACGAGATGTACCCGATCGGCTGGTTCTCCCTCAAGCAGCACCTGGCCGACCAGGGCCTTGACGTGAAGATCGTCAACGTCGCGTCGCTGATGCTGCAGCACCCGGCCCTGGACGTGAAGAGGCTGCTCGGCCGCCTGGAAGCGCCGGTGTTCGGGTTCGACCTGCACTGGATGACCCAGTGCCAGGGCGCGATCGAGCTCGCCGCCCTCCTCAAAGAAGTCCACCCCGGCGCGCTGACGATCTTCGGCGGGATCTCCGCGACCTACTACGCCGACCAGCTCATCCAGTACCCCAGCGTGGACGTCGTGGTCCGCGGCTACGACACGCTGGCGCCGGTCGCCGGCCTGGTGGCCCGGGCCCGCACTGGCAACCGGGACCTCACGAGCATCCCCAACCTGCTCTACAAGGACAACGGCGGGGAAGTCCGTGACGCCGGCTTCACGCACAAGCCCGCCGCCGGCTACAACGACGCGCGCAACGACTGGTCCTACTACCGGGACACCCCCGTCACCGGGCTGTCGTCGTCGAAGCTGATCATGACCTTGCCGAACACCGGGTGCGCGCACGACTGCGGCTGGTGCGGCGGTTCCAGGTTCGCCTACCGCAACATCATGGACGTACGCAGGACACTCATCCAGAAGGACAACGACCTCATCGTGGCCGAGCTCCGCACGATGGGCGAGGCCGCGAAGCGGACCTCGATCTACGCGCTGCAGTGCTACTCGGAGAACAAGACCCGGATGCACGCCTACCTGGACGCGGTGAAGGAGATGGGCTACGCCACCGTCTCCTTCGAGCAGTTCAACCTCACTCCGGCGGACACGCTCAAGAAGATGGGCGAGTCCACCGCCTCCTACATCATGCTGTCGCCGGAGTCGCACGACCCGAAGATCAGCGCCGCGGCGGGGCGGGGCACGTACACGATGGAGCAGATGGAGAACTGGATCCCCCGCGCCCTGGACGCCGGGGTCAAGGGCATCATGATCTGGTTCTTCATCGGCATGCCGTACCAGGACCGCCAATCGGTCATGGACACCATCGCGTACTCCGAGCACCTGATCAAGAAGTTCGGCGGCTGGGCGGCGCTGCCGCTGATCTGCCCGATGGTGCCGTTCCTTGACCCCGGCTGCCGCTTCTTCGAGCAACCCGCCGAGCACGGCTACCGCATCTACCACCGCACCCTGGAAGACCACCGCCGCGCCATGGTCGAGCCGCTGTGGCACCGGCGGCTGAACTACGAGACGCAGTGGCTTTCTCGCCGCGACCTGCAGGACGTCTCCTATGAGGCGATCGCCCGCCTGGTGGAGATCAAGGGCGAGCACAACGTGCTGCCCGCCACGTTCTGCCACGCGGTCCTCGGCACCATCAAGGAGACAAGGCAGCTGCTTGGCGAGATGGAGCGCGCCCTGACCCTCGACGGCGCGCTCCCCGGCGGCCTGCGCGACGTGATCCGCTCCTACAACCGCAAGATCCTTGCCTACTCAAGCGACCAGATCATGCCGGTCCGTCGTCCGTTCGGCGGCCGCTGGTTCGACGACCACACCATCCCGCCGCAGCTGATCGCCGATCTGACCGCCACCCGCGCCGGGGCGCGGTAGCCGCCGGGGCGGCTACCGCGAGCCTCAGGTGCTGGCGGTCACGGGCTGCTTCTTGTCGTGGCCTTCGACGTGGATGCTGTGCGGCTTGGCCGACTCCCGGACGGGGATCGTCAGCGTCAGCACGCCGGCTGAGTAGTCGGCGGTGATGTGCCCGGTGTCGAGCGCGTCGCCGAGGATGACCTGGCGGCTGAACGTGCCGGACGGGCGCTCGGCGACGATCATCTCGTGGCCGTCGGCCCCGGCGGGGAGCCTCTTCGCGCGGACGGTCAGCACATTCTGCTCGACGCTCAGCGTGATGGACTCGGCCCGGACACCGGGCAGGTCGAACAGGACGTAGAAGATGTCCTTCGCGCGGTACGCGTCCATCGGCATCGTGGCCGGCCGGGCTGCGGTGCCGAAGACCTGCTGGGTCAGCAGCTGGTCCAGTTCGCGGTACGGGTCAGTGCGGATGATCATGACCCTCAGCCTCCTCAGTTGTACTTCGTGGCTGTACTCATGGCCAGCTCAGCAGGCGCGCCGCCTTCCGGGTAGAGGCTTGCGCCTCCTTGAGAGAGGTCCGGCGGCCCCGCGCTCACGGGACCTTCGCGCCTGTGCCCGGACAGGACCGGAGCTCAGCATGAGAGCCAGCAGTCGCGACCGCCAGAACGGAGAGGCCCCATGAACGTTCCCCTGGTGCCCGCCGCGACGCTGGCCGGGCCTGAGCAGGCGGACAGCGGGCTCGCCCGGTACGTCGTGAGCGAGGCCGTGTGGGCGCCGTCGGTACACAACACGCAGCCCTGGTGGTTCAACGCCGGCCCGGACGGCCTTTGCCTGTACGCCGACCAGGGCCGGCAGCTGACCGCCGCCGATCCCGGCGGCCGCGAGATGCTGCTCAGCTGCGGCGCGGCGGTGTTCACGGCCCGCCTAGCGCTGCGGGCGGCCGGCTGGGTTCCCGGTGTGGAGGTCCTGCCCGACCCGGCCCAGCCGCTGCTCGTCGCCCGGCTGACCTGGCAGCACCGCGCGGTACCAGCCAGGTTCGAGCGCCGGCTGGCCGCCCAGGTCCGCCAGCGGCGGACGCACCGGGGCGGGTTCGACCCGCTGCCGCTGGCCCCGCAACTCATCGCGGAACTCGTTGAAGGCGCCGCCAGGTACGGCGCGGTGCTCCAGGTCGTCACCGACGAGGGCATCCGCGCCGCGCTCGCTGAGGTGGTGCGGGAGGCTGAACAGGCCCTTGAACTGGACGGCGCGCGCGCCCGCGAGCGCGCCGTGTGGACGACCCCGCCCGGCAGCCTCAGGGGCGACGGAGTCCCCCCACACGCCTACCCGGCCCGGGCCGAGCGGACCTTCCCGTACTTCCCCGCCCCCGGCTTCGCCCGCGGCCGCGGCTGGGGACGGCCGCCGCTGAGCACCTTGCCGGGCCGGTCCGCCGGGACTGTGTGCGTCCTGGCGACCAGGTCCGATGAGCCCGCGGACTGGGTCGGTGCCGGGCAGGCGCTGCAGCGCATCCTGCTGACCAGCGCCGCCTATGGGGTCGCGGCCGCACTGCACAGCCAGCCGTTCCAGCTCGGCCGGAGCCGCGGTCTCGTCGGGCTGCGGCCGGGCCTGTACCCGCACCTGATACTCCGCCTGGGCGTGACCACCCAGGCCGCGGCCGGCGTCCGGCGCCCGCCGGGCAGCGTCCTGGCCGAGACTACCTAACGCGCCAGCTACGCCTGCTGGACGCGCCGTCCGCTAATGATGCCGGGGGTGATCCGCACCCACACGTCGCGGGCACCGGGCGCCCACGGCTCAAGACGGGTGCCATGCTCAAGGCCGCGCACGCCATGCTCGTCGGCGACCGTGCGCGCGTGCCCCTGAAGCAGGACACTCCAGCCTTCACGGCTCGCAAGATCGAAGTGGTCGGCCTCGAAGCTGACCGGCCGGTTGGCGCACGCCGCGAGCAGCGTGTCCGGCGCGGTGCGGAAGACGATAGTCCCCGCCGCGACGGCGTAGTTGACGGGCAGCATCACGACCCCATCGGCGGACATGAGCCCGACCCGGCCGACACCGCCGGGTTCCAGCAGGCCGAGGCAGTCCTCGGGGCTCAGCACCCGCAGTTCCCGCCCGTTTGACCCGGTTGCCGGGCCCTTGACCGCGTCCTGGCCCGCCGCCGGACCCTTCGCCCAGCCAGCCATCTGCCCCACCTCCGTTGTCGACGGGATGTCCCACTACCCAGCGTGGCCTCTGGTCTCGGCGGGCGCTGCGGCCCAACGTCCCGGCCGGCCGGGCCCGCCGAGATGGCGAAGGTCCCGTTGACGGCAAGAAGTCAACGATCGTAGAATTCCGTTAAGACGTTATTCAATGACCGTTGAATTAAGGTGATCTGCCATGTGGGCAATGGTCTCCAAGGAATTCCGCGAGCTCCGCCGGGACCGGCGAACGGTGGCGATGATGATCGCCTTGCCCGTCATCCTGCTCGTCGTGTTCGGCTACGCCGCGAACTTCAAGGTCAGCTCCATCCCGACGGCCGTCGTCGGCAGCGGCGCGACCCAGGCGGCCGCCGCGCTCCACGACCCGGTCTTCCACGTCACCCAGGTCGACCCCGCCGCGGGCGAGCAGGATGCCAGGAACCTGCTGCGGGACGGCAAGGCGGTCGTCGCCGTGGTGACCGGATCGGGCGCACCGCTTGTCTTGCTGGACGGGACGCAGCTGTTCTCGGTGGAGACGGCGGAGACCGCCCTGGCCAAGACGGCGCCGACCGCAGGGGTGCAGCCCAGGGTCGAGATCCTCTACAACCCGGGCCTGAGCACCTCGTGGGTGATGGTGCCCGGGCTGGCGGGACTGATCCTGGTGTTCATCGGAACGCTGATCACCAGCCTCGGCGTGGTCAGGGAACGCCAGTCGGGAACCCTCGAGCAGCTCGCCGTGATGCCGTTCCGCGCGTGGGAGGTCATCGCGGGCAAGATCGTGCCCTACCTGATCGTGGCGGCCGTCGACCTCGTGGTCATCGTCGCGATCGGCATGGGGGTCTTCCACGTGCCGTTCAACGGGAACGTCGGCCCGTTCGCCCTCGGGGCAGCGCTGTTCCTGCTGGTCACCCTGGGCATGGGGATACTGGTCTCCACGGTGTCGCAGAACCAGGGACAGGCGATCCAGCTCGCCTTCATGCTGGTGCTCCCGCAGGTCCTGCTGTCCGGGCTGATCTTCCCGGTGACCGCCATGGCCGCGGGCGTCCGCTGGATCTCCTACGTGCTTCCGCTGACCTACTTCATCGAGATCAGCCGGGGCATCATGCTCAAGGCGGCACCGATATCCAGCCTGTGGGAACCGATCGGGCTGCTCGCGGCCCTCGCCGTCGTCGTACTCGGCCTGGCCGTGTTCAGGTTCCGCCGCGACCTCGCCCCGAGCAGCAAGAAGGAAGTCGCCGCGGCGCGCAGCACCGAGCCGGTGGCCTCATGAGTAGCTGGGGACTGCGGGAGGTGACCGTCACTCGCGGGCACGCCAACGCCCTCGCCGGCGTCACGGTCCCGGCCGACCCGTCCGGCGTCACCGTCGTCGTCGGCGGCGACGGCGCCGGCAAGTCGACCTGCCTTCAGGTGCTCGCCGGCCTGCTCCAGCCCACCGAGGGCACCGTCCTCCGCCCGCCGAAGGAGCTAATCGGGTACGTCCCGGCCACCGCCGGACTGTACGCGGACCTGACCGTTCAGGAGAACCTCGACTTCGCGGCCAGTGCCTACCGGCTGGCCGGCCGCGACTACAAGCAGCGGGCGCAGGCGCTGCTCGAACAGACCGGGCTCGGGCCCGCGCGACGCCGGCTTGGCGGCCAGCTCTCCGGCGGGATGCAGCGCAAGCTGGCCGTCGCGATGGCCCTGCTGCATGCTCCCGCCCTGCTGCTGCTCGATGAGCCGACGACCGGCGTCGACCCGGTCAGCCGGGCCGAGCTGTGGCGCCTGATCTCCGCCGCCGCCGCGAACGGCACCGCCGTCGCGGTCAGCACCACCTACGTGAACGAGGCCGCCCGCGCCGCCGTGGTGGTACTGCTTGAAGCGGGGAAGACCGCGGCCAGCGGCACCCCCGCGCAGATCCTGGACGGCTTCCCCGGCCGTCTCGGCGTCATGGAAGGCGCCGGGCGCCCGGCCCCGTTGTCCTGGCGGCGCGGCGTCACCTGGCGGGTATGGGCACCGGACGGCGAGCTTCCGGCGGGCGCGCGGCCGGCCGTGCCGGACTTCGAGGACGCCGTGGTCGCGGCCGCCCTCGCCGGCCAGCAGTCCGGTCAGCGCTCAGGCCGGCAATCAGCCCAGGAGGGATGACGCGGTGGAGTACCTAGCGGAGACCCGCCAGGCGGTGCGGCGCTTCGGCCGTTTCACCGCGGTGGCCGGAGTCGACCTCGCCGTCCGCCCGGGCGAGATCGTCGGCCTGCTCGGCGCGAACGGCGCCGGCAAGACGACGCTAATCCGGCTGCTGCTCGGACTATTGCCACCGAACGAGGGCTTGATCCACCTGTTCGGCGAGGCTCCGTCCATCGCCACCCGCCGCCGGGTCGGCTACGTCCCGCAGACCCTCGGCCTGTACGCCGGGCTCACGGTGCAGGAGAACTGGGACTTCACGGCCGCGGCCTTCGGCATCACCGGCCTCCCGCTGCCCGGGAACATCGCCCCATGGCACGGGCAACTGGTCGGCCGCCTGCCGCTCGGCGCGCAGCGTCAGGTGGCGTTCGCGGTCGCCCTGTCCCACCGGCCAGAGCTCCTGGTGCTCGACGAGCCCACGTCGGGCGTCGGCCCGCTCGGCAGCGCACGGCTATGGGAGGGGATCAGGCAGGCCGCCGCCGCGGGTGCGGGAGCGCTGGTGACCACCCACAACATGGAGGAAGCCGAGCAGTGCGACCGGCTGCTGATCATGGTGGACGGGAAGGTCGTGGCGGCGGGCACCGCGCAGGACATCACGGCCGGCCGGGACGTCGCCGAGGTCCGCGCCGCCGACTGGAGCCGGGCCTTTGCCCTGCTCGACGACGGCGGGTTCCCCGTACAGCTGCACGGCACTACGCTGCGTTCGGGCGGGCCGCCAGCGGAAGTCTCGGCACTGCTGTCCCGGGCGGGCCTCGACGCTGCCGTAGAGTCGGTTCCGGCAAACCTGGAGGAGGCATTCGTGGCGATCGTCTCGCAGCCGACGGCGCGGTGAACCGCACCGGCCGACGGCGCGGGAAGCAGGAGACCCGCGATGGCATCCTCGCCGCGGCCCGCCGCGGGTTCGCCACCCGGGGATTCGCCGCCACCTCGGTGCGCGCGATCGCGACCGACGC
>Ga0070714_100001569_pt1 | contig 16623 bp, 15 predicted proteins | sample LARL83metaG_FD_65450 | JGI IMG/M metagenome (GOLD analysis project Ga0070714, IMG submission 65450) | Corn, switchgrass and miscanthus rhizosphere microbial communities from Kellogg Biological Station, Michigan, USA - LAR L8-3 metaG | ecosystem: Host-associated > Plants > Roots > Rhizosphere ... | reverse complement strand
GCCGGCGAGGTGACGCCGGGGATGCCGGCGAACACCGGCAGCCGGTTGCCCTCGGCCCGGATCTGCCGTTCCCAGGCGACGTACGGCTCGGCGGCCAGCGCGAACTGGCTGACCAGGCGAAGCTCGATCGGCGACTGGGCGGCGAAGGCATTCTTGGCGGCCAGCGAGGCGCGCACCGACTCGGGCGGGATGTCGGGAGTGCCTTCGGGGTGGCCGGCGACGCCCGCGCGGACGATCCCGTGCCGCTCCAGGAGGCCCGACTCGAGGATCTCGATCGAGCTCGAATACTCGCCGGCCTGCTCCTTCGCCGACCCACCGACGACCAGCACGTCGACCACGCCAGCCTCGGCGGCGAGGGCGCCGAGCAGCCGGTCGAGCCCGTCGCGGCCGGCGATCGCCCGGGCCGGGATGTGCGGCACCGGCTCGTGGCCAGCATCGCGGACACGGCGCGCCGCCGTCACCAGATCGTCCAGGTCGGCGCCGGGGAGGGCGGTCACGTAGACGCTGGTGGCCGGCGCCAGCAGGCCGGCGAGCTCGGCCAGCTCCGCGGACGCCTTCGGCGTCACCTCGATGCTCGCCCGAGCGGCGAAGTCGCGCAGTCCGTTCGGCGACGTGGTCACGCCGGCTGCAGCGCCCGGCGCTTCTCGATCAGATCCTTGGCCAGTCGCACTGCCGTCGAGGCGTCGGCGGCGTAGCCGTCGGCGCCGACCGCGTCCGCGTACTCCTGGGTGACCGGGGCGCCGCCGACCATGACGATCACCTTGTCGCGCAGGCCGGACTTCTCGATCGCGTTGATGTTGGCCTTGAACATCGGCATGGTCGTGGTCAGGAAGGCCGAGAAGCCGACGATGTCCGGCTCGTGCTCCTCGATCTGCTGGACGAACGTCTCCGGCGCCACGTTGACGCCCAGGTCGTGGACGGTGAACCCCGCCCCCTCCAGCATGATGTTGACCAGGTTCTTGCCGATGTCGTGCACGTCGCCCTTGACGGTGCCCATGACGAACGTGCCGACCGGCTTGGCGCCGGTCTCGGCCAGGAGCGGGCGCAGGATGTCGAGCGCGCCCTGCATCGCCCGGGCGGCGATCAGCATCTCGGGGACGAAGTAGTCGCCGCGCTCGAAGCGGGCGCCCACCTCCTCCAGCGACGGGATCAGCGCGTCGTAGAGCAGCGTCTCGGGATTCATTCCGTTCTCGAGCCCGATCTCAGTCAGCTCCTTGACTCTGGGCGCGTTCCCGACCAGCGTCTCGTCGAACAGTCCCTGAAGCACCTCGTCGTTCGTGGTCATGCCGCTCCTCGCTTTGTCCGGTAGCCCAGACGCGACGACACCTCCGCCGCCTCCGACAACATGATGTCCGCCAGCTCGCGCAGCCGCGGCAGCTCCATTCGCTGGCCGGGGCCGGAGATCGAGAGCGCGGCGACGACCTCGCCACCGGCTCCCCGCACCGGCACCGCGACCGCCGACAGGCCCGGCTCGAGCTCGTCCACCGCCAGGCCGTAACCGAGCCGGCGCACCTCCTCCAGCTGCTGCGCCAGCTCCGCCGGGTCGGTGATCGTGGCCGCGGTCAGCCTCTCCAGCGGCCCCCGCTCCGGCCGGGCGGCGCCGAAGGACAGGAAGACCTTGCCGACGGCGGTGCAGTGGTTGGGGACACGGCGGCCGATCCAGTTGGTCGAGCCCAGGAAGTGCCGGGAGTCGATCTGGCTCAGATGCTCGACGCCGAGCGGCGTCGGCACCGCCAGGTTGATCGTCTCGCCACTGGCCTCGGCGAGGCGGGGCAGGACGGGATCGCAGAGCTCGACCAGGTCGCGGTCGGGCACGCTCCGCCGGGCCAGGCGCATCAGCACCGGCCCCGGCCGCAGCGGCCCCCGTGCCGACTCGCGCTGGACGAGCGCGTTTCGCTCCAGGGCCGCCACCAGCCGCGAGACCGTGCTCTTGGGCAGATCGGTGCGCTCCACCAGCTCGCGCACGCTGATCGGGTCGTCGCTCTCGGCAACGGCGACCAGGAGCCGGGCCGCCCGGTCGATCGACTGTCCGCCTGTCGGTACCTCATACATTGCAATCGGCCTCACCATGTGGAACACTTGTCCCGCAATACGGATCATAGGGACGCGCCTGCGCGTCCGTCAAGCGCTCACCGGAGACCCCATGTTCCGAAACAGGATGCCCCGATACGAGATCCTCTCCCCGGACGCGATGGAGACGCTCGACCGGGGCTGGCGGCGGATCGTGTCCGAGATCGGGATCGAGTTCATCCTGCCCGAGGCGGTCGAGGTCTTCCGCGCCGCCGGCTGCCGCACCGAGGATGCCATCGTCTACCTCGATCCGGAGTTCGTGCTGGAGCAGGTGGCCAAGGCGCCGCGGGAGTTCGAGTTGACGGCCCGAAACCCCGAGCGGTCGGTGCATGTGGGCGGCGACGCGATGGCCTTCGGCGCGGTCTACGGCCCGCCCTTCGTGCGCGCAGGCGAGGAGCGGCGGGACGCGACGATGGCCGACTTCGAGAACTTCGTCCGGCTGTCCCAGTCCTTCGATCAACTGGACAGCCCCGGCGGCACCATCTGCGAGCCCAACGACCGGCCGCTCGACTCCCGCCATCTGGACATGGTGTACGCCCTGCAGACGCTCTCCGACAAGGTGCACATGGGCTCTGTCACCTCCGGCGCCAACGCCGAGGACACCGTCCGCATGTGCGAGATCGTGCACGGCGGGCGGGAGGCCATCGAACGCTCGCCGGTCGTCATCTCGCTGATCAACGTCAACTCGCCGCTCCGCTACGACGACCGCATGCTGGCGGCGATGCTCGAGTACGTGCGGGCCGGCCAGCCGGTCATCATCACGCCCTTCCTGCTCATGGGGGCGATGTCGCCGGTGACCGTCCCGGCGGCCCTCGTCCAGCAGATGGCCGAGGCGCTGGCCGGGATCGCGCTGACGCAGATCGTCCGGCCGGGCTGCCCGGTCGTCTTCGGATCGTTCCTCTCCAACACCGACCTGCAGTCCGGCTCGCCCAGCTTCGGCACTCCGGAGTCGGCGCTGGGGCTCCTCTGCACCGGCCAGATCGCGCGCCACTTCGGACTCCCCTGGCGCTCAGGCGGCGGCCTCACGTCCAGCCAGACGGTCGACGCCCAGGCGTCCTACGAGGCGCTGATGACGATGCTGCCGACCTTCCTGGCCGGCGCCAACTTCGTCATGCACGCGGCCGGCTGGCTCGAGTCGGGGCTGGTCAGCTGCTACGAGAAGTTCATCGTCGACATCGAGATCCTGCGCATGCTCCAGGAGGAGTTCACGCCGCTCGAGGTGGACGAGGCGAGCCTGGCCTACGGGGCCCACCAGGAGGTCGGCCACGGCGGCCACTTCCTGGGCGCCGAGCACACCCTGGAGCGCTTCCGCACCTGCTTCTACCGGCCACTGCTGTCGTCCACCGACAACTTCGAGCGGTGGAAGAAGCGGGGCGGCCTGGATGCCACCGCTCGCGCCTCCGAGATCTGGCGGCGGACGCTGGACGAGTATCAGGAGCCGTCGCTGGACGATGCGGTGCGCGAGCAGCTGAAGGAGTACGTCGACCGACGGCGGATCGAACTGGGGGACTGATGCGACCGGCAAAGAGCATGGAGAGCCTGGGCACCGAGCGGGCATTCGAGGTACTCGCCCGGGCAAAGGCGCTGGAGGCGGAGGGGCGGCCGGTGATCCACCTGGAGATCGGCGAACCGGACTTCCCCACCCCGTCCAACATCGTCGAGGCAGGCGTCCGTGCCCTTCGCGAGGGGTACCATCATTACTGCCCCTCGGCCGGCCTTCCGGTGCTCCGTGAGACCTGCGCCGATCATCTGACGCGGTCGCGCGGCATCTCCATCGACGCCGGCCGGGTGCTCGTCTCCCCCGGTGCCAAGTGGTTCCTCTTCTTCGGCGTTGCCGCGATCTGCGACCCCGGCGACGAGGTCATCTACCCCAACCCTGGCTATCCGATCTACGAGTCGGCCATCCGCTGGATGGGCGCGACCCCGGTGCCGATCCCGATCACCGAGGAGCGCGGCTTCGCGTTCACCCCCGAGGATCTGGCCGAGCGGCTGACGCCGCGCACGCGGATGGTCATCCTGAACACGCCCGCCAACCCGACCGGCGGCGCCTTCGACCGCGAGCTGAACGAGGGGATCGCCGGGGTGCTGGCCGATCACGACTGCTTCATCCTCTCCGACGAGGTCTACTCGGAACTGCTCTACGAGGGCACCCACGACTCGATCGCCGCCCACGGCCTGCTCGAGCGAACGATCCTGCTGGACGGCTTCTCGAAGACCTATGCGATGTGCGGCTGGCGGCTGGGCTACGCGGCCGTGCCGGAGGTGCTGGTCGAGCCGTTGACCCGCTTCCTGATCAACTCCGCCGCCTGCACCGCGCCGGCCGTCCAGCTTGCCGGCGTCGAGGCGCTGACCGGCCCACGCGACGAGGTGGACGCGATGACGGCCGAGTTCGCCCGCCGCCGCGAACTTCTGGTGACGGGTCTGAACCGGCTGCCGGGCGTCTCCTGCATCCAGCCCCGGGGCGCCTTCTACGCCTTCCCGAACATCACCGGCACCGGCCTCGGCGAGCGCGAGCTGGCGGACCGGATGCTCGACGAGGCGGGCGTGGCGGTGCTCGCAGGCAGCGACTTCGGCGAGCACGGCGCCGGATACCTGCGGCTTTCCTACGCGAACTCGGTCGAGAACCTGGAGGCGGCGCTGGCGGCCATGGACGGCCTGCTGCAGCGGGTGCTCGTGTGAGCGGCCGCCGGCCGCGAATCGTCGTCACCCGGCGCATTCCCGATCCGGCGCTCGAGCTGCTCGGCGAGCACGCCGACGTCTGGCTCTCGCCGCACGACCGGCCACTCGAGCGCGACGAGCTGTACGCCGCCGCCGCCGGCGCCGACGGGCTGGTGACGCTCCTCCACGACCGCGTCGACGATGCACTCCTGGATGCGGCCGGCCGGCAGCTTCGGGTCGTGGCGAACGTCGCCGTCGGCTACGACAACGCCGACGTCGAGGCCTGCCTGCGGCACGGCGTCGTCCTCACCAACACGCCCGGTGTGCTGACCGAGGCGACGGCGGACATCGCATTCGCGCTGATCCTGATGGCCACCCGCCGGCTGGGCGAGGGGGAGCGGATGGTGCGCGCCGGCGGCACGTGGACGTGGAGCATGTTCTTCATGCTGGGGTCCGGCATCCAGGGCAAGACACTGGGGATCGTCGGCCTCGGCCAGATCGGGACGGCCACCGCCCGCCGGGCCCGGGCGTTCGGCATGCGGATCGCCTACACCGGCCGGCGCCGGGTGTCGCCCGAGCTGGAGGCGGAGCTCGTCGCCGAGTGGGTGGGCGAGCTGGACGAGCTTGTGGCCACAGCCGACGTGGTCTCGCTGCACTGCCCGCTGACGCCGGAGACCCACCATCTGATCGACGCCCGGCGGCTGGCGCTGATGAAGCCGGGCGCTTACCTGGTGAACACGACCCGAGGGCCGGTCGTCGACGAGGCGGCGCTGACCGCTGCCCTCCGCGAGGGGACGATCGCCGGCGCCGGGCTCGACGTGTTCGAGAACGAGCCCGCCGTCCATCCCGGCTTGATCGAGCTCGAGCAGGTGGTCCTGATCCCGCATCTGGGCTCGGCGACGATCGAGACGCGGACGGCGATGGCTGTCCTGGCTGCGCGCAACGCGCTCGCTGTCGTCGACGGCAAGCCACCCCTGACACCGGTCACCTAGGCGTATGCACGTCGGCGAAGCCGGCGTCATACAGGGTCGAAGAGCCCTGGCTCCCGCGAGGCGTATGCACGTCGGCGAAGCCGGCGTGAATACGCGAAGGCCACCAGCAGCTCGCCGGCCCCAGGTGCCAGGTCTGTAAGGAGCTACCACCTCGGAGTACCGTGGGCAATCGGTCGTTACAGGCCTGGCTCCCCCCAGCCGCCACCGCGGAGTACAGCCCACCGCCGAGGGCGAGAACCGTCGTGAGCGCACCCCGCGCCCACCGCCGAGGGGCCAACCGTTGTGACCGCAACGACCGCATAAAGGGGCCTGGCCCCTCCTATTCACGACACGGCCCCGGCTGACGGTCTTGACGACGATTGTGCGCTTCGTTACACTTGTCGCCGTCTAGGTAGACCTCTCGCCGACTGTGGATCCTCTGACTCCTCACCTAGCAGCCTGACCGGCGCCAGGGCAGCAACCGGTTCTGCCCCAGGCGCGGTAGCACGTAGGGCCGGTCATGGTGCGATCGCCAGCGTGACGACTCGATGGCTCGTTTCACGCGCCGCCCCGGCGGCGCTCACCGAGGAGACGGAGATGCTTCAACCAGCGGAATACCAGGGATTACCGCCCGCTCTGGCGCAGTCGATTCGCGACCTCGCGGCTGTCCTGCTCGCATACGGCGTCCGGCTGCAGATCGTGACGCCGGCTGGTCACAGCATCCCGCTGCGAAGCGCCGCGCCGTCGCCCCTGCAGGCGTGCGTCGACGACAGCCTGACGGCGACCGAATGGCAGGTCGCGGTCATGGTCGCGCACGGCTCGACGAACTCCGAGATCGCGGCGCTCCGCTGCCTGAGCGAGAAGACGGTCGAGAGCCACCTGACCCGCATCTACCGCAAGCTCGGGCTGCGGTCGCGGTCGGAGCTCGCCGTCGCCGTCACGCACGCCATCGCCCGCGCAGGCGACTAGCGGTTTTTGTCCTCGCCGAGGTCGCGCTCGATCGCGGTGTCCAGGCGATCTCGCCGGGACGCCGATTCGGGCTCGATCCGGGCGCTCTCCGGCACGTCGTGCAGTGGCAGGTCGTTGGCCTGCTCGGCGGTGAGCGCGAGGGTCACCGCACCCTCGGCGATTCCCGCCACCTGCTCGGCGGGCACATATCGCGGCCGGTCCCAGAAGTTGTGGATGACCGAATAGGCGTGGGCGTCATGCTGAACCAGCGCCAGGCCGTCGAAGATGTCGGCGTCGCTGTCGCCGACCGTCTTGAACACATGGGCAACGAGCTCGCCGCCCGATGCCCGGACGTCCCAACCGGGCTCGATCAGCTTCCATGAGACCGAGATCTCGGACGGATCGCTCACGGGTCCATGGTAGCGCCGCGGCGCCGCTACCCTCCGGTCGTGCCCGGCTCCCAGCCCCATGGCGGCGGTTGTCTATGCGGTGGAGTCCGTTACCGCGTGAACGGCCCGCTACGGGACGTCTTCGTCTGCCACTGCTCGGTCTGCGCGCGCACGCACGGCGGCCCCGCGTTTTACTCGGCCTGCGAGCGCGACGACCTCGAGCTAACCGAGTCGCGGGCACTGCGCTGGCACCACCACGACGGCGCCGAGCGGGGGTTCTGCGGTGCGTGCGGCGGGCGGCTCTTCTGGTCGCGCCCCGGCCGGACGACCATCTCGATCGCCGCCGGCAGCCTCGACCCGCCGACCGGCCTGCACACGGCGCAGCATATCTTCGTCGACGACGCCGGCGACTGGGAGGCTCCCCCGCCGGCCGGCTAGATGGCGCGCCGCGTTCCCCTCGCCAACATCGAGCAGGAGGCAGCCGCGCTGCTGGACGCCGCCGAGCCCGCGCTCGGGCTGCGCCTGCTGGGCGGTCTGGCGGTCTGGATGCAGGCGCCCGGCGGTGTGCATCCGGCCTTCGCGCGCGAATATGGGGACATCGACCTGGCGGTGCCGCGGCGCCGCGGCCACCGCGCCGAGCGCTTCCTGACAGAGATGGGGTACGAGCCCGACCGGGTCTTCAACGCCACCACCGGCGACCGCCGGCTGCTCTTCCACGACCCGGCAACGGGCCGCCGGGTGGACGTGTTCGTGGGGCGCTTCGAGATGTGCCACAGGATCCCGATCATGGACCGGCTCGACGTCGAGCGGCGGACGATCCCGCTGGCCGAGCTTCTGCTCACGAAGCTGCAGGTGGTGCAGCTGACCGCCAAGGACCGCGGCGACGCGCTGGCGCTGCTCCACCACCACCCGGTTGCCGACCAGGACGGCGGCGCGGTCAACGCCGCGGTGGCCGCCCGCCTCTGCGCGGCCGACTGGGGCCTCTGGCGAACCTGCACCGGGAATCTCGGGCGGGCCCGCCAGAGCGTCGTCGGCTATCCGCTCAGCGACGCCGAGCGGGCGCACCTGGCCGAGGCCATCGGAAGCCTCCGCGACCACCTCGACCGTGAGCCCAAGACCGCCGGCTGGCGGCTGCGGGCGCGCGTCGGCGAGCGCAGGCGCTGGTACCGGGAGCCGGAGGAAGTGGGTTAACCACCCCCGCCCGTTCTACGATATTCATGGTGTCCGCGGTGAAGCTCTTCTTTGCCACCGATATCCACGGCTCGGAGACCTGCTGGCGGAAGTTCCTGAACTCCGCCCCGCACTACGGCGCCGACGTGGTCATTCTCGGCGGCGACATCACCGGCAAGGCCCTCGTCCCGATCATCCACGACGGCGGCGATGCATGGCACGGGACGTTGCAGGAGCAGCGCCATGACCTCTCCGGCGAGGACGAGGCGGTCGACTTCGAGGCGAACGTGATGCGCCGCGGCTACTACCCGTTTCGGGTCGAGCCGGACGAGCTGGCCGAGCTGGAGCGGGACGAGCAGCGCCTGGATGCGCTGTTCCACAGCCGCATGCTGGCGACCGTCGAGCGCTGGCTGGCGATGGCGGACGAACGCCTGGCGCCGAAGGGAATCCGCTGCTATGTCTGTCCCGGCAACGACGACCAGCTGGACATCGACGCGGTCATCGAGTCGGCCACCGGCGTCGTCCTCGGCGAGGGCCGGGTGGTCGACATCGACGACTTCCAGATGGTCTCCACGGGCTGGTCGAACGTCACGCCCTGGAAGACCTACCGGGAAGATTCCGAGGACGACCTGTACACCCGCATCGAGCGCGTCGCCGCCACCGTCCAGGCGGCGCCCGAGAAGACGATCTTCAATCTCCACTGCCCGCCCTTCGGCTCCGGGCTGGACGAGGCGCCGGGGGTCAACGAGGACATGACGCCGAAGCACGGCGGGCACGCGCCGGAGCCGGTCGGGTCGATCGCGGTGCGCCGGGTCATCGAGGAGCACCGGCCGGTGCTCTCGCTGCACGGCCACATCCACGAGGCGCGGGGGCACGCCCGGATCGGGCCGACCCTCTGCATCAACCCGGGCAGCGCCTACGAGCAGGGGCAGCTGCTGGGTGCCCTGATCGAGCTCGACGGCAAGAAGATCAAGAACTTCGTCCTCACGAGCGGTTGACGGAAAGCAACGGAAAGGAGGAGCGAAATGGCATCAGCTGACGTCCCCGCCGAGCGAACCCTGTTCGTCCGCAAGGCAACGGGGCTGGTCAAGGGCTGGTCGGTGCTGGACGCATTCATCTACGCCGCGTTCGCGATCAACCTGATGGCCCTGGGCTTCGGCTATGCGTTCACCACGATCGCCTTCATCCCCAACGGGGCCCTGATCGCCGCGATCGTCGTGTCCGCGCTGTTCATCATCTTCGAGTGTCTTGTCTACGCGTCGCTGATCGCGGTCATGCCGCGGGCCGGCGGCGACTACGTGTGGCAGAGCCGTGTGCTCGGCGGAGGCGTGGGATTCGTCTTCGCCTGCACCGGCTGGTGGTTCATCCTCTGGCACTGGGTGCCGATCTACGCCAACATCCTGGTGGTCGAGGTGATCCAGCCGTTCATGGTCATCATCGGCAACACCGGGACCGGCGTCTTCCAGTCGGACTGGTGGGTCTACACGCCCACCCATGGCACCGGCATCTTCGTTGCCTCGCTGATCACGATCGTGATCGCAACGCTGGTGGTGGCGGTCGGCATGCGGGCCTACGCCCAGTTCCAGAAGTGGTGTTTCTACGGAGGCCTTCTGGGGCTCGCGATCATCCTGCTGGTCTTCCTGTTCCATACCAAGGCCGACTTCATCGTGGCCTACAACCGGAGCGCCCAGAACCTCTACGGCACCGGGCCGCACGCCTACCAGCACCTGATCGCGGCCAGCAACAAGGCCGGCACGTCCAGCTTCCCCGGGTTCGGATCGTTCCCGGTCAAGGCGAGCTTCCTGCTGATCCCGTTCATCGTCTTCTACAACCTGTGGCCGAACTGGGGAGCGACCCTGTACGGCGAGGTGAAGGGCGCAAGCGACTTCCGCAAGAACTGCTACGCGATGGCGGGGGCGCTCATCTTCACCACCATCGTCGTCCTGGTCACCTTCGCCGCGATGGCCCACGCCATGGGCTGGGAGACCTATGGCATCCTCAGCTCCGCCTACTGGGGCTACTTCACGGCGCCGCTTGCGATCTTCCCCTATCCGGGGACGCTGGCGGCGTTCTTCTTCACGAACGAGGCGATCCAGCTGATCATCATCCTGCTGCTGTCGCTGTGGTTCTTCGGCTGGGCCGGCAGCGTGTTCCTGTCGTCGACGCGGATGATCTTCGCCGCCGCGTTCGACCGGATCCTCCCGGAGTGGGCTGCCCGCGTCGACAGCCGGACGCAGGCGCCGGTCGGCGCACTGGCGCTGATGCTGATCCCGTCGATTCCGATCAGCGCCCTCTACGCCTACAGCACGCGCTTCTACACCTACACCCTGGACGCCACGCTGGTGATCGCGGCCACCTTCGCGGTTACCTCGCTGGCGGCGATCGTCCTGCCCTGGACGAAACCGGAGATCTACAACCAGTCGCCGATCGCGCGCTACCGGCCGCTGGGGATCCCGCTGATCACCCTGTCCGGGGTCATCTTCCTGGGGTTCCTGATCTTCTGCCTGTACAAGTGGCTCTCCGACGACGTCTACGCGATCAACAACCACCAGTCGCTGGTCTACATGGGGGTCCTGTACGCGGCGGCGGTCGTCATCTACGTCATCTCGCGCGCGGTGCGCAGCCGCGAGGGGATCGACCTGACGAAGATCAACTCGGAGATTCCGGTCGAGTGATCAGGCTCGGGGCGGGGCCCACCCTGGGCCCCGCCCCGCTAGTCGCGGACGAGCGGCTTGTAGCGGATGCGGTGCGGCTGGTCGGCCTCGGCGCCCAGCCGCTCGCGGCGGTTCCGCTCGTACTCCTCGTGCGTGCCCTCGAACCACACCACCTGCGAGTCGCCCTCGAAGGCGAGCATGTGCGTCGCCACCCGGTCGAGGAACCAGCGGTCGTGGCTGATCACGACGGCGCAGCCGGCGAAGTCGACCAGCGCGTCCTCGAGCGCCCGCAGCGTGTCCACGTCGAGGTCGTTCGTCGGCTCGTCCAGCAGCAGCAGGTTGCCGCCGCTGCGCAGGAGCTTGGCCAGGTGGAGCCGGTTGCGCTCGCCGCCGGAGAGATCGCCGACCCGTTTCTGCTGGTCGGCCCCGCGGAAGTTGAACGACCCCACGTAGGCGCGTGAGGCGAGCTCACGGGAGCCGACCTGGATCCGGTCGTGGCCGCCGGAGATCTCCTTCCAGACCGTGTTCGCCGGGTCGAGCCCGGCCCGGCTCTGGTCGACGTAGGCCAGCTGCACCGACTCGCCCAGCGTGAGCTGCCCCGAGTCCGCCTCCTCGGTGCCGGCGATCATCCGAAACAGCGTCGTCTTGCCGGCGCCGTTTGCGCCGATGACCCCGACGATACCGCCCGGCGGCAGCGAGAAGGAGAGGTCGTCGATCAGCAACCGCTCGCCGTAGCCCTTGCGCAGGTCGTGCGCCTCGACCACCACGTCGCCCAGCCGGGGGCCGGCCGGAATGTGGATCTCGACCGTGTCCAGCTTGACGTCGGCCTCGTCGGCGAGAAGCTGTTCGTAGGCGGCGACGCGCGCCTTCGACTTGGCCTGGCGGGCGCGCGGCGCCATCCGCACCCACTCCAGCTCGCGGGCGAGCGTCCGCCGCCGCGCCGACTCCTGCTTCTCCTCGACGGCCAGCCGCGCCTGCTTCTGCTCCAGCCAGGACGTGTAGTTGCCCTGGAAGGGGATCCCGTGGCCGCGGTCGAGCTCGAGGATCCAGCCGGCGACGTTGTCAAGGAAGTAGCGATCGTGGGTGACGGCAAGGACGGTGCCTGCGAACTCGGCCAGGAACCGCTCCAGCCAGGCCACCGAGTCGGCGTCCAGGTGGTTGGTCGGCTCGTCCAGGAGCAGCAGGTCGGGAGAGGAGAGGAGCAGGCGGCAGAGCGCCACCCGCCGCCGCTCACCGCCGGACAGGGTGTCGACCTCAGCCGCCCCGGGCGGGCAGCGCAGCGCGTCCATGGCGGTGTCCAGCATGCGGTCGAGGTTCCAGGCGTCGGTGCGCTCGATCATGTCCTGGACCTCGCCCTGCTCGGTCAGCAGGGCGGTCATCTCGTCCTCCGACATCGGCTCGGCGAAGCGGGCCGAGATCGTGTTGAAGCGATCCAGCAGCTCCCGCTTGGCGGCGACGCCCTCCTCGACGTTGCCGCGCACGTCCCTGGCCGGGTCGAGCTCGGGCTCCTGCGGCAGGTAGCCGACGCTGGCGCCGGGGGCGATCCGGGCGGTGCCGCTGGACGGCTCGTCCAACCCGGCCATGATCCGAAGCAGCGTCGACTTGCCGGCCCCGTTCGGGCCGAGGACGCCGATCTTGGCGCCGGGCAGGAAGGAGAGCGAGATGTCGCGCAGCACCTGCCGCTCCGGGCCGAAGAACTTGTTGGCCCGGTGCATCGCGTAGATGTATTCGGTACTCACGGGCCGGAGGTTACAGGCCGCCGGCCGGCGGTCAGTCCGCCCGGCGGCGGGCGTTCAGGGCGAGGCCGGCGGCGATCGCCGCGCCGATCCCGAACGACACCGAGAGCACCAGCGCGAAGCCCTCCGCGCCGAGCTCGCCCAGCGAGTAGATAAGCGGGCCGCTGATCAGCCCTAGCGGCGCCAGCACCAGGTAGCGCTGGCTTCGCAGCTCGCGCGGACCGATCAGCCACCAGCTCAGGCAGCCTGGGACGACGATCGCCGAGATCACCACGATCACGCTGGCGGCATGCCGGGTGCTGAGGACATCCGCCTTGATCAGCACGAGCACCAGGTACGTGACGAGCGCGGCTGCCGACCCGACGATGAAGATGCGGGCATCCCGCCGCGCCAGGCGGGCGAGCTCGTCACGGGTCATCGTCATCGCGGACAAGGGTATGCCAGAGACGGGGCGGGCATCGCTGCCCGCCCCGTCCGATGCTGGTTCTTACGGGCCGCCGTGGACCGGCGGCGGCTCGGGAACTCCCGCGGTCACGGACTGTGCCGCCTGATGCTCAGGCAGAACGCCCATGCGATCCTTCTGGTAGGCGTAGTACAACACCAGACCGGCGATCATCACCACCGCGACGCCGGTGATGGGGCCGTACTGCTGGTACCACTTGGGACCGTAGAAGTAGTCGCGTGGCCAGCACAGGTTGATCACCATCGCGGCGCCGTAGATGATCGCGATGACATTGGTGATCATCGCCCAGTTGCCGAGCCGGAAGAGGCCTGGCGCGTTGGTCGGTGAGTTGTCCGGCCAGCCAGCACTGCGGCGCATGAGCAGCGGGATCGTCACGCCCAGGTAGGCGAGGTACATGAAGATGATCCCGAGCGCCACGATGATCTCGACCGCGTACTGGTTGTAGATGTTGAAAGCCAGGATGAGGAACGCGAAGACGCCCACCGAGACGGCCGGGATGACCGGCACCCGGCGGGTGCCCGAGACGCTGGCCAGCCTGGACGCGAAGGGCAGGTTATTGTCGCGGCCCATCGCGAACAGGATGCGCACCGACATGGCGTGGATGGCCAGGCAGCAGACGAAGATGGCGATCGCCGCGTCGATCAGGAACAGCTTGCCGATGTTGGTGCGGAAGACGTCCAGGGTGATCGACGTCAGGCTGAGCGAGGTGCCGTCGGCGAACAGCTTGTCGCTGACCGCCATCGAGCCGAACAGGATGAGCAGGAAGCCCATGGTGCCGGCGGTGGCAAGCGCCTGGATGATCGCTCGCGGCGCCCGCTTGCGCGGCTCGTCCGTCTCCTCCGCCAGCGATCCGGCGGTATCGAACCCGTACATCACGTAGAGCGGCATGATCCCGGCTACCAGCAGTGCAAGGAAGTAGTGCCCGCCGTGTGCGCTGGCTGTCCCGGATGTGGTCGTCAGCACCGTCTGCGGCCCACGATTTGCGTGGATGAGGAAGAGCACGATCAGGAGCGACGCCCCGACCAGCTCGCAGATCACACCGACGTTGTTGATCTTGGACATCACACTGACCCCGGCGATGTTGATGATCGTCGTGAAGACGACCATGATCATCCCCAGGATGATCGCGTTCTCGGCGAAGTCCTTGCTGTACAGGTTGAGCGAGTTCGCCGAGCTGCCGACGAACTGGAACTTGGTGCTCACCTGGGGAAGCACGATCTGCCATGCCAACGCCACGGCTGGCACCGTGATCACCTGCGCACACATGTACATCCAGCCCGTGTTCCAGGCCCAGTCGCGCTTGGCCACCTGCTTCGACCACTGGTAGACCGAGCCGGCCAACGGATAGTGCGCCGACAGCTCGCAGAACTGGAGAGCGACCATGAACTGGCCGAACAAGACGACCAGCCAGAACCATGCGAATGCCGGGCCGCCGAAGAAGAAGCCGTACCCGGACGTCTGGAACATGCCTGTGAGGATGGAGATGTAGCTGAATCCTGCTGCGAACGCCGAGAAGCTCCCGAGCGTCCGATGCAGTTCCTGCTTGTAGCCGAATTCCGCCAGGTCTCGGCTATCCGACTGGACAGAGTCGTCCACGTTTCACCGTTCCTTTCGCCACATGGGCCGGGGTTGACCGGTGATCTTGTCGAATCGCACCGGCAATGTCAACGGTTGGGTCGAAATACCACCCGCAGGCCCCCCGGCGATGGCGCGCCAGTATGGTGGGGCGGTGGGATCGCGGGCCCTGACGTACTCCTCCTATCTGCACCTGGACGAGCTGCTGGCCTGCCAGGTACCGCTGTCCGAGGGGCCGGAGCACGACGAGCTCCTGTTCATCGTCGTGCACCAGGTCTACGAGCTCTGGTTCAAGGCGCTGCTGCACGAGTTCCGGCAGCTCCAGGAGAGCCTGGAGGCCGACGACGGGGTGGCCGCCGGCGCCGCCGCCAAGCGGATCCTGACCATCCTGAAGACGGTGGTCGCCCAGATCGACGTGCTGGAGACGATGACCCCGCTCGGCTTCGGGTCGTTTCGCGGCCGGCTGGAGTCGGCCTCCGGCTTCCAGTCGGCCCAGTTCCGGCAGCTGGAGGCGGTGCTGGGCAGGCGCAGCACGTCGATGCTCGAGCCGTACAGCGAGGGCTCGCCGGAGCGGGCGGCGATCGCCGCCGCGATGAGCCGGCGGTCGGTCTTCGATTCGCTCCTTCGCTACCTGGCAGCCGCCGGCCATCGGCTGCCTGCCGCAGCGCTCGAGCGCGACGTCACGCAGCCGCCGGCGCCCGACCCCGCCGTCCAGGAGGCGCTGATCGCCGTCTATCGCGACGACCCGGACGCCGCCGGCGTCTGCGAGCGCCTGGTGGACATCGACGAGGGTATCCAGGAGTGGCGCTACCGCCACGTCAAGATGGTCGAGCGGACGATCGGCGGCCGGATCGGCACCGGCGGCTCGGCCGGCGCCGAGTACCTGCGCTCGACCCTATTCCGGCCGACGTTCCCCGACCTCTGGGAGATCCGCTCGAGGCTCTGACCGGCCGAAGATCAGCGGGGACGGTGACGCGCACCGCCCCCGCCGTTCGCCGGAGCCCCCCTCGCGGCGAACGCTAGGAGGAGAGGAGGAACATCCCGCGTCCGCTCCAGTCCTGCCCGTCGCCCTTGGCGGTGCCGCTGATGTTCAGCACCTGCGTGCCTGGCACCGGGAGTCCGTTGCTGAACCCGATCGAGTTCAGGTTGCGACTCGATCCACTCGTCGTCACGTAGTAGATGCGGCCGTTGGCCATCGTCATCTGGCTGACATTCGACCAGTTGAGGCCGTCGCCGTTCCCTGAGGCCGTGTAGGTAAGACCGCCCAACAGGTTGTCCTCCGGCTCGAAGTACCGGTAGTACAGGTGCGAATCGCCGGCCACCGTGTAGTACAGACGGCCGGTCGCCGGATCGAAGAACATCCCGGTCAGGCTGGCAATCGGGAAGTTGGTCGAGGTGAGGCCGTTCAGACCGACGTCGACGGCGGTGCCGAACGTCGAGCCGTCGAATGGATAGGCGTAGAAATGGCCGTTGTCCCAACCGACGTAGAGCGTCTTTCCGACCATGAACGCGCCGCGCACGTGCGACCAGTCCACTCCGCTGCCCGTCAGCGTGGCGGGGGTACCGACTGCGCTCCCGGTGAAGCTGCGATCGATCGGGTTGGAGCCCGATCCGAGCGTGTACAGCGCGCCCGGCAGGCTACCCGGCTGCGGCCGCGGCACAGGCGTGCCGCCGGTCACCGGGAGCATCGCAATCCGGTTGTGGTAGATGCCGTCGATATACGCGGTGTTGCTGCCCACCCACAGGCCGGCGTCGGTGGCCAGGAGCGACCAGACACCGGAGCCGCGCGGATTTCGCCCGGGATTCCACGAGAACGGCATGCCGTTGACCGGATCGAGCGCGGCGATGCCAAAGCGCTGCACGCCGCCTGCCCCCAGCGCATCGCTGGCATTGGGGTTATTCATCCAGCGCTGGTGGCCGCCGACGTAGACGGCCGCGCCGGTGACGGCGACCTGGGTCAGGCTGTCGCCGCCGGTGTAGTCGATCCAG
>Ga0070714_100001568_pt1 | contig 16631 bp, 16 predicted proteins | sample LARL83metaG_FD_65450 | JGI IMG/M metagenome (GOLD analysis project Ga0070714, IMG submission 65450) | Corn, switchgrass and miscanthus rhizosphere microbial communities from Kellogg Biological Station, Michigan, USA - LAR L8-3 metaG | ecosystem: Host-associated > Plants > Roots > Rhizosphere ... | reverse complement strand
CATCGGGTTCTTGCCGTGAAGCGCCACGGTTCCCGTCGCACCCGGGGTGGTGAACGCCGTACCGCTGACGATACCGGCGTACGGGAACGTCGTCGAGGTGCCCACCGCGAAGCGGAACGACTCACCGCCGCGCGGCTGGTACGTGAACGCCAGATGCGGATCGAACGATCCGACCGTGCGCGTGAATGGAACGATGGTTCCCTTGTTGGAGTTGCTCACCGCGGGCGCCCAGCCGTTGAGGTACCACCAGTTCTGGTACAGGCCCGCTTTAAGCGTGAGCGCCTCGCTCAGCGCGAAGTCGCCGGTCAGCGAGAGCGTGTTGTACTTCTCCATCGTGTCGGGCACTGCCGGCGGCAGGCCGCCCGGCGTTTTCGGATTACCCGCGATCGCGTACGTCTGATCGCTGTGGTAGTCGTAGTTCAACGAGAGCTGATTCATGCCCATCGGGTGGATGAACGAGAGCGTCGCACCGCGCAGCTTGTCGGTTTCAACCGTCGTGTACGGCGTGTCTTCGCACGTCCAATAGGCCGGATTCGGGCTGCTCTTGATGACCGCGCCGAAGCTCGATTTCACGCAAGCAGTGGCCGCGGCCGTATCGGTCGACGGGAACGACCAGATCGGATAGTTCGCTTCACCGGACCCGTCGATGATGCGCGTGATCGATCCGCCGTACGGACGAATGAGAAGCGTGTTGCTGCCGATCGCGGTGCGGAACTGCGCCGTGAAGAGCGGCATGTTGTTCGTGACGACGGATCCCGGATAGAAGAACATCCCGTTGATCTTCTGTCCGGCCATGCCGGCGTATTGAGGATTGGTGCATTCCTGGTGCTTCGATGACCCGCTGCCCACCGTCATGCAGTTCACGATCGTCGTGTTGGGAGCGAGCAGACCGTAGGCGCTGCCCTGCGGATTATAACCGCCCTGCGAGCCCAGGTAGCCGAACTCCAGCGACGTAGCCGGCGAGAAGTCCCACTTGGCTTTGAGCAGCTCGCCTTGATTGCGCTGGCCGCCGCCGAGATCGCCGCAGAACGAAACCACGCCAACGGCGTTCGGAGTGTTCCACGTGCCTTTGTTCGTTGCGTCCAGCACGCAGCCGTACGTGCCGGTGTACGGGGTATTGACGCCCGCGACACCCGCGCCCGCGACGTACGAGAGTTTGCCGAAGCTTCCGCTGTAGAGCAGGTTGCTGTAGCTTCCGCCGAGCGAGTCTTCACCGGTCACGGCGTGATACGCGGTGTGCTTGGTGTAGCCCGGAGTCGTGATGTTCATCGTGCCGCCGACCGCGGTGCCCGCGAACGGCGTCGTGTTGCCCGGGCCGAGCTGCGCTTCGACGTTTCCGACGAGAAACGAGTTGAAGAACTGCGAGAACCACACGCCGTAGCGGCCGATGGACACCGGATGTCCTTCGACCAGAACCTGCGTTTCGTAGCCTTGCGCGCCCGCAACTGTGAAGCTCGTATTGGGCGAGCTCGAGCCTTTCTCGATGTCCGCGCCGGGAATACGTTCGACGACGTCGTTGATCTGCGGGGAGGCAAGGTTCGCGAATTCTTGGCGTCCCGCAATGGCGATCGCGGCAGTTCCCGTGTTAATGGAACTGCGCGCCGACGTCGTGACGCGCGCGATGGTTTTCAGTGACGATAGGTCGGCGGGCTGCAGCATGACGTCAACGGGAAGATTCTCGCCGGTGAGCACCGCCAAATCGGTCTGCGTCGCCGTAAGGAATCCGCCTTTGCTCACGTCGAGCCGGTAAAAACCCGCCGGCAGCGTCAAGCTGAATTTGCCCGAGGCATCACTTGCGGTTCTCTGACTGACGACACCGCTTACCATTACCGTAGCATCGGCTATCGGCGCGCCCGTCGTGCCGTGCACGGTACCGGAAATCGTGCCCGTGTTTTCAGCGGCGCCCGCATATGACGGCACGAGTAAGACGGCCGCCATCACCGCAAAAAATAAAAGGCGTAGGTTCATGAAAAATCCTTTTCAAAAACAAAAAAGAACCGGCCTCGAGAATCGGGCCGGTGCTTGAATTGTAGCGCGAGCCGACGCGCACCTTGTGGATAGTATGGACGATTAAGAGACTTAAGTCTCTTCGCCCTCGTGCAGGTGCAGATGGCAGCCGTCCTCGGCATCGGCAAGCACCTCTCGTGCTTCGGCCAGCATCGCCGCCGAGAGCGGCGCGGTTTCTTCTATACTGCCGTCGGCGGCGAGAAAGTCCGACTCGCTCCAATCCTCCCACGTCTCGAGCGGCGCTCCGCCGACGTCTGTCGGGAAGCGAACACAGAACCCGTCTTCGAGGTGGAGTCCTACGAGCATGACCCGGGTCCCGCGGGCGAAATACGTACCGTCTTTCCACAGCGTCCCGTACGTCGTCTGGTAGCGCTGCCCGATCTTCAGCGGTTCGATAACGTCATACTCCAAATGGGTTAATCGGTTTTTCCCCGATATACGTGAGCACACTCTTGGTCTCGGAGTAGAGCGCCATCGTTTCGAAACCCAATTCGCGGCCGTATCCCGATTGCTTGTATCCGCCGAACGGCACGCCGGGGAAAATCGCATACGGCGTATTGATCGCAACGGTTCCGCTGCGCAGCGCCGCGGCGACGCGGTTGGCTCGCCCGATGTTCTGCGTCCATACGCTGGCCGAAAGGCCGTACTCGGAATCGTTGGCAAGTGCGATGGCTTGCGCTTCATCCCGGAAGCGGATGAACGCCGCCACGGGTCCGAAGATCTCTTCGCGAGCGATGCGGTGCGCGGGCTGCGCTTCATACGCGGTGGCCGTCCAGAACCAGCCGCGCTCGAAGTCACTGCCCAGTTGCGCCGGCTCCCCGCCGAAGAGCTTCGTCGCGCCTTCGCTCTGGCCGATTTCGCAGTAGTTGCGGATCTTCTCGAGCTGCTCGCGCATCGTAATCGCGCCGATCTGGGTTTGCGGATCTTCCGGATTGCCGATGCGCAGCTTTTGCGCTTTCTCGCGGAATTGCGCGATGAACTCGTCCGCGATGCCTTCGTGCAGCAGAACGCGCGAACGCGCTTCGCACGTCTGCCCGGCGTTGTAAAAGATGCCGTACAGCGCGCCGTTCACCGCTTGCGCGACGTCCGCGTCGTCGAACACCACCGACGGCGATTTTCCGCCGAGTTCGAGCGTGACCCGCTTGATCGTCTGCGCGGCCGTCGCCGCAACGCGCTTTCCGGTCGCGGTGCTGCCGGTAAAGGCGATCTTATCGATGCCGGGGTGTTCGACGATCGCTTGGCCGAGCTGCGTGGTCGACCCGGTGAGCACGTTGAGCACGCCTTCGGGCAAGCCGGCTTCCAGCGCGATCTTGCCGAGCTCGAGCGCCGTCAACGGCGTGGACGGCGCGGGTTTGAGCACGATCGTGCACCCTGCAGCGAGTGCGGGCGCGACCTTCCACGAGGCGAGCAGCAGCGGAAAGTTCCATGGAACGATGGCGCCGACGACGCCGACGGGTTCGCGCGCCGTGTACGCGACGTAACCGGGCATCGGCGCGGGCAAGCCTTGCCCGTAATTCTTCGTTGCAGCGCCGGCGTAGAATTCGAAGCAATCGACGATCGCGCCGAGTTCGCCCTTTGCCGTCGAAACCGGTTTGCCGTTGTCGCGCACTTCGAGCAGCGCCAGATCGCCGGCGCGCTCCGCGATGAGCTGCGCCATCTTATAGAGGATCTTCGCGCGCCGCGAGGCCGCCATCGTGGCCCACTTGCCGCTCTCGAGGGCCGCGCGCGCGGTCTTCACCGCACGATCGACGTCGGCGGCACGGGCATCGGCGACCTCGGCAAGCACGGCGCCGGTCGCCGGATTGAGATCGGCGTACGCCGCGCCGCCTTCCGCGTCGACCCACTGCTTGCCGATGAGCAGTTGCGTTTTGGTACTCGGTGTCGTTGCGGTCATGCTCCGCTCTCCAGCCTTTCGAAAATGGTCGTTATGCCTTGGCCAACGCCGATGCACATCGTCGCGAGGCCATAACGCGATCTCCGGCGTCGCATCTCGTGCAGCAGCGTCGTCGCGATGCGTGCGCCGCTCGCGCCCAGCGGATGCCCCAAGGCAATCGCTCCGCCGTTGACGTTCGCCTTGGCCGGATCGATCTCCAGGTCTCGCAGACACGCGATCGACTGCGCTGCGAAGGCTTCGTTGATCTCCACCAAATCGATGTCGCTCATGCGCAGGCCCGCCCGCTCGAGCGCTTTGCGGCTGGCCGGAATCGGCCCGAGTCCCATCACGTCCGGATGCACGCCGGCAACCCCGGATGCTACGATTCGCGCGAGCGGCCGCAGGCCCAAACGTTTTGCCGCGGACGCCTCACACAGCAGCAGGGCCGAGGCGCCGTCGTTGATTCCGGAAGAGTTGCCGGCCGTCACCGTGCCGTCTTTTTTGAACGCCGGGCGCAGTTTTGCGAGCGCCTCCAGCGTGGTATCGGGCCGCGGGTGCTCGTCGGCGCGAACCTCGCCGGCCGCGACGATTTCGTCGTCGAACGCCTGCCGATCGAGCGCGGCTTTCGTGCGCTGTTGCGATTGCAGCGCGAAGCGATCTTGCTCTTCGCGCGTGATGCCGTAGTGCTCGGCGACTCGCTCCGCCGTCTCACCGAGCGAGATCGGCGGATAGAGCTCCTTCATGCGCGGATTGATCATGCGCCAGCCGATCGTCGTATCCCACATCTGCGGCGGACGCTCGAACGGCTTCTCCGCTTTGAGCTGGACGAAGGGCGCCCGGGTCATCGATTCGACGCCGCCCGCGATAACGACGTCGCCCTCGCCCCACGCGATTGCTTGCGCCGCGGAGTTGATCGCTTGAAGACTGCTGCCGCACAGCCGGTTGAGCGTCGCGCCGGGCACCTCCACCGGCAGACCCGCAAGCAGTGCCGCCATGCGCGCGACGTTGCGATTGTCCTCGCCGCTTTGGTTGGCGGCGCCCATCAGGACGTCGTCTACGCGCGCGGGATCGATCGCGGTTCGCTCGAGGAGCGCTTTTAAAACCGTCGCCGCAAGATCGTCGGGGCGTACGTTTGCGAGCGCGCCTCCGTAGCGTCCGATCGGCGTGCGCACCGCATCGATTACGACGACGTCACGCTCCCGCATCGACAGTCTCCTCTTCGGACGGCTGCACGTCGAGCACCCATAACGCGCGGCTCGGGCCGAACGGCGCGCCGTCTTCCGAGGCCAAGCGCTGCAGGATGCGGCGAATGCGGTCCCCGCCGATCTCTTGTCCCCACTCGATAGGACCGCGAGGATAATTCGTTCCCAAGCGCATCGCGAGATCGACGTCCTCGGGCGTTGCGATCTCGTCCTGCACGACATAGACCGCCTCGTTCACGATCGATCCGATCGTCCGCCCGAGAAACAATCCCGGGCTATCCTCCACGAGCACGACGCTGCAGCCGATGCTTTCGAAAAGATCCTGCGCCAGTTCGAGCGCATCGTCCGACGTCTCGTCCGCGTCGACGATCTCCACCACGCGCTGATGCTCCAGCGACGAGAGAATTCCGTAACCGGCTACGCGCTCGGGATGCTTGAGCCGCTTGGCGAGCGCATGCAGATCCGTGGCGTACGCGTCGACGAAGATGACCGTCTCGGCGGGAAGCTGCGCGTCGAGCGATTCAATGACGGCTCCGCGATCCGACGCTCCGTCGCCGACGTCGAAGGCGATCGTCGTATCCTGCGGAATTTGGTCGAGCATCTCTTCGTCTTCCCAAAGATCGACGTTCGCGTACGCACGCTCGAGCCGATCGTGCATCTCCGCCGCCAGTCCGGCGTATCCGACGATCGCGATCCGTTCGTCTTCGTTGATCTCCGCGGGCCGCTCCGGAGCGGCGTCGTCGTGCTGCGGAACACCCTTCGCGTAGTCGTAGAAACCCGCGCCGCTCTTGCGGCCCAGGCGATTTTGCGCGACCATCCGGCGCTGAATCGCCACCGGCTCGAAGCGATCTTCGCCGGTACGGTCGTACACGGATTCGGAGGTCGCCAAATTGACGTCCATGCCGATGAGATCGATCAGCTCGAACGGCCCCATGCGAAAGCCGGCACCGCGCGCCAGGCGGTCCAAATCCTCCAGCGGTGCGACGCCCGCTTCATACGCGCGCATTGCCTGCAAGTAATAGGGCCGCGCGACGCGATTGACGATGAATCCGGGCGTGTCCGCGGCGATTACCGCGGTTTTCCCCATGCGCTGCACGATCGCTTCCGCGCGCTCGATGGCCTGGTCGCTCGTCAGGTTCGTGTGCACGATCTCGACGAGCTTCATCGCCGCGGGCGGATTGAAGAAATGCAGGCCGAGCACGCGGTCCGCATGCTCGATGCCTTCGGCGATCTCGCTGACGGCAAGTGACGACGTGTTCGTTGCGAGCAGCGTGCCCGCATCGAACGTCCGTGCCATCTGCGCGAATATCTCGCGCTTGAGATCGAGCCGTTCGGGAACCGCTTCGATAACCGCATCGGCCTGCGTAGGCTGCAGCGCGCCGTAGTATTGCACGCGCGACGGCGCGTCGGGAAGGTTTGCGCGCTGCGCGTCCTTGGCGATGCGCTGCTTGGCGCGATCGACGGCCGCGCCCTCGGGTTCCACCAGGTCGACTTCGAATCCGGCAGCAGCCGCGACGAAGGCGATGCCCGCGCCCATCGTGCCGCCGCCGATGACGACGATTTTGCTCATCGCGGCCTCTCATTACGCGGCACGGAAGCGGGGACCCGCCGCCCGGCGTGCGAACGTGCGGCGCGATGGACGAGCCGGGTTGGCAGGTCACCGCTTCCTCCTACGTCTTGGATAGTCCGTATCTGCGGATACGGCGCGATCGCATCGTGCTGCCGGACGGCACCGTCATCGAGGACTACTACGTGCGCGAGAGCCGCGGTTACGTCATCGTTTTCGCGCTTACGGACGATGACGACGTCGTGCTCGTGCGCCAGTACAAGCACGGTATCGGGAAAACGCTTCTCGAACTGGTTGCCGGCGCGATCGACGAAGGTGAAGATCCGCGGCAAACCGCGCAGCGCGAACTGGCCGAGGAAACCGGCTATTCCGCGCGTTCCGTCGACCACGTGCGCTCGTTCATCACCGATCCGACGAACGCCGACACGGTCGCGCATCTGTTCTTTGCGCGCGGCGCATACCGATCCGGCGAACAGCAGCTCGACGCAACGGAAAATATCACGGTGGAGGTCGTGCCGTTGAAGCGGCTGCGCGAGCTCGTACGGGCGGGAGAGATCGACTCGATGCCGCACGTGGGGGCGATCTATTTCATGTTGGACCAAATGGGCTCTTCAACCGGCACGCCCTAAGGGCGTACCCTAGGCCCATGGCGATTCGCACGCTGGGCCTGGTTGCCGGCTGCGACGTGCTCGCGATGGCCACGTGGTTCTCGGCGAGCGCGGTCGTTCTGCCGCTCGCGTCCGCCTTCGGAATCGCGGCGGACGCTCGCGGCTGGATCACCGGTGCGGTTCAGCTCGGGTTTGTTTGCGGCGCAGTCTCCAGTGCCGCAATCGCGCTTGCCGACTGGGCCGAGCCGCGCAAACTCATTCGCACCGGGATCTTGATCGCCGTACTCGCAAATGCCGGCATTCTGCTGGTGCACGCGCCGGCGCACTTGCTGGCGCTTCGGTTTCTTACGGGGCTTGGTCTGGCGCTCGTGTATCCGCCGACCGTGCGCGTGCTCGCCGTGCTTTATCCGCGCAGTCGCGGCGTCGCCACCGGTATCGCGGTCGGCGCGCTCACGCTGGGCTCGTTTTCGCCGCATCTGCTTTCGAGCGATCTGCCGTGGCGTACGGTCATACTCGGATCGAGCGTTCTCGCGCTTTGTGCCGTCGTGCTGATCTCGCTCGTTCCCGCAATGCCGATACCTCGCGCTTCGCGGTTCGACGTTCACGCGATCCCCCGCGTTCTTCGCAACAAGAACGTGCTGCTGGCGGATGCCGGTTACTGGGGACACATGTGGGAGCTGTATGCGGTATGGGCCTGGGGACCGGTGTTTTACGAAGCGAGCATGCAAGCCGCGCACGTGCACGTTGCCGCAGGTGCGATCGCATTCGCCTCGTTCGGAATAGCCGGGGCCGCCGGATGCGTTCTCGCCGGCGTCGTCTCCGATCGGATCGGGCGCGCGCCGGTTGCCGCGGCGGCGCTTTTCGTGAGCGGCTGCACGTCCTTTTCCATCGGTTTTCTCTTCGGCGCAAATCCGTGGGCGCTCACGGCGCTGCTGGTGATTTGGGGATTCAGCGTCGTGGCAGATTCCGCGCAATTTTCGGTAGCGGTCGCCGAACTCTCGCAGCCGGAGTACACCGGTACCGCGCTGACGCTGCAGATGGGCATCGGTTTTTCGATCACGATGATCACGATTTGGCTCGTCGGAGCAATCGAGCGTCAGGCCGGATGGGCCACCGCATTCATGCTGCTGTCCGCGGGACCGGCAGTCGGCGTAACCGCGATGCTCGCGCTGCGTCGGCGCTTGCAGCACATAGGTCTTTGGGCCGATTCAGCGTGAAAATCCGCGGCAGTATACTGAGGCCCTGAACGGTGTCCTAATTTAGACTGGGAGACACTTATGGCAACAGTACAACCGGCTGGGACCGCACAGGCCCAGCGGTACGTTTATAATCTCCAAGGAACGCTGCTGGAAGCGTGCTCGTGCGATGTGGTTTGCCCGTGCTGGGTCGGCGCGGATCCCGATAAAGGCACGTGCGACGCATTCGTGGCGTATCACTACGATCACGGAGAGATCAACGGCATTGACGTGAGCGGCCTGGAGATGATCATGCTCGCGCAGATTCCCGGCAACGTCTTGACGCCGAAAAGCTGGAAGATCGTCGTCCTCGTCGACGATCGCGCCACCGACGAACAAGTGCAGGCCCTGACGGATGCCTACACCGGCAAGCTCGGCGGGCCGCTCGCCGATCTTGCGCAGCTCGTGGGCGAGATCGTCGCGCTCGAACGCGTTCCGATCAAGCATGAAGTGCGCGGAGGCGCGGGCAGGCTGGAAGCGGGTTCGTACATCAGCGCCGACATGGAGCCGTTCCGCGGCCCGGACGGCACGCCGACCACGCTGCGCGACTCGGTCTTCTCGACAATTCCCGGTTCGCCGGCGTACGTTTCGAAGGCGAAATATCATCGCGTGAACGCGACGAAATTCGGCAAGAACTGGGCGTGGGAGTTCGAAGGGCGTAACGCCGTACAAGGCGACTACACCATCGCGTACACCGGCTGAACGGATGCAGTCGGTACGCGCGGCATCATTGCCGGTAGCCATTCCCGCGACCATCGCCCTTGCTTGGTGCATAGCGATCGCCGCGCAGATTACCGGCTCCGCAGTGCTGCTCCATCACGACCGGCTCATCGAGCGCGGTCCCGCCGGCGGGATCGCGCTCGCGCTCTTCGTTTTGGCGTGGCTGGTGATGATCGCGGCGATGATGCTGCCCTCCAGCCTGCCGTTCATGCGGATGTTCGCGTTCGCCTCGTCGAATCAGCCGCGGCCCGCGGCGATGCTCTTCGCATTCTTCTCCGCCTACGTTATCGTGTGGCTCGTCTTCGGCATCGCCGCATTTGCCGGCGACCTCGTCGTGCATCGCATCGTCGATCGCACCGCGTGGTTGGGAGCGCATCCCTGGATAATCAGCGGCGCCGTGCTCGCGGGCGCCGGCGCGTTTCAGTTCAGCTCGCTCAAAGATGCGTGCTTGCGCGCGTGCCGTCTTCCCTCGAATTTCTTGGTCCGCTATTACCGCCGCGGCGCGGGTGCTGCTTTTGCGATGGGCTATCGCCACGGTTTGTATTGCGTCGGCTGCTGCTGGGCGCTCATGCTCGTCACCTTCGCAGCGGGCTTTGCGAATCTGTGGTGGATGGCCGCGCTGACCGCACTCATGGTGTTCGAAAAAACGGCGAATCGCGGGCGCACCGCGGTTCCGATTGCCGGTGCGGTGCTGCTGACATGGAGTGCGCTCGTTCTCATTCATCCTGCGTGGTTGCCGGCGGCATTCTCCGGCTTCTCGTCGGGGTAACGACGCCGCGCTGCAGTCACCGACGCGCGCGCCCGGACGTATCCATCCGGGCGCAGCCAATTATCGTGCGCAATTTCGAGAGCGTTCCGAACGGATAGAGCTGCTCGCCCGCCGCCGCAACGACGTGCACCTGGCGGCGCGCGGCTATGCCGAACGGCGCGAGCGCCTGCAAGCACGCGTCCGAGAGTACGTCGAGACCGCGCGAGTACGGCGTGAGCGCGGGAACCACGACGAGCTGATTCGATGCAAGAAATGCGGGAGCGCTCGCACCGCCGCCCAAGGGCAAACTGGGATGTAGATGACCGATGATGCTGCGAGCCAAACAAGGTTTGTCGCCGTGCAGCAGCATCCACCCGTCGCGCTCGAGGGTCTCTACCGTTTCGCCGAGCACGGCCGCGCCGCGAGTGCGTCCCTCATGATTGCCCGCCACGAGCGTCAGGCCGGCGGCGCCGCGCAGCATGTCCAGGCCTTCACGCACGACGCGTGCGGCGCCCTCGCTCATTCTGCTTCCATGAATTACGTCGCCGAGCAGCACTATTTCACGAGCCTGCATGCGGCCTGCGGCGCCGAGCAGCGTTCGAACGATCTCCGGCGTGCTCCACGCCGGCAGCGCGCCGCCGATGACGTCCTCATAGCCCAGATGCACGTCGGCGGCCACGATCGCGCGCGACGCGTGAAGCCATAAAAGCCCCGGCGCGAGCGCGCTGATCCCCGGCAGTAATTCGACGACCGCTGCGGCGGGCTGCGGCGGCTTACTCATACTGCAACTGCAGCACCGGCCCCTCGAGCACGCCGAAGCCCTCCGCGGCGCGTTCGCCGAGCACTTCCAAGACGCGTTCGTGCAGCGCCTGCACCATGCTCGCGCGATCGTCCAGGACGACCGAATCGGCGAAGCTCGAGGTGAGAATGCCGAACGTGAACGGCGAGGCCGCGCGCGGGTGCAGCACGCGCGGCGTTCCATCGATCTGCGCGACATACTCACGCGCTCCCGGCGCATCGAGCAGATCGCGCGTTACGGTTCGAAACGTCTCACGCAGCAGCGGAAACTTGCGGTCCGCGGCATAGATGCGCTCGAAGATCTTCTGACTGCTCCACGCGAGCGATCCGCGGCGCAGCGTTCGCCCGCCGGCGCGGCGCAGCACGAGCAGTCCGGTATTGGCAACGTACCGGAAGAAATTGCGCAGCACGTGTGAGGAACGCAGCCCGGCAAGCAGATCGCGATCGAAACCGCCGGCATGAAGCAGCGACGCCCAAACCGCATCCGGCAGCGATTTGCCCGGCGGCAGCGTCAGGAGAAAGCCGCCGTCGTCCGTGGTGAGATTCGTATTGGCGCGGATAGCTGCGTAAACGCGCGCCGCAACGACCCGCGCGAGCGTCTCGTTGATGCGCCGTCCCGCACCGGTGTGAAAGACCGCGGTTTGCCGGCGATCCATGCGATACACCTCGATGACCGGGCGCTGCGGCGAGGGTACCGCCGAAATCGCCATCTGCTGTGCGACGTAGCGCACGACGTGTGCCGCTTCGAGGTTCTCCAAGCCGTAGCGCGTCTTGAGCCAATCGAGTGCGGGCCGCGGTTCGCCGCCGTGCAGGCGCTGCTCCACGCCGGTTCGCAGCACGTGGATCTCGCGCGCGAGCGCATCCGGAATTCCCTTCATGTGCGAACTCCACTGCGGCACCGTCGGGCGCCCGGCGAACGGCTCGGCGGTGATCCCCGTAGCCGAAATCTCTTTGACGCGCAGCGTTTTGCCGCTGAGCACGAAGACGTCTCCCACTTGCACGTCGTTTAGGAAACTCTCCTCAACGCGGCCCACGGCGTTCCCGCCCTTGATTCGAACCATAACGTGATGCTCGTCGGGAATCGTGCCGACGTTCTCAAAGAACGCGGCGCACACTTCGCGGCCCAGACCGTAGAGCGCCTCGCCGTCGAACCCGATGCGCCGCACGTGCGCCTCATCGTCCCCTACGCCGCCGCCGGAGAGATACCGGGCGCAGCGCACGAGATCTTCACGCTGCAACTCGGCGTACGGATAGGCGCGGCGCGCAATCGCGAGCGCTTCGTCCACCGGCAGGCGGCGATCGTAACAGACGCTGCCGACCAGCCACTGCGCCAGCACGTCCAGCGGAGCTTGCGGAATTGCGGTCTCTTCGAGCACGCCGTCCGCAATGCACCGCTTTGTCGCGGCCGCTTCGATAATGTCGTCGCGATCCTGCGCGATGACGGTACCGCGCGCGACGGCGTCCGGACGATGCCCGGCGCGCCCGACGCGCTGAAGCGTGGGGGTCATGCCGCGCGCGCCGCCGATCACCAGAACGCGATCGATGTAGCCGATGTCGACGCCCAATTCCAGGCTCGAACTGCACACCACGGTTTGCAGCTTGCCCGCGCGCAGCGCCGCTTCCACGCGGTGGCGCGTGCTTCGCTCGAGGGCGGAATGATGCACGCCGATGCGCGCATCGTACGTGCGCTCGCGCTGGTGGCCGCCGTCGAGCAGTTCGTGCTGCGTCATCATTTCGTGCGCGATGCGCTCGGCTTGGCTGCGCACGTTCGTGAAGACGAGCGTCGTGCGCTCGCGCTGGCTCATCTGCGCCGCGGTCTGCGCCACCTTGGCGACCGGCGCCATCGCTCCGTGGAACGGTGCGACCACGTCGATGGAGATCGATCGCAACCCGCGGGCGTCGATGACCTCGCAGTCGCGCTGCGTGCCGGACAAAAATTTGGCCACACGTTCGAGCGGGGCGATCGTCGCCGAAAGACCGACGCGATTGAACGGCGCGCGCGCGACCTCTTCCAGAGACTCCAGCAGCAGGGCGAGCTGCGACCCGCGCTTGTTGCCGGCAAGAGCATGCACTTCGTCGACGATCACCGTCTCGACGTCGACGAGCGTCTTGCGGTACGACTCCATCGCGAGCATGACGGCCAGCGATTCCGGCGTGGTTACCAGAATGTGCGGCGGACGCGAGAGCATGAGCCGCCGTTCTGCCTTCGGCGTATCGCTCGTGCGTACGCCCGTGCGCGCATGCGTTTCACGAATCCGCCCGCGGCGCAGGCGCGCGCGCTCGGTATTCGGACGCTCGAGCAATCCGATCTCGCGCATCGGGCGGCGCACGTTGTGCTCCACGTCGTAGCCCAGCGCGCGCAGCGGAGAAACGTACAGCGCGAAGGTGCGCGGGTAGAGTTCATCGCGATCGCGGCGATGAGCCAGGCGCGAGATCACCGGCAGGAACGCCGCGAGCGTTTTGCCGGTGCCCGTCGGCGAGCAGATGAGCAGATTCCGCTTCTCGATCCCCAGCGGCAGGGCGGTGCGCTGCGGCATGGTGGGCTCGCGCAGATGCGAGTCGCACCACGCGGCGAGGTCGGGATGCAGGCCTTCGAAGATCGGATCCATGAGCGAACCGAACAAACGTTCGACAAACGCAGTGGGGCGTTCCGCTTGGAACGCCCCACTGCACGGGTTGGCCTCCGAAGGGTTACGGTTTGGTCGGCGTAGGCGCCGGCGCCGGCGTGGCCGCCGGCAGCGAGTCGGCCGTGAGTTTCAGATCCACGGTGCCGGCTGCCGAACCCGTCTGGGTGTAGTGCACGGCCAGCGGCACCGTGCGGTTCATATCGTAGCTGATCTGCGCGTCGTGCTGCGATGCTCCGGTCCCGGTAATCTTTCGCGACTCCGTGATCGCGAGAATGCCGTTGTTGTTCGCCGTCACGGTGAAGTCGTCGGTGAGTTTGGAGCTCCCGACGTCTCCGGCGATCTGCCAGTGATTGTTCGCGTCCAGATTGTCGCCGTTGACGAAATTGCGCCCGAGCAGGTGCCCGATCTCGGTTTCGACGGGGCTGAGCGCCTTGGGATCCTTGCACGATACGCGCGTGTCGCCGTACACCCAACACACGGCGGAGGGGAAATTCTGACCGGGCGCTCCGCTAGCCGTTTGAGCGAAACGCACGACGAGCGCACCGTCCTGGCTCCCGCCCATGACGTCGGCGGTAATCGTTCCGGAATAATGCGCCGACGCGGTGGCGGCCGTAAAACTGTACGAAAGCGAACGCAGCGGCTTGGGCGTATCCGCGGAAGCCGCTGCGAGAACGAGTGCTGAAATCATCTAGTGGCTTTGCGACGCCTGCGCGAGCGAATCCCCCGTAAGCGTAAGCGTAATCTGCTGGCGCGTGGTGTCGTAATTGCCGGCTCCGGTCTGCTTGCGCGTGGTCGTATCTTCTTTCACGCTCACCGGGACGCTCAGCTTCTGATTGTAGGTGAGCGTTCCGTCGGTCGTAGCGTTGAAACCGTTCACGCCGGCGACTTTGAGCACGCGCTGATACGTTACCGGAACGGTGTCGCCGGCCGCTTTACCCAACGTGAAATCGCTGGTCTCCTGCGACTGCGAATCCGATGCGCTGTACTGCCAATGATTCTTTGCGTCGAGCGTAGCCGTATTGACGAAATTGCGGCCGAGAAAACGCAGCAGCGAGGATTCTTCCTCGTTCAGCGCGCCGTGCGTTTGATCGCAGATCACGGCGCTGCTGCCGTAAACGACGCACATCGTCGGCACCGCGTCGCGTCGATTGCGCGCCTGTTCCGACACTTGTACGACCAGTCCGGAGTCCGGCTGCACCTGCATGACGTCGACGGTGATCTGACCTTCGTCGCTCGCTCCGGCGCGATAATCGGAGCTTCCCGAGACCGGGCCGTCGCCGCCGATGCCGGAATCGTGCACGGTGGACGTGGTATCGAGCGTGACGTCGAACTTGTAGACGAGATGACGGATCGGCGCGGCGCCGTCCGCCAGAACGGGACCTGCCGTCAGCGCAAGCGCCGCCGCCAGCGAGAATGAAAAACGAGCCAGTGTTGTCATAAACCGGTCAGTGCCCTCCCCTGAAAATATGCGACCGCAGAAGATTTCCTGCGGCCGCTTTTTGTCACCTTTGATATCGCTGTCCGCCGGCTAGGCGTAGGCGTCTATACTGTTTCCGATACCCATCGATCCGAAGAGACGGGCGACCAGGTCTTCCTGGAGGTTCTCGGCGTCTTTGAGGACTCCGGTGCTGATGGACGACCCGACCCGGGAGAGGGCCATGTTGCTGGCCATCGCGCCAACGTCGCTTAGATTCATATCTCGCCTCTCTGCGGGCTCGGCGGCCGCGCCGCGAAACCCGTACTGATCCTATCGGTAGATAGAGGTAAGAATTGCACCCCCAAGGAGCCCCAAGGAATGCTCAACACCTATCTGCGCCTGTTCGTCGTGGTGGCCGCCGTGCTGGTCGCACTCGCCGCGGTCGCAATCCTGATCCCCCTGCTCATCAAGGCGGCGGTCATCGCCGCGGTCGTCCTCGGGGTGATCTTCCTTATAAACCTCTTCCGGCGCCGGGGGTCGGCGCCCATCTCGCGGCTCTAGCCGCCGCTCGCGAAGTCCCGCAGGAGGTCCGCAAGGGCCTCCGGCTCTTCCAGCATGGGCACGTGCCCGCTGCGCCCGAGCACCCGCAGCCGGGCAGACGGGAACGCCCGCCGCATCTTCTCGGCCTCGTTTAGGCTGACGATCTGATCCGCCGCCCCGGCGACGACGAGCACCGGCATTTTGAGATCCTCGGCGATGTCGTACGCTTCGACGCGCTGCGCCATTCCGCGCAGCATCGCAGCGGCGCCCTTTGCCGAATTCTTGCGCGCCATCGCGCGCGCCGCGTCGACGATCGGCGAACGATTCACCAGTGTCAGCTGCGCAAAAAGCCGCGGAAGATACGCGTCGACGATCCCGTCGACGCGATCTTCGCGCTCCGTGCGATCCGCAAGATCTTCACGATCTTTTGCAACTTCCGGTGAATCCGCGGCGAGTCTGCTGCACACGAGCGCGAGGCGAGTGACCCGTTCGGCGTACATGCGGCAGAACGCCATCGCGACATAACCGCCCATCGAGTGTCCGACGATCGACGCGCGTTCCATGCCGAGCGCATCGAGCACCGCCGCGACGTCGCCGGCCAGCGTCTCCATCAGATACGGACCCTCCGGAACGCTCGACGCGCCCATGCCGCGGAGATCCGGGCGGATCACGCGCGAGCGCTGCGCGAGCTGCGCGGCCTGCGCATCCCACACTTCACGCGTGAGCGGGAAGCCGTGGATCAGCACGATCGGATCTCCGGATCCCTCGGTCAACACATCGATTGTTGCATCATCTGCCGGTACGCGCATCGTCCTCACATCGCCGTTCGTTGACTAAAATTTGCGTTTACGCCGCTAATTGTGTATAACATAGGCAACAACCCTGGCTGTTTATCGGCCAGAGAAAGGGTGACAGCTAGTAATGGCAGTCAAACGTACGAAGAAAGCGGCTCCGAAAGCCGCTGCAAAAAAAGCGGCTCCGCGCCGCAAGAAGGCCGCTAAGAAGGCGGCGCCGCGCCGCAAGGCCGCGCGCAAGAGCACGCGCAAGAAAGCTGCGGGCCGCAAAAAGGCCGGTGGCCGCAAGAAAGCTGCGGGACGTAAAAAGGCCGGTGGCCGTAAGAAAGCTGCGGGACGCAAGAAGACCGCGCGCAAAGCAGCTCGCAAGACCACCCGCAAAGCGACGACCCGTCGCCGCAAGACCACTCGCCGGAAGAAGGCTGCAGCCGCCGCCTAAATAAACGCTCCGGCGTTTTTTATGCAGCGCGTCGAAAAAACGGCGCGCTTTTTTTT
>Ga0070714_100001565_pt1 | contig 16640 bp, 16 predicted proteins | sample LARL83metaG_FD_65450 | JGI IMG/M metagenome (GOLD analysis project Ga0070714, IMG submission 65450) | Corn, switchgrass and miscanthus rhizosphere microbial communities from Kellogg Biological Station, Michigan, USA - LAR L8-3 metaG | ecosystem: Host-associated > Plants > Roots > Rhizosphere ... | reverse complement strand
TCCGCGCCTTCCTGCACAATCTGATGCGCTGCCATGGCGATCGCTTGCAGTCCGGAGGAGCAAAAGCGATTGACCGTAGTCGCCGCAACGCCTGCCGGCAATCCCGCGATGAGCGCCGCGATCCGCGCGACATTGCTGCCTTGCACGCCGTGCGGTTGCGCGCACCCGAGAATGACGTCGTCGATCTCGGCCGGATCGAGCGCCGGAGTTTTGCGCAGAACATCCTTAATGCAGTGCGCCGCCAGATCGTCGGGGCGCGTCATGTTGAACGATCCGCGATAGGACTTCGCCAGCGCCGTGCGAGAACTGGCGACAACGACGGCTTCTGTCATACGATTAGCTCCTGGCCTCGGCGGCGCTGGCAGCGGTTTCGCCTACGCGCTTATCAAAATCGAGGAAGGTCTTGCCCTGTTCGGCCAACTGCTTTAGCAACGGCGCGGGCGCCCAAAGTTTTCCGTGCTGCTTCTCGAATTCCTGAATCCTGGCATAGACTTTCTTCAGTCCGACCGTGTCGGCGTACCACATCGGCCCGCCACGATAAGCCGGGAAGCCGTAGCCATTGATATAGATGATGTCGATGTCGACGGCCCGCAGCGCGTAACCTTCCTCCAGAATGCGCGCGCCTTCGTTCACCAGCGCGTAGATGATGCGATCCACGATTTCCTCATTGGACACCGCGCGCGGCGTGATTCCGGCATCCTCGCGGGCCTGCTCGATCAGCTTGTCCACTTCGGGATTGTGCATGGCCTTGCGGTCGGTGTCGTACTTATACCAACCTGCGCCGGTCTTCTGCCCGTACATTCCCATTTCGCACAGCCGATCTTCGAGCAGAGGCTGGCGTGTGCTGGTATCGCGGATATCTCCAAACTCTTTTCGGATGCGCCACCCGACGTCGAGGCCGGCCAGGTCGCCCGTCGCGAGCGGTCCCATGGCCATGCCGAAATTGTAGAGCGCTTGATCGACCGCCTCCACTGTCGCGCCTTCTTCCACCAGGAACTGCGCCTCACGGCGATAAGGATGGAACATGCGGTTACCGACGAAGCCGCGGCAATTTCCGACCAGCACGCCGACCTTGCCCAGCTTTTTCGAGAGCGCCATGCAGGTGGCGATCACCTCTTTGGAGCTAGCCTTGCCGCGCACGATTTCGAGCAGCCGCATCACGTTTGCCGGGCTGAAGAAATGCGTGCCGATCACCCACTCGGGGCGCGAAGTTGCCGCGGCGATTTCGTCGACGTTCAGAGTTGAGGTATTGGACGCAAGAATCGCGCCTTCTCTGACGATCTTGTCCAGCTCTCCGAAAATCTGCTTCTTCAACGCCATCCCTTCGAAAACCGCCTCCACCACCATGTCCACTTCGCCGAAGCCGTCATACGTCAGCGTGGGCTTGATGCGCGCCAGGCGCTGGTCCATCTGTTCCTGTGTGAAGCGGCCCTTCTTCACGGAATTCGCGTAGTTCTTGCTGATGGTGGCGAGTCCCCGGTCAAGTGCGGCCTGATCCGTCTCCTTCAGCCACACCGGAATGCCGGCATTGGCAAAGACCATCGCGATGCCGCCGCCCATGGTCCCTGCGCCAACCACCGCCGCTTTATTCACGGGAATCTGCGCAATGTCTTTCGGAATGCCGGGGATCTTGGCGACCTCGCGCTCGCCGAAGAAAACGTGGATCAGTCCCTTCGACTGTTCCGAGAACAGGCATTGCTGGAACAGTTCCGCTTCCCGCTTCACGCCTTCGTCAAATGGCAGTTTGGTAGCTGCTTCGACCGCGTCGATCGCAGCCAGCGGAGCGATCAGGTTGCGCTGTTTCTTCTTTGTGGCTTCGCGGGCCGCGGCAAAGATCGGGGCATTCACCTGCTCGTTCCCCAACTTGCTGTTGAGGTCGCGCGTGCGGCGAGGAGGGGCACCGGTCTTTGTACGGGCAAATGCTACTGCACCTTGGAGCAGGTCACCTTCTATGACCTGATCGATGATGCCAACCTGGTGTGCATCGGTGGCGCTTATCGGATCGCCGGTGGCGCACATTTCTACCGCTTTTGAAACTCCGGCGAGCCGCGGCAGGCGCTGCGTTCCGGCTGCACCAGGGATGATCCCAAGCTTGACCTCGGGCTGGCCCACCTGTGCTGAAGACACGGCCACCCGATAATGGCAGGCCATCGCCGTTTCCAGGCCTCCTCCAAGGGCGGTGCCATGGATAGCCGCGACGACGGGCTTGGAAGATTTCTCAATCCGATCCAGGATGGCGTTGAAACCGGGGCCTCGCCGGCCTTCACCGCTCGAAGTCATTTTTCCGAACTCGCGGATGTCGGCTCCGGCGATGAACGTGCGGCCTCCCCCGATCAGCACGATCGCTTTCACCGCGTCATCTTTTTCGAATTGCTCGACCCCGGCGGCGATGCCCTCCGGAACCCCCGGACTCAAAGCGTTTACCGGAGGATTATTTACGGTCAGGATCCCGACGTCGCCGTCTCTGCTGGTCAACACTAAATCGCTCATAAGGTCTGATTTTAGCAGCCCACAGCGAGGTGTACGGACGAAGATCGAGCGCGGCGCACATTGTCGCTGCGCCGATTGGCGATTAGTTTTCTGTCTCGGTGGTAGTGGTGGTCGCGAAAATGTCAAGGAAGATAGTGACGACGTAGCCGAGGAACATGCCGGCGCCACTAAACGCGATCATCGCTTGAATGGTGGAGAGCCCGACCCGGTCACCGAGGGGCAGCGCGGCAGCCAAGCCCAGCGCGCCGAAAACAAAAGATACCAGTAAGCGTTTTCTCATGAGTCACCGCCTTAAAGTGTGCGTACTTATATGGTCGTCTGACAAGGGACTACTGTCGATAAGGTTGTTACTCCGGTTACGACCTAGATGGCCCTAAGCACACTGCGGTGCTTCCCCTTAGTACTCTTGGCTTCGGAGGTTCAGTGCGCGGCTAATCGAAATCGAACGGTCGTTTGGGTTTCGGTGCGTCCGGATTTTCCTTGGCCTGCTTGAGCAACTCATCGAATTTCCGCTCCAGCACCTTGTGATGGCTTTTGTGGTCCTCAAACGACTTTTCGAAGACCTGGGCTCGCCGCGCTTCTTCGCCTTTGAGCTTTTGGACTGCGGCGCTGATGTCCTCGATGACCGGAGGTTTCTTATGCTCCTCATAGCTGATGACCGCCTTCAGCTCGGCGTCGATCTGAAGGGTCGCTTCGCAACAGGGACAGCGTACCTGAACTAGCTCACGTTTGCCTTGTGCCATTACGCAAATCTTAGCGCAACCAGGCAGGAGGAGGTGCGAGTGCGCGGTCCGGCTCCTATTGTTGCTTGTAAGGTATTTCGCGGGTGCCCTCGTCCAGCCCCTCGATCCGGATCACCTTCTTTTCCGGCTTAGGGGGCGGCCCGGGAATCACCAGTGGACGAATTTCGGCCACGGGAGCAGCGGGCTGTTTGTGGGAAACCGCGAAGATCTTTGCGTTCTGGTCTAACTCTTGTTGAGTCATGTGCATGGCAATCTTGACCAGCACGCCTTCCGACACGACCTTCAGCCTCTTTTCCATATCGAGCATGGCCGGTTCCCCCATCTTGTCCTTGATGGTGAGCTTCAACAGCTTGGAGAGCTCCGAGGCCATCCGCTTCGCCGCCGTTTCCGATTGGAGCATCACCGTAGTATCCACCGTGAATCCATTGCGAAGGGAGAAGCCGATTTCAAAGCCGTGAGCTTCGGTGCCCAATTCGCCGCCAGTGAACATATCCATCAGACGATCGCTTGCCAGCACCCCAGGCGTGGTTATCAAAGCCCACACATCATAATTGGTATCGAGCTGAGCAGCGCGTGCAAGCAGGGAATTGGAATCCGGCGGAAGGGGAAAGGCGCTGTGCTCCAGGCTGGCGAATATGGAGCGCGCGTCCCCGATCAGAATAGTCTGCGCGTCTAACAGAACGAAGGCCATTTCTTTGCCGCTCTTGCCTTGCGGGCGATAAACCTGGACATTATTGAACATCTGCGGCTTGACGCCATGCGTATCCAGCACTTTTCGAATCTTCGCCAGATCGAAGTGGCCGGCGACCACGACCAACATCGGCGCTTCCTCGGTGGAGCCAAATATCGGATTCCGGCCGGGCGAGGAGATCACAAAGCGGTCGATATCGTCCAAAAACTCGACGCCGGGAATGGCGCCGCCCGGGCTTCCGTCAATCCACTTCTCGCGAATCATGGTCCCCAGGTGCGATTGGCGGACCCGCTTCCAATCGATGCTGATGAGCGCCTTGGCATCGGGGTGAACGAAGCGCAGCAGCGCGGGATCGGTTTGAGCGCTGGCGATGAAGGTGGGCAGCACCACCGATAACATCGCGGGAATCAGGCGCAGGCGCATTCGAATCGTCACGTTTGTCTATCGTCAGAAAACAGGCGAAGCTGCACGGGTGCCATGCCGTTGAGAAGTCGAAAAGAATGAAGAAGATGCTAAAATACTTGAGCGTATTCCTGCGCGGGCCCGTAGCTCAGTTGGTTAGAGCGCTACCTTGACACGGTACCAGGCCCGAAGAGAACGCGAGGGTTCGCGTGGTCAGTGGTTAGTTATCGCCCAATTCAGACCGGGCTCGTAGCTCAGTTGGTTAGAGCGCTTCCTTGACACGGAAGAGGTCGCAGATTCGAGTTCTGCCGAGCCCACCACTTTCCCCCTAATGCGCTTCGGTTGTTTGAGAGCAATTTAATTGGGACTGCCATACCTCTCTTCTTTAGGCGGTGAAGCGCGGCCTTCCAGTTCCGCAATTCTATCCAGCGCGTCATTGAGTTCTCTTTCCTTAGCACATATGAGCCATTCCAGCGCCGAGATCACGAGGTCTTGAACCGATCGAATGTCGGACGAATCAATGTTACAAACGAAGAGCGGATGCTTCGAAGCACGCATAACTCACTGCACGGGTCCTTCCGGTTTACCGAGAATTCGCTCCTGGAAAGCCCGCACACCGCGCGCTTGCTCGGCCTTGTCCTCGAGCGTGTAGAGCAAACTCATATCTACACTCGATTGGCCAGCCATTGGCCTAGTTTCAGCATTCTTTAAATCTCTGGCCGGTAGCTTGCATCGATAGGATCGAACGCCGCCAGCCAACCGGCGTCCACGAAGCCGATCTCGGCAATCTCCTCGATGTTGCACCTCAGCGAGATCGGCTTCTTTTGTTGGTGTCGCCCACGCACTCTGGTGGACGGCAAGACGGGCTCACTTCGGCAGGACGGAAGCTATCGCGAGCAGGACGGCGAGTACCAGGAACGCGATCCACACGCCATGACTGAACGCCGGCCGTGACGTGGTGCCGAGCACCCTCGGAGAATGCGAGGGTGAAGGGCGCATACCGCCTGACTGACAAGCCGGTTCCCGGCAAGCCAGCGGACACGTAGGTTTGCCCGCGTGCGGTTCGTCCGACGTGGAAGCCACGGCCACCTGCCGGTACGCCCACGCCGGACAGGCTGAGGTTGAGATGGACACCAGGCAGTAGGCGGATGCGTCGCTGGAACCGCAAGCCTTTCACTGAACACCTTCCAGCGGTCAAGGCTGGAACGTCACGACCGAATACATCGACCAGGCCAGTACGAAAACCTCAAAGCGTCCGCAGTTCCAGGCCATGCTCATCGCGGCTTCCCGTCCCGAGTTCGATCTCGTGCTCTTCTGGAGTCTCGACAGGTTCAGCCTTGAAGGCGTACTCGAAACACTGCAGCACTTACAACTGCTGTCGAGCTACGGCGTCGAATGGCGATCGTTCACAGAGCAATACCTGGACTCGTGCGGCATGTTCAAGGACGCGGTGCTCTCCATTCTGGCGACAATTGCCAAGCAGGAACCGCTGCGGATATCCGAACGCACGCTAGCCGGTCTGGAACATGCGAAGGCGAAGGGCAAGCTGGGCGCCGGCGCGTGCATGTGGATCCGGCTCGCGTCACAGAACTGCGTGCGGCCGGGCAGTCGTTCACCGAGATTGCACAGGCGTTGCAGGTATCGCGGAGCGTGGCGTACAAGGCGGCGGTGGCGTCATGAGGGAAGGCACACGTATCGTCACGCTGTTAGTAATCGCTTTCGTGTTCGACGTGCTGCGCAGAAGGCTCGCATCCCGGAGGCGGCGATGAGCCACGGGCGGTCGGTGGCTTGCGATTCCAGCGGCGCAGCACCCGATACAGTGATCGAAGCCTTCCATAAAATCCACATCGATCACTCATTGCAGCGCATCAAATAGTTGGCGCGGCGGGAGCGTCAAATTGCTCCTGACCCGAACTCCTCCGTAGAGGTCACGAGCAACCCGTCGCGCCTTTGAGGTTGTTTCAGTGCCTACGTTGCTCGCGGGGCCGCGCGCGCAACAATCGGTCATTTTCGCTTGATTGCACTGAGGAAAGATTAGCGGCGAAGCGATAGCAGGCTCCGCCACTGGCTCACGGAACGACGCCAGAGCCCGTGCTTACGATTCCTGCTTGGGGAAATCGTAAGTCTAGGTCCATCAAGGGTACCCGTCGGTGTCTGCGATGCCACCTGGGACCATCGGCCCGCCCTTTGTGTTCCGCGAAGACGTTGAGCAAAACGCGAATCGGTTCGGTAGGGGACACATCCAGAGAATCCGCCTTAGGCGGGCAAGGAGTTGCGATGGGCGTCAACCTGGTAACAATAGTCAGAAATTTCTCTATCAGCCATGCAACATTCGGCGCAAACGATCACGACGTGCAGGACGGGTGTGTCACCCCAGGCCCGCACCGGGTCATGCGGTTCGACTTCCTGTCCCATAATGCCGGCGACGCCGATCTCGTTGGTGGGTTCGCCCGCAGCCCGTCCGGATCTGTTCGTCTGGTCCGCCGCGCATGGGCACTATCACTTGAAGGACTTCAACGAGTTCAACCTTTACACGGCAGAACATCCAACGAAACGGTTTCGTCATTGTTTACCGTCCAACGCCGGCCCGTGGTTCGTCCCGGGAACGACAGGATTGTTCCAGGAGCATCCAATGAGAAGGCTATCCGCCTCGTGGGGTCCCCAAGTGTGGGGATCATATTCATAGACCGCTCCACCGGGCTGTAGCACAGGGTCGACAATTCTCCATGCTTCATCGACGTAGTCCATCCGCGCAAATCGCGAAAGGTCGCCGTTCATTGCACTTGTGAGCAACAATTCGTAGGGGTCGAGCTCATCGGGTGTGGGCTCGTGGGAAACAAACCATCCGGATTGTTCGATGCGATGCGCCAGGATTCACAATGAAGAACCAACTATTCGAATAATTGCGGGCTATTGTGGCGCGAGGGATGAAACCTGTAATCCCAAATCGGCGCCACGAGTATACACAGTTATGTCCATGCTTGGAAGTCCAGTATGGCTAGTACGCATCTTAGCGTCGAATACGCTGAAAGTGATTCTGGAAAGCCCCAGTGTCGCTATGACCTAGTATTCTTACCTACATTTGATCATGGTGGTTTGCCTGGGTAGAAGTGCAGCATCACACAGACATTTCTTGAGCGCACCGGCGGTCCTCGGGCGTCAATAAAATGGAAGCGTACTCGACGCGTGGAAGCTCAGGCAGAAAGTACCTTCCAAAAGAGGGAGTATGTCGCTGATACTGTTTATCATCCTGATCGTGCTGCTTGTGGGGGCACTCCCTACATGGCCCTACAGCAGTGGTTGGGGTTACTATCCGAGCGGCGGTCTGGGACTTGTGGTTCTGATCCTGCTCATCCTTCTGCTGATGGGGCGTCTGTGATTAGTTCTGGGACGAAGGCAGAAGCCGACGAATGTGGCCACCGGTGATTTCCCGGTGCAGCAGGGGCTTGAAGACAATGACCGCGCCGGGGACCCGGACGTACTATGTTCGATTCTGTCATGCACGCGATGTGAGCGGATCTACAGTACCATTCATACTGACGCCTAACCGAATCTTCAAATCGTCGGAGATCGCAGGTTGGCCGGGCCCGCTTGCAACGATCTGCCTCAGAAGCTGACGCCGTTGAACTCTCACTGTCTCGACGCCCAGAGTGTTAGCTCGGTTCAGGGCACGTTTGCTGATAATGCATCGAAGTTAGATCATCTACTTCTTTATTCTCTTGCCACGCCGTTAGCTTCGTTATCCTCGCGCAGTCGCACAAACTTGCTGTGCCGAAGGTGGCCATCAGACGTCCATTCGACGAACTCGAACTGCCCCACGACCTGCGGCTTGAGCCACCGACATTCCGCCATCTTCGCCGCGGTCAGGCCTGCGCCCCAACGCCCAGCCTTTTTCTCGGGAAGATTCGCAAAGGGGCATTCCTTGATCTCCAGCAGCTTGATCTTTCTGAACAATTCCGCTCTCGATGCGGGAGTGAAGCCACTGCGGGTCCGGGCCGCATAGATCAGCCGGTCACCCTCGTGGTAGCCGATGACCAGCGCATCGAAATTCTTGAGCGACGGCGTGTATCCGGCGATAACGAACTCCTGCCCCTGATTGACGCGCATTTTCTGCCATGCACCGGAGCGCAAGCCCGGCTCATACTTGCTATCGCGGCGCTTTGCCACCAGACCTTCTAGCCCCTGCGCCTTTACCGAACGAATCAGGTCCAGCAGGCTTGCCTCCAGGATAGGTGAATACCGAATCGGATCCGCCAGCTTCGGCAGAACGTGCTTTTCGATCAGTTCGCGCCGCTTCACCAACGGCTCGGCTATTACTTTTCGGCCATGCAGCATCAGCAGGTCGAATATGAAAAAGTGCAACGGGACGCCTGCGGCCCCGTAATTCTGTAGGGTATTGAAGGAAGGTCTGCCCTCTTCATCGAGCGCCACGACTTCGCCGTCAATCACCGTTTCATCAGGCATTGAGGAGAGGGCTTTGACCAGGCCGGCAAACCTGGTGTTGAAGGTGTTGCCATTGCGAGAGCGGAGCTGGACCTTGCCTCCGCTCTTGATGGCCTGTGCGCGATAGCCGTCAAGTTTAAGCTCAATCAGCCATTCTGGGCCCTCGGGCAGCTTCTCCGTGCGCTGGAGGAGCATTGGTTCAATGAACGAAGCTGTCGCCTTTTTATTCGGCATCGAAGCCAAGCATAGCGCCCGGCATTGTCAGCATTCAAACGCATGTGTTGACAGCCGGCTGTAATCCATCTACGGTAAGACTACAGCGAGGCTTGGACTCGGGAACGGTTCGCCGCGTTCCGATGTGTAGCCCGCGGCGGCTGTAACTCGATGTCCTTGGATATATTGTGACGCTCGGCCCAAGGTGAAGGGCATGAATGAATAGAGTGAATACTCACACGCTGGGCATCGGAACAACAAACCTCTTTATTAAAGGAGAACGCCAATGAGAAATCTAATGGGCCGAAGGGAGCTGCTTGGCGCCGGTGTTGGCCTGTGCGCGAGCCTCGGCGCAGGTTCGGCGCTCGCGCAATCATCCGAGACGGCGCCGCGGGAGTCGGGAACCGACGCGCTCGGCCGTCGCGTGGGGACTGGCGCGCACGGCAAGCAAATTCCGAAACGGATGGCGAAGACAACAAAATTGTTTCTTACGCCACCCGGATGGCCCAATGCCATCGACATCGACCACGATCAGAAGCGAGGATTCTGGGTTCAGGAACAGCGTCATGACAACAAACAGGAGGCGGCCTGGCTCATTGACTGGAACGGCAAGCTCCTCCACACGGTGATGACCAACTGCAAGGACACCAGCGGTATGTGCTTCGGCGACGGTTATGTCTGGAGCGGTGCCAATGGCGCCTCGGAGATAGAGCACCCCACGCCACCCATCAACGGGATATTCCAGACAGATATGAATGGCAAGCAGATCAGCCATCGACAGATTCCATTCGGCCCCAAAGACGATGGCGGCGCCACCCATGGCATGACGTGGCAGGCTGATGTCAGCAAAATATGGATAGATGCTAATCGCCTTGAAGCGCTGATCCGCATCGATCCCAAGACTTGGGAAGTTGATTACATGTTCCCGACGACGCGGGTGCCAGGCCTCGCCGAACGGCTGCACGGCATCGCCTACGACAACGGCTTCATATGGCAGGTGACCGGACATCAGAAGGAGGGTACCACCGGCTATGAGGGATACACCCCTGGCCTCGTCAAATACGACGCTACGAGAGGTCAAGTCGTCCAGGTGGTGGAGTTCGTGCCGGGTTCCTGTGACATCCACGATGTCGCGGTATATAACGGTCAGCTTTACGGCGTTGATGCGGGCGAGCATCCAGGATGGTCGATCGACAATCCTGCCTATCAGCATCCCGGCTTCCCGCCGCTCAACAGCCCATCGGGCGGCTATGTTTTCCGCATCGATCTGGCCTGAGAACGAAATAGCCTACCCTTAGCCATCGCGAAACTCAGCGAATAGCTAGCGACAATGATAGATAATAACGGTTCGGTAATAGCCCTGGTCCAAACTCACAGGTCTCGGGCAGAGCGACTCAACAACAATTCGAAATGAGCGTTGTTCTTGCTTTGCTCCAAAGGGATCGCCCCAGCTATGATCCAATCATGCGAGCGACAGGACTCTTGTTGTGGTTCACGGTGGAGGTACTGACCTTACGGGCGGCCACCCCGTCCCTCACCGCCGTCGTAAATTCCGCGACCTTCGCACCGGGGTCCATCGCCGCAGGCAGTATTGCAACGATCTTCGGATCGGATTTAGCCGGTGGTGTCGCCCTCGCGACCGGCTCCACGCTGCCTACTGATTTGGGTCGAGTGAACGTATATGTCGATGGCGTTGCGGCGCCAGTATGGTACGTTTCACCTGGACAGATCAATTTTCAAATGCCCTGGGACACGGTAGGCAGAGCGCAAGTGTCAGTCGTGATCATCTCGAACGGCGTTGTAAGCAATGAAGTCTTTACGCCATTAGCAGATTCGGCACCAGGCATCTACGGTCTTCCGCTACTCAGCGCGACCGCGCAGCCCGCGATCGTCGGCGAAACAATCTCCACTGGAGGTCTGGATCGAAAAGCTCGGCCCGCTTATCGCGGCGAGTATGTGACTTTCTATGCCACCGGGCTCGGCCCTGTCGACAATCCGCCAGCCAGCGGCAGCGCGCCCGATGTAATTGCACGTGTGAAAACGGCGCCTACGGTCACCATTGGTGGCGTAGACGCCCCGGTCGCGTTCGCCGGTCTCGCCCCTCCGGGACCGAATCCTTACTTGCCAGGCGTCTATGAGGTGATTGTCCTCGTGCCTGATAAAGCTTCGTCAGGTGGTGCCTTGCCCGTCGAGCTCACGGCAGCAGGCAAACAAGCAAATACAGTAATGCTCCCGATCAACGAGGGCCGCCCTCCGAGTTTGGCCAAGTGGTTGGAGCTGGGCGATTCAGGCGTAGTCATTGCCCGTGCGGTCACCAGTGAAACTACTTGTCCCGACATCGTCGTGGAAGGCAAAACTCAAACGATGATGAGCCGCGCAGCCGCAGCGCTACCACTATTCCCCGTTCTCTCTTGCGAGGCGCAGGTCCCGGCGGGAACTGCTTCTGTATCTATTGAACAGCAGTCTCTGACGTTGCCCGTGGATAATCTGCAACGCATCACCGTCATTGGCGATACCGGCTGTCGCATGGAGGCGCCGGCGAATTTCCAGAGCTGTAACGATCCGGCGTTGTGGCCTGTCGCCAGAGTCTCGGACAATGCCGCAGCAACCCAACCGCAGTTGCTAATCCACAACGGTGACTTTCACTATCGGCGTGACATCTGCCCGCCCGGCAATGCGGGATGTGCCGGGAGCCCTTGGGGTTTCAATTGGGACACGTGGCGGGCCGACTTCTTCGAGCCATTTCAAAGCTCCTTCACTGCCGCACCCTGGGTGTTCGTGAGAGGTAATCACGAAACTTGCGATCTCGCTGGAGAAGGCTGGTTCCGATTTCTTGATCCACGCCCCATGCCCGCATCTTGCCAGGCCTATACCGATCCAGTGAATATTCAAGCTGGCCAGCTTCAACTGATCAACCTCGATGCCTCGTTCACTGACGACACCAATATCGTTCCCGACCAAGTGACGGCATATGCGGCGCAGTTCAACATGATCCGACAAATTGCCGGATCGAATGCGTGGCTGATCTTGCACCGTCCGCTGTGGGGCGTCCGCTCGAACCTTAATTCCAATTTGGGGCTGCAGCAGGCCTCCCAGAACAACCTGCCCCCAGGAATCCAGTTGGTGCTGTCGGGACATACGCATCTGTTTCAAACCTATTCGTTCGCAATCGATCGGCCGTCGCAGATCGTGATCGGGAACAGTGGTGACACTCTAACGGCACAAGCCACAATACCGCTTGTCGGCGCAATCCTGGGGGATGCGCCTGTCAGCCGAGCTACATCGCTCTCGCACTTTGGTTTCACAACCATCACGACGGCTGTCGGAGGTGGGTGGACCGCGGTGGACCGGGACGTAAATGGTGCAGCGGTGACGACCTGTATGATCCAGGGGACGCGAGTCGCCTGCGATAAATAGGACTTCACAATCCGCACTCTGAGACGTAGCAAGCGTGCCCAAACGAGCGTACATCAGGAACGAGTTTGGACAGTGCCTATCACAAACAGGTTCCGCCCCATTGACATCAAGGAAGACGTTATCGGTCTGAAGTTATCACCGAAAGCGCTAGTCCCAGCGCCAAACCCGACCGTGTTAACGTACCCGTTGCTGCACGTGTATCCATACCAGCGCTAGACCGGCGCACACACGGTTGCTGTTGGTATAAACGTGCTCTTCGAAAGCGACGAGTGCCTAACCGCGGAGATAACTGAGAGAATTGAGAAACGCGAACATGAATCCGAACGAAGAGATGTACCGCCGGATCGTCAAAGCTGTGCCCGAAGGTATATGGGTGGTCAGTCCTGAAGGCCGAACCATCTTCTGCAATGAGCGTATGGCTGAACTCCTGGGTACGGACGTCGAAGCCCTGCAAAGACTATCATGCTTTGATCCTGTGTTTCCAGATGATTTAGAGGAAGCGCAACAGCAGTTCGGGCTCCAGATGGCTGGTGGGGGCCAGCCCTTTGATTTTCGATTGCGGCGTGTCGATGGATCGACAGTCTGGGTCACGATTTCATGTATGCCGATGTACGACGACGGCGGCGTTTGCATTGGGCTCCTTGGCTTATTCACAGATATCAGTGAGCGTAAGCGGGCCGAAAGGGACCTGCGAAAGAGCGAAGAACTTTTTCGCGCAATCTTCTCACAGGCGGCCGTCGGAATTGCCCAGACCAGCCTCACTGGAGATTGGCATCTTGTAAACGATCGCCTTTGCCAGATACTAGGCTACACACAAGCCGAACTGCGCACCAAGACCTTTCTGGATATCACTCATCCGGACGACCGTGATGCTTCTCTCGGCGCAATCCGTCAGCTTCTGAGTGGTGAGATTTCTTCCTGGTTGACGGAGAAGCGTTATATCCGCAAGTACGGCACGATTGTTTGGGGGCGACTATTTGTGTCGCTGGTCCGAGACCAGAGCAATCAGCCGCAATACTTCATCGCCGTGGTGGAGGAGGTAACGGACAAAATTCACGCCGAGCGAGCTCTTCAAGAAAGCCAGCAGCAACTTAGGCTTGCCCTTAGCACGGGCCTAGGAGTCTGGGAGTGCGACTTACGCAACAAAGCCGTCACGCTGTCACCGCAATATGGCAAAGCTTTCGGCCATTCTCCGGTCTCATACGACGAGTGGCTGAAATTGATTCATCCGGACGACCGCGAGCGCGTAAGGGCGGTTGCCCGGGCGAATCTGGAACAAGCACGAGGTTGGGAGGCCGAATTCCGCGTGGCGTGGCCCGACGGCAGCGTACATTGGATGCTTTCAAAGGCCATCGTGATCCTCGACGAGGACCGGCAACCGGAACGCATGATGGGCGTCAGCCTCGATATTTCCGAGCGCAAGCAGGCGGAAGCAGCGTTACGCGAGAGTGAAGAGCGTTTCCGCAACATGGCCGATACAGCGCCAGTGATGATTTGGATAACCGGCCCGGACAAACGAGGTACCTTTTTCAACAAATCCTGTTTGGATTTTACCGGGCACACCATGGAAGAGAAACTGGGTGATGGCTGGGCGGCAGCCTTGCATCCCGAGGACCGGGAGCAGTTCCTGAGTGTATTCTCCTCCTCAATAGACACCCGCCAGGAGTTTCGTTCAGTTTTCCGACTCCGGCGGGCAGATGAGAAGTACCGATGGTTGGTGTGTACCGGTGTTCCGCGTTTTGCGCCTGGCGGCATTTTCGCTGGCTATATCGGCTCCTGCGTTGACATAAGTGATCAAAAGCTGATCGAAGAACGACTGCGGGCTAGCGAGGTCCAGCTCATGGACGCGCAACGACTCGCCAAGGTCGGAAGTTGGGAGCGACACATCGACACTGCTATCAGTCAATGGTCGGATGAGAACCGCCGGATCTTGGGCGTGTCGAATGATGCACCGGCGAACTTCTCTACCTTCATGAACTGTGTCCATCCGAAAGATCGAGAAAAGGTATTGGAAATCGAGCTCAAAGTCCGCACGACTGGTGGACCGGGCGAAGTGCATTACCGCATCCTCCGGCCCGATGGTGAAGTTCGGTTTGTTCACTCCGTTCTCGAAGCGATAAGAAATGATCAAGGCAAAGTGGTTCGCATCGTGGGAGCAAGCCAAGACGTTACCGAGCGGGTAAAGGCCGGGGAGCTCTTGTGCGAAAGCGAAGTGCGACTAAAGAGTGCAGAACGCCTTGCGCATGTGGGTCATTGGAGCAGGGACGCGAAGAGCAAGCAAGTAATCTGGTCCGAGGAATGTTTTCGGATCTTCGGGCAGCCGACGGATTACCAACCGACTTACGAAGAGTTTCTCAAGGCGGTCCTTCCACAAGACAGAGAGTTGGTCGAGCAAGCGGAAAGACATCGTCTTGCGGAGAAGAATGGGACCTCTATCGAGTATCGGATTGTCCGGCCCGACGGTGATGTGCGGACAGTCAAGTCCGTGGCCGAGGTAGTACTGGATGAGGAAGGCGGGCCGGTGCGGATGTTCGGCGCTGTTCAGGACATCACCGATGTAAGGCGGGCGCAAGAAGAATCTGTCGCCAGACAGAAGCTGGAAAGCCTGGGGGTGCTGGCAGGCGGCATCGCCCATGACTTCAACAACCTGCTCGGGGGAATCCTCGCTGAGGCGGAACTCGTAGAAGCAGATCTGCCGGCGGATTCGTCTCCTGTTGAAGAAATCCAAAGAATTAAAGCTGTCGCAATGCACGGTGCCGAGATCGTTCGGGAGCTGATGATCTACGCGGGACAGGATCAAACCAGCCTGGTCGAGCCGGTGGATCTTTCGCGGCTGGTGGAAGAAATGCTGGAGTTACTGAAGGTCTCCATCTCGAAGCAAGTAATTTTGAAGATCGATCTCGGCAAAAACATGCCCGCTGTATTGGGTAGTGCGCCTCAGATCCGGCAAGTGTTGATGAATCTGGTGATCAACGCGTCGGAAGCAATTGGAGAACAGGTCGGAGTGATCCACGTCGCCACATCGCGAGTGACGAGAGGCTCTGGTTTGGTTGGCGATAACGCGGTGAGCCCTACCGGCAACTACGTTCGTCTGGAGGTGTCGGACACAGGCTGTGGGATAACGGAAGAGGTAAAGGTGAGAATCTTCGATCCGTTTTTCAGCACCAAATTCCCAGGCCGCGGTCTCGGGCTGGCGGTTGTCCAGGGGATCGTCCGCTCCCATGATGGCGCCATTGATCTCGTGAGCATCCCCGGTCAAGGAACAACGTTTCAGGTCATGCTGCCTAGCACTTCCAAGCGGGCTGCAGACACGCCAAATGCCATCAGTTCCCCTGGGATGGAGCAATCCAATGCAGGGGCTGGGACAATCCTTGTGGTGGAGGATGAAGAGCTGCTGCGACTAGCGGTCTCAAAGGCGCTCCGAAAGAAAGGTTTCTCGGTAATAGAAGCGAGCGACGGATCGGCCGCAACGGATCTGCTGCGAACACATCTCAATGATCTTGACGTGATTCTGCTGGATGTCACGGTACCGGGGAGATCAAGCCGGGAGATTTTCGAAGAGGTTCAGCGCATTCGACCTAACCTGAAAGTCATTCTCACCAGCGCCTACGGCAAGGAAACGGTCGATGCCACCTTCACTGGGATGCGAGTCGAGCATTTCATCCGAAAACCCTTCCAACTCGGTGACCTTGTGAGCTTGCTTAGGGGCGCCCCATCCGCGTAAGGGAACCCTGGGCGCGACGACCCGTATAAGTGACCCTTAGTCGGCGCCCGAAAGCGGATTCCGGGCGGACGATCGACTTAACCGGCATCTTATTCACTAAAAGACCCCTCCCATTGAGGAGGAGAAATATGAACTATTAGAGGGGGTGTCTCTTCTCGTGAACGAGCCGGGCGATCCAAGAATCGAGCTGTGAGCACTACAGATTGCTACCTGTTGGGACCACAGTGCTACAGCGATCGGTCGAGGAACCGAGCCATTTTCAGCGTGTCCTGTGCCCGTTCGATATCTTTCGAATCAAATACGACAGTTCCACATTCCACGACAATCCGCTCAAGGCTCATCTTCCCGCGTCGGTGTAGTCGTGCCCCGTTTTCCCAAGTGTCGCTATGTATCCGATCCTGGATGAATTTCACCAACCGCTCCCTATCGTTCCTATAGTCGAGCCAGTATGCAAGTCTTCCCGCCGCTCCATCGCCGAGAACTTCCTGAGTGTCCCGCTGACATTGTTCCATCAACT
>Ga0070714_100001563_pt1 | contig 16666 bp, 26 predicted proteins | sample LARL83metaG_FD_65450 | JGI IMG/M metagenome (GOLD analysis project Ga0070714, IMG submission 65450) | Corn, switchgrass and miscanthus rhizosphere microbial communities from Kellogg Biological Station, Michigan, USA - LAR L8-3 metaG | ecosystem: Host-associated > Plants > Roots > Rhizosphere ... | reverse complement strand
CGTGACTTATCGGGCATCCAGCGAGGCCTCGGGCTCTTCGCTGATCGAGGTCTCGCCCACAGCTCGACACAGCTCCGCGTCACCCTTCGGTGAGTTGAAGTACGCGATCCCCTCTTCGGTATCGCTTATCCGTCCGTGCCAGCCCCTGGCCTGCCATTCCTCGGACACGAAAATCAGGTTTCGCGTGAAGCAACAAGCTCCGGCGAACGCCAGAGCTCGCCCCCGAAGGTGTCGCGAAGGTCCAAGCTCCAGCATGGTTCGGGGAACGAGCGTGATCTCGAACCGCGTCGATTTAGCCATTAGTCGACGCCCTGCTTGCGGAATCGCTCCATCGCCTGCTCGGTGATTGGATTCATGCGCCCCCGCCGGCGACGCGCATAGTGGCGCGCGTCAGTCTCGCCGCGAGCGCACAGCGTCCAAGCATCCGCAAACTGCCTGATCAATGGGGGCGAGATGCCGTCCTCGCAGGTGCGCAGCCCTCCCAGCATCGTGCTCAGGTTCGTGGCGCTGAACATGACCAAGAGATCGCGGTGCTGATGATCAATCTCGGCATCGAGGCCATCCGGGCCATTCGGATGCACGTCATCCGGGCGCGCGTGCACACGCAACCACCAGTCGGCCTCCACCAGTCGGCGGATCCCAGGCATATCCCACTCTTGGTCGTAGAAGCCAGCCAGTTGCGAGATCAGGGCTAGAAGGTTTGATTCGCTGAGCGTGGCGACATACAGGGACCTATCGGCCTGGATTTCAAGCTGCACGTTGAGACTCCTCATGGCGAACCACGACGGCCAGGGCGCGTGCGACCAGCGGAAACGCTCCCCGGCTACGCCGATGGCCACGCAGCCGGCCGATGATCGGAGCCCCGCGGCGAGGGTCTTGGACGGCTACCAAGTAATTGCCAAGCTCCTCGTTGCCCGAACCGTCGTTGGCCACGAAGACGACATGCCGACTGATCCGGCGGCGCAGATCCCGGCGACCGCCTGGTTCCAGATCGATGGTGAGCGTAATCGTCAGCACGAGCCCTCCAGGTGATCGATTCGCTCGTCAAGCAGCTCCTGGAGCCGGAGCGGCTTGAAGCTCCGAAGGGGCGCGGCGACGTTGATGTGGCGCCGCGAGGACTCGAAATGTGATGCCACCTCCTCGCCAGGCTCATGCAGGTGGCCCTGCAAACACGGAGCCGGTGGGTGGAAGTGACCATGGAGCGAGAGCATCCCGGGAACCAAGACAGCCGGGAAGTGACCGCAGTCGACGACCCAGCCTCGGTACTGAAACTGAAGGCCTTTCACTGGGTCGCCGTCAGCCCTAGCGACCGCCCAGCCGGCCGCATCGGCAACCTCTAGGACATCGTCGCTGTCCCAGTTGCCAGCCACCAAAGTCACGCGGCCTGGCAGCTTCTCCAGGAGTGCTCCTAGTGCAATCGCGGCGTCTTCGGCATCCTGTCGAGCGAGGAAGCCGAGTCCCCACATCCCATCCAGATCGCCGAGGAAGAGCACGCGTTCCGTGGCCGTCACCGGCCAGTTCGCGACGATGAGTTCGTCAGCTCCGCGCGGTCGGTACTGCTTCGCTTCCAAGAGCAGGTGCAGGTCGCTAACGACCCAGTCATAGGGCAGCGACGCACTCGGCTGGAGACTCACGGTTGCGCCACCAGATCGAGCAAGAGCCGATAGGCAGCCTCTTCCTTGCTGCTAGCAATCCCGTAGCGTCCTTTGTCAAGGCGAAGCCCAGCGCCAATCTTCAACTCTCCGCAGAGCCACGCTCCGCCGGGGAACGGCTCTAGCAAGAACCACCCGATACCTGCCTTGACGAGCAGCTCGATGGTCTGATCGAAGCGGGGCAGCCAGACTCTGGCGGGATCGTCCGATGTCTGGTCGACTCCCAAATGGATGAATGCAACGTCGGGATGGTTGGCGTCTGGCTCGGCCCAGCAAGCCCAGTCCTCCACCTCAAGCTCGTGAGGCACTGGAAACGATCTGCAGAGCGATCGGAACGAAGCAGTCGCCGGCAGGGTCATATCGCCTGGCGCCGCAGGCTGAACACGGGAACGCTTCTGGTGAAGATGGCCGGTTGGAGATAGGCGTAGCCCTGCTCGGCCCAGGCCGGCACACCTGCATACGAGGCCAGGCGCCGCCCCAGAGCACGAGGAGCCTGCCGGCGTGATGGTCCCTCCGCCGTCTGGCCGAGCGCGATCTCGACTTGGCGGTCGAGCCAGTCTAGGCTGGCCCGCCAGAACTCGTCGAGGTCCGCCGGGTGCAGCCAGACCGCCGACCAATTGAACTCCTCCTCGGCCCGCTGGCTGCCGAAGGCATTGACGATCTGCATACGCAAGGCCTCGTCAGGAGCCCACAGCTCATGCCAGGTGGGCAGCAGCAGCCGCCAGCAGAACCACCGGTCCTCGTAGCGGACATCGATGCTGTTGAGTAGCGCTGCTTCGGTCACGTCTCCGACTCTATCACTATCGCTCTGGCTCTATCATGCTCGATCATGCCACGAGCACTAGACGGGAGCTCCGAGCGAGGGACGCGCCTAGGTCTTGGGACGCTTAGGGCGCTGGCGTGGTGCTGTTCGTCTGAACGCGCGCAGCGTCTCAACCTCATCGGGGTCGAGGTAGGTCCGGAGGTCGCCGGCGCGGCTGTAGCGGGTCAGCTCATTCTTGTGGAGCCACCGGTACAGCGTCGCCACGCCGACGTCGAAGCGCTTGGCCGCGTCCTGAATGGGGATGAACCTGTCCGCCTCGCGCGCGATCCGCTTGTCTCCCAAGATCGTCGGCCAGTCTGGCACAGCGGCGACCTCCGCGACGGTGCCGTCTAGCTTGGGCGACCAATACCTGTCCGCCGATGAGGCTGCCCACCTCCTCAGCGTCAGCCGCAGCCGGATCTACGACATGGTGGAGCGCCAGCAGCTGCCGGCCCTTCGGTTTGGACGCGCTATCCGGATTCCCATGACGGGGTTGGACGACCTGACCTCGCGCTCGGTCGCTCGGGTTGTTGATTCCTCACCGGCCTTAACACCCAGGCAACGCCAACCCAACGCCGGCCCCACAGTATCCGGCGACGTGAGGCGGCAGCGAGACATAGTCGTGAGGTCGGACGGTGTCATCCAAGGCCGGAAGGTCGGTCCAAACCAAGGTCGCCGGCCGTTTGAACGCTCAGACCGCCCGGGGACCTGGCGGGTGAAGTATCGCGACGAAAAGGGCATCCTTCGTAACAAGGACATCTCCGGACGTGACGCTGAAGCTCAAGCGTGGGCTCTGTTCAACGCCACGCAGGAAGCGCCCGGAGCAGTTCCGCTGCTGGATCGGTTCGTCGATGACGTCTGGATCGAGTGGTTTGACCGGCGACGTCCCAACGGCGACCGAGCGCAGCGGCTGGCTTGGAAGGCGCTGCTCGTCAAGATGCTCAGCGAAGACGAGCGAAGGCTTCGCAGCTTCTACTTGAATCCTGCCCTCGCAACGACCTTTCGGGACCGGCTCCAGGCCAAGGCAAACGAGCAGGGTCGGGGCTGGGGCTGGTACCAAAGCCTGATCGCGCGTCTGAATCGCCTGGGGTTCGCCCTCGCTAGTCCGATCTATGGGGGCTTGTTCAGGGTCAACCCCTTTGGCGGGCTCGATCCGATCATCCCGCCCGAAAAGGAGCTGGGTGACGACGACTACGGGGACCTCGAAGACGAGGACGAGGACATCCCTCCGACTGAGCGCATCGACGAGGCGATGGTCATCCGGATGCTCGCAGCGTCCGCTGGAACGCATATCTTCCCGCCCTTGGTCGCGTCTCTCCATGGCGTCCGCGCCGCAGAGCTACGACCGTTGAGGGTCGGCAACTTCGATCGCGTCGACGGTCGGCTCAAGATCGTGCGGCAGGCCAAGAAAGACGGCACGATGACGAAGCCGAAGACCAAGAGCAGCCGGCGCATCATTCGACTCTCCGAGGTCGGCCGGCAGATCATCGTCGCCATGCTGGAGGCCCGAGAGGCCGAGCTCGGATACCCGCTGCCCAGGAAGGCTTATCTGTTCGTCAGCGGGCTCGACCAACGCTGGACGAGCGGCGGCCTACTGCGGGCATTCCGACAGATTTCGGGCGCGCAAGACTTCGTTTGGACACCGAAGTACGGACGTCATGCCTGGATGAACCTCGCCCGGCCCCTCGTCAAGAAGGAGCACCGGGACGGATGGACTGGGCATATCTCGGTCGGCTACATCGCCGCCATCTCGGCACTGGTGGGCACAGCGATCACCGAGAACAACGTCGACAGGCTCTATGGCAACAGCCTGCCCGAGCCACTCCGCGAGCACGTCCGAGAGGCCATGGAGCCCACGCTGGACAAACTGCTCACACCCCACGCCGATGCTCCCATTGCCCTTAAAGCGCCGGTCTGGGAGCGCGGCCGGCTGAAGGACCTAGCACGCGCGGCCGCGCGCGGCCGGAGGCTGTGCGCGAACACCCTCCGCCCCCCGCACTACTTCGAGGGCGGTCGTACTGACCGGATCTACTGCTCAGAGCGCTGCCTGAGGCAGATGATCAAGAAGCGCTACAACGAGCGTCATCGGAAGCCGAAGCTCGAACCTGAGCTGGAGATGATTCCCTGCGCCGGCCCAGACTGCCAGGCGACGGTGACCAGACCCTTGCTTGGTCCTGGCAGCCGGCGGAGGTTCTGCTCTCAGCGATGCGCACACCGCTCGTACTACCAAGCTAATCGGGAGAGGATCCGGGCAACGGTGACTGCCGCGCGCTGGGCAGAGCGCGAGCTGTTCAACGCTCGACGCCGCGAGCGGTACAAGCGGAAGAAGCAGCAACAGACGAGGAACGCCCTAGTCGCGGCTTAGCGACGAATAGCTTTGGCCGCGTTGCCCTGCGGTCGTCTGTGCTGAGTACTCACCGCAAGCCAGGCACGAGGAAAGCTCCCGGAGCTGCTGCGCTGCTGGGGGCCACACAGTTGAGCGCAGCGTTGGTTATGCGCGATTGGAGTTCGCGGCAGCGGTGGTGGCCCCGCCCTCACTGCCAAGGGGACAAGAGTCTTACACCCGAAGGGAGGCCTGGTTGGAACGAGCTAGAAGAAAACGCGGAACTCAGATGGCCGCCGCCATCTTGCCTGCGCAACTGTCGATATTGGCCATGGTTTTAGGGACGTCGAATTCAAGTGCTTCAAGCATCGAGTCGAGTCGCCGGCGGACCTGACCGTAAGTCTCCTTCGGGACGACTCGGGCGTGCATGACCTGATTCCGAGTAGAGGCGAACTGCTTGTGCCGAGCAGTCATCCAGCTCAGGTCCGGCACCATCGGCGCCGACCCCGTGTTTAGGGCAACCGGCACCATCACGTGCCGGAAGACGGGATTGAAGAGATGCCTCACGATCGCCTGAAGCTCCCCAAAGTCAAGAACGCGGAGGAACTGGAGCGCGCCGGTGAGTTCCTGCATCTCGGGCTCGTCGCCGGCCACGGCCGACTTCCAAAGCCTCGGGTTTCTCCTCAGCTTCGGAACGTCGTCGGCTGAGAGGTAGTTCTCCGGGGTCTCCCACCACTTCTCACCCAGTTCATGGGTGACGAGGACCTCGATCTTGCACCTAAGCGAGTTCTCGTACAGGTTGAACCGCGTGTAGAGCTCGCGACCACGTACGAGCGCCTCGTTGACGACTTCGACGGTGTAGGGCCAGGGATCTGCGACCTCGCCGTGTGTCCCAGCCATGCGCTTGGCGGTCTCCTTCGCAGCCTCCAGCACGTACTCGTGGCCGTTGCAGCGGGTGAACTTCTCGATCCGAGGGCGTAGGCTGAGGCCAGGCTCGGACTCGGGATCGATCCCCAAAACTGCGCAAACCCTTGCAGCCGCCTCGGCGGAGTGCTCTGAATGCTTTGACTTGATCGAAGCAGGGGTGGCCAGGGGTGGTATAGTACGTGGCGAGCGTGGCCCTCACGGGCTGCGTGTGAATGACGGCGCCCGCAAGGGATCCGAGCATTCCGGCGCTACTAAACCTCGCATCGCCAGTGATGTGAGGTTTAGTTGTTTCTAGGCCCTGGACCAGTGGCTCGACCGGCCCCTCATCGAGGTTGGCCCTCCGCTAGAGTGCGCCCGTGGCGGACGGCAGCAAGATCGAGTGGACCCAGGCCACCTGGAACCCAGTAACGGGGTGCACCCGCTTGAGCCCAGGCTGCGCCCGGTGCTACGCGATGACCTTCGCGGAGAGGTTTCGAGGAGTGCCCGGCCACCCATACGAGCAGGGCTTCGATTTGAAGCTGTGGCCGGAGCGGCTGGACCTGCCCCTGCGCTGGCGGCGGCCCCGCCTGGTGTTTGTGAACAGCATGAGCGACCTGTTCCACGAGGAGGTGCCGGAGGCATTCATCCAGGCCGTGTTCTGGACCATGCGCGAGGCGCCGCAGCACACATTCCAGGTGTTGACCAAGCGGGCAGACCGCCTGGCTGAGTTGGCGCCGAGGATCGATTGGCCGGAGAACGTCTGGATGGGCGTCTCCATCGAGAACCGGCGGTTCGTGACCCGGGCTGACCGCCTCAGGACGGTCAGGGCGGCGATCAGGTTCATCTCGGCCGAGCCACTGCTTGGGCCGCTGGAGGGGCTGAACCTGGACGGGATCGACTGGCTGATCGCCGGCGGTGAGTCGGGACACAAGCACCGCCCGATGGCCATCGAGTGGGTGCGCGAGCTGCGAGACCGCTGTCAGGCCGAGGGCGTGGCGTTCTTCTTCAAGCAGTGGGGCGGCCGGACCTCGAAGATCGGCGGCCGCATCTTGGACGGCCGAGAGTGGTCGGAGTGGCCCCGACCGGTCCCGCTGCGGGCGGCAGCCTCTTAGAACAGGGTCTGCTGCTGCTCTCCCCTCTGGGTGAACCAGTGCATGGTCAGCTCGTCCTCGTCGAAGGTGCCGTACGACTCCTCGTCAGCAGCGCGACAGATCGCGGCCAGCTCTGACTTGGTGAACTCGCCCAGCGTGCCTTCTTCGTGGAGCTGCTGGAGGGGCGTGCTGCTGTCGCGGTAAAGGTCGAACAGCTTGGCGGCAGCGTGGGCTTTGCCGATCTCGTCCAGGCCCTTGGCGAAGAGGCCGACCTCGCCCGACTTCTGGACCGCCTCGGCGAACCGGTCGCGCGCCACCGGGACGTGGGTCAGATGGATGAGCACGCGGTACTGGCCGCGACTGGAGTTGAGGCGGTGCGGCGTCCGGTACTGGAAGCGGTCGAACCTGTCGGCGTAGCCCTGCGCGAGCCGCTTCATGTTCTCGTAGAAGGGCAGGTCGGGGCTGGTGACCAGCTGCCAGGTGTAGCCGCCAAAGAGCTCGCCGAGGATCTCCTGGGCGCGCCGGTCCATCTGCAATTCTTGCCAGGTCGGTTCTCCGTGAGCGCCGACCTTCGACCAGACCTGGCCGTGGATGCGCCAGAGCCCGGTCAAGTCGAGGTTGATGATGACCTCGGGCCCGTAGTCGGGCTCCTGCAGCCGCGAGATGACATCGAACGGGATGCCGGTCGGCCCGAAGGGGTCGATCAGCCACAAGCTCGGGGCCCTTACCGAACCCGCCTCGCCCAGGAACTCCATCAGGTACCGCTTGTAGTCGCCGTTGTAGATGCGGACGTCGATGCGGTCCCTGGCCTTGATGGCGGCCGCGAACCGCTCGTCGACACGCTGCTGGAGGCTCATCACCCAGTGCGCGTCCTCGTCCACGGCCCGGACGTGCACGGTCGCCTTGGCGTTGCGGCGCTGCAGGGTACGGCCCTCGAAGCAGGCGATGAGCGGGCTGCCGTAGAGGTAGCCCAACGGGTGCTCGCGGCTGCCGTGTAGCCCGGCGCCAGCGTGGGTGTCGATGAAGAAGAGGTCGTAGGGGTTGGGGATATTCGAGTTGAGGAGGATGTTGCCGTAGGCCCGGTAGTAGCGCCGCAGGACCCGCAACTTGTGGCTGGTCTGGGCGTGCTCCTCGATGTAGTTCGACTCGTCGACGTGGATCGCCGGAGCCGGCTCGGGGGCGGAGGGATCAGGTAGAGGGAACGGCCTGCTAGCGGTTGCTTCTGACACGGAGACTCCTTTGATTTAGGCTTGGCAGGCACGCGGGAGCGTATCAGTTCCGCACTCCCAAAACCGCGAAAGTTTCCACACCACCGCTATCCCCAGGCTTCTCCCCAGGGTTGTCCCCAGCAAGCGGTATCTTGGCGTCCGTGAGTCCCGCCTACCGAGCCGGCATGACCGCCAAGGTGAGCCTGGTCATGCGCGAGCTCAGGGGCGAGGACTCGCTGAGCGACTTCGCGCAGAGGCTAGGCGAGCAGCTGCGACGCCGGATTGACCGCAGCCAGGTCGCCAACTGGGAGGCTGGTAGGTTCGTGCCCCGGGCCGACGTGTTGCTGGCGGCCGCCAGCGTCAGCCGGGTGCCGCGTAACCAGTGGCCCACGCCGCTCAGCGAGTGACCAGCGGCGTCATCCAGCGTCGCGCATAGCCCGGAGTCGGGAGCGGGTCCGCCGGAGCTTGAGCTCGGCCGCCTTCCTCGTCACACCCAGCTTCGCCGCGATCTCGTTTCAAATCTGTGGATGCGTTGGCGCGGTTGGGGCTGCCTCCGCAGCCGGCTGGCCGCTCGGAATACGAACTCGTTCCGCGGCCTCCCAATGGCATTCCGCCTCTCGCCATATAGATACTTTAGGTTTAGCTAAAGTATGATTCTGGAAACAACAGGCGCGGAGCCGCTTTCAGGCGGCCTATCCAAAGCAGGAGGCGACTTCATGGCAGAGGCGTTCAGCATCCAGATCACTTACAACGGCATCACCAGGGACCTGCAGGTTCAAAGCGAGGAGCAGATGCAAGCAGTCCTCGCGCACGCGATCGGTCTCTTCAACGTGCAGCAGCAGCCGCACCAGATGGGCCTCTTCACGGAGGCCAACGTCCAGGTCGCCGGGCGGCCGTCCGACAACTCTCAGGAGATCCACCAGAGCGTCGAGCAGGCCGGCCTCCAGCCGGGTCAGCTGCTCATCCTCCGCCAGTCCGTCGTCCAGGGTGGCGCCGCGTGATCGACGTCCCCGAGGATGTCTGGCAGGACACCGTCGAGATATTCCGTTCCTGCGGTCAAGGCCGGCGGGAGTGCGTGGTCTACTGGGTTGGGCCTAGCTCGGACGACCTCCGGGTCGTCCGGCCGGTCCACCCGGTCCACACGGCCACGCCCAGGCACTACGAGGTTGACGGCGCCTGGCTGACCCAGCTCTGGGTGGAGCTCGCACGCAGAGGCGAAAGCGTGCTCGCGCAGGTCCACACCCACCGAGGGCAGGCTGGGCACAGCACCACCGACGACCAGGGGGCAATCGTTTACCAGGCCGGGTTCCTGTCGCTGGTGCTGCCGTGGTTCGCCATGAAACGCGACTCCCGGCGCGGCGTCTTCCTTGCCGAGCTGAGCTCTGCCGGAGCGTGGGAGGAAATAGAGGTGGGGAAACGGCTCCGGTGGAGTTGACCGCTCGCGACGCGCTGGCGCGCACCATCCTGCTTACGCGCCAGCAGCGACTGCCCGATGTCGACGAGAACGACTTGGTGAGCGCGCTGGCGAACACGACGATGGCGATCGTCGCCAACGAGGAGAACCTGTCGTCATCGGCGGCGCAGGCAACCGTGGTCGCGTTGGTCGGACTGGTCACTGCTTGCGGGATCCGCGTGCGCCTGGTCATGCCGACCACGGCAGTCACCGGCCACCAGCCGCCGATGATCGGGGACGACCTGCTCGATGGGCTCTGCAAACTGGCGGCTGACGTTGTTCCGGGGGTCGAGGCCACCGTGGATCCCAACACCCGCGCCGGCGATATTGTCTTCGTCCTCGGCAGCACCCCCTGGAACGGCGAGGCCAACCGCGCCTGGAGGCTCACAGCGGACGCGTGGAGCGGATCGATGTTGAAGCCCGAGTCCCTCGGTGCCCCGATACCAGCCCGGCTGCCGCTTGGTGGATTGGCCGCGGCCGTGGCCGCGGCCGGTGAGCCTTACCGTGCCGCACTCCAGAGCCTCGTGGCCGGCGGCTCCCGCCTGACCGACCCGGCGCTCCTGGTCCCAGCGGAGGAGGTGACGCTTCGGCTCGCGCCCGCGCAAACGCCAGAGAGCGGCTTCAATATGCGGTCGCTGGACCTCGTCAGTGGGGGCGCCCTGACGAGCTCTCTGATGCATGCGCTCCTTCGAGTCGAGGAGCTGGACCTGAATATCCGACTGTGGGAGCCGGAGGATGCGGACGGAACCAACCTGAACCGTTACGTGCTGCTCAGGCGCTCGATGCTTCCCATTTCAAAGGTCGACATGCTCCGACGATGGCTCCGCCCTGGCATCTCGCTGACCGACTTTCAAGCGCCTGTCGACGAGCTCCGACTTCGACAGATCGGACAGTGGGCACCGTGGGTCTTCGTCGGTGCTGATCGCGTCGAGGCTCGATGGTTGGTCCAGAGTGCTTGGCCAGAGCACCTCGTTGTGGCCGGTACCGTTGACTTCCTCGCCGTCGTCTCCGAGCACGACCGCACGCGGCCATGCGCCCGTTGCCTGCACGCCGCGGCGAACGAGGCTCGCGCCGAGGTGGCGACCATCTCCTTCGTCTCATACCTCGGTGGATTGCTCGCCGCGACGCGCCTGCTGAGTTGGTCGGCCGTTGGAGCCTCACCAGACTCGCAGCAGGTCACGTGGGCGTACGGCGATCGCCTCGATTCGCCCACCGGCTTCCGTCCAGGTGCTGTCACACGTGAGGCTGGTTGTCCGATCTGCTCGCGACGCTGATCGCGTCAGCGCAGAGTTACTGTCCCAACGCCCAGCAGCGATTCCATAGCGCTCGCGTGGATCGATCCGAACCCGCTAAGAAGTCGGTGGCGCTGCCGGCGTGCCTGAAGGCAGGGACACCTCACCTTCGGCGATGCGCAGCCGCATCACGGGTGAGATCAGGCGTGGCAGGCCCGCTCGGTTGATAGTGCTTGATAGGTACTCGCGCCAGTACGGCCAGACATTGAATACCGATTGCCACCGGACGAACGACTCGATCTCCTCGTCATCGAAGTGCTCGTTAGCCGGCAAGCCGTAGGTGAGTCTGAAGGCTGCGATGACGCTGTATGGGACGTCCTCGGCGTTCTCCTCGGTCTCCGAGGGGAAGGTCGTCGAGAAGCCAACGGTCACCCCGAGGGTTGTTTCGTCCTTATTCAGCTTCCAGCGCGGCGTGATCCCGAACTCTGGGACCTGATCGGTCGGCGGGTCTCCCGAGGGCAACTCATCGTCATCACTCCGGGTGAACTGGGCGAAGACGAGCTCGATGTTCCTGATCTCAACCGCGCCTCCGACCCGCAGACCGGTTTCTCTAGACGGGAGCTCCTGGGACTCGTCCGGCTCGACACTCTGGCGCAGCTTGGGCGCCGCTTGCTCCGACGGGCCGGTCAAGAGACCAACGCCCTTGTGTCGGACGGAACCGCCACGCTGACCACTGGCTGCCCCTGCCAACGCAACGCGAGGTGGGTGTCAGTGTGGAGTCGGCTCGGTACGTAGTGGCTGTTGCTCGCAGCCGTGCCGCCGTCGCCGAGCACCCAATCGGGGATTGCCGGGTCGCTCGCAGCTGGCGTGTTCCGTCTGTCGGCCATCGGAGTCGCTCTGAGACCGATGTGAACTCCCAAGGCCCAACCAACCGCCCCGAGTGTCCGTAGGGTCAGGTTCCCGGTCCCACTCAATATCTGACTGACCCGGCCCTCGGTCACCCCGAGGCGTTCGGCCAATCCACGCTGCTTGACGCCGGTAGCCTCCAACAGGGCGGCGATGCTGTCGGTCACGTCACCGATCAGCAGGTCCTCTTCGAGTTTGCGTCGGCCTTGGGGGGTTGCCCGCGCTTCCTCGCCGAGCTTCCGCAGCTTCACCGCAGTTCCAGCCATCGATTGATCACCACCCTTGCTATATGTATGTCTGCTCTTCGCAACTTGTTGTTCTGTTTGTTGAGTCCGTGTGCTGCCCAGAAAGTCGCACCTCCGGGCGGCACGCCACGCTGGAAGTGGCCGAGCATCCGCAGATGAGGCGCTCGCGCTCCCCGATGCGTACCCCTGAACTCCCATACGGCCGGATCTCCCCCCTGGACGACCTTCCCGACGACGATCTCGACCTTGCCCAAGGCACCAACCGCCAAGTGGCTATCGAGGTTTCTCGCCCGCGCGAAGAGTCTTATCCGAGCGTCACCTCCTATTTCTTCAAGCCAGCCGGCGATGTTGCTGCCCGCCAAGGCACGCAGCACGAGGTGCTCCCCCTCGTCGTAGAAGACGTCGGGCTCGCGTCGTCTGCTGCGACCCTCACCAAGACGGATTAGTTTAGCGATAACTAAAGTCCCCGCGCAGATTGATCTTACCGGAGGCGGTCGGCCTCAGTCGCGTGGTCTGCGAGCGCCGGCTGCCTTGCACGGAAGGACCTTCGTCGTCTTGGTCCCCGACTTGGGCTCCCGCCCGCCGCCTAACGCCCCTACCGAGCTGTTGCCGCTAGTCTCTGCACTTCCGGCAGCGACAGGTGGGGCTAGTTCCGGCGCTGACGACGGCAGGATGCGTCGCGCCTAGCCGCCCGACCTCTGGCCAGCCAGCCAGGTGCACACATGCGCGCAGACAGCGACGAATGCGGGACGCCAGCGCTTGCATAGGGCGAGTGGCTCAAGCCACTCCTGATAGTTGTCCGGAGATGGGAAAAGACCCGCGAGGTGTGCAACGTCCCGAGAGGGGTCCGCGGATAGTTTGGGTGTGCCAGCCTTCAGCGTCTCCCGAGAAGGCGGTCCCGGCAGTGTCACCACCACCAGAGGCGTGGAACGATGGATCGCGGCATCTCGCCACCGAATCACATCGATGAATAGAGGTCTATGGACGGCCAGAGACACATAGTGCTGCCTACTCGCCGCTTCCAACGCCCGCCAAAACACCGGCTTTCCGAAGTCAGTCTGTTTTGGCCTCAATTCCAGGGCAAACAATTCGTTCGCCACGATGGCGGTGGCGTCGAGAAGGCTCTTCGTGCCGCCCAGGTACGCGTTGAGCATTGTGCCGATGGCGATCGACTTCTGCCAAGGGTCGGCTCGCGATCTTAGTACCGTTTCCATCTGATAGTTCCAGTAGTCCACGTCGGCCATGCGCCTGCACACGAGTTCAGCTAGACGGACACTCTGTGCCGCGAGTAGTTGGATCGGTCGGCCATCGAGAGATCCAAGCAGCGCATCGAGCTTGAGGAAACAGTCAGGCACCGGGACAGGGACCAGCCGATATGCCGTGCGGTTAAAGAAGTGTGTCGGCACGTCCGGAGGCTACCAAGCGGAACGGAAAGCCGGCCCGTTCCTAAGGGCGCAGAGCCTCGCCGTATCCGGGTCGAGCCCGAATCGCGTCGCCCAAGTGCGCAGACGGACGCTGGCACAAGAAAGGTGTGAGTCCCCAACTTCGGTCCCCATCCGCCGGCACAGAACTCCCTACGAACTCAGATTCGGCTCTTCGGTGCGCGCCCTCGGGTCACCTGGACTGCTCGGCGGCAGCTCACGACCGCCATCGGTTACTCCTTGCGCCACTTGTCCGGAGAGCCAGCCTTGGTGTTTCGGACTCGCTCAACGATGCGTGCCGCGTTGGGTTCGATCCGCTTGGCGCGTTCGATGGCAGCTGCTTGCGTCGGCTCGATCGCGCTTGCGCGCTCAGATCCGGGGCGCCGAACAGCGTAGTCCCGCTCCTTCTCCCGTCGCTCAATGAAAATCTCGCCCTTCTTTCCAGCCATAGCGATACCCCCAAAGTCGAACTGATGTTCGCATCATACCCCTGTTGGCGTACGACGTCCACCCCCCTGGCGCGGCGTCCTCAGTCTGAGCGACTCGCGGCTCCTGCTGGCCCGCTGAGCGATGAAGACCACCTTCATGATTCAGTTCGTGCACCGCGACTCCGCGGTTCCAGGTTCCGTGTACCAGGACTTCTACAACGCTAGCCGTCCCGCGCCGTACGCCCTCATCTATATCGCTCGCCGAACGATGGAGGGCATCCGTTCAGGCGCCGTACTCCGGATAGTCACACCTCACGATCTTGTGAACAGTGGCGCAGCGCTGCGGCTCCGATCGCGCACCGGGATGGCCGGAAGCCCGTAGAGTGCCAGTCTCGGCAGCAGTAGGGGCGGACATCAGCGGTCGAGGGCTGTCGCCGACGGACCAAGCTGGCCCGACCCCCGAGTTCAAAATGGCGCCACCGCGAGGGATCCGAACTCCCGACCGTCTGGCAGTTGCTGTTAGCGGCAGCCCCCACCTTGGCAGCTAACGGAACACGCAGCCGAGCACTCGGCCGTCTTCGCCAGCGCGATCACATCAGGAAGTGCATACAGGCTGCGTAGAGTCTCGCGCTTCAGTCTGAGTCTCGCAGCTGGCGCCTGGATCGCCGGCGCTGCTAGATCGGCACCTCTCGATCGACCGCCTCCGATCCTCAATCCCAGCCCAAGGTCTGCTGTACCCATCTCACCAATGCCTCCTCTACTTGGGCCACAAGATAGCAGAGGTTCAGCCAAATGCCAATATCAGCGATATTGAGTTAACCAGTCACCCGACAGTCTTGTAAACGCAGCCTTTACCAACTGATGCTGGTTCGAGCCAGCATTAAAGCGGAGGGGAGCTACTCGCCACTCACTTCTACGGAGACTTGCCAGGCACTACCGCCAACGGTTGCCGCTGAAGTAGAGCACCACGATTCCCCCGCATGCCACTGAACCCCCGAAAATAGTGCTGAAAGGCGCCAGCGTCTGGGCAGGGCCCGGCCGCGCGAGCAGCAGATAACCCACTCCGAACAGGACAACACCGAGCAAGGTTATCAGCGCCGTCACGAACCTCTGGCCTCCAGTCAGCCCCCAGTTGCGTCGATGCAATGATCGAAAAACTCGGATGAAGACGGCGAGGAGCAAGCCGACCACAATCAGACCGGCGAGAGACGCGAATACGAACCCACGTGTCGCGCGGAACTCCGCGGGAGCGAAAAACAGTGGAACCGCCGCATTGATGAGCGTGGCGAAGAGAATTCCAGCCGTTAACCAAACGAGGAGCCGGCTGCTGCTTGGCGGCCGTGAGGCAGAGTTCGTAGTGCTGCGATCCTATAGTGCCTGACGCTCCCTTGCAATAGGCAGATGTCGATAGAGCTCGCCCACCAGAACGATGACAACTGCAAGTGTTCCAAATAACCAGTCGGGAGCCGCGTAGAAGAGCCGCACGACGGTGATTACCGTCAACAGAACACCGCATGCGCACCAGAGTTGGCGCCAGCAGCCATCCCAAAGTAGACGTGCGATCAAATAGCCATTACAGATCACAGAGAGCCCAACGCCGATCTGGTCTACTACCATCAGCCCTAGGGTCGCTCGCGTTGGCCGATGACGCAACATCGATGTTAAGACCGGTGGCGATACAGAGCGCCAGCTGGCCTAGAAGGCGCGGCTTCATATTGTGGACGCGACGACACCGTCGTTTGAGTCCCCAAGTTGGGTCCCCATGCGAAGGCACGGAACGCACTGCAGAACTCAGATCAGAGCGGTTGGGCTTTTCGGCTTCCGACCACCGGTCGCACGTTGGGGTCGTCGGTCATGATTTCCTCATGCCCCAGCACTCCGAGAACTCGCAGGGCGCATATAGCTCCGCGAGTAAACCTCCGGTTAGTCACTCGCTGGATTCACATCGCCGCGCCGGCGGCCCGTTCGTCTCGATGGTTGGTTGACAAACTCATGATCGAGCTTAACTCGGCACCGCGATGGGTCAGCGTGCTGCTGAGGTGAACTCCATGGCCGCTGCCTCTCGGTACGAATCGGCCAGCTTCGACGAATGCCCAACAAACTCAAGCCGGCCCTTGCTCTGCCGCTCCGTCCAGTATTCCCCATCGAGGCGCTGTGGAGGACGGCCGTAGATTTCTAACATCACCGCGCCAAGATGCGGACGGCTTGTCTCGCGACGATCGATCGTTGGCGTGTTCTGGTAGATAGCAGACAGAACAAATCTCCCATTGCTTCGCTTCTGGACCTGGCCCACTAGTTGATCGGAGGACGACTCGTCCGTCATCATCCGCATCTTCGACTCAGTTAGTGATTGCTCGACGGCGATGTAGACCGGCTTCCTGGGCGACTGCACACCGGTGTTCGGATCAATCCACATAGATTCGAGCTCGCCCCTCCAGGTTCCTCTCACGACTGGCGTCTGCACGATGTAAGGGTGCAGCAACCTAACGCGCCAGCCCCAACGCTCAAACACTCCGGCGAGGATCAGCAATATAGGCACGACATCGGCAATGGTCGAGAGCTGGTGGATGTCCCTGCCCACTGCTCCGACCACGACGAGGGTCAGCCAAATGACTCCGACCACCGACATGACCGCCCAATTGCGCAACTCACCGGCCATCAGTCGCTAAATCCAACGTACTGCCAGGCTGCAAGCAGAAAGGCGTTGCCGGCTTCACGAGTCCAGGGCTGTGATGATCGGAACAGATACTTCAGCTCATTCACCTCACCCCACTCGCTGCAGGTCGCCTGCACCTTGGTCGCGTGGTACAGCTCGCGAATAACCTCGCGAAGCTCTGCGTAGTACGTCGAGTGCCCGAACGTGGCGCTAGCAACGTTGAACACAAGGCATTCGATGAAATAGGAAGGAATGGGCACGGCGGCTGCGCCCTTCGCCCCTTTCATCTCGTGCCGCAAGTTCTTTAGCACCCTTACCATCGCCTTGAAGCGCTGGCTAGTTT
>Ga0070714_100001562_pt1 | contig 16671 bp, 17 predicted proteins | sample LARL83metaG_FD_65450 | JGI IMG/M metagenome (GOLD analysis project Ga0070714, IMG submission 65450) | Corn, switchgrass and miscanthus rhizosphere microbial communities from Kellogg Biological Station, Michigan, USA - LAR L8-3 metaG | ecosystem: Host-associated > Plants > Roots > Rhizosphere ... | reverse complement strand
TTGCAAGGACTGATGGTTGCGAAGTTAGGCCGCCTATTGTCACACGGCCGGCGGCCGCAAGCGCGACCTCTCGTCATTGGTGTAGTTAGCGCCCGTGGGCCTCTGGGCCGCCCCACGTGCCTCAAGAACCCCAAACCAACGACTCTGGCATATGTCCCGCACCAAGCATAACTTCGAAAATTTATCGGGTGTACTTAGTGCCCGTATGGGTTGACCGAGGTTTTGCACTTACTAACTCGGCAAACCTGCGGCTGCTGGGAAGCCTGCCGCTGTCGGAGGGGTGCGTTAGCATCGATTCATGAGCCACCTGCCCGTATCCGCAGAGCAGCCGGTCGTGCCACTGCCGGAGCGTGAGCCCGCCGCGATCCGTGCGGCGGTGGCGCGTCTTGACCCGGCAGCTCTGGCGAGGTTCGAGACCGACTGGACGGCAGCGACTGCCCGCGCGCGGGATGAGTACAGCTTGCTTCCTGCCCGGTATTTCGTGGAGCACTGGTTCAACTGGGTTGCTGTTGCGCGCTGGCCGGAACTTGCGGCCCGGCTCCGTGCTTGTGAGCGCATCGTGGCCGAGTCGCCGAATCGGGCGGAGCGACGGGAAGCTGCCGCCGAGATCAGCCAGATCCTGCGGCAGGCAGAGACCGCCACGGGATGAGCGACTGGACGTGGGAGTACGTTCCGGACGCGGCCAATGTCGTCGGAGGACTGACCCAAGCCCAGGTTGAGCAGGTGGAAAGCCTCGCATCCCGGATTGCAGACGCTGTAGCGGTGCGCAGGATCGGCACTCCGTTCGACGTGACCGAGGCGGTGTCCAACGTGAAGAGTTATGGCGAGGGCCCCGTGATGATCTGGTTCCTTGAGGATTACCGGGACGATGTCGTCCTCGTGGTGCGGGTCCAGCACTTCGAACTGCCCGATCCCCCAGCCTGACCGCACTGAATGCCAAACCACGATGTGGTCGAGGTACAGCCTGGGCAGCGCGCGGCTCACCGGGCGGCCCCACCAGTCGTCGACCACGGCGGCGATCCGGTCGAAGTCGCCCGGCGTCGCGGTCCGCAATGTCAGCGGCGAAGTCACGGCCTAGAAGGAAAAGCCGCCGGGACGAGAGTTGCGGTCGGCGATGAGGCCCGCCAGGGTGGAAAGCGCGATCTCCGGCGGGGTGCGGGACCCGATGTTGAGGCCGATGGGGCGATGCACCTTGGCGATCTCGCCGGGGGCGACGCCGAGCGACTCAAGGGCGGCGACGTGCGGGCCCACGTGGTGCGGGTTGCCCATGATGCCGACCCAGCGGGCCTTGGCGGTGAGGGCGTCGCGCAGCGCGACGCCGAGCTCGTCGCGGTGATGGTCGGTGACCACCACATCGGCGCCCTCGATGTCGTCGGGGACGGCCGGCAGCACGGGGAAGCCCGCCATCTTCGCGGCGTCGGCGCGGGCGGCGTCGGGCTCGACGAGCAGGGTGCGGTAGCCGGCGTCGGCGGCGTACCGCAGCAGGTAACCGGAGACCGGGCCGGCGAACACCGCGACGAGGGTCCGGTCGCCGTTTGGCGCTGTGTTGGCCCCCCTGGCTTGCGGTGCTGACGGGACGGCGTCCGCGGCCGGTGCCGCGCCGTGTGCGACGGCGCAGGCGTCGCTCTCTTCTGCCATGGCCCCTAGTCTGCTACATCGGGCCGCCCGCCGGCCACGCCGGACTGGGCGGGCAGGTCGCGCGGGGCGGCCCCCGGCCGGCGGGGCGGGCGGGCCGGCGGGGCGGCCCCGGCCGGCGGGGCGGGCGGGCCGGGTTCTGTCAGCGGCGGCTATGGTGTGCGGTTATGGAGTTTCAGGAGGTAGTGCGCCGCAGGCGGATGGTGCGGACATTCACCGGCGAGCCGGTTTCGGCGGAGTCACTCGACCGGATCCTCGGCAACGCGGTGCGCGGGCCTTCGGCCGGATTCTCCCAGGGGCAGTCGTTCCTCGTGCTGACCGACCCAGGGGACCGCGAGAAGTTCTGGGCCATCGCGGGCGCGGCCATCGCCGAGTCGGCGCAGACCGCGCCGCTGGTGATCGTGCCAATGTCCTGCAAGCGCGTCTACCTGGAGCGCTACGCGCGGCCCGACAAGGGCTGGACGGACATGGACGAGGCACGCTGGCCGGTGCCGTTCTGGCACATCGACACGGGCATGGCCGGGCTGCTGATCTTGCAGACCGCGGTGGACGAGGGCCTCGGCGCGGTGTACTTCGGCATCGTGCCCGAGGCGGTGGCACCGTTCCGCGCCGCGTTCGGCGTCCCGGACGACCAGGAGCCGATCGGCGCGATCGCGATCGGCCACGACGCCGAGACGGAAAAGCGCGACCTGCGCGCCCAGCGGCGCAACCTGGCCGACGTGACCCACTACGGCCGGTGGAACGGCTAGCTGCCCAGGTCAGGAGCGGTCGCCGGCCTCGCCCGGCCCGACGGTGACGTTGGCGGCGTCGATGGCGCCGTCCGCCGGCCGGGCGGCCTCGTCGTCCGCCCCCGCGAAGTGGCCCAGCCCGTCGGCCTTCTCGGCCAGCTCGGCGATCCGCGCCGCGTCGGTGGCGGCGGGGCCCGCCGCGCCGATGATCGACTCCGCCTCGATCTCGTCCTGCGGGGGCGGGGCGGTAAGTCGCCACGCCTCGCGGGTGATGACCTGGAACGCGCCCGCGAACGGTATGGCGAGCAGTGCCGCCACGAAGCCGCCGAACAGCCCGCCCACCCAGCTGCCGATGGACGCGCCGACCAGCACGGCAACCAGCACGAGCAGCGGCGAGATGCGCACCGTCTTGGACATGATGACCGGGTTGAGAATGTGGTTCTCGATCTGCGTGTAGACGACGAAGACGACCGCCGTGACGATGCCCGCGGTGATCCCCTGGGTGAGCGCGAACAGCACGGTCGGGATGCCCGCGAGCGCGCCGCCGATCATCGGCAGGAAGTCGACGAGCGCGACCCACAGCGCCCACAGGCCGGGGAACGGCACGCCGAGCACGGCGAGGTCGATGAGCACCACGACCCCGCAGATGATCGAGGTGAGGAAGTTCCCCAGCATGTAGCCGACGACCGACCGGTTCACCTCGGAAGCGATCGCCTGCACCTCCGCCGCCTGCCCGGGCGAGAGCAGCCCGAGGACGCCACGGCGCAGCTTCGGCCCCTCCAGGAGCAGCATCAGCATCAGGATGAAGATCGTGAGAAGCTCGATGAGCAGCGACAGCGCGCCCTTGCCGACGGCGAGTGCGGGCGCGCTGAGCGACTGGCCGAACTGGACGAGCTTGGACGAGTTCTGCTGCACCCACTGCTGCACGTGGTAGTGCTTGACCAGCTTGCCGTACCAGCCCTTGCCCTGCTCCGCGTTGGCGACGTAGGTGGGCAGGTCGTCCGCCAGATGGGTGATGCCGTTAACCAGCGGGTAACCGAACGCGAAAAGCAGGCCGAAGAAGAAAACCACCATGAGCAGGGCTACCGCGGTCACCGCGAGCCCGTGCCGCTTGATCACCGACTTCTCGGCCGCCCGCACCAGCGGGTTGAGTATCAGCGCGAGGAACCCGGCCACGAGCAGCAGGAGCAGCACGTCGCGCAGCCGGTAGATCAGCTTCCCGGCCAGGAAGAAGAACGCGACGGCCAGGATCGCCACGATGATGGTCCGCAACGGGACGCGGCGCACGTCGGCGGCCGCCCACAGCCGTTCGACCCGGTAGCCCAGTTCTCCCCGGCCCCGGCTGCGCTTGTCCTGCCCGCTGGTCGGTTGCCCGCTACGCACGGCCCTGTTCGTCTCCTCAGTCACGCCTACAGCATGTCAGGTCGCTGGCGCGCTTTGCGCGATCCAACTGGACCCGGCCCGCCTTGGCTGACACAGCGTCCCGGATGACTACTCCCCTGGTCCGGGCGTGCTATGCAGCGCAAGCCATCCTCTTTACGGCGTCACCGGCACGGCAGCAGCCCGGCCGCCTGCTTCGCGGCGAGCACCCGCGCCGCCGCGGCGCCGACCGTGGCGCGGAAGGCGGCGTCACCCGACGCCCGGGCGAGGACCGCGGCCGCCATCTGCTCCGCGGGGCCGAGGTTCTGGGAGGTCACCAGGTCGCCGCCCGCGGCGAGGAAGCCGAGCGCCCGCTTTCCCACCGGGATCGCCTGCACGGCCTTCGCCTGGCCGAGGTCGTCGGACACGATCACCCCGGTGAAGCCGAGCTCGTCGCGCAGCAGCCGCATCACCACCGGAGAGAACACGGCGAGTTGCGAGGCGTCGATCTTCGTGTAGGTGGCGAGCGCCACCATCACCATCGGCACCCCGGCGCCGATCGCGATGCGGAACGAGTTCAGGTAAGGGTCGCTCGGCGTCGTGACGTCATCCACCACGTCCGGGGTGAAGTCGGTGTTCCCCGTCACCCGCCCGAGCCCGGGGAAGTGCTTGGCCACGCTGATGACCCCGGCCATGGCCATCCCCTGCATGAAGGCGACGCCGTGCGCGCCGTTGACCGCCGGGTCGAAGCCGAACTCCCTCATCAGCGCGCCGATAGGCGCGTTGCCCGCCGCCGTCCCCTCCGGCACCACGTCCATCACCGGCGCCAGGTTGAGGTTCACGCCGGCGGCGCGCAGGTCGGTCCCCCACTGCGTCGCCGCCGCGCGCAGCGCGGCTTCCGCCCAGCTGCCCTGCACGAGCGCGGACGGCATGGGGGCGAAACCGGGCCCGGTGAGCTGCTGTACCGCCCCGCCCTCCTGGTTGGCAGCGATGAAGAACCCGATGCCGCCGGTGCCCGACGGCGCGAGCGACTGCATCACGGCGGTCTGCCCGGCGAGCGCCGCGGTGCCGGCGGCGCTCGCGGTGAGCAGCAGCGACCCGAAGTGATAGGACCGCACCGCGGCGGCCAGTTCCCCATCGCTGACATCGCCGGCCACGCCGACCAGGAACAGCTGCCCCACCTGCTGCGCGAGCGTCAGGCGCCCGAGCACCTGTGACACGCAAGCGCTGGGCGCGTGCGCGGTGACGATCGGCTGAGCGCCCGATGGGGTTGCCGCTGGCGGCGCGGGCACGTCAGCGCCAGCCGACGTTGGGCTGCCCGCCGGGTGACTCGGGGGCGGCTGGCGGCCCGGGGCCCCGCCCGCTCCGCTGCAGGCGGCCGTGAGGGCGCACGCGAGGGCGAGCGCGGACATCGCCGCGCGAGCCCCCCACCGGTTCCTGTCCCGCACGCCACGACTCTAGTAGTGTGCACCTGCCCGCGAAGGCCGAGGGTTGTGTCGGCGTGCCTGCGGGCTCCTCGCGTTACCGCGAGCGACTCCCCGTGCGCCGCCTTCGGCGGTGGGGGCGGGCCGGTGCCGGCCAGGTGCCTGCGGGATGCGGGCCTGCGCCGCGGGTCCCGCCGCGCGGGATGCACACCAGGCAGGTGGGCTCCCGTGCGACGGTGCGTGATCCCCGCCCCAGCTGGGACAACGGGGATGATGCCGCCGCCCGGTGCGCGGGCGGCGATGCTGGCGGCCGCGACCAGGTCGCGGTGCCCGACCTGCCCGCATACCAGCGGACCGGGACCAGGGCGCGCCTGCGCCGCGGGTAGCGGCACTCGTGTCACCCTGCTTGCGGCGTTTGGCGGTGGCGAACCAGGCGTCGCTGTAACGGCGCAGCACCGATCATGCTCTCGAGGCATAACATCATTATTTCGCAGCACACCGGCAAAAGCAGCGAACCAGGCAGGCGGCGACAGCCGGCCATCCTTTCGCAACCTCTACACCAACAGCTCAAGCCCGGACGAAGTTGTGGACACGCCACTAGCCATTCCCCGGGATGTTGACCGACGATGATCCTCGGGCGGTGCGCGGCGTCGTCCGTCACCGTCCGATGACCGTCATCCGGAAGGGAGCGACGATGCTCTTCGCCGTCTTCGACCACAACGACGCGACCGGGCTGCCCGCGGCGCGCCAGCTGGACGAGCGCCTTGAGTTGATAGCGGCCTACGAAAGGCTCGGCTTTTACGCTTACCAGATGGCCGAGCACCACGGCACCCCGCTCGGCATCGCCACCCCGCACCTGATGCTCGCCGCCGCGTCCCGGCTCACCTCATCGATCAAGCTCGGCACGCTGATATCGATCCTCCCGCTTGTCCCGCCGCTCCGGATGGTCGAGGAAGCGGCCACCCTCGACCAGCTCAGCAACGGGCGGCTTGTCCTCGGCGTGGGCCGCGGCGTGTCCCCGGTCGAGACCGGCTTCCACGGCGTCCCCGGCGACGAGGCGCAGCCGCGCTTCGACGAGGCCTTCGAGATCCTGCTGCAGGGGCTGTCGTCGGACGTGGTGAACTTCCACGGCACCTACTACGACATCGACTCCGCCCCGGTGGTCACCAGGCCGGTCCAGCAGCCGCTCATCCCCTGGTACGCGACGCGGACACCGGACAAGGCCCGCTGGTGCGCCCGGCTCGGCATGCCGATGCTCGCGCTCGTCCCCTCACCCGCGGTCCGGGTGCTGACCGACGCGTACCGGGAGGAATGGGCGTCACTCGGCCGCGCCGAGGCCGACCTGCCGCCGCTTGGCATCTCCCGGCAGATCGTGCTCGCCGACACGAACGAGAAGGCCCTGGAGGTCGCCGGCCGCGCCTTCGGCCCGTTCGGCGAGAACATCAGCTACCTGTGGAAGAAGTTCAACGTCCCGATACCGCCTGGCGTGGCTGATGGCACCTTCGAGCCTCACCCCGCCTCGCACCGCTACGCCGGCGACCCGGACGGCGCGCGGGCCTGGGTTGCCGAGCACGCCGCGGTGGCGGGCGTCAACTACTTCTCGCTTGAGTTCGCTTTCGGCGACATGACGTCCGCCGAGACGCTGCGCTCGGCGGAGTTGTTCGCCACCGAGGTGATGCCCGCGTTCCGCTGACCCCGGTGCGCCGAGGGCACCGCGCTGGCTCACGCCGCAGGCCGCAACCGCGCAGGCTCCCCCGCCGTCTACAGGACATGCGTACACGGTTGATTCCCCCCGTCCTCCTCCCGGCTGCCATCTCGGTGATCGTCGCGGGGTGCGGCGCAGCAGGCACGTCGGCCGGCGGCGGCGCGGCGACCTCGGCCTCCGCCGCCCAGGCGGCAACGTCGGCCGCCGCGTCTTCGCCGTCGACGGCTGGCGTCGCGACGTCGGGTGCGGCCGCGTCGGCCACGGCAGGCGCGAGCCAGGCCGGTTCCGGCGGCGCCGGCTGCCAGAGCACGCCCGCCGAGCCACTCCAGCCGGGGGTACTGACCGGCATGCAGTTCGTGTCGGCGGACCAGGGCTGGACGGTCGGCCAGGACGTGATCCTGGCGACCACGGACGGCGGCGCGCACTGGCGGGTTCAGCGGTCAGGCAGCCTCAACCTGACCGCCGTCGACTTCGTCAACGGGCAGGACGGCTGGGCCGCGGGCAACGCCAGCCTGCTCGCCACGACCGACGGCGGCACGCGCTGGACGGCACTGCCCGAGCCGTGCCCGCTGATCCGCTCGGTGCACTTCATCTCCCCGTCGACCGGGTTCGCCGTGGCCGGCGGCCGGAACGACGGCGGCTACGATCCCGCGATGCCGAACCTGGGCGGGGTGGTCCTGACCACCAGCGACGGCGGGCACACCTGGCGGCCGCTCGCCGCGCCCGCGAACGCGCAGTCGGTCTGCTTCAGCGACCCGGTGCATGGCTGGCTTGGCTCCGGCGGGCGCCTGTACCGGACGGTAGACGGCGGCCACCGGTGGAGCGGCCCGCTCACCCCGGCGACCGGGGACGACGGAGCCGGCTTCGTGGCCGCGATGGAGGTGCAGTGCGCGGGCGACGGGTCCGCGTGGGCGCTGAGCACCGGTCCTGGTGCCGCGATGAGCCAGGCGCCGCACATTGGCTACCACGCGGACGCCGCGGGCGCCAAGGGGATCTTCGCCGAGCAGTACTTCCCCGGCCCGAACCCGCCCGGCCGCGCGCCTGGCTCCTATCCGGGCCCGTTCTCCGCGCTCGGCCCGTCGGCCGCGGTGTTCATCGACTTCTGCCCCGCGTGCGGCCCGGGCACCGCTCCCTGGGACCTCGCCACCAGCTCAGGCGCGACGCTCACCGTCAAGGGGAACGTCGGCCAGGTCAACATCCCCCGGGCGGCGAGCTTCCTGTCCGCGCAGGCCGGCTGGGTGGCGGGCACGGCCCAGGAATTCACCGGCACGGGTAAGACCAGGCAGCAGCAGCGGATCGTCGCCACCACCGACGGCGGTCGCACCTGGCAGGTGGAGTACGCCACCCCCTGGACGTCCTGGACCGGCTGACCTCCTCGGCGCCGGGGTGGCGGCGAGCCACTTCTTGCTGTTATCCTGATGGCGGCTAGCGCTCCGGATGGTTGACCAAGCTCAGTTGAGGGCGGAGTAGCGGAGCTGGCCGTCGATGATCGTGGCGATGACCTCGAGGGACGCGATGCGGTCGCGGCTGACGACGGTGGGGTCCTCGGACAGGACGGCGAAGTCGGCCAGCTTGCCCCGCTCGATGGAGCCCTTCACGTGCTCGGCCTTGCTCGCGTAGGCGGAGCCCCAGGTGTAGGCGCGCAGCGCCTCTTTGGCGCTGACCGCCTCCGCGGCGTTGAACGGGGCGCCGGAGGCGGTGCGCCGGTTGACCATGTCGTGGATGCCGAGCAGCGGGGTGCCGGTTGCCACCGGGCGGTCGGAACTGCCGGGGAGGACCAGGCCCGCCTCGAGCAGGGACCGCTGCCGGTAGAGCCAGGACTGGCGGGCGGGGCCGACAGAGGCGAGCATCCCGTCGCCGATCTCGGTGGCGAACCGGCCCTGGCCGACGGGGATCACGCCGAGCGCGGCGGCCCGGGCCACCTGGTCGGGACGGGCGGCGGCGAAGTGCTCGATCCGGTGGCGGGTGTCGCGGCGCGGGTAACGGGCGGCCGCGGCGTCGAACGCGTCGAGGGCGAGGTCGATCGCGCGGTCGCCGATCGCGTGCGCGGCGACCCGCCAGCCGGCCTGGTGCGCGGCGATGATCATCTCGGTGAGGCGGGCGGCGTCGCCCTGCAGGTAGCCGCAGTTGCCGGGCTCGCCGTCGTAGGGGGCGGACATGGCGGCGGTGCGGCCGACGAGCGACCCGTCGGTGAACACCTTCATCGGCCCGAGGCGGAGCCAGTCATCGCCGAAGCCGGTGCGCAGCCCCAGGTCGATCCCGGTCTCGATGCCGTCGGACGGGTGCGCGCCCACCGGGTGAAAGACGTCGCTGACCACCATCAGCTCGGTACGGACGTGCAGGCGGCCCTGGTCGCGGGCGGCGACGTAGGCGGCGAGCTCGACCGGCGACAGGCCGACCCAGCCGCCGCCGACCCCGGCCTCGGTGACCGAGGTGAGCCCCTCGCGCAGGTAGTGCTCCCCGGCGGCAGCCACGGCATCGGTCAGCGTGACGAGCGGGACGGGCAGGGCGAGCTCCCCGACGAGTTCCTGGGCGCGCTCCTCGATCAGGCCGGTGGGGCGGCCCGTCGCGTCGACGGCGACCCGGCCGCCGTTGACGTGCGGCGGGTCCGCGTCGATGCCGATGTCGCGCAGCACCCGGCTGTTCACGACGCACATGTGGCCGGAGGTGTGCTTGAGCCAGACCCGGTGGCCCGGCGCCGCCTTGTCCAGGGCGTCACGGTGCGGGTGCGCCCCGGTCCGCGTCTGGTCGTAGCCGGCGCCGACGATCCACTCCCCCGCCGGCGTGGCGGCGGCCCGGGCCGCGACGCGGGCGTACAGCTCGTCGAGAGTGTCCACCCGCAGGTCGATCTCGGTGAGCGAGAGCCCGAAGCCGATCATGTGGTTGTGCGCGTCGTGGAACCCGGGGATGAGCGCCGCGCCCTTGAGGTCGATGACCTCCGCCGCGGACACGTCGGGGGCGCCGTCGTAGACGGCGGCGATCCGCCCGCCGGCCACGGCGACCGCCGCCGCGCGCGGCCTCGCCGGGTCCATGGTGAGCACGCGGGCGTTGACAAGCAACAGGTCAGGCTCGAATGACATGGCTCAAGAGCCTATTGGGGCCGCGCCTGATCATCGCGCATAACGGGGCCTGCGTCGTCCGGGTCGCGACTAACATTCCTTGACGGTTATATAACTAATCAGGTATGTTCAGTGTTCATGACGATGGGGACGACCATGCAGGTGATCGCGGAGCCGCGGCGGCAGGCGATACTCGACCTGCTGCGCGAGGAGGAGCTCCCGGTCGGCGAGCTGGTGCGCCGCCTGGGCGTGAGCCAGCCGCTGATGTCCAAGCACCTGCGGGTGCTCAAGGACGCGGGCCTCGTCGAGGTCCGCGCCGACGCGCAGCGCCGCCTGTACCGCCTACGGCCCGAACCCCTCGCGGAGATCGATCACTGGCTCGCCCCCTACCGCGAGTTGTGGAACTCGAGCCTCGACCGGCTCGAACGCCACCTGGACAGCAGGAGGAACGCATGACTGAGGCCACGCTCGACACCGCCGGCACCAGGCCGGCCGTCCGGCTTGAGCGCTACCTGCCCGACCCGCCCGCGGTCGTCTGGCAGGCGATCACCGACCGCGCGCAGCTCAAGGAGTGGTTCCCCTGCGATGTCATCGTCGCGGGCGGCCGCTGGGAGGTCGGCGCCGCGATCAGCTTCCCGTTCCCGCCTGAGGTCATCGACATGACCCTGGCCGGCACCGTGCTCGCGGTGGACGAGCCGAAGCTGCTCTCCTACACCTGGGGCGACCAGGAGACCTTGCGGTTCGAGCTCTACCCGGAAGCAGACGGTACCCGGCTGGTGCTCACCGACCAGCTTGAGGCGAGCGCGGCGGCGCGGAACGCGGCCGGCTGGGAGGACTGCCTCGACCGGCTGGCCGGCCTGCCGGTCGACCCGAACTCCTGGCGCCGCCGGTTCGCCGCCTACTCCGCCGCGTTCGAGCCGGAGATCGGCCCTCAGGAGGGGCCGCCCGCCGACTTCAAGGGCGAGGTCTAACCCGCTCCGCCGCGCGGCCTGACGAGCAGCCCGGCGTCGAAGCTGAAGCCGGCCCGCTGGTAAAACGGCACCGCCCGTTCCGACGGGCTCAGCACCACGCGCACGTAGCCGTGAGAGTCGGCGTGGGCGAGCAGCGTGCCAAGGAGCAGGGAGCCGATCCCCTGGTTCCGGTAGGCCGCGAGGATGAACGAGTTCGCCAGGTAGCCCCAGGAACCGGGATCGCGGCCCGGCTGGGGCATGCGGTCGAAGACCGCCAGGTTCATCATGCCGGCCATCTCGCCGCCGGCCTCGGCCAGCCAGGAGAAGCGGCGGGCGGACTCACGCTCGAACCAGTCAAGGAACCGGGCCTCGAATCCCGGGTCATCGGCGGGGCCGTGCTGCTCGGCGGTCCACGCGCGGCGCAGCGCGGCGAGCGCGGGCGCGTCCTCGGCGCTGGCGATCCTGATGACTGGGGGCGTCATGAGCGATGAGCCTAATGGGCGGCGGGAGAGTGACAGCTCGCGGTTCCGCGGCCCACCGCCGCGAGTGGGCGCGGGTGCTGGCCGCGACGGCGCGCGTCGCCAGGGACCTGGACCTCGCCGAGGAGTGCGTGCAGGAGGCGTACGCGTCGGCGCTGCGCGCCTGGGCCGCGACCGGGGTACCGGACAACCCGGCGGCCTGGCTGACTACTGCCGCGAAGCGCCGCGCCATCGACGCTATCCGCCGCGACAGTGCGCTCCGTGCCCGGCGGCCTGGCTGACTACTGCCGCGAAGCGCCGCGCCATCGACGCTATCCGCCGCGACAGTGCGCTCCGGGCCCGGCTGCCGCTGCTGGTTGAGCCCGAGGGTGAGCCGGAGCCGGAGCCGGCCGACGATGTCGCCGCCAGGCAACGGACACGTACCGAGGATGCCATGGACCCCGCGACGCCCGCGCCGGATGACCGGCTGCGGCTGATCTTCACCTGCTGCCACCCGGCGCTCGCCACCGAGGCCCAGGTGGCGCTCACCCTGCGCCTGGTGTGCGGGGTCACGACGCCGGACATTGCCCGTTCGTTCCTGGTATCAGAGGCGACGCTGGACCTGACCACGAACGAAGCCGAGCGCGCCTTCCTGACGACCCGCCTCACCGCGTCGCTGGCATGACATTTCGCTAGCCGTCGCGGCGCGGCGTGGCGCGCCCTGATCTGTCTGGTGCATGACGGACGCATCCTAATGATTGCGTTTCAATCACCTATATAGGACTATCGTCGTGGAGTGATATCGGGTTTCCCCAGTGGGAGGCGTGATTTCAATGCTCGCGGATGCCCTGCCCTCGTTCATCCAATCACTTAACCCCGCGCATTCCACGCTGGGCAGCACGCTGGTGGCGCTGATCCCCATCGTGCTCCTCCTGGTGCTGCTGCCGGTGCTGCGGATGTCGGCGTGGCAGGCCGTGATCATCGGCTCCCTGGTGACGATCGCCCTCGCGATCATCGTGTGGAGCGCCCCGGTCGGCGGGACGCTCGCCGCGTGGGGCGTGGGGGCGGGCACTGGCATCTGGTCGATCGACTGGATCACCTTCTGGGGGGTGATCATCTACAACACGCTGGTGAAGACCGGGGCGTTCGCCGACTTCCGCCGCTGGATCGTCGCCCAGGCGACAGCCGACATCCGGGTGCAGGCGATCCTGCTGGCCTGGGCGCTCGGCGCGCTGCTCGAGGGCCTGGTGGGGTTCGGTTACCCGTGGGCGGTGATCGCCCCGATCCTGGTCGGCCTCGGCGTCGTGGAACTCGACGCCATCCGGGTCGCCGCGATCGCCAACAACGCGCCGGTGTCGTTCGGCGCGCTCGGCGCGCCCATCATCGCCCTGGCCACCGTGACGAAGGTGCCGATCCTCGAGCTGTCGGCGTCGATCGGGCGGATCGTCGCGATCCTCGCGCTGCTCCCCCCGTGGATCCTGATCTACCTGGTGGCCGGCCGGCGCGGGCTGCGCGGCGCCTGGCCGCTGGCCGTGGTCGGGTCACTGTCATACATACTCGGCCAGTACCCCACCTCGCAGTGGCTCGGCCCCTACCTTCCCGACATCATCGGCGCGGTCGTCTCCTTCGCCTGCATCCTGTTGCTGCTGCGGTTCTGGCGGCCGCCGGAGACGCTCGGCTTCGGCGGAGTGCCGATCGACCCGGCCGCGCGCGCGGCGGACGAGGACGTCGTAACGACCCGGGAGGCGATGCGCGGCCTGGTGCCCTTCCTCATCCTGATCGCGGTCGTCGTCGCCGCGACCGGGCCGTGGTCGCACCTGAGCAACTACAACTTCGTCAAGCCCACCGTCGACGCGGTCAGCTCGCTGTCCGGTAAGGCCGCGAGCGTGTCCTGGGCGTTCGCGCCGGCCATCGCGGGCACCTGGATCCTGGTGTCCTGGATCATCATCGCCGTGGTGCTGCGGGTCACCCCGGCGCAGCTCGCCGACGTCTTCCGCACCACGTTCAAGCAGATGTGGGGTGCCCTGCTTGTCGCGCCGATCATCTTCGGGCTGGCCGACGTGTTCAACTACTCCGGCATGGCCAACACGATGGCGCACGGGTTCGCGCAGATCGGCCCGGCGTTCCTGATCCTCGCGCCGATCGTCGGCTGGATCGGGGTCGCGCTGTCGGGCAGCAACACTTCCACCAACGCCCTGTTCGGCGGGTTCCAGTACTCGGTCGGCGGGCTGCTGCACATGCCGCCGCTGCTGCTGCCGTCGCTCAACTCCGTCGGCGCGGAGATCGGCAAGCCGGTCGCGCCGCAGACCGCCAGCGTCGGCGTGTCCACCAGCCAGTTCGTCCGCCGCGAGGGACAGGTGATCAGGCACAACCTGCCCTGGACGCTGGTGCTGCTCGCCTACCTGATACTGATCGCGCTGTTCTACCGGGGCGTGCTGCCCGCCGCCATGCAGCCCTGACCGTCGCCGACGGTGAAACATCCTCCCGTTCGGTATGACCTTGGAATGCTCCCGCTTACCGCGGAGCCAGGCCGCGGATGACCGTGGTCAGCAGGGCCTGGTAGGTGTACTGCGGGTCGGGGGTTTGCACCAGGCCCTTGAGCTCGAGGGCCACCGCGCCGTGGACCGTCGACCAGATCTGCTGCCCGGCCTCGACCGGGTCGGGGGCGGCGATCACGCCGGCCGCCGCGGCCAGCTCGACGGTCCTGACCAGCGCGGTGAAGGTGGCCCTCGCGTGCTCCTCGACCTCCGGGTTCCCGTCAGGGTCGCGCGGGACCGCGCGTTCGAACATGATCGCGTAAAAGTGCGGGTTTTCCAGCGCGAACCTGCGGTAGCTCATGCCGCAGGCGATAAAGCGGCCGCGCATGGTCGGCTCCGCGGTGTTTGCGGTGGCCGCCTCCATGGCGGCGCCAAGCCGGTCGAAGCCCCTGATCAGCAGCGCGTCGACCAGTCCGTCCTTGCCGCCGAGCTTGTTGTAGACGCCCATCGGGGCGATGCCCGCCTCGGCGGCGACCGCCCGCACGGTCAGCCCGGCCGGGCCGTCGCGGACAAGCACTGCCTCCGCGGCGGCGAGCAGCTCGCGCTCCACGTCCGCGGACGGCGTCCGGCCACGCCGGGCCGGTGACGCCTGCACGGCAGTCCCGGCCGGGTCGCCGCTCGGTTCTCCCGCTTGGCTCATGCCGAACATCATCCCCCATCCGGGCCGGTGCGCCGTTCTTCTCCCGGTCGCTTGACAATTATAGAACGATGTTACATAGTTATGGAACAACGTACCACAAGTGTCTCGTGGAGGGTCACGTCCGATGGAAGCCCGTTCCGGCACTGCCCGCACCGGCACCGCGCGTTCCCGCGCCGTGCGCGCCAGCACTTCGCGTTCCAGCACAGGCCGGCCCGACCGGCGCTGGTGGATTCTCGCGGTGCTGTGCCTCAGCGTCCTGCTGGTTGTCGTCGATAACACGATCGTCAACGTCGCCCTGCCGACGATCAGCCGCGACCTGCACGCCTCGACCTCGGCCCTGCAGTGGGTGGTCGACGCCTACACGCTCTCGTTCGCGGGGCTGCTGCTGCTCGGCGGCAACCTCGGCGACCGCCTCGGCCGGCGGCGCTTCCTGCAGCTCGGCCTGCTGCTGTTCGCCGTGTTCTCGGTCGGCGCCGCGCTGTCGCAGAGCACCGGCGAGCTGATCGCGGCGCGGGCGCTGATGGGCGGGGCGGCCGCGCTGGTGTACCCGGCCACGCTGGCGATACTCAACAACGTGTTCACCGTGGCCCGCGAGCGCGTGATCGCGATCGGCGTCTGGTCCGCGGTGTCCGGCCTCGCCGTCGCCATCGGGCCGGTGTCCGGCGGCGCGCTGCTTCGGCACTTCTCCTGGTCATCGGTGTTCTACGTGTCCGTCCCCGTCGCCGTGGTCGCGCTGCTGCTCGGCCGGGCGCTGCTGCCGGAGTCGCGCGACCACGCCGCCGGCCGCTTCGACCCGCTCGGCGCGCTGCTGTCCGCCGCCGGGATCGCCCTGCTCACCTGGTCGATCATCGAGGCACCGCAGCACGGCTGGGCATCGGCGGTGACCGACGGCGGCATCGGCGGGGCGCTGGCGCTGCTCGCCGCCTTCGCCTGGTGGCAGGTGCGGCGCCCCGACCCGATGCTCGACGTGCGCCTGTTCCGTAACCCCCGGTTCAGTGCGGCGAGCGCGGCGATCGCGCTGTCCTTCTTCGGGCTGTTCGGGTTCATCTTCATGATCACCCAGTACTTCCAGATCCTGCGCGGCTACGACCCGCTGGGTGCCGGGCTCGCCACGCTGCCGTTCGCGTTCGTCACCGCCGGGTTCTCGCCCATCGCGATGCTGCTCATGCGCCGGTTCGGCACCAAGCTGGTGGTCGCCGCCGGGCTGGTGACGATGAGCGCGGGGTTCGCCGTCGCCGCGACCACCGGGGTCGCCACGCCGTACTGGGGCAAGCTGATCATCTCGATGGCGCTGATGGCGGCGGGCCTCGGCCTGACCACCGGCCCGGCCACCGACGCCATCATGGGCGCGGTGCCGCGGGCCAAAGCAGGCGCGGGCTCGGCCGTCAACGACACCACCCGCGAGGTCGGCGGCACTCTCGGCGTCGCGATCGTCGGCTCCGTGCTCAACTCCGCCTACGGCTCGCACGTGCTGACCGGGCTGACCGCGCTGGGAGCGCCCGCCGCCGCGGGGCACCTGGCCGGGCAGTCGGTCATCGCCGGGATGAACGTGGCCGCGCGTTTCCCGGCCCCGGTGCGCGACGCGGCACTGGCCGCGGTCCGGTCCGCGTTCATGACCGGCATTCACCGCGGCTCGCTGGTCGCCGCGGGTGTCACGCTGGCGGCCGCGCTCGTGGCCCTCGCCTTCGTGCCGGCCCGCGCGGCGGCCGAGTCCACGTCCACCTCGACCGAGCTGCCGGCCGGGCTGGTTGAGCCGGCACTCGTTGACACGGGGCTCGTCGAGACGGCGGACGTGCGGGCCGCCGTCGCGCCGGTGCCCGCGGCGGAGCGCTGAGGCGGCTCACCCGGGGAAGCGCCGCAGGCACTGCGCCTGCGGCGCTTCTTGCTGTTATCTGAGGGGGGTGAGCGGCTTCACGGCGAGCGAGCGGGGCGGCCGTCGCGGGGACCGAACGCGGCGATGGCGTCGGCGTCGCTCGCCGTGGCGCGCAGGTAGTCCTCGGCCCAGGCAGCACGATCGGGGTAAGCCGAGTCCGCGACGACGGCGGCGATGGCGGCGTCCACGTCGACCTCGACCCGGCGCAGGCTGACGCCGCCGTCCTTGAGCAGGGCCCAGTGGCCGCCGGCCCGGCCGTAGGGCATGCCGACGCTGCCGGGGTTGACCACCAGGCGGCGGTCG
>Ga0070714_100001560_pt1 | contig 16682 bp, 17 predicted proteins | sample LARL83metaG_FD_65450 | JGI IMG/M metagenome (GOLD analysis project Ga0070714, IMG submission 65450) | Corn, switchgrass and miscanthus rhizosphere microbial communities from Kellogg Biological Station, Michigan, USA - LAR L8-3 metaG | ecosystem: Host-associated > Plants > Roots > Rhizosphere ... | reverse complement strand
CTCGGCGAAGAAGACACCCGCCATGACATGGAATTGCTGTTCTACGCCTACCGCGATTTTACGGCCGAAGCGGACGTAGTTCTCGCGCGTCACGGCCTGGGGCGCGCCCACCACCGCGCGCTCTACTTCATCGGCCGCAACACCGGCATCACTGTGAGCGAGCTCTTGGCGATTCTCCGCATCACCAAACAATCGCTCGCCCGCGTCCTCAACGATCTCGTCCGGCTCGGCTTCGTCGTTCAGAGGATGGGAACCGAGGATCGCCGTCGCCGACACCTCGATCTCACCGAAAAGGGCGCCGAGCTGGAGCGCCACCTGATGGAGCGCCAGCGCGCGCGCATCCTCCGCGCCTACCGCGAAGCCGGTGCCGATGCCGTCGAGGACTATCGCAAGGTGCTCATCGGGATGATCAACGAAGGCGACCGCGAACGGCTGGCGCCCGTCGTCCTCCCAGCGCGATCGGGAAGGCGCTGAGCATGGAGCACCGATGCCGTCCTTCGATCTAGCTCCCGGCATGCAGCCGCACGTCCTGGTCGTCGACGACGATCGGCGCCTGCGCGATCTCCTCACCCGCTATCTGTCCGAGAACGGCTTTCGCGTCACCGCCGCCGAGGACGCCCAGGCGGCGCGCGGCCGCCTCAAGTCGTTCGATTTCGACCTCATCGTTCTCGACGTGATGATGCCGGGCGAATCGGGCCTGTCGCTGGTGCAGAACCTGCGATTGGAGAGCCGCGTCCCGGTACTGATGCTGACCGCGCGCAACGATGCGGTCGACCGCATCGCCGGACTCGAGGGTGGCGCCGACGATTACCTCGGCAAGCCGTTCGAGCCGCGCGAGCTGGTGCTCCGTATTCGCACCATTCTCGCCCGCGTCAACGCGGCACCGCCGTCGCCCGGCACGGCACCCGAGGTGAGTTTCGGGCCGTTCTGCTTCGACATCGGCCGCACCGAGCTCACCCGCGACGGTGCGCCGATCCACCTCACCACCGGCGAAACGAGCCTGCTCGCGGCGCTCGCCCGCCGCGCCGGGGAACCGGTGAGCCGCGATTCGCTGCGCAACGAATCGGTCGACTGCGCGAACAACCGCGCCGTCGACGTGCAGATGGCGCGCCTCCGCCGCAAGATCGAAGCCGATGCCCGTGAACCGCGCTATCTTCTCACCGTGCGCGGCAAGGGCTACGCCCTGCGGGTGGACTGACCGGGTGAGATCGACCGTCGGATGAGCATCAACGAAGTCATCAAGAAGATCTTGCCGCGGACGCTGCTGGGGCGCGCGCTGCTGATCATCGTCATGCCCCTGATCCTCCTCCAGGTCATCAGCGCGTTCGTTTTTTACGAGCGGCACTGGAGCTGGGTGTCGCGCCAGTTGACCAACAGCGCCGTCGGCGAGGTCAGCGCCGTCATCGAGCTGTGGCGGACGGCGCCGGACGATAAAACCCGCGCCCGCGTTCTCGACGTCGGTCGGCGCAACTTCGAGCTGAAGCTGAGCTTCGATGAGGGCGACATTCTTCCCAATACCGCCCATCCACTCGTCGGCGGCGACGCGAATTTCGCGGCCGCGCTCTACCAACGCCTGCAACGGCCGCTCGCCATCCTCGGCGATACCGGCGGCAGCCTTGCCATGGACATCCAGTTCCCCGACGGCGTGATGCACGTCGCGGTGTCGCCGAAGCGACTGTTCACGTCGACGACCTACATCTTCGTTCTGTGGATGGTGGGATCGTCGATGGTTCTGTTCGGCGTCGCCATGATCTTCATGCGCAACCAGGTGCGGCCGATCCGCCGGCTCGCGCGCGCCGCGGACGCCTTCGGCAAAGGCCGGGACGTACCCCCGTTCAAGCTCGCCGGCGCGGTCGAGGTGCGCCAGGCGGCGCACGCCTTCAACATCATGCGCGAGCGCATCCGGCGCCAGATGAGCCAGCGCACCGAGATGCTGGCCGGCGTCTCGCACGACCTCCGGACGCCGCTCACCCGCATGAAGCTCGAGCTCGCCATGCTCAGGGGCGCCGGCGCGGACGAGCTCAAGAACGACGTCACCGAAATGGAGCGCATGGTCGAAGGCTATCTCGCCTTTGCCCGCGGCGACGAAACGGAAGCGACGATCAGCGCCGATCTCGGCGAGCTGGTCGACGAAGTGGCGGCCCAGGCGCGCCGAACCGGCGCCACGGTTTCCGCCCGGACCGCCGGCACCGGCGCGCTCGTGCTGGCCATGCGCCGCGCCGCGATGAAGCGGGCGCTCGCCAATCTTCTCGTCAACGCCACCACCTACGGCAACAGCGCCGAGATTGCGGCGCGGCGCGTCGGCGGCAACATCGAGGTCACGGTCGAGGACGACGGCCCCGGCATCCCGGCCGTTCGCCGCGAGGACGTGTTCCGACCGTTTTTCCGTCTCGAGGATTCGCGCAACCGGGAAACCGGCGGCGTCGGCCTCGGCCTGTCGATCGCGCGCGACGTGATCCACGGCCATGGCGGCTCGATCGCGCTGGAGGATTCGCCGCTCGGCGGTCTGCGGGTGCGCATCCGGCTGCCGGTTTAACGCTCGGGCCGAAAGGCGGTTGACGCTCCAGCTATGGCCCGCGCGACAGTTCCTTCGAGCGCTGGGCGGCGGCATGCACCGCGCGGGTCATCAGCTCCGTGAGACCGCCGCGATCGGCCATCAGCACCTTGAGCGCGGCCTCCGTCGTACCCCCCGGGCTGGTGACATCGGTGCGGAGCTTCGACGGCGGATCGCTCGAAAGCCGTGCCAGTTCGCCCGCTCCGATCACCGTCGCGCGCGCGAGATCGGCGGCGAGCGCCGCATCGAGTCCCGCTTCAATGCCGGCTGTCGCCAGCGCCTCAATCAGGTGAAAGACATACGCCGGGCCGGAACCGGAGACGGCCGTGACGGCGTCCATCAGCGACTCATCCTCGATTCGGCGCACCTCGCCGACCGCCACCATCAGCTCTGCAGCGAGATTCATCTGCGGCTGGGTAACGCCGGCCGTCGCGAACAGCACCGTCATGCCGCGGCCGACCGCAGCGGGCGTATTGGGCATGGCGCGCACCACAGCGGCGTTGTCGCCGAGGTGGGCCTTGAGGGTCGTGGTGGTGGTGCCGGCGGCGATGGAGAGCGCGACCGTCGAAGGTGACATCAGCCCGCGATATTGCGGCGCAACTGCGCCCATCGTCTGCGGCTTCACGGCAAGGACGATAGCGGCGAACGGACGCATCGGATCGGCAGCCGGCGGCCCCGCCAGCACGGTGACGCGGAGCTGGAACGCCGCCGCGCGCGCCGCGTCCGAAGGCTCGACGATGACGATGCGATCGGCACTGATTCCACGGGTGCGCCAGCCCTTGACCAGCGCGCCGCCCATCTTGCCGCAGCCGACCAGCAGGATCGGGCCGGCGGACGATCCTCCGTTCACGGTACCCTCCGGCTCACGGGCGATGCCTCAGGCTTCGCCGAGAGTTTCGATCAGAGCTGCGGCGAGCGATTCTTCCGGCGTCTTGCCGCCCCAGATCGTGAACTGGAACGCGGGATAAAAGCGCTCGCATTCCTCAAGCGCCACGGTAACGAGATCCTCGACCTGCGCCGAGGTCGCTCCTTCGGTGCCGCGCAGCGGCAGCGCATGGCGATACATCGGCAACCCGTCTTCCGACCACAGGTCGAAATGGCCGAGCCACATCTTCTCGTTCACCAGGGCCAGCAGGCTGTGAACGGTCGCCCGCCGCGCCTGCGGTACGCGCATGTCGAACGCGCACGAGAAGTGGAGCGCCGCCGCATCGGACCGCCACGAGAAGAACAGGCGATAGTCGCACCAGCGGCCGGCGATCTCGACCGCGAGCTCGTCGTCGCCCGGCCGCTCGAAGGTCCACTCGTTGTCGGAAACGAGACGTTCGACGACATCGATTGGGTTGCGGGTGCTGTCCCGTTCCCCCTTGAGGATGGCAAGGGTCATGGCCGCCTCCTCTTCTACGGGTGATCCGCCCCAGGCACGGAACCCGTCCAAAAACCGATCTCAGGACCGACTTATTGTGGCCAGATCCACCCGACCTACAATGTGTAGGGTGCCAAAAGGGATTCACCCGCGCAAGAGTCCCGAACGGGACAGCGCTATTTTCTTGTGGAAAAGGCGAAAAAACAGGCCGAAGCGACGCCCGTCGGCCCTCAACAGGCGGCCTCAGCCACCAAGGCTCGGGTCGCCATCGGCAACCGGCGGCACCTTGAGGCGGGCCGCCTCCAAAGTCGCCACGCGCCGCTCCAGCTCGGCCAGACGCACGGCCAGCTTCTCCTCGCCTTCGCGGGCGCGCGCGGCAAGGTCGCGCGCGGCCTCGAATTCCTCGCGGGTGACCAGCGAGAGATCGGCGAGATAGCGCTCGAAACGAGCGCGCAGAAGGGATTCGACCTCGTCGCGCACGCCGGAAGCGACGCCGAGCGCGCCGGCGGCAACGCGGGCGAGATCGTCGATGAAACGATTGTTGATCTGCATGGCGGCCCCGTTCGCCGGTTCGAAATGCTCTCGAATCATTATGGGTGTCCGCTGTCGCTCCATCAAGGTGCCGCTGCGCCGTCCAAAGGCCGTGAATTTTGCTCTTTCCGGGGAAAGCGACGATGCCGGTGCCGTGCCGCAATCGGCGCTCCAAGGGCGACCCAAGTGGACGACCTGGCGCCTGCCGCCTATAAAGAGCCGGCCAAGACAGCCGCGCCGCGGTCGCGGCTTGGAAGCGGAGCGGACGGAATGATCGTTGTCACGGGCGGCGCCGGCTTCATCGGCTCCAACCTCGTCGCGAGCCTCGAGGCAGCCGGCGTCGGCGACATTGCCGTGGTCGATTGGCTCGGCACCGGCGAGAAGTGGCGCAATCTCGCCAAGCGTCCGCTGGCGGCGATGATCGAGCCCGGCGAGCTGATGCCGTTTCTCGAGCGCAACGCCGGCGCGATCCAGGTTGTGTTCCACATGGGCGCAATCTCCGAGACGACGGCAACCGACGCCGATCTGATCGCGCGCACGAACTTCGCACTGCCGCTCGCACTGTGGGATTGGTGCGCACGCAGCGACACGCGGTTCATCTACGCCTCCTCGGCCGCCACCTACGGCGACGGCAGTCAAGGCTTCGACGATCTCCAGGACGTCGCCTCGCTCAAGCGTCTCAAGCCGATGAACGCCTACGGCTGGTCGAAGCACGAGTTCGATCTTCGCGTCGCTCGGCTGATCGAGACCGGAGCGCCGCGGCCACCGCAATGGGTCGGCCTCAAGTTCTTCAACGTATACGGTCCGAACGAGTACCACAAAGGCAGCCAGCGATCGGTCGCGGTTCAGATTCACGAGCATGCCGCGCGCCACGCCCCGGCGACGTTGTTCAAGTCGCACAACCCGAACTACGCCGATGGCGGCCAGCTCCGCGACTTCGTCTGGGTCAACGATGTCTGCGACGTCATGGTCTGGCTCAGGGACCACCCCGAGGTGAACGGCCTCTATAACCTCGGCAGCGGCAAGGCGCGCTCATTTGCCGATCTCGCAACGGCGGTCTTCCGTGCCATGGGCCGCGAGCCGGCGATCCGCTATATCGAAACGCCGGAAGCGATCCGCGCCAAGTATCAGTACTTCACCGAGGCCAAGATGGAGCGGTTGCGCGCGGCCGGCTACGCAAGAGCGATGACCGAGCTCGAGGATGGCGTCGCCCACTACGTGCAGGACTTCCTCGAAGCGGCCGATCCATACCGCTGAACATTCAAAGGCATCGCCGTGCTCACTCTCGCCTTTCCGAATTTCGATCCGGTCGCCCTGAGCCTCGGGCCGCTGGTGATCCGCTGGTATGCGCTCGCCTATGTCGCCGGGCTGATTCTCGGTTGGCGCTATGTCCTCTGGCTCGCCGCGCGTCACCCCGGCATCGTCACGCGCGAGGAAATCGACGATCTGCTGATGTGGGCGACGCTCGGCGTGCTGTTCGGCGGACGTGCCGGCTACGTCCTGTTCTATAATTTCCCCTACTATTCCGCGCACCCGATCGAGATATTCGCGCTGTGGCAAGGCGGAATGTCGTTTCACGGCGGCCTTTCCGGCGTGCTGATAGCCGTTGCCGTGTTCTGCCGCGTGCGCCATCGCTCGTTCCTGCGCGTCGGCGATCTCGTCGCTGCGGCGGCGCCGATCGGGCTTTTTCTCGGCCGCATCGCCAACTTCATCAACGGCGAGCTGTTCGGTCGTCCCTCCGATCTGCCCTGGGCGATGATATTCCCGCGCGATCCCTTGCAGGTGCCGCGCCATCCGAGCCAGATCTACGAGGCCGGCCTCGAAGGCATCCTGCTGTTCACGGTGCTCTTCTTCTTCGCGGTACCGGGCCGGGCCGCCGATCGGCCCGGCCTCCTGGGCGGCATCTTCCTGTTCGGCTATGGTCTCTGCCGCATGGTGGCCGAGTTCTTCCGCGAGCCCGATCCGCAGCTCGGCTTCCTGTGGGGCGGAGCAACCATGGGCCAGATCCTGTCGATTCCCGTAGCCGCCGCCGGCGTGTGGCTCATCGTCCGCGCGCTGAGCCGCCCGCCGGCGCCGAGGGCCCTGGAAATATGACCGCCGCGCCATGACGGAGGCGCACATGACCGCATTGGCCGACGTCCTCAAGCGCCGCATCGCCAGCGACGGCCCGATGACGGTCGGCGCCTTCATGGCGGCGTGCCTCACCCATCCGGCGCACGGCTATTACGTGACCCGCGATCCGCTGGGACGCGCCGGCGACTTCGTCACCGCACCCGAGATCAGCCAGATGTTCGGCGAGTTGATCGGCGCCTGGTGCGTGATCGCCTGGGAAGCGATGGGGAGACCCGCACCGTTCGCCCTGGTCGAGTTGGGTCCCGGCCGCGGCACGCTGATGGCCGACGCGCTGCGCGCGGCCAACGTGCGGCCCGAGTTCCTCGCGGCGCTGAAACTCCATCTCGTCGAGACATCGCCGGTGCTGCGCCGCGAACAGGAGAAACGGCTGGCGGACTTTCATCCGTCGTGGCTCGGCGACCTCGGCGAGTTGCCGCCTCAGCCGATGATCCTAGTCGCCAACGAGTTCTTCGACGCGCTGCCGGTCGAGCAGTTCGTGCGGCACGACAGCGCTTGGCATCGCCGCATGGTGACACTCGACGGAAGCGGCACACTGGCGCTGATCGAATCGCTCGACCCGGTGCGCCTCGACGACGCGCTCGACGGCGCCGCCGACGGCGCGATCGTCGAAATGTCGCCGGCCGGCCAGGCAACCGCCTTCGAGATCGGCAGCCGCTTGCGCGATCGTCCCGGCTTTGCCCTGATCCTCGATTTCGGCCGCAGCGGCGCGCTCGGCGAAAGCCTTCAGGGCCTGCGCAGCCATGCCGCCGAACCGATCCTCGCCAATCCCGGCGACGCCGATCTTGCGGCGCACGTCGATTTCGCAGCCCTTGCCAAAGCCGGCAGCATCGCCGGCGCCAGCGCCTATGGACCGCTTCCGCAGGGAGCGTTTCTGAAAGTCCTCGGCATCGAGGCTCGCGCCGACGCGCTCGCCCGTGCCGAGCCGGCGCGCGCGAAGGACATCGCCCTCGCCGTCTCGCGCCTCACCGGTGCCCGTGCCATGGGGCGCCTGTTTCAGGCAATAGCCCTGGCCTCGCCTATGCTCGGCGTACCGTCGGGCTTCGACTCCGCCCCGTTCGTCCAGGGTGAGACGCCGACGGAAGATGGCGAATGAGCGCAACTGCCGCCGCGCCCACACTCGCAGCCCGCGCCCTCGCCGTGCCGGGGATCCGTCACGGGTTCTTCACCCGTGAGGGCGGAGTCTCATCTGGACTCTATGCCTCGCTCAACGTCGGCGGCGGTTCGCGCGACGATCGCGCCAATATCGTCGAGAACCGCGCCCGCGCCATGGCGGCCTTCGATCTGCCCGGCGCGGCGCTCGTCACCGCCTATCAGGTCCATTCGGCGACCGCCGTCGCCGTCGGCGGACCATGGCCCGGCGAGCCGCCGCATGCCGACGGGCTCGCGACCGATCGGCCCGGCATCGCGCTCGGCATTCTCACCGCCGACTGTGCGCCGATCCTGTTCGTCGATGGAGACGCACGCGTGATCGGCGCCGCCCATGCCGGCTGGCGCGGTGCCCTGACCGGAATCGCCGAGGCGACGATCACGGCGATGGAGACGCTCGGGGCAAACCATGCCCGCATCCGCGCCGCGGTCGGGCCGTGCATCGGCCCGGCATCCTATGAAGTCGGCCCCGAATTTCCAGCGCCGTTCATCGCCCGCGACGCGGGCGCACAGCGCTTCTTCCGGCCGGCCGCGCGCGCCGGCCATCTGATGTTCGACCTGCCGGGCTACGTCGCCTACCGGCTGACGGCGCTCGGCCTCGGCGCGGTCGAGGCGCTCGGCGTCGACACGTGCGCAGACGCGGCGCGCTTCTTCAGCTATCGCCGCACCACCCTGCACAAGGAATCGGATTACGGTCGCGGCCTGTCCGCGATCGTCATCGAGCCCTGAACGGCCGAAGCGACAGCCGGGGCGCTCGGTGCTAAACTGCCCGCTGGCCAGCCAAGCTCACCGCACCCATGCCGTACCTCATCTTTTTCACGATTGCGCTGACGCTCGGCCTCATGGCGAGTTGCGTCCTCCTGTGAGGCGCGCTTCGAGGCAACCATGACGATCGGTCGGAATGGGTTTTCCCGATTGCTCGTCGCGGCCGTGCTGTGCCTTGCCGGGTGCATGCCGTCGCTGCCGCAACCGTTCCATCCGGACGACATTCCGCGGCTGACTCAGCCAGGCGTGCGCGCGGGGCTTACCGTCGCGCCGGTCGAGGGCGCCGCCGACGGCGCGCTGTTCGCCGAGGCGATCGCAGACGCGCTGGCCGATCAGGACATCGCCGCGAGCACCGAGCCGATCGCCGGTCCGAGCTACCATCTGACCGGGCGCGCCGTTCCCGAGGGCGACGGCATGCGTCTCGAATGGGAGGTCGAAGACGCAACCCACGGCTTCGCGGGAGCCGCCGCGCAGAGCATCGGACCGGACGAGATGCCTGCCTGGCAGACGGGTGATCCCAGTCTCTATCGCCAGCTCGCCAAGGGCGCCGCCTCGGAGATCGCGGGCTTTCTCGCCGAGAGCGCCATGGGAACGCCGGAGCAGCCGCTCATTCTCATTCCGGAGGTCACCGGTGCACCGGGCGACGGCCGGCGCACGCTGCAGCGGTCGATGGCGTACGTGCTCGACAAGCGTGGCCTCAAGACGACCGAAAGCGAAACGCCCGAGGCGAAGCCGGCGCTCGTGCTCCAGGGCGTCATGAAGGTCGAGGACAAGGGCAAGGTCTCCCACGTCGAGATCGCCTGGACGCTGACCCGAGCCGATGGCACCACGCTCGGCAATGTCGCCCAGGCAAACGACGTACCGACGGGCCTCCTGGACGGTGCGTGGGGCGACATTGCGTTCGCCATCGCCGACGCCGCCGCCGACGGCATCGCCGATCTGGTCGTCAAAAGCCCGGAGGCGGCACCGCGCGCGCAACGCTGACCGCGGCCGGCGACCCCCGGCCGCGGTGGGCGCGGACGTTTACAGGCCGTTGCCAGAGCGTTACATATTGCCCCGCCGCTCACCGCTTTTCTCCCGGCCAGCACGCGACGGAGCCCCATTCCATGAGGATTCTCACCGGCAACGCCAACCGGCCCCTGGCCGAGGCCATTGCCGCCTGTCTCAGGCTTCCGCTCACGCGTGCCAGCGTCCGTCGCTTCGCAGACATGGAAGTGTTCGTTGAGATCAACGAGAACGTCCGCGGCGAGGACGTCTTTGTGATCCAGCCGACGTCGTTCCCCGCCAACGATCATCTGATGGAACTGCTGGTGACGCTGGACGCGCTGAAACGCGGCTCGGCGAGGCGGATCACCGCGGTGGTCCCCTATTTCGGCTACGCCCGCCAGGACCGCAAGACCAGCCCGCGCTCGCCGATCTCGGCCAAGCTCGTCGCCAACCTGATCACCGCGGCCGGCGCCGACCGGGTGCTGACCCTCGATCTCCATGCCGGGCAGATCCAGGGCTTTTTCGACATCCCCGTCGACAACCTCTATGCCGAGCCGGTGTTGGCGAAGAAGCTTCAGACGCACTACACGAACGGCGGCGACGATCTCGTCATCGTCTCGCCGGACGTCGGCGGCGTGGTGCGCGCCCGCGGCATGGCCAAGCGCGTCAACGCCGGGCTCGCCATCATCGACAAGCGGCGCGAGCGCGCCGGCGTCTCCGAAGTGATGCACATCATCGGCGAAGTCGAAGGCAAGCACTGCGTCCTGATCGACGATATCGTCGATTCGGCGGGCACGCTCTGCAACGCCGCTCGCGCGCTGCTTGACGCCGGCGCCAGGTCGGCGGCGGCCTATGTCACCCACGGCGTGCTGTCGGGCGACGCGGTGGCCCGCGTCTCGTCGTCGCCGCTCGAGAAGCTCGTCATCACCGATTCGATCCCCGCCACCCAGGCGGTGCGGGTCTCGAACGTGGTCGAGCAGCTCTCGATCGCGCCGCTCCTGGCGGAAGCGATCCGCCGCATCTCCGACGAGAGCTCGGTTTCGAGCCTGTTCGACTGAGCGGCAAGACTCCTCTGCCAGGAAAGTAAGTCTAATCAGTGCCTTAGGCGGATGCCACCGGCGTGTCCGCCGTTCTGACGCCGTTTCCTTCGGATTGACCGGAAGCCCGAATCCCCTTACATTCCGCGCCCTCATGCGCCGGGCACCCCTGGAGGCCAGCGCCGGCTTACCTTTCGGTAGGCCGTTCACACAAGGAGCACGATCATGGCCGACGTTACGTCGCTGCCGGCGCGTGCACGAGATCGGGCCGGTAAAGGGGCCGCCCGCTCGACGCGCCGCGCTGGGCTGGTCCCCGGCGTTATTTACGGAAGCAAGGAAGCCCCTCTTCTGATTGCGATGGAGCCCCGTCACCTGGAACCCCAGGTGAATAAGGACGGCTTCTTCACGCGCATGTTCGATCTCGACATCGACGGCAAAAAGCACCGTGTGCTGCCGCGCGACGTGCAGTTCCATCCCGTCAGCGATCGCGCGGAACACGTCGACTTTCTCCGCGTCACCGAGGCGACCCGCGTCACCGTCGCGGTGCCGGTACACTTCATCAACGAAACGGCCTCGCCGGGCATCAAGAAGGGCGGCGTCCTGAACATCGTCCGTCACACCATCGAACTGGTGTGCCAGGCCGAGAAGATTCCGTCGTCGATCGTCATCGATCTCACGGGCCGTGAGATCGGCGATTCGATCCACATCAGCCATATCCCGTTGCCCGAGGGCGTCCATCCGCAGATCCGCGACCGCGACTTCACGATCGCGACCGTGGCGACGCCGACGGTTCGCGCCGAGGACGAGGCCGCGGTTGCCGCCACTGCCGCCGCCGCTGCTGCCGCCAGCACAGAGGCGGCCGCTCCCGCCGCAGCCGGCGCTGCCGGTGCCAAACCGGGTGCCGCCGCTCCCGCCGCCGGCGCCAAGGGAGACGCCAAGGCCGCGGCTCCCGCCAAGAAGCCAGAGGGCAAGAAGGGCTGACCCTGATCGGGTCGCCCTTCGGCTCAAACGGGCGGAAGGGGCGCGATGCGGCTTATCGTCGGGCTCGGCAATCCCGGGCCGGAATACGCCCACCACCGCCATAACGTGGGATTCCAGGCCGTCGACGCGATTGCGCGTCGCTACGGGCTGGGCCCATGGCGCAGACGTTTTTCCGGCGAAGCCGCCGAAGGCGCCATCGACGGCGACAAGGTTCTCGTGCTGAAGCCGCTCACCTATATGAACGATTCGGGGCGCGCGGTGGCCGAAGCGTTGCATTTCTACAAGGCCGCGACCGAAGACGTCGTCGTCGTCCATGACGAGCTCGATCTGGTCCCTGGCAAGGTGCGGGTGAAGCGTGGCGGCGGTGCCGCCGGCCACAACGGCCTGCGTTCGACCGATGCTGCGGTCGGCCCCGAGTATCTGCGCATCCGCTTCGGCATCGGTCACCCCGGCGACAAGTCGCGGGTGACGCCCTACGTGTTGAGCAACTTCGCCAAGGACGAGAGGCCGATGGTCGAAGCCGTAAGCGATGCCATCGCCGACGCGCTCCCCATGCTGCTCACGGGCGACGAGGCCGGCTTCATGAACAAAGTCGCGCTCAAGACCGCGCCGTTCCGCCAAAGGAACGGCGATGAGGATTCGAAGTAATGGGTTTCACCTGCGGCATCGTCGGCCTCCCCAACGTCGGCAAATCGACGCTGTTCAACGCGCTCACCGCGACCCAGGCGGCGCAGGCGGCCAATTATCCGTTCTGCACCATCGAGCCCAACGTCGGCCGGGTTGCCGTCCCCGACCCGCGCCTCGACACGCTCGCCAAGATCGGCAAGTCGCAGAAGATCGTCCCGACCCAGCTCGAGTTCGTCGACATCGCCGGCCTGGTGCGCGGCGCCTCGAAGGGCGAAGGTCTCGGCAACCAGTTCCTCGGCCATATCCGCCAAGTCGATGCCATCGTCGCCGTGCTGCGCTGCTTCGAGGATACCGACATCGCCCATGTCGAGGGCCGCATCGATCCGATCGCCGACGCCGATACGGTCGAAACCGAGCTGATGCTGGCCGACCTCGAGAGCGTGGAGAAGCGCGTCGACGGCCTCGGCAAGCGTGCCAAGGGCGGCGACAAGGAAGCCAAAGCGATGCTGCCGCTGGTCGAGGCCGCCATCGCCGCGCTCCGCGAGGGCAAGCCCGCGCGCACCGTCGCGGTCGCCATGGCCGACCGGCCGATCTGGCAACAGCTTCAACTGCTCACCGCCAAGCCCGTCCTCTACATCTGCAACGTCGAGGAAAGCGCCGCGGCGGCCGGCAACGCCTTCTCCGCGCGCGTGCAGGAGAAAGCCAAGGCCGAGGGCGCCGCCTGCGTCATCATCTCGGCGGCGATCGAGGCCGAGGTGGCGCAGCTTGCCAGCGAGGACGAACGCAAGGAGTTTCTGTCGAGTCTCGGGCTCGAGGAGCCCGGCCTCAACAAGATCATCCGCGAGGGCTACAAGCTGCTCGGCCTCGAGACCTATTTCACCGTCGGGCCGAAGGAGGCGCGCGCCTGGACGGTTGCCGTCGGCGCCAAGGCGCCGCAGGCTGCGGGCGTGATCCATACCGATTTCGAGCGCGGCTTCATCGCCGCCGAAGTGGCCGCCTACGACGACTACGTGGCGCTCGGCGGCGAGCAGGGCGCCAAAGAAGCCGGCAAGCTCCGCGTCGAGGGCAAGGACTACGTCATGCGCGACGGCGACGTCGTCCATTTCCGCTTCAACGTGTGATTCTGCAAAGGTCTTTTGCTGGCTTTGTCACAGCCGGCGACCGTCCCGGCCGATGGACACGGCCCATGTGCCTGCCCTAAACTTCGCGCCGACCTTGGGGTTTCCCCGTCCCGCTTCACAGGGCGCGGCGCTCGTCGTGCCGCCGATTCCGTCACCGAGTTCCTTCAACACAATCAGGGAGAACAAGAGATGGGTAAGACCATCGAACTCAACGCCGCCGACGGCCACAAGCTGTCCGCCTATCAGGCCGACGCGGCCGGCACGCCCAAGGGCGGCATGGTCGTCATTCAGGAAATCTTCGGCGTCAACGCGCACATGCGCGAGGTCGCCGACCTCTACGCCAAGCAGGGCTACACCTCGATTGCGCCGGCGCTGTTCGACCGCGTCGAGCGCGGCGTCGAGACCGGCTACACGCCGGCCGACCAGGAGCGCGTGAAGCCGATCCGCCAGGGTCTCAAGTGGGATCAGGTGCTGGCCGACGTCGCCGCCGCCCGCGACGCCCTCAAGAAGCTCGGCATCCAGAAGATCGGCATCGTCGGGTACTGCTTCGGCGGCTCGGTCGCCTGGCTCACCGCCACCCGCCTCGACGGCTTCGCAGCGGCGGTCGGCTACTACGGCGGCAACATCGCCGACTTCGCCAACGAGAAGCCGAAGGTGCCGGTGCTGCTCCACGTCGGCGATCAGGACAAGTCGATCACCGCCGAGAAGGTCGAAACCGTCAAGAAAGCGCACCCGGACATTCCCTACTACGTCTACCCGGGCGCCGGTCACGGCTTCAACTGCGACCACCGCGGCAGCTATCACAAGGAATCGGCCGACCTCGCCCGGAGCCGCACCTTCGAGTTCCTCAAGAAGCACCTCGGCTGATTTGTTTCAGCTCATGAAAACGGAAGCGCCGCAGGGGAAACCCTGCGGCGTTTTCGTCTACGCGGGCGGCGTTCTTCAGTTCTTCAATACCCGCCCCGCGACCGCGTCGAGCCTAGCGATCATCTCAGGATCTCGCGCCTCGGGCGCGGTGATGATGGCCGCGTCGAGCGCGCGGCGGCAACCCAGCGCGCAGTCCGCGACCGGCGGCAGCCGCGGTGCCGCGTGGCTTATCAGGCCCTTGGCCCTGTCGGCGTTGGCGAGCAGCACCTTCACCACCTGCTCGACGGTGACGGCGTCGTGGTCGGGGTGCCAGCAGTCGTAGTCCGTCACCATGGCGACGGTCGCGTAGCACATCTCGGCCTCGCGGGCCAACTTGGCCTCGGGCATGTTGGTCATGCCGATGACGTCGCAGCCCCAGGAGCGGTAGAGCTTGCTCTCGGCCATGGTCGAGAATTGGGGACCCTCCATGACGAGATAAGTGCCGCCGCGCACCACCTTGATGCCGGCGGCGTTCGCGGCATCCTCGAGGTGGTCGCCGAGGCGCCCGCACACCGGATGGGCGATCGAGACATGGGCGACGAGCCCCTTGCCGAAAAAGCTCTTGGTGCGGGCAAACGTGCGGTCGATGAACTGATCGACGATGACGAAGGTGCCGGGGTCGAGCGCCTCGGCCAGCGAGCCGACCGCCGAGATCGACAGAATTTCGGTGCAGCCGGCGCGCTTGAGGCCGTCGATGTTGGCGCGGAAGTTGATTTCCGTCGGCGGGATGCGGTGGCCGCGGTCGTGGCGCGGCAGGAACACCAGCTCGCGCCCGGCGAGCTTGCCGAACAGGAACTGCCCCGACGGCACGCCGAACGGCGAATCGATCGTCGCCCAGCGCTGATCGGAGAGTCCCGGAATGTCGTAGAGGCCGGAGCCGCCGATGATGCCGAGGCGTCCCCCCCGCGGCGCATCCATGATCGCCATTCGCCACCTCTCGAAGCTAGGACCCGGAAAGACCGACGGCGCGATCCCGGGACCGCGCCGTCGTCCGCTTTACATCAAACGCCAAGCCTCTAATGAACGTCGCGCCAGATCCTGCGCTTGGCGGCGAACATCAGGCCGGTGAACAGGACGAGAAACGCCATCACCTTGAGACCGAGGCCCTTACGCTCCTCCATCTCCGGGTGCGAAGCCCAGGTCAGGAACGTCGCCACGTCCTGGGCCATCTGCTCCAGCGACGACGGCGTGCCATCGGAGAAGTTGACCGCGCCCTGCGACAGCGGCGGCGGCATGGCGATGAAGTGGCCGGGGAAGTACGGGTTGTAGTAGAGCCCGTCCGGCACCTTGGTGCCCTCGGGCGCCGTCTCGTAGCCGGTCAGCAGCGAATAGATGTAATCGGTGCCGCCGGCGCGCGACTTCTCGATGATCGACAGATCCTTCGGCAGCGCCCCGTTGTTGGCGGCGCGTGCCGCCTCGTCGTTCGCGAACGGTGATTTGAAGACGTCGGACGGCCGCGCCGGGCGCTCGAACATCTCCCCTTGGTCGTTGGGGCCGTCGCTGACCTGATACTGCGACGCCAGCGCCTTGATCTCGTCGGCGTTGAAGCCGAGCGCCGACAGATCGCGATAGTGAAGGTGCTTCATCGCGTGGCAGGTGGAGCATACCTCCTTGTAGACCTGGTAGCCGCGCTGCAGCGCGCCGCGGTCGAAGGTGCCGAACGGCCCGTCGAACGACCAGTCGAGGTGCTGCGGCTCCTTCTGCTGCTGGGCGTGGGCGGCGGGAACCGCGAGCACGGCGCAGGCCGCGACGAGGGCGATGGGGATCAGGCGCATCATGGACATGGGCATTAGGCCTTGAGCACGGGCTGACTGATGCTTTCCGGAAGCGGCTTCGGTTTCTCGATCCGGCTGACCAGCGGCAGCAGCACCAGGAAGTGCAGGAAGTAGTAGACGGTGGCGACGCGGCCGATGATGAGCGGCGCACCCTCGGGATGCTGCGAGCCGACCCAGCCCAGGACCAGGCAGCAGATCAGGAACAGCCAGAACATCACCCGGTAGATCGGACGGAACGAGGCGCTCCGCACCGGCGAGCGGTCGAGCCACGGCAGGAACAGCAGGATCAGGATCGCGCTGACCATGGCGATAACGCCGGCGAGCTTGGCCTCGATGAACAGGATGTTCGGGACCGAGCGCAGGATGGCGTAGAACGGCAGCAGGTACCATTCGGGCACGATCGAGGCCGGCGTCTGCATCGCGTCCGCCGGGATGTTGTTGTCGACGTTGCCGAGCCCCTCCGGCGCGTAGAACACGAGCCCGAAGTAGATCAGCAGGAACACGCCGGTGCCGAACGCGTCCTTCACCGTGTAGTAGGGATGGAACGGGATCGAGTCCTTCGGGCTCTTGCGGTCGATGCCCAGCGGATTGTTCGAGCCGTGCTGGTGCAGCGCCCAGAGGTGCAGGAACACCACGCCGACGATGATGAACGGCAGCAGGTAGTGCAGCGCGAAAAAGCGGTTCAGGGTCGGATTGTCGACCGAGAAGCCGCCCAGGAGCCAGGTGACGATGGCGTTGCCGACCACCGGGATGGCC
>Ga0070714_100001559_pt1 | contig 16686 bp, 18 predicted proteins | sample LARL83metaG_FD_65450 | JGI IMG/M metagenome (GOLD analysis project Ga0070714, IMG submission 65450) | Corn, switchgrass and miscanthus rhizosphere microbial communities from Kellogg Biological Station, Michigan, USA - LAR L8-3 metaG | ecosystem: Host-associated > Plants > Roots > Rhizosphere ... | reverse complement strand
TCCGCGGCCAGCGCTAGGCCCGCTGGCGGGCCACGGCGATGAGGTCGCTGAGCACCCCCTGGCCCGCGAGCTGCGGGCCCGCGCCTGGTCCGATGATCGTGACCTCGCCGACCGGGTTCAGGCGGCAGACGACCGCGTTGTCCGTTCCGTTCACAGCAGCCAGTCGATCGTCGCCGGGCAGCAGCACCGGCGCCACGCTGGCGGTGACCTGGCCGGTCCCGCCGGGCCCGGTGAACTCGAGCGTGGCCAGGTGCCGCAGCCGGGACCTGGTGGTCCTGGCCTGCTCGACCAGCGCCGGGTCGATGCCGCTGATGCCACGGCAGGCGACCTGCTCGCGGCGCAGCTGCCGCCCGAACACCAGCGCAGACAGGATCATCACCTTCGCCACGCTGTCGGGACCGCCGACATCGGCCGACGGGTCGCGCTCGGCCAGGCCGGCCCGCTGGGCGTCGGCGAGCGCGTCCGGGTAGGTCTGGCCCGCGGCCATGTCGGTCAGGATGGCGTTCGCGGTCGCGTTGAGCACGCCTCGCAGCCCGACAGGGACCGCGCCGGCGAGACCGTCCACGAGCGAGCTGAGCACGGGTGTCCCGGACATGACCGTGGACTCCGCGCGCAGCGGGACCCGGTGGCCGCGGGCGAGCGCGGCCAGCTCGACACCGTGCAGGGCCATCGGCCACTTGTTGGAGGTGACCACCGGGATGCCGCGCCCGAGCGCCTCCCTGATGTGGCTGAGGCCGGGCTCCCCGCCTCCGGCCGCCTGGCTAGCGGTCACCTCGACCAGGATGTCGGCGTGGGTGGCGCGCAGGCCGTCGATGGCGTCCGGCCACCGCTGCACGCCCGGCAGCTGAGTGATCGGTGAGGCGGCCGAGGCCGCCGCGAGGGCGGCGGGCAGATCGAGCCCGGCCGGGTCGTAGATGAACCCGTCGCGCGCGCTGGCCAGTCCCACGACCGAGATGGCGACGCCGTACCTGGCGGCCAGCCGCTCCGCGTGCTCGTGCAGCGCGGCCAGCAGCCACCGGCCGACCGTGCCGAAGCCGACGACCCAGATCCGGGAGTGCCTGGCGGGGGGCGTGTCCACTGCACCTCCTGGTGGTGAGCCCGGTGCCTGCGGGTGGCCCGGGACCCGCCCGTGCGGCCGGCGGTCAGGACCTCAGCCGGGATCGGGGCCGGTGGCGACGGGCCGGGACGGGTCCGCGGTCCAGCCGGACCAGGAGCCGATGTAGAGCGCGGCGGGGATGCCCGCCAGCGTCAGCGCGAGCACCTCGTGCGCGGCGGTCACCCCGGAGCCGCAGTACGCGCCGACCGCCGGTGCCGCGTCGCCTGACGCCGTGGCGGCGGCCATACCGCCGGGCACCGTACCGCCGGGCGCCGCATCGGCCGCACTATCGGGCGCCGGGCCGGCCGCACCATCGGGCACCGTACCGGCCGCACCGTCGGGCGCCGGGCCGGCCGCGAGGCCGAGTTCCGCGAACCGGCGGCGCAGGCCGGCGGGCGGGAGGAACCGGCCGTCCTCCGCCACGTTGCCTGCGGTGGGCGCGCTCACCGCCCCGGGGATGTGACCCGCCACCGGGTCGATTGGCTCGGTCTCCCCGCGGTACCGCTCCCCCGCCCTGGCGTCGAGCAGGACGCCGGAGCGGGCCAGGGCGGCGGCACCCGCCGCGTCGAGCACCGGCAGGTGGCCGGGGTCGGCCGCGAAATCCCCGGCGGCCACGTCGGGCTCGTCGGCGGTGACCGGCTGACCGGCCGCGGCCCAGGCCCGGAAGCCGCCGTCGAGAACCCGCACCTGGTCGTGGCCGAAGTAGCGCAGCATCCACCAGGCGCGGGCGGCGACGGTCGAGTCGCCGTCGTCGTAGACCACGACTGGATGACCCACGCGAACGCCGGCACGGCGCATGGCCGCCGCGAAGTCGGCGGCGGCGGGAAGCGGGTGCCTGCCCCCGGCCCCGGGCGGTGCGGCCAGGTCCGTGTCCAGGTCCACGTACACCGCTCCGGGCAGGTGGCCCGCGCGGTAGCTCTCGATCCCGGGTGGCCCGCCGAGATGCCAGCGGACGTCGAGCAGCGCGGGGGGCGTGCCGCTGTCGAGTTCTGCGGCGAGCGACGTGACGTCGGTCAGCAGGGACGCGGCGGCCGGATCCGGCTGGGAAACGGTGTTCGGCTGTGGATTAGCGCTCACCCTGTGGATAACCCCTCGATTGTTGTGGATAAGCCGCGCGGATCTGGTGGGTTTCCCAACCACGGCTGTGGACAAACCAGGGATCCGGGCTGGCGTTCAGCCGTGGTCCCGGAGCCAGGCCACGACCTCCCCGGCGTGCCGGTCCGGCGGGAACACCGGGTAGAAGACGTGCTCGATCCGGCCGTCCCGGACGACCAGGGTCAGCCGCTTGTAGCGGACCACGCCGCCGGCCGTGAACGTGGGCAGCCCCAGCCGCTCGGCCAGAACCAGCCCCGCGTCCGACAGCAGCCGGTACGGCAACGCCAGCCGCCCCGCGGCCTCGGCCTGCTCGGCCGGCTCCTGGCTGGACAGGCCGAACACCTCCACGCCAAGCCCGGCCAGCTCCTGATAGTTGTCGCGGAAACCGATCGACTCGGGCGTGCAGCCGCGCGCGCCGGGGATCTGGTCCCAGCCCTCGACCAGCGGCACGCCGGGCGTCCCGGTCATCGGGTACACGTACACGACCGCGCGCGGGTGACCGATCTGGGCCAGGTCAACCGGGCCGCCGCCGGTGGCGGGCAGGCTGACCGACGGCAGCGCGGCGCCGGGCAGGTGCGCGGCCGCCCCGTCGTCCTCGGGCACGGGCAGGTCGGCGGGCAGCTGCTCATAGTTCGCGGCAGACAAGGGGGCCTCCCTACATCACGGACAGCGCGAGCAGCGGAACCAGCTGATCCGCGGACGTCAGCGAGCCGTGCATGCCGACCAGCGCGGACTCTCGCGGTTCCGCCTGCGTGGCCACCACGGCCGACGGCCCGGCCGGCGCCGCGACCACATCGCCGATCCGCGGCGCCATCTCGGGTGCCACGGGCCCGAACCAGCCGTCGGCGATGGCCTCGTCGCGGGAGGCGACCCAGGCCCGCGGGCCGAGGATCTCGCGCCACGCCGCGAGCACGTCGCCCGCGGCGCCGGGCTCGGCGTACACATGCCTGGCCCTGGGCTCGCCGCCGAGCAGGGCCACCCCGTCCCGCAGCGCGGGCAGCTCGTCGGCGTCGATCCGGTCCTGGTCCGGCACGTCCACCATGCCGTGGTCGGCGGTCATGTACAGGGCGGTCCCCGCTGGCAGCGCCCCGGCCAGCTGCTCGGCGAGCTTGTCCACGTGCCCGAGGTGATAGCGCCACGCGTCCGACGTGCACCCGAATACGTGACCGGTGGCGTCGAGCTCACCGTGGTAGACCATGGCCAGCCCCCGGTCGGTGCCCCGGAGCGCCGCCGCGGCCTCGGCCACCAGCGCACCCAGCGTGTCGGCGGGCACAACATCCGCGCCGCGCATGGTCGCGACCGACAGCCCGGTCGGCCCGAGCGCGTGGTGGGCCACCCGGAACGCGCTGATGCCGGCCTGGGCCGCGCGCTCGAAGATCGTCGAACCCGGCTGCCATTCCACCGGGTCCACGCGCTGGTCCCAGCGCAGCGCGTTGAGCAGCCGACCTTCGCCGGGCACCGCGACCTGGTAGCCGAGCACGCCGTGCTGCCCGGGCGGGCGGCCGGTACCCAGCGAGGCCAGGCTGGTGGCCGTGGTGGCCGGGAACCCCGCGGTCAGCGGGCGCCCGGTCATGGCCAGCTCGGACAGGAACGGCGCGGCCGCCTGGTGATCGCGCAGCAATTCCCAGCCCATACCGTCCACGACCAGCAGGCACACCCGGTCGGCGTCGGGCAGCCCCAGCGGGTTGGACTCGGATCGCGCCCCCAGCGAGGCCAGCACCGAGCCGGCCAGGTCGGCCAGCGTGCTCTCGCCGTACCGGGGCAGCGTGGGCAGCGACGTCGGCAGGTCGGCTACCGAGGCCGGGGGCCCTTCGGTTGTCATCGGCCCCCCCATCAGGCGCGGCTGGTGGCCTCGGACAGCGCCTGGGCGAACGCGAGCACCTGCCGCACCGCGTCCTCACCGTCCGCGGCCTCGCTGACCCGCATGGTCAGGTCATCGGCGGTCATCGTGCCGGTGTATCCGTGGTCGGCCTCGCAGCTGTCGTCCCCGCAGTGCGCGGGCTCGAGCTCGATGTGCGAGAGCACGTTCCAGCCAATGGTCAGCACCACCTCGCTCGGCATGGTGGTGCCCGGCACGTAAGAGGCCGGGTCGGGGATCACCCGGGTCACGGCGACGGACGTTATCTGGGCAAACCGGACCGCCTCGGTGCTGGTCTCGGCCTGCGGGCGGGATTCGGCGTCATTAGCGTCGGCTGGGCTCTCGTCGGTGTGCGAGTAGATGAGCCGGGTCGGGGTGAGCGCCAGGACCGTCATGTGGCGCCGGACCTCCATCCCCGGGTCGAACAGGGCGTCATGGTGCACGACGTAGGACACGACAGCCTCGGTCCCGAGCGCGGAGTTGACCGCGTCCGAGACCACGCCGGGGTAATAGCCGCTCCGCTCGATCGCGTCGCGCATGCCGCCGGCCGCAATTCTGGTATCCCTCATGCCCCCATCCTGCACCGTCCCGCCCCCTGCTCTCACACGGCGGGGCATAGATCGGCCGCCGGGCCGGGCCCGGAAACGACCGCGGCCGCCGCCGTCAGGTCGAGCACGCGCTCGGTTTCCTGCTCAGGAAGCTCGACCGCACCGGCCCCCGCCGTGGGCTTCGGGCGGCGCGGCGACCTGGCCCCTGAGCCGCCCCCGCGGCCCCGGTACACCAGCAGCCCGTTCACCGGATCGGGCACCGCGTCGAGCGCGGCCACGGTGGCGGGCAGCGCCCGGAAAGCCTCCCAGCCGGCCTCCTCGGGGAACTGGACCTCGAACACCACGCCGTGACGGTGCTCGATCCAGGCCCATTCGGTGGCCCCGTGCGAGATCGCCGACTCGATCAGCGTCGAACTGTACGCGTCCTTCCACTGCGACGCGGCCTGGAACTCGCCATGAAAAACCTCGATGGACCACCATTCGCCCATGACGGCCATGATAGGCCGGTAGCGGAAAAATGGACGGCCGCGTTTCCTGGAATTCATCACCCTGGCCCAATTCCGCAGGCTTCCGGCGGTTGTCCAGGCGGTTTCCGGTAGCTGCTCAGGATATTTCCGGCGGCGGCCCAGATTACGGACCGACCGGAAGGTAACGCAGCAGCACCACGTCGCCGATCAGCCGAACTTCGGCCAGGTGCAGGCGGGCGGGAGCCAGCCCCCCGGGCCGGGCCGGCCCCGGGAGGACACACCCGCCGGACGCTGCCGCGCCGAACCGGGGCGCGGCCGGGTCCCCGACGAACACCGGGGCCACGGCCAGGTGCAGCTCGTCGGCCAGCCCGGCCGCGAGGAACTGGGTGAGCACGGTCCCGCCGCCCTCGACCATCAGCCGCTGCACCCCGCGGCCGGCCAGGTCGGCGAGCATCCCGGGCAGGCCGACGCCGAGCGGGCCGGCCGGGTCACCGGCGGCCACCACCTCGACCGTCCCCGGCCCGGCCGCGTCCGCCGCGCCGCCGAGCCGGGCCGCGACCCGCTCCGCCACCCCGTCCGGCACGTAGACCAGCCTGGCTCCCCCGCCCGCGGTGAAGAACCGCGCCCCCGGATCGAGGTCACCGCGGGCGGTCAGCGTGACCCGGGCCGGGCTCGGCGGCTGCCCGCGGGCCACCCGCGCGTCGCGGCGCGCGGGCGAGCGCACCAGCAGGGCCGGGTTGTCCCGGCGGACGGTGCCCGCCCCGACCAGGATCGCGTCGCAGCCCGCCCGGACCTCGTCGACCCGGTCCAGGTCCGCGTCGTTGGACAGGATCAGCCGGGTGTCCGAGGCGTCGTCCAGGCAGCCGTCGATCGACATCGCGGCCGACAACAGCACATACGGACGCTGCGCCACACCCACCTCCCTGCTCCCGGTCCGACCGTACTGCCTCGGCCGCTGCCCTACGCTCAGGTGCCATGCCTGGCGGCGGACTCCGGCTGGCGGTGACGCTGCTCACCGCGGTACCGGTGCGGGACGAGCCAGGCGAGGTGCCCGCCCGCCGGGCGGGCGCGGCGATGAGCTGGGCGCCGGTCATCGGCCTGCTGCTCGGCGCGGCCGCCGCGGCGGTGCTCTGGATTTTGAGCCATTACGCACACGCCGGCCCCTTGCTCGCCGCCGTCATCTCCGTGGCCGTGCTGGCGTTGCTCACCCGGGGCCTGCACCTGGACGGTCTGGCTGACCTGGCCGACGGCCTGGGCAGCGGCCAGCCGGCCGGCGCCGCACTGGCCATCATGAAGCGCTCCGACATCGGGCCGTTCGGGGTGGTCGCGCTGGTGCTCACGCTGCTGGTCCAGGTCGCGGCGCTGGCCCGGGCGGAGGAGATCGGCCGCGGCGTGCCCGCCGTGATCACCGGCGTCGTGGCCGGGCGGCTGGCGCTGACCTGGGCCTGCCGGCGGGGCGTCCCGGCCGCGCCGGGCAGCACGCTGGGCGCGCTGGTGGCCGGGACCGTGCCCCCCGCGGTGCCCGTCACCCTGTCGGTCGCGGCAGTGGCGGCGGCGGTAGCGTACCGGCCGATTCTGGGGGTTGGGATCGTGGCCGGACTGGCCATCGCGGCGGGGCTGACCTGGCACGCGGCGCGGCGGCTGGGCGGGATCACCGGGGACGTGCTGGGTGCGCTGGTCGAAGTCACCACCGCGGTCTGCCTGCTGGTCACCGCGCTCAGGTAGATTCCAGGACCTCGCGCAGCTTGCGGGCGTAACCGGCGGCCTCCTCGTCGTCGGCGTACTTGGTGCGCGGCCAGAAGAAGCCGCGCAGGCCGTCGCCCTTGGTCCTGGGTACCACGTGGACGTGCAGGTGCGGCACGCTCTGGCTGACCACGTTGTTCTCGGCCACGAACGTGCCCTGGGCGCCGAACGCGGCCGGGACGGCCGCGCTGATCCGCTGCACCCGGGTGAACAGCGGGCCGATCAGGTCGGCGGGCAGGTCGGCCAGGGTCACGTAGTGCGCCCGCGGGACGACCAGCACGTGCCCCTTGAACACCGGCCGGGTGTCGAGGAACGCGACCGTGAGGTCATCGGCGAGCACGATGTGGGCGGGCACGGTCCCGGCCACGATGCTGCAGAACAGGCAGTCAGGCACAGTGTTCACTGGCGGCAGGTTACTTCCCGCCCGCCGGACGCGCGGCCAGGTGCCGGCCCTGCACCAGCGACCAGGCCCGGCTGAGCGCGACCGCGAACGAGGCGATGACCAGGAAGCACATGGCGAACACCTCGCCGCGGTCGTGCGGAAAAATGATCAGGTTCACGCCCACCACCAGCTGGTACAGGTACGCGATCAGGGACAGGATCAGCAGCACCCAGTGCAGCTCCTGCCTGGCCACCTGGCGGTGCAGCCGCACTGTGCCGTACAGGCTGATCAGGGCCATGATCACGGCGATTTCGCCCAGCCTGGCCTGCGGAATCAGCGCCACCATCGAGATGAAGAAGCTGTTGACCAGGCTGGTGAACGCCGATCCGGCCTGGGCCTTGGCGGCGGGCATCGCGCGATCGCCGAACACGGTCTCCGGGCGCAGCGACACGGCCACGAACAGCAGCCCGATCAGCACCCCGGCCGCCGCGGCCGCGGCCGTGAAGTACGAGGTGAACTCGGCCGGAATCAAGGAAACGTCCTCCCCCTCCCGGATCCAGGCCGGTACCCAGCCGGGCTGGCGCCATTGTGCAGGCCGCCGCGGCGGAATCCCAGTGGGACACGCCCCGCCGGGGGGTAAAGCCCGGTACGGGGCTAGTACCGGCCGGCCGGCCCTGCCTAGGATTGTCGCGACCGGAGGGAGATCATCATGAAGACGCGGGCCGCGGTGCTGCGGGCGACTGGCCAGGACTTCGAGATCACCGAGCTTGACCTGGACCCGCCGAAGGCGGGCGAGGTGCTGATCCGGTTCGTGGCGGCCGGGTTGTGCCACTCCGACGAGCACCTCAGGCACGGCGACATCGTGCCGCGCTTCCCGATCGTCGGCGGCCACGAGGGCGCGGGGATCATCGAGGAGGTCGGACCCGGGGTCACCCGGCTCGCCCCCGGCGATCACGTGATCTGCTCGTTCCTGCCGGTCTGCGGGCACTGCCGGTTCTGCGCGAGCGGCCAGTCCAACCTCTGCGACCTGGGCGCCAACCTGCTGGTGGGCTGCCAGGTCGACGGCACGTTCCGGTTCCACGCCGGCGGCGAGGACTTCGGCGGCATGTGCATGCTCGGCACGTTCGCCGAGCGGGCCACGATCTCAGAGCACTCCGTGGTCAAGGTCGACCAGGACGTGCCGCTGGACAAGGCGGTGCTGATCGGGTGCGGCGTGCCGACCGGCTTCGGCTCCGCGGTGCACGCCGCGCAGACCGAGCCTGGTGACACGATCGCGATCTACGGCATCGGCGGCATCGGCATCAACGCGGTGCAGGGCGCGGCGCTGGCCGGGGCGCGCAACGTGGTGGCGATCGACCCGCTGGCCAACAAGCGGGAGATGGCCGAGAAGCTGGGCGCCACGCACAGCGCCGAGACCGCGGAGCAGGCCCAGGAGCTGATCACCGAGCTGACCCGGGGGGTCGGGGCGGACAAGGCCATCGTGACCGTGGGCGTGGTCGACTCCACCGTGGTCACGAACGCGTTCAACGCGATCCGCAAGGGCGGCACGGTCGTGGTGACCGGGCTGGCCGACCCCACCAAGAACACGATCGAGCTGCCCGGCGCGATCCTGACCCTGTTCGAGAAGCGGGTCCAGGGCAGCCTGTTCGGCTCCGGCGACCCGTTCCACGACATCCCGCGCATGGTCGAGCTCTACCAGTCCGGGGACCTCAAGCTGGACGAGCTGATCACCAGCACCTACACGCTCGACCAGATCAACCAGGGCTACCAGGACCTGCTGGACGGCAAGAACGTCCGCGGGGTGATCGTCTACGACTCCTGACCCAGCGGACCCTGCGGGCTAGTGACCGTGGCAGCGAGCGCGCCACCAGCCGTCGTCGGCCTGCGCCGGGAGCGCGAGGTGCTCACCGTCGCGCTGGACGCGGGCCGGCACGTGGTGATCGAGGGCCCGCCGGGCACGGGCAAGTCCACGCTGCTGCGCGCCGTGGCCGCCGGATCCGGCCGCGACGTGGTGTTCGTCGAGGGCAACGCCGAGCTCACGCCCGCCCGGCTGATTGGGCAGCACGACCCGGCCCAGGTGCTGACCGAGGGCTACACGCCGGCCAGCTTCGCCGACGGGCCGCTGCTGACGGCCATGCGGCAGGGCGCGCTGCTCTACCTCGAGGAGTTCAACCGGGTCCCCGAGGAGACGCTCAACGTCCTGATCACCGTGCTGACCGAGGGCGAGATCGCGGTGCCGCGGCTGGGGGCCATACGCGCGGACCCGGGGTTCCGGGTGATCGCCGCGATGAACCCGTTCGACGCCATCGGCACCGCCCGGGTCAGCCACGCGATCTCGGACCGGATCTGCCGGATCGTGCTCGGGTACGCCGACGCGGCCGCGGAGCGGGCCATCACCACCGCGGTCACCGGCCAGGACGGAGTGGTCGTCGACCTGGGCGTGACGCTGAGCCGGGCCACGCGCGAGCACCGCGACGTGCGCATGGGCGCCTCGGTCCGCGGCGCCATCGACCTGGTGCTGCTGATGACCGGGCTGCTGCGGCTGCGTGGGCAGGACCGGGCGCTGCAGGACCCTGCGCCGGGTGACGGGGCCCTGCGCGGGCCCGGCGTGCGCGGCACGGCCGTGGACGCCGCTTACGCCGCGCTGTCCGGCCGGATCCGGATCGCCGACGGCTGCGACCGCACCCCGGAGTCGGTGCTCGACGAGATCCTGGACGGGCTGTGGCCCGAGGACGGTGCGCCGGACCTGGACGGCCAGAGGGAGGGTGGGTCGGGAAAAGGCCACCGCCTGCTAGAGGCAGGCGGTGATCAGCAGCCCGGCGCCCAGCTGACCAGCCCGGGTCCCCCGTCCCGGGTGGCCCAGCGGCCCGGGCCCGGCCCGTCCCGGTCCAGCCTGCGCCGTGAGCGCAGCGGCGGCGCGCCCGACGGGAGCAGGCGCAGCGTCAGCCGCGCCGAGCTGGCCCTGCGGCACGCCGGGTTCGGCGAGGTGTCGCCCGAGCCGGGCCGGCTGGACGAGGACGCGCTGGCCCGGCTGCTCGCCGCCGATCCCGACGCGGCCGCGGCCCTGCTCGCCGACCTGGCCGTGGCCACCGACCGGGCGCTGCGCGCGGCCGCGCGGCGGCTGGCGGCCCAGGTGTTCATCCGCCTCGGCCGGGCCGGCGGCGGCCGTACCCGGGGCACCCGCCGGCTGGGCCCGAACCACCGCGGCGAAGGCGACCTCGACCTGGAGCGCACCCTGGGCCAGTGGCCCGGCCGCGGCCCGCTGGCCCGCGAGGACCTGGTGACCAGGTCCTGGGTCGCGCACCGCCGCGCGGTGTGCCTGGTGGTCGACGCCAGCGGGTCCATGTCCGGGCCCGGGGTCGCGATGGCCGCCGTGGCCGCGGCCGCGGTGGTGCTCGCCGCGGGCGCTCAGCTGGCCCCGGGCGTGATCTGCTTCAGCGGCGAGCCGCGGGTGCTGCAGGATCAGGGCCGCAGCCGACCGCCCGAGGACCTGGTCGGCGACCTGATCAGCCTGCGCGGTCACGGGGTGACCGACCTGGCCGCGGCGCTCCGGGCGGCGGCCGCGCAGCTCGGCCGGGCCAGTGCCGACGAACGCATCGCGGTGCTGCTGTCCGACTGCCTGCGTACCGCGGGCGGCGACCCGGCTGCGGCGCTGCAGGGCATCGACCGGCTGCACGTGCTGTGCCCGGCGGATGACCCGGAGGCGCAGCGCACGGCCGCGGCGCTGGCCCGGGCGGGCGGCGGGACCAGCCGCCCGGTCGCCGCGCTGGCCGACGTGGCCCCGGCGCTGCGGCACCTGCTGTCCTGACGCCCGCCGGTCCTCAGCCTTGCGGCGGATCCCTGGTCAGCTTGCGGGAGGACGACGCGCCGGGTGGCCCGCGCGTACCCTTGGGGCGTGTCCGCCCTGTACGCCTGGCTGAGCCGGCACCCTCGGCTGGTCGACGGCGTGCCCGCGTTCTGGCTGGCCCTCATCGGGGTGCCGTCGGTGATCGGCGCACCGGTGGACGGGTTCCGGGTCGGCGCGCGCGCCCTGATGCTGCTGATCATCGCGGCCATAGCCGTCCCTGTGGTGTTCCGGCGGAAGTACCCGGTCCAGGGGTTCGCCATCGCCGCGGTGGCCGGGGCGCTGCAGCTGATCGTGTTCCCGCAGCCGGTCGGCACCGACCTGGCCATCCTGCTGCTGCTGTACACGCTGGCCGCCTACCGGCCGCGCCGGGTGTCGGTCGCCGGGCTGGCCGTGTGCCTGATCGGCGCGGTGGTGGCGGTAGGGGTCTGGTCGCCGCGCGGGGTCGGCGCGGTCAACCAGATCCTGCTGGCCACGGTCCTGTTCAGCGGCACCGCGCTGGTCGCCTGGGTGCTCGGCGATTCGATGCGGTACCGGCGGGCCTACCTGGCCTCCCTGGAGGACCGGGCCGCGCGGCTGGAGCGCGAGCGCGACGCCCAGGCGCAGATCGCCGCGGCGGCCGAGCGGGCCAGGATCGCCCGCGAGCTGCACGACGTGATCGCGCACAACGTCAGCGTGATGGTGGTGCAGGCCGATGGGGCCGGTTACGCGCTGCGCCGGGATCCAGAGCGGGCCGGCCAGGCGCTGACCGCGATCTCGCGGACCGGACGGCAGGCCCTGGCCGAGATGCGCCGCCTGCTCGGTGTGCTGCGGTCCGATGACCAGCAGGCCGACCTGGCCCCGCAGCCGGGCCTGGAGCAGCTCCGCGAGCTGCTGGACCAGGCCAGGGAGGCGGGCATGTCGGTCTCGTTCACCCTGGAAGGCCCGGTGCGGCCGCTCCCCGAGGGCGCCGAGCTGGCCGCCTACCGCGTGGTGCAGGAGTCGCTGACCAACACGCGCAAGCACGGCGGGCTGGCCGCGACGGCCGCGGTGACGCTGCAGTACGAGCCGGACGGGCTGCTGCTGCAGGTGACCGACGACGGGCTGGGCGCGGCCGCCGCCGCGGACGGCCCGGGCCACGGGCTGACCGGCATGCGGGAGCGGGTCGAGATGTACGGCGGCACGATGCAGGCCGGGCCGCTGCCCAACGGCGGCTACCAGGTGACCGCGCGGCTGCCCGACGCGGGCCCGGAGCTGGCCGCCGGCCGGCTGGACGGCGCCGCATGATCCGCATCGCCCTGGTCGACGACCAGGAGCTGGTCCGGACCGGGTTCCGCATGGTGCTCGACGCGCAGCCGGACATGACCGTGGTCGGCGAGGCGGCCGACGGGCTGGCCGCGGTGGAGTTCGCGCGGTCGCACTCCGCCGACGTCATGATCATGGACGCGCGGATGCCGCGGATGGACGGGGTGGAGGCCACCCGCCGGATCCGGGAGGCCGGGGACCGGCCGCGGGTGCTCATGCTCACCACGTTCGACCTCGACGAGTACGCGTTCGCCGCGCTGAAGGCGGGGGCGAGCGGCTTCCTGCTCAAGGACGTGCCGCCCGAGGAGCTGCTGTTCGCCATCCGCGCCGTGCACTCGGGCGACGCGGTGGTAGCGCCGTCGACAACCCGGCGGCTGATCGACAGGTTCGCGCCCATGATGCCCGCCGACGAGAGCGCGGCCGCGAGCGAGCTGGCCGAGCTGACCGACCGCGAGCGTGAGGTGCTGATCCTGGTGGCCCAGGGCCTGTCCAACGGGGAACTGGCCCAGCGCCTGTTCGTTTCCGAGGCCACGGTGAAAACTCACGTCGGGCGCATACTGGCCAAGCTGGGCCTTCGCGACCGTGTTCAGGCCGTCGTCTACGCCTATGAGAACGGTCTCGTGCGAGCCGGCCGGCAAAGTTGAACGACAGGTTGAACCGGTTGAATCGACCCGCCAGATCCGGCTCATCCGGCCGGGTTTGTTAGCGCTCCCAACCCCTGAGCCACAAGGTTTCCTGATCCTCTGCGAATTGCATCCGGCAACCGGCAGAATGCAGTAATCTTCCGTTTAAGCTCCTGGGGGGAGATCTTTAGCGATGCTAGCAGTATTTGAGTTCACGTACGGCCCTTTGAACCCAGTGCTGGCCTTTATTGCCTGCGGTGGCGGCGTTTTCCTCGCCCTGCGCAGCACCTCCCGAGCGCTCGACCGCAGCAGATCGGCCCGCGCCCAGTGGCTGCTCATGGGCGGGGTCACGCTCGGCGCGGTCGGGTTCTGGTCGATGCACATGATCGCCCTGCTCGGCTTCACGATCCAGGGCGACACCGTGTACTACAGCATCCCGCTGACCCTGGCCAGCCTGCTGGTCGCGATCGTGACCGCCACGGCCGGCCTGCTGATCGTCGGGTTCCGGCCCCGGGGGTACGCCGCCCTGACCGGCGCGGGCCTGATCACCGGGGCTGGCCTGGTGGGCATGCAGTACCTCGGCTTCGCCTCGCTCCGGACGCCGGCCCGGCTGAGCTACGAGACGGTCCTGGTCATCGTGTCGATCGTGCTCGGCTTCGTGGCCGCGTTCCTCTTGCTCGCGGCCGCGGTCCGGGTGCGCCGGACCGGGCCCACCGCGGTGACCGCGCTGATCTCGGGCGTCGTCCTGCTGACCGTGCACTACACCGGGATGATGGCGATCCAGGCGCACCGCCCCGACCACCCGGTGGCCATCTTCATGGGCGGCCCGGACAGCACGATCGCGCAGAGCTTCATGCTCCCGCTCATCCTGGGCATCGGCACCCTGTGCTTCCTGGTCTCGGCGGCGATCGCGCTCTGGCCTGGCGCGGAGGAGATCCGGTACGACGCCGCGCTGCTCGACCACATCGGCAAGCGCAACCAGCGCGCGGCCACCTCGCTGAACGCCGCGGGCGTGACCCTGCGGCCCCCGGCCAGCGGCGGCCGTGGCCCCGCACCGGGGAATCAGGGAAATCAGGGGAACCAGGCGAATCAGTGGACGCCGCCGCCCCGGGCCCCGGCCCCGCGCCGCGCGGCGGCCGGCCCGCCAGCCCGGCCGGGGCCCAGCACCGGCCCGCATCCGCAGCGGACCCCGCCGGCCGGGACCCCGGCCCAGCGGACCCCGCCGGCGGGCTCCCCAGCCCAGCGGGCGCCGGCCGGCGGCGCCCCGCTGCAGGAGGAACCGGGCACCGGCCCGCTGCCGGTACGCATCCCGCGCAGCACTCCCCGGCATCAGCGCGGTCCGGCCACTGGTCCCCGTACCCAGTGGGCGGACGGCAGGCCGGCCGAGGAGGAGGAGCCGACCTCGTGGTCGTTCGCCGAGCTGCAGCTGCGCAAGCCGCCGGAGCCGCGCTAGGCGGTGCCGCGCCGGGCCAGGGCGTCGCCGCGCTGGCCGGGCACGGTTCCCTGGCCGTTCGGTACCGCCGGCCAGCACCTGGGAGAATGACCCGGTGAGCAAGACCGGGCCGAACGCCAGTGACGGCTGGCTGCTGCTCGTCTACCGGGTGCCGTCCGAGCCGACCAGGCTGCGCTCGACCGTCTGGCGCAGGCTGAAGAGCCTGGGCGCCATCTACCTGCAGAACTCCGCGGCCGCCCTGCCGGCCAGCGTCGCGGCCGAGCGTGCGCTGCGCAGGCTGAGGAGCGAGATCCTGGACATGTCGGGGACCGCGGCCCTGCTGTCCTGCCAGGTCCTCGCCGGGGAGCAGGAGGTCAGGGCCCAGTTCCAGGCCGCCCGCGACGACGAGTACGAGGAGATCGTGGACAAGTGCGAGGACTTCCTCGCGCAGCTGAAGAAGGAGTACGTGGCGAACCACTTCACCTACGCCGAGCTGGAGGAGAACGAGGTCGACCTGGTCAAGCTGAAGAACTGGCTGGACAAGGTGCGTCAGCGCGACGTCTTCGGGGCGTCGGGGCGGCAGGCCGCGGAGAAGTGGCTGGGCGAGTGCGAGGAGGCGCTGGAGGCCTACGCGGCCCGCGTCTACACCGAGGAGGCCGAGAGCCGCTGAGCGGGCGGCTGGCCCCGACCACGGCCCAGGCAGGCGGTCAGCGGGTCGTCAGCTCCGCCGGGCCCGCCACAGGCTGAGCGGGAGCAGCAGGACCAGCGACACCGGCAGCAGCCACCAGGCCGGGACCGCGGCCCTGGCCAGCAGGTAGGTGAGGGCCAGCCCGATCACCACGCCGACCGCGATCAGCCAGTCGTCACCGACGACGAAGTCATACCAGAACGCGGCGAACGCCCGGATCCGCGCGGCCACGTCAGCTCCCGTCCGCGGCCACGCCCGCGGCCAGGCTGGGCTCCCGCCCGGTGCCCGCAGGCCGGCCGGTCCGCATGAGCGCGACCAGCAGCAGCGCGAACGCGGCGATGGCCGGGACCAGGACGAGCAGCGCGGCGTCCGAGCCCGGCCAGTGCGCGCCCGCGCCCTCGGCTCCCCAGAACGTGCCGAACGCGGTCAGCATGATGCCGACCACGAACTTCATCGTGTTTTCCGGCACCCGCTGCAGGGGGGCCCTTACCGCCACGCCCGCGGCCGCGACCACGGCCACGGCACAGGCCGCCGCCACCGTGGCCAGCCCGACGTTGCGGGCGTTGCTGCCGAAGGTGAGCACGATGAACACCACCTCGAGCCCTTCGAGCAGCACCCCCTTGAACGACAACGTGAACCCGTACGCGTCGGGGACCAGGCCGGCCCGCCGCCGCGGCTGGCCCGCGGCCGCGGCGAGCTGCTCGGCGAAGATCTTGCCCTCGTCATGGCGGGCCTTGTGCCCGCTGGCGCGCAAAATCGCCTTGCGCAGCCACTGCAGGCCGAACACGAGCAGCAGCGCACCGACGATCAGCCGCAGGCCGCGCAGCGGCAGCTCGGACACGGCCGGGCCCAGCACGGCCACGATGATCGCGAGCACGGCCAGCGCGACGGCCATCCCGGCCGCCGCCGACCGCCAGTCCCTGGCCGTGCCCGCGGCCAGCACGATCGTCGTGGCCTCGACCGCCTCGACCGCGCAGGCCAGGAACACCGCGATGAACAGCGCCTCGCTTCCCACGGCACCTCCGGTCCGCTGCAACTCGCTCAGTGTAACAACCGTCACACTTCCGACCTGACGGCAGTTATCTCCTGCCGAGGATACGCGGAGCCGCGCACCCCCGTGAGCTGCCCGGCGATCCGTCAGTGATCTGCCCGGCGATCGCCGAGACCGGGCAGGCACTAGGCTCGGACCGTGACAACGACGTTGCGTGCCAGCCAGGAATCCCCCCGCGAGGCGCAGGCCGACGCGGTCGTCATCGGTGTCGCTCAGGGCCCTGACGGGCCGCTGCTCGCGCCCGGCGCCGAGGACGTCGACGCCGCGCTCGGCGGGACGCTGACCGATACCCTCAGCGCGCTCGGCGCCACCGGCAAGGCGGAGGAGATCACCAGGATCGCGTCGGCCGGGCGGCTGACCGCGCCGCTGATCGTGGCCGCGGGCATCGGCGGCACGGACGGGCCGCCCTTCGACGCCGAGGCGCTGCGCCGCGCCGCGGGCGCGGCGGTCCGCTCGCTCGTCGCGGGCAAGACGCGCCGGGTCGCGCTGGCCCTGCCCGCGCGGGACGCCGCGGAGACCGAGGCGGTGGCGCTGGGCGCCCTGCTCGGCGGTTACGTCTTCGGCAGGTACCGCAA
>Ga0070714_100001558_pt1 | contig 16689 bp, 5 predicted proteins | sample LARL83metaG_FD_65450 | JGI IMG/M metagenome (GOLD analysis project Ga0070714, IMG submission 65450) | Corn, switchgrass and miscanthus rhizosphere microbial communities from Kellogg Biological Station, Michigan, USA - LAR L8-3 metaG | ecosystem: Host-associated > Plants > Roots > Rhizosphere ... | reverse complement strand
CTTTGCCGCCGTGGGCACTGGCGGCTCGCCACAGATCGTGACAGCTCGGCGACAAGTACCGCACGCTACATGGGCGGGCGCTGTTTCGTAACAAGCTGGGCCTGGCGCCGGTGCCAGACCGGTTCGCGGAGAAACGGCTGCGTGACCTGGGCTATGCGATGGTGCCGAGGGTTGACGGGAGCGGCTGCGAGGTCGGCGGGGTCTCGGAGAAGGTGATGGCCCGGTTCAGCTCGCGGGCCGTGGCGATCGGCCCGGAGCTAGCCAAGCTGGGTGAGCAGTGGAAGGCCGCACACGGCGGGAAGGAGCCGTCGCGCCGGACGCTGTGGCTGCTGCACCAGCAGGTGCGGAGCCATGGTCTGCGCGCAGGCAGACAGTGATGGTCACGAGCAACTTCCGCAGGTAGCTGACCGGGATCGGTATCGGACTTGGGCGCGGCACAGCCGCCCGCCTCGCCGGGATCATTCGCACCAATGGCTGTGCCCGGGAACTGCTCTGCACGGCGGTAACGCAGCCCACTGACACCTGCAGGGCGCTGCCCTGTGCCAGAGAAGTTGAGGCATTGTCAGGGATGCCTGGGCGTGCGGCGGACCTTGCCGCAAATTTGAGGCACTCCGCTGCCGTGACCTGCCGACGGTCATGGATAGCCACGCCGGGCGGGACTACCATGCCTCGAACTTGCTGGCAGGTGACGGCGTGCTCGACATCGGACACGAGGCACCGTTCCGGCGGCACGTGAAAACTGACCAGGTGTCGGAACATCTCGACGAGGGCAGGACAGGAGCCGGAGCGGGCACGCCCGCGGGGCGTTCGGCGCATCAAACCGATGTATTGGCACCCAATGCGCCTGCGATCGTCGTGACCAGGCTGGCTCCGCCGCGGCCGTCCGGGTCGGCGACCGGAGCTGGCTGGGGGATGACCGCGTCCGGCGCATTGGGGTCCGGGCCGGTCCACAGGGGGAGCAGCTTGCCGAGTCCGCCCGCGGCCAGCACGTCGGCGAAGGCGGCGTGGGCGGAGACGCCCGAGTGCAGCTGCACGAAGGCGGGCTCGGGGGCGCCGACCGCTGAGGCAGGCGCTCCGCCCGGGGTGCCGGCGAGACCTGGGCCGGTGCCGAGGTGCGCGCCCATGAGCGCTTTGCGATGCGCCCTGATCGCGGATCCGGCGGAGCGGTCCAGCGCCCAGTCGGCGAGGACGACGTCGTTTGCGCCGTCGAAGGTCAGCCCGCGCCGGCTGAGCGAAGACGTGCCGGTGATCATCCAGACGTCGTCGACGATGACCGTGGTCGTGCGGATGACCAGTGGACGCCCGGGCACGCCCATCGGGTGCGCGATGAGCACGCGCGGCCGGATACCGCCACCCGGTGCCGGCAGGTCTCCACCGGCTGCCTGCAGCGCTTGGGCTACGGCGTTGCGGGCGGCGTAGAAGTACATCGACCACGGCTCGTACCCGTGCGCGAACGGCGGGGTGCGCGGAACCATGATCACGACGCGTAGCCGAGGCTCCTCGGTGAGCCGCGTGGCGAGCTCGGTGAAGATGTCGACCGCTGCCTTCAGGTCGGCGGGGCCGCCACCGGCTGGTGCGGTGGAGGCGAGCAGCGGCGTCTCGACGTAGACCAGCTCGCGCGCGTGCCGCAGTGCTCGGCGCAGTGCCCACTGAGCGTCGCGGCGGCCGTGCTTGCAGGAGCGGACCTCGCGGATGATCTGCTGGGCGATTTCGGGCTGGTTGGGCAGGGTGAGGTAGTTCGGCAGCGTCTGCTGCACGAATGTGTTGACGTCGGCGACGCTGTCGTCGGGGATGAGGGCCAGTTCGGGCGTCTCGACGTAGGCGGGGACGGTCTGCAGCACCGCCCCGGCGAGCGTGGACGGCGTGGCGGGCGGGGCGGGCGGGGCCGAGGTCGTGTTGGCCTGCAGCAGCACCCAGTTGGACGGCAGCCCGGAGTTGGGTCCGCCGGCGAGCGGCCCGGCGACATCGGCCGTGGGCACGACCGGACGGGCCCGGTGCAGCGCGGCCACCCACAGGTCGAAGCCGAGTTGTGCGGATGCTGCGACGCCCGGCGCGTGCACCTCGTGCGCTCCGGCCGCGCCCGGATTGCCGATGCGGTAGGAGTGCGTGTCGATCTCCCGGGTGAGCCAGCCGCCGGTGAGGACGCTGCGGTACAGGTCCGGTCCGCTCGCGGGCGGCAGCTGCACCGCGAGCAGCGACTCGGTACGGGCCATGGTCGGCAGTCTCGGTGCCGCGCGCGGCTTCTGGTCGGTCGTCAGCTGCCGCACGATGCCCTGGACGAAGGCGACCGGGTCGGCGAAGGCGGCCGAGAGCCCGGTGAACGATCCGGCGGGGAGCGAGCCGAGCAGCGGCGCCGCAGCCACGCCATGCCAGAAATCGGCGGCCAGCAGGTTGGCCGGCGCGTCGGGCGGCCGCGGCACGTCGGCGCCTACCGGCCAGTTCAGGTTCGCGACCATCTTGACCACTGCCACGCCGGCCGGCGGCAGCCAGGTGACCACAGCGTCGGCGCGTACGCGGGATGTGCCGCTGCGTACCGGCGCCGTGCCGAGCCGGAACGGGTCGGTCAGCACGATCGAGTCGCGGGCGCCGGTCACGATCACGGCACCGCCGTCCGCGCGTTGCAGCAGCGGCTGCTCATCCGGAGTCGTGCCGAGCAGCACCTCGACGGGGTACAGCCGCACGGCCACGCCCACGGGCAGGCCCGCGGGCAGGGTGATCAGCACGTCGTTGCTGCCCGCGATCCAGTTGGCCGTGGTGCCGGTGCGCAGGGCGGCCAGCTGCCCCAGGACGACGGCGTCGGTGCCGGGCACCGGCGTGGCGGCGGGCGCGGCCGGCCAGCGGCCGGCGGCGCCGGGCGCGAGGGGCAGCGGCCACGCCTCGTTGTCGAACGTCACGGACGCGGCGAGGATCGGCCCGGCCGTGAACGGCCCGGCCGGATTGCCGCCCTGCAGATTGAGGATCGCCTGCCGGAAGAAGCCGAGGCAGGAGCGTCCGTCCGGCAGGAGGGTGACCGGGCTGCCGTCGCGGACCAGCGGGGCCGCCTCGGCGATCGACAGCGCGTCCGCGACGCCGACGCGGTCACGCGGTGTCGCGGTGCGGTTGCCGAGCAGGTGGAAAGCGGGGTCGGTGACCGTGACCCGCAGCGTGTCGCGCACTGGTGTCTGCGCACCGGGCGGGGGCCACGACAGCGGGGTCGTGCCCATCCGGCCCAGGGTGGAGAAGCCGAAGCGCAGCAGGGTCGACGGCGGTGGCTGCTGGCTGCCCGCCGGATCGGCTCTGCCCGCGAGCACCGCACCGGCTGGCCACGGGTGCAGATTGCCGTCCCCCAGGTGCTCGCCCTCGACCTGCGCCCCGGTGTAGAAGCTGACGCCGGGGCTGGCGCCCGGCGGGTCGCTCCACGGCCGGCCGTGCAGGTCGAGCAGATGGACGAACTGCCCGGCCGGTGCGGCACCCGCGATTGCGCCCAGCGTGCCGCCGGCCGTGGCCGGCGCGGTGATGCGGAGCGCGGGCGTCTGCGCGAGCACGGCCGCCAGGCACGCGGCGACGGCGAACGGGTCGACGATCAGGCCGTGCTCGTCGAACATGCTCACGGTGCCGCCGACCATGAGCTTGTCGCCGGGGCTCAGGTTGAGCGGGTGGTCGACCGTCGACCCGCCGGTGATCAGGATCAGCGCGGGGACCGGGCGTAGTGACTGGTCGGCCAGGCCGCCGGCGCCCTGGACCGCGGCGACGACCTCGCGCTCGAGACGCAGCCGGGCCTGGGGGTGGATGCGGAACACGACGCATTGGGCGTTGCCGGTGACGGCCGGTGTGCCGTCGAGCCTGGACAGCCCGAGCTTCGTCCCGTCGGCGGCCTGCATGAGCACGCCCGCGCATGGCGCGTACCACAGGCCGGGGACGGTGAAGGTCAGCGCCGTAGTGTCCATCGCGGGGACGGTATCGGTCCAGGCCGGGCACAGTAGCGGGCCGGCGAGACCGAGCGTGGCGAGCCCGTCGGAGTTGAGCCGCTGGGTGATGTCGGGGATGCCGGCCACGGTGAGCGTCATGGCAGCACCTGAGTGGCGGTACCGGACTGGCCGTGGGCGTTGGTGACCCGGATGCCGACGCGGATTCCGGCCGGCGCCCGGAGCCACATCACGATGTGCGCCGTGCCGTCGACGCGGCGGATCTCGTAGGGTGCGGGGTCGAGCGCCGGGTCGGGCATGGCGGCCTCGTTCGGGATCGTGGCGATGGCCGAGATCGGGAAGGTGCGGGTGACCGGCGGTAGCGGCGGGAGGTTGAACAGCTGCTGCGTGCTGACCGTGAGCGTCCAGTCGCGTGCCGGGTCGGGAGGCAGGGGGAGGTTGGTGTCGATGCGCAGCCGGCCGATGCCGCCGGAGCGGGCCGCAGTCAGGGCCACGACCGGCGCCGGGTCGGGCGGGGCGGCCGGGACGGTCAGCACGCCGCGGGTGGTGCGTGCGAGCGGGTCGGTGATGTCGACTGTGAGGGCGATCTGCTGCCCGGCTGCCCGCTGCAGCCGCAGGTGCAGCACGCCGCCGACGTAGCCTGCGGCGTCGGCGCTGGCCGCGAAGGCCCCTGCGGTGGGGTACTCGGGTACCGTCCCGAGCGCGATGGCGGGCATCCGTACGGGGTCGGCACCGGGGATGGTTGCAATGTACGCGACGGCGAAGTCCCCGACATCGGAGCCCGTGCGCAGCGCGTCGGTGTCCGCGCGGACCAGCGACACGGTGTCCGTGGTGCCCTGGGCGTTCGGGGTGAGTGTGAGCGTCGGCGGATTCGGCGGCGGGTTGAGCAGTGCGTACGAGCGGGACGGCTCGGACGGCACCGCCATGGCCGCGCGCTCGGGGTCATCGGCGGTGACGGCGACAGCGCGGTACTGCAGTCGTGCCCAGCTGACCGGGGCGGCCGGGTCAGGGATGACCGTGCGCTTCCAGAAGTCGGGCGCCGCGGTGCCGGGCGGCACGCTGGCGATGAGCTGCATCGTCCCGGTGGAGCGGGCGAGAATGGCGTTGGCCGCGCGGTAGAGCCGGATCTGCGTGGCGGGCACGGCGCCGTCGAGCAGCACCGTCACCTGCGGCACGCCGGCGCCGTCCAGCGCGGCGCGGATCTGCGGCAACGCCAAGCGCCGGAGCCGGGGTATCACGTACCCGTCGAAGGCCTTGCGTCCGTCGGCGTCCGGCTGCGGCCAGCTGGAGATCACGTTGGACTCGGTGACGCCCGCGACGACGTAGCAGTGGATCAGCGCACTGCCGCGCGGCAGCAGCGCCTGGAACTGCATGGTGCCGTTGATGACCGGCGGCAGGACGGGTTCGGTGCCGAGCTTGCGGAACGCCTTCTTCAGCTTCGGCAGGTTGTCCGCGACCTGGTAGAGGTTGAACAGCGCCTGCATGCGCTCAGCGAGGCCGTCGGTGAGCACCGGGCCCGGCTGGCCGCACGCCGCACGCAGCGCGGCCTCGGTGGCCTCGTAGACGCGGTAGCGCCAGGCGCCGAACGGCGCCCAGCTGACCGTGGCGTAGGACAGCCCCGCGCTGTCGGGCAGGGAAGCCCAGTACGGGTAGACTGGGGACAGCGGCGCCGGGGGTGGCGGCGGTATCGGATTGGCGGCGATCGCGGCCTCGCGGGCGTGCGTCCAGCCGCTCCACTCACCGGGGCGGACCGTCTCCTCGGCCTGTGCGTAGACCGCGACGGCGAGCTCGCTGCGCCCGGCGAAGGTGACGGGCAGGTCGTGGATGGTGATGCGGTAGCGCCGCTCGCCGGGGTCGGCCGGGTGGGCGACGTCGACGGGCGTGTCGTCGTCGTGGACGAGCGCGATGTCGACGCCCGCGGGCGGCGCGTCGGGCGTGCCGTCAGCGGCGAAGCTCAGGGTGGGCGTCGCGACGGTGGCGGCGCCGCCCTGCGGCGCGTCCGGCGGCGGGTCGTACGCGGCAGGGGGAGGCAGCGTCGGCGTCGGGGTGTAGGCATCGACGGCGAGGGCGAGCCGGTGCAGGGAGCGTTCACGGATATCCCACACGACCTCGGCGGTGACCGTCAGGGAGCACGGGTCGGCAGTGCCGGCGGCGCGTGCCGTCACGGTCACCACAGCCGGGGCCTGCACGCCGGCTGCATCTAGCGCGTACCAGGCGGTGGCCCACGGGCTCCATTGCCCGAACAGGTCGGTGGCGGCCGCGTAGTACTGGTACGTGTGCGGCGGCCCGATGATGGGACGCCCGACACCGCTGTTGCGCAGCGTGACGGTGTCAGGCAGGGTGCGCGGGTCGGGCGGGGTGCCGGGGTCGGCCACCGGCGCTGCCGAGCCGATCGGCACCCAGCCGCGCGCGAGCGGGTGCTCGCGCAGCTGGTACGCGCCCGCGCCGGGGCGGTCGTAGCGGGCCAGGGCGTACGCGGCAGCGCGCGGTTCGCGCGGCAGGCTGGGCGGGCGGGTGGTCTGCAGGACGACGCTGACGTGGTAGGGCTGGTCGGTTGCGTCGGCGCCTTCGTCATGGCCCAGGCCTGCGGTGAGCGGCGAGGGGACCCCTGGCGTCGGCCGCAGGCTCGGCGACAGCACGATGGCCGCGAGCTCGCGCTCCACCTCCTCCTCGAGGATCAGCGGCGGCGGCGCGCCCGGCAGCCAGGGGAACGGCCAGGGCGGCTGGACAGCGGTCTTCAGGATGCCGTGCCACTGTGCGGTGATCATGTAGTCGTGGCTGCCGCCTTGGCCCCCGTGGTCGTCGGGGTGGAGCAGGTCACCGGTGCCGAAGCCGAGCGCCAGGCTCGCCCAGGTGTCGGTGGCGACGGACGTGGTGAGGGCCTGCAGTGGCCGCACGGTGATCTGCGCCCGGTCCGACGCGCGGCCGGTGTTGAGCGCCCTGCTGGTCCCGATGACCTGGCCCAGCCGGTCCAGCTTGTGCACGATCTCCGCGCCGACCTGGGCGCCGACAGCAGGTGGCGGGTGGCCCGCCATCACCTGGAGGAGGTCGGGCACCAGGTCGCCCTGCATCTCGTCGACCAGCGGCCTGGCGTCCGGCGGCACCCACGGGTCCAGGCCGGCGAGGGGCGGCCAGCCCAGCACCGGACCCCAGCGTTCCAGGCGCCCCACCGCAGCCCCGACCGGGTCGGTGGGCGCGCCGATCGGTCCCTGCTGGGCGCCGTTGTAGTACGTGGCGTTGAGCTGCGCAGGGGTGAGTGGCAAACCGACGATCTCGATGCGCTGCCAGCCGGCGCCGTTCGCCATCATCACCAGCGACTGGCCACGCTGGGCGCCGACCGCGCCGGGGTTGTCAGTGCGGACGCTGAGCATCGGTCCGGCGTCGAGGACAACGGTGTCGCCTGCGTTGCCGCTGACGGTCTGCACGGGGTCAAGGTCGTTGCGGTGCAGGCCGGTGATCGTTGCGGCAGCGGTGAGGTCGACTTCGATACGCAGCATCTCGGTGACCCCGTCCCACTCGAAGGTGTCGAACCCGGCCTGATGCCAGCCGTTGATCGGCACGGCGGCCTCGCGCTGCCCCGCCGGGCGGCGCCAGACAGTGAAGGGTCCGAGCGGGATGCCGAGGGCCGGGTTGAGCACCCAGCGCAGCGCGATGTAGGGCTGGCGTCGCGCGGCGCGCTCGCGCGCGGCCTCGTCGTACGGGATGCGCCGTCCGTAGTCGTTGTCATTGCCGCCGTCCTCCGCCGCGAGCTGGCGCTCCGGGTAGATCACGATGGCGTCGAGGAACAACTCCCCCGGTAGGCTGGCGCGCGGCGCCATGGTCACACCACCTCCCAGGTCGCGGCGTCCATGGTTACGGTGAACAGCGGGGTGTCCTCGGTGACCGCGTTCTCGCCGAGGAACTTGTTGCCGTGCCGGCGCAGGGTCAGGTCGATCGGTGCGCCGCGTCCGGAGTCCACGACCACCACGACGGTGTTCATCCCCGGCTGGCTGGCGATGTGCAGCGGTGCCGCGCCGGCGACACCTTCAGTGGCGATCACCTCGAGGTACGGTTTGTCCTGCAGCGTGATCACCTTGCGCTGCAGGCGCGGCACGCCGGGTGGCTCATAAAGGTCGGGCTCCTTGCGGGTGCGCACCAGCGGCTCGGGGGTGCGGATGACGAGGATGCGCGGCTGCAGCGTTCCGCCGACGGTGGCCCACAGCAACTCGGCCACCGGGTTGGTCACCTCGACCACCGGGCGCAGCCCGGCCCGCAGCAGGGCGGCGTCCAGCGCGGCGGCCGGGACCGTCCCTGGTGTGCTCGTGAGCGTCTCGAGCTGTGAGGTGTCGACGGCTGGTGCTTCCACGAGGTTGGCCGCTGAGACCTCCGCCGCCATCTCTTGCCAGTTCTTGTAGCGCGAGGTCGCGAAGGAACGCCGGAACAGCGGCGCCACGGTGGTGTCCGGCGCCGGGGCGGGCGGATTCACCGGCTCGATGTCGAAGATGTAGTCCGTGCGCGGTTCGAGGAGCAGGTCCATGTTGAGGATCTGGTGCCGCGACACGTCGCCGGAGGAGTCGATGCAGGGCAGGTTGGCGGCAATCCCGCGGATGGTCTCCTCCCACGGCGTGAAGACGTTCGCCCCCTTGAGCGGCACGGCAGCGGCCGGCCCGAGCGCGTGGACGGTTTTGGCGAAATCAGGGCTGGCAGGGTCGGCGTCCTTGAATGAGGCGGCCCGCACCTTCGCCTGGATATCCACGCCGTAGGTGTCGAACATGTGCAGCAGGTAGTCGACGGTGAAGACGACGCGCAGTGTGTCGCCGTAGAAGAAGAAGTGGTCGCCGTCGACCGGGTCGGTGAGCAGGACCCACGGGTCGAGCCGGGCGGGCATCACCTGCGCCGGGGTGTCGGCTACCTGGACGGTTCGCGGGGCTAGCGGTGCGTTGTCGGTGCGGAAGTGGTAGTTCTGCGGCTTTTCGACGGTCCAGGCCGCCGTGCTGGGGATATTGCCGTTCTCGTCGCAGGTGGTCCATTCCCACGCCACGCCGACCGTGTAGTCGGTATTGGGCAGCAGCAGCGCGGGCTGGCTGGCCGGATCGGCGAGTGCGCCGTCGATCACCGTGATCTTGCTGTCCTTGACGGTCGTGTCGTGCTGCTCGCGGGCGACCTCGGCGGCGGCGAGCGTCTCGACGACGCCGAGCAGGTAGCTCGGGCGCGCCAGCCCGGCCTCGGTGAGTCGCTGCACGTCGCGGACCCCGAACTGGACGTACGCCGTCCGGGCGGGAACACCGGTGTCGACCAGGACGAGGTGCAGCCGCTGGCGGTCGGCGCCGGCCTGCAGGTAGCGCAGCACCTCCCCGACCCGGCAGAACCATGGGCCGCCCGGGTCGGTCCACGACGGCGGCAGATCCGCCTCTGAGCTGATCAGACGGCTCGGGCCGCTGCCGTCGACCGGGAACTCGCCGAGGACGCTGCCGTCGTCGGCGAACAGCCGCACGGTGAACGCCCGCGAGCGCAGCACCAGGTCGGGCACCGCGAGCAGCGCGCGGAACCGCACGATCGGGCCGGTCTTGACCGCGATGACATCGTCGAGCGGGTCCTTGCGTTGTGCCGCAGCCTGCTCGGCCAGCTTGATGAGGATCTCGCCGAGCGGGTGGCTCGCGAGCAGGCGGAGATCCTGGTGGCGCAGGAAGGGCGCCTCCAGGACGTGCGCCCAGCAGGTGCGCGCCGCCAGCCGGGAGAGTTCGGCGTTGGCGGCGGCGTCACGGGCCGCCGCGATGCTGAGCAGTTCGCGTCCGGGGACCGCGAGCAGGCGGCTCGGGATGCGCGGCGCGCAGCGCTGGTCGCACTCCACCGGGCCGCCGATGACCCGGGCCGGGGCGATGTCGACGGAAAGGTCGACGGCGGGGTCGCCGGTGCGCCATGTCTCGGCGACGTCCAGCCGGAGGTCCGGCGCGACGCTGCGCGTGCTACCCGGCGGGTCGGGCCACGCGGTGCCGGCCAGCACCCAGCCGACCGTCGACGGGCCAAGCGGAGTGTCGTGGAACGTCCACAGCACCGAAGTGGCCGGCGCGACCTGGGCGCAGACGGTGTCCCAGGTCTGGCTGAGCCGGTCATCGAGATGCTTGCTGCGCTCGACGGCGGACGGGTGCGGGTCCGGGACCCGGGTGAGCAGCGCGAGTTCGCGTTTGCTCTCCGAGGCGGGATGCGGCTCGTTGGGCCACCACACGATCGGGACCTCGCCCGCCGTGACGCCATGGTCGAGCGTGATGCCGGTGATGCGGTAGGTGTAGAAGTCTTCGCCGCGGCGGACGGCGGGGGCGGGCGGGCCGTCCGGCGTCGCGATCGGCACGGTGACCGCGCCGGACGGGTTGGTGGTCGTCACCGCCGCGCCGCCGTTGATGCGTGGCGTACAGTCCAGGTGGATGACGACGATCGAGTCGATCGGGACGGCCTCTGCCTGCGGCGCCGGGCCGTCGGAGTGCGCGTCGAACAGCTTGCCGTCGATCGGGCGGTCGCTGGAGACGCCGGTGAGCAGGGCGGCGGCGCGTGACTGCAGGCTGACGCCGGTGACGAGCGCCGGCGGTGCGGGCGGGGAGTCGGGGGAGTCGCCGAGGGTGACGTGGACGGAGCCCTCGATGCTGAAGAAAAACAGGTCGATCCTGCCGTGCACCTCGCCGTCGATGAGCACGATGTTGTCGTTGCCCTTTTGCCCGGCGGCGACCTTCAGCTCGGCGTCCGCCTCGATGCCGATGATCCAGAGGTGCAGCTCGCCCCACAGCTTGAGGTGGCCTTCGAACATGATCGGCTCGAAGCCGATGCCGACGTCGATCGAGGCGCCGACGGACAGGTAGAGGCCGCTGCTGCGGCTGCCCCACAGGAACGACACCGAGACGCCGGTCATGATGGAGAACCCGGTGAGCTGGCTGGGAGCCAGCGGGAAGTTCACCTGGCCGCGGTCGTAGTTGTCGGCGGGCGCGCTCGTGTCAGGGATGCCCTTGCCGCGGATCATGAAGTAGCCGCGCGCCGTGAACAGCTGGAAGAACTCGACCGTCGCCGGGGCGTACCAGCTGCCCGCGTCGATCGCGAAGTGCGCGAGGTCGTTGAACGGGAAGATCGCCCGGACCGGCACGTGGATCTTCAGCAGCGGCGCGACGTCGTAGTCGAAGGTGAGCCCGATCGTGATGCGCTGCCGGCCGAGGTCGAGGTCGATGATCGCGAGGATGGTGGCGGTGACGTTGCCCTGGCGCGGCGGCTTCGGCTGGATCAGGTTGGCCTTCATCACCAGCAGGATGCGCGGCCCCGGCAGCTCGAAGATGAGCATGCCCTTGACGTTCAGGGTGAAGCCGGCGTCCATCGTGCCGAGCAGGGCTTCGAGGCCGATGGCCCAGTGGTCGATCTCGGGCTTCCAGCCGCTGATGTCGAGCGGATCGCCGTTAACGCGTTCCAGCCAGTTCAGCGCGGGGACCGGGTCGCCCGGGTGCTCGTCCCGCTCGTAGTGCACAGCGAACAGGCCACCGAAGCCGTAGATGCCGAGGCCCGAGCTGCCCAGCGCGATCGGCACCGGGAAGTCGACCTCGAGCGTGACCAGCACCGCGGTCGCAGTGCGGGTTCCGGGCGCCGGCTCGGCCACGTGACGCACCGCCAGGCCGGCCGCTACGCGGATGCCGACGCTGGGCAGCGACACGTCCAGCTGGCCGGCGAAGCCGTCGGGATAGATGGCCAGGTAGCCGTGCCCGTCCAGCGCGCCCGGCACGTTGATGTGCACGCCGAGGGCGCTGATCGTCGGCACGTGCCCGCCTTCGAGCGGGATGCGGATCGTGGTCTTGTCGACGGAGACGACGCCGAGGTCGGTCTTCAGCTCCAGGTCGAGCTCGAGGTTGACCGGATTCGACCGGGCGATCCGGGTGCCCGCCACCTGCAGGATGTCGCCGAGCGGGTCCGGCACCTTGATGCCGCCGGTGCTCGGGATGTTGATCGTATAGCCCTTGGAGGAATCGAAGACGGGCAGCAGGTCACGTGCCTGCGGCCGGTCAGACGTGCCGAAGCCGACGGCCTTGTAGCGTACCGTGATCGGGTTCTTCGGGTCCGTGTCGATGAGCTTGGTCGCGCCCAGCTCGAGCGTAACGACGAGCGCGACCTCGACGTCGAGGAGCAGCACCCCGCGCGTGCCGGAATTATCGTGCGTCACGGTCAGCTCACCGCCATAGAGCGTGATGCGCGGGACATGCACGACGTCCAGCGACGTTGCGGCGAACGGCACGGCGACCGAGACCGACAGCGCGACGACGTCGCCGGCGGCCGTGTTGGACGCACCGAGCGCGTCGGTCAGCGGCGCGAGCGCGATCAGCATGCCGAAGAACGTCCGCCAGTACTGCTCGGCCGCGCTGCCCTCGCCGGCCGCGCTGGGGGCAGGCGTCTGCAGGAACCCGTCGGCGTCCTGCTCGAACAAGCTGGCCACGACCTGCCAGCGATCGACCGTGTCGTCGAGCGTGAGCTGCACGCGCATGTCGAGGACGCCGTCGTTGGGGTCGGCTCGCTTGCCCACCGGCAGGCTTGGCGCGCCCGCCGGCTGGCCCTGGCCCGGGTTAGTGGTGTTGACCTTGGCGAGCTTGCTCTCCAGCACCGTCTGCACGTCGATCTTGAGCTTGATCTCGACCGCGATGAGGCGGTTGTGATCGATCTCGACCCGGACGTGCAGCTCCTTGAACCGGAAGTCGTCGTTGCCCGCGGGTTGGCGCTGCACGACTGCCGGCTGTTGCGGGACCGGCAGCGGCGGCCGCGCGGGACGGGTGATGTGCACGGCGCCGTTCTTCGTCGTCGCCGGCGAGCCGCCCGTGTGCACCGTGCAGACGACGACCCGGTATGCGCCGCGGCCAGGCTGCAGGTAGCCAGTGCCCGCGGGTGGCGGCTGCTCGCCCAGGGCGGAGCCGTCGACCGGGTTGGTGATGCCATTGGCGCGCAGGAACGCCTGCATCGCCCAGACGCGCCGCTGCGACAGCGCGAGGTTGTAGGCGAGGTTCGGAGCGTGTTCCTTGCTGGCCTTGCCCTCCAGCATGATGTGCTCGGCGGGGTTGGCCTGCGCAGCTGCCTTAAAAGTCAGGAAGTCAGAGCTGCCCACGAGGAAGTGGTCGTCGGCGGTCCAGCCGCCATCCGGACTCGACTCGTCATTGGAGGGGACCGTGCGGATGTTACTGTCGACTGCCGCAAACGCCGCCCAGGCGGGGTCGTTTTCGTCCGGCACCTGGTTCGGTGTCTCTGCGGGCTGGGCGAACTGGAACTGCGCGGGCACCGTTACCGGCGTCGCCGGCGGCGTCGCCGGCACGTTCCAGCTTGCTGCCACGTCGATCGCCGCGCCGTCAGCGAGCGGCACCATGGCCCGCCCGCCGTTGACGGTGAGCGGACTGCCCCCGGCGGTCGCCGTCGTCGGATCCGGTGGGGAGAAGACGAGCGTCACCGACTCGCCGGCCGGGCTGTCCTCCATGGTGATCGTGTAGCCGGGGCCGGCGTTCGTGGTCACGGTAAGGCTGGCCGGCTGGGCCCCGCCCTGCTGCGTCTGGCCGGCGGTCAGCGACGGGGCGGTGAGCCGGATGGGGACGCTCGCGGTGCGTGACTGGCCGCCGGCGTGCACGTCTGCCACCGCGATCGCGACGGTCTTCGTCTGCTGCCCGGCGGGGAACGTCACGTCGATTGGCTGGTTCGTCTGCGCCTGGCCGTCGACGTTGATGTTGTACGGCGGCTGGCCGCCGTGGACGTCGACGACCCACTGCGTCTTGGCCGGGACGTCGATCGGGTCGTGGTCGTAGGGGTTGACGCCGTCCGGGAACTCGAAGCGCTGCAGGAACTGGCCGTACTCGTCGTAGATCGAGACGACGACGTTCTGCGGCGCGTCCGGCATGACGACGTCCAGGCCGAAGATGCCAGACACGCCGCCTTCTGGTCCGATGCCGATCAGGAGTTCCCGTGCCGACACGTCGATGCCAAGGCCGTCCAGTCCGGGCGGGCGCACGAAGACGCGCACGTCCGGCAGGTACAGGCCGCGGAAGTCGTCCCCTACACCGAACTTACTCAGTAGCTCCGGGGGCGTCTCGGTGCCGGACAGATCGAGGATCAGCGACTGGAAGCCGAAGCCGAGCGCGGTGCCCGGACCGATCAGCGCGTACGGCGGGCTCATGCGGATCAGCTCCGCGTACGCGGTGCCGGCAGGGTCATCGATGTCCAATGCCGCCCACGAGTCCAGTGCGATCGTTAGCTGCGGGTCCGTGCTCGCGGTGCCCGCGGTCTGCTCGAAGGAGAGCTTGATCTTGGGCAGCGTGACGGTGACCTCGGCGTGCGCCGGATCGGCCTCGAGCATGCCGTTGGGGTCCAGCTTGGCGCCGGTCAGGAACGGAAGGTGCAGCGTGGCGGCGTCGATGAGCAGGTCGAGGTGAAAGACGGTACTCGGCGCGTCCTGCGCGGGCTGGCCGGCCGTCGGCACGCCCTGTCCGAGTCGCGGCAGCACACTCGAGGCCGCGGTGTTGCTGGTGCGCGGCGCCGGGGCGCCGCCCGGCCCGCCAGTGACCGTGTCGACGGCAGGGGAGGACGCGCGGGGCGTGCTGAGCCGGAACCTGATCGCGACATCCGGGAAGTCCCACCACGCGCCGGCGTGCCGCGCGGTGCGGTGGTCGACGTTCACCGTCCCGCCGAAGCTGATCGACGCGGGTGGCGTGAACCGCGGCGGGTTGGCCGTAAGATCGGCGCTAAAGCGCGCCATGCCGTATACGACGACACCGGCATCGTCGAAAGACGTCTCGACATCCTGGACGAAAAGTGCGGAGATCAGCTCGTGCAGCGGCTCACCGATCGCGGCGCCGCCCAGAACATACGGCGTCATGATGTCGAGCAGGGCAAGACTCCCAGGCACGGCCCCTCCCCCGGGCACGCCCGCTGCGCCAGCTCTCCCTCGAGCGCACTCGCTGCGGCCAGCTTCCCGCAGCCAGCGATCAATGTCAACATCCAAACGACGCAGCGTCACTAACGCAACGGGGCAAACCCCTGATCAGAAACCTAAGAGATGTGATAACGGTCCGTTATCACTTCCTCCGGTCATCGCCTTTCGTACCGCTCGCTCGACGCCACCGCGTTGCACACCCCGCTGTCGTGGCTGCATGTGTGATCCAACGGTGAGCATTGGCATACGCCGACGACACAGAACGGCCGTTCGAGTGCGCTCGGACGATATGCCGGCCGACTGAAACTCGCCGTCAGGCGGGACTGCGCGCGTTCTCTTGGGACAGATCCGTGACTCACGGTTACAACATTGGACGGGCCTATCTCAAGAGCGGTTCCGGTGGGCTTTCAGGGGAACCCCAGGGCCTGCTCTAGTCGCTGCTGATCGAAACACATGGCTGTGTTCTCGGAGTCGAGCGGCACTTCCTAGGACCCAAGGCCGGACGGGAGTCATATAAAGATTTCCTCAAGAGCATCAGCGAGGCTGGTGTCGCGCTCGTCGAGGATCGCGGCATACCTTGAGGTGACCTCGAGGCTCCCATGCCCCGCCCGCTGACGAACCTTCTGCAGGTCCACTCCCTTGTCGATAGCCCAGCTGATCCCCGTATGCCGGGCGTTGTACGGCGTGAACCCCTCCGGCAGCCCGGCCGCGTCCCGAGCCGCGTTCCAGAACCGCCCCCACACCTCGGTCATGAGGAACTCAGTCCCGTCCCGTCGCCAGGTATTGACCTTGCTCAGCCCACCCTCGCTAGCCCGCTGCACACTCTGCTGCCGCCGCCACTGCCGCTGATAGTCAGCCGCGTACGCCTTGCACTTCCGGCAGTGGCAGTTCATCGAGTACCGAGCACCCTTCGTCCCATGCTCATACACAGCCCCGCTATTGGACACCAGCGGCGGAAGTTCTTCCTCCTCAGATACAGCCACTGGAGCCGACCGCACGTAGGCGAACATCCACTGCGGAAACAGAAGATCCTCCGCCCCGATCCCGTACTCCTCGATGTGCTCCTGCACCGCCACGCACATCTGCTTAGAGATCGCGAACCGCCGCCAGTCCCCGTTCTTCGGATGATCCTTGGTGAACCACCCCGCGCGCCCCGACGGATGGTAGGCAGCATTGACGTACACAGTCGACCGCGTGACGTTCAGCATCAGCTGCCCGAAGTCGAAGTCGCACGGCCGGAACCCGATCATCTCGCACCGCCGCGCCCAGGTCGTCACGTTCAGCCGCGCGTACAGCTTCGCCGGGGGATAGGTCAGCGCCTCCTCCAGCCGCCGCCACTGCTCATGGCTGGCCACCAGCACCGGCTTGGTCGGCGCCTGCTTCAGCCGGATACTCCGTATCGGATTGTTCCCCCGGTACCCCTCGTCGAAAGCCATCTGGCACATAGCCGAGAGCACCTTACGCACAGCACGAATCGTGACCTGCGAGGCCTCTTCACCCGGCAGAACCTCCACCAGCAGGTTGAAGAACGTCGCCCGGCTGACCTCGCTGATCCGCAAGTGCCCGATGTACGGGACGATGTGGTTCCTGACCAGGTAGCCGTACCCCTGCCGAGTCCCCGGGCTCACCGGGTGGTATCGCAGGAACCGCTGCGAGCAGAACTCCGCCACCGTCATACGAGCCTTGTCAGCCGGCCCCGCCTCGTCCAGGAACCCGCGGGCGTGATGCTCCTCATCCGAGGCCACCTCGTAGGCCCGCGAGTGCGAGTCGTACGTCCCCGCGGACTTGTACTTCCCGTCCGCCGCCCGGTACATCCCGACGAACCGCGCCCCGCCTCGCCCAGCCCGCTCGATCACGTAAGCCACGCCGCACCTCCAG
>Ga0070714_100001557_pt1 | contig 16698 bp, 17 predicted proteins | sample LARL83metaG_FD_65450 | JGI IMG/M metagenome (GOLD analysis project Ga0070714, IMG submission 65450) | Corn, switchgrass and miscanthus rhizosphere microbial communities from Kellogg Biological Station, Michigan, USA - LAR L8-3 metaG | ecosystem: Host-associated > Plants > Roots > Rhizosphere ... | reverse complement strand
ATGCCCGGCAGGCCCGCGCCCGTGCCCACGTCCGCCACCGGCCCTTCCGTCACGAAGGGCAGCACCGCGAGGCTATCCAACAGGTGCTTGGCCACCATCTCCGCGGGGTCGCGCACCGCGGTGAGGTTGTAGGCCTGGTTCCAGCGTTCCAGGAACTCCACGTAGCGCAGCAGCTTGGCCTCCCCGCCCTCCGGCAGGCTTGCCCCCAAGGCCTTCAGCCCGGGCGCCAACGGGCGCCGCCAGTCATCCGCCATCGAATTGCCTCGCGTGCATGACCCACACTACCATGCGGCCCCGAATCCCACGGCCCCGAGGACGTGCGCCATGAAGAAGAAGGGTCCCGCCACACCGGAGCCCGCCGCCTATGCCGACTTCACCGGCGTCGAGGGGCGTGGCACCGCCGACGATTTCCTGGGCATCGTGGGCAACCACCATGTGCAGATGAGCGCCATGGCGGACGTGAAGGCCAACATCATCATCACCGCCTCGTCCATCGTGCTGACGCTGGCCCTCAGCCACTTCGACGACAAGGGCTACCGCGCCACGGTCCTGGTGCTGCTGCCCTTCATCACCCTGGCGCTGCTGTTCGCCATCATCGCCGTGCTGCCCAAGCACAAGACCATCCCCTGGGCGGAAGGCAGCGTGCGCCCCTCCCGCTTCAACATCATGTTCTTCGGCCACTACGCCAGCCTGCCCAAGGAGCGCTACCTGCGGGAGATGGCGCAGATCCTGAAGGACGACCGCGCCATCTACGAGACCATGTGCGAGGATCTCTATGGCCTCGGCCATTACCTGGACGTGTACAAGTTCCGCTACCTGCGCTGGTCGTACCTGTGTTTCCTGGCGGGCTTCCTGCTCGCGGCGCTGTCTTCCGCCGCGCGCCTCCTCTTCTAGGTGAGGAAGAAGAAAGACAAGTTGTAGAGACAATGCGCCAGCATGCCTGGCCATAGCGAGCGATAGCGCAGGCGCAGCACCAGCAGCAGCGCACCCAGGAACCCTACCGCCAGGAAGCCCGGCCACCAGCCGAGCTTGTCCGGCGCATGCAGCGCCACGAACACCAGGGTGGTGACGCTGCCGGCCCAGGGCACGCTCCAGCGCCGCGCCAGGGCCGCGAACAGCGCGCCGCGGAACGTGAACTCTTCCACCAGCGGAGCGCCGGCCATCGCGAGCATCATCACCGTGAAGCGCGGCAGGCCGGGGGCGGCAAGCAGCTTGGAGGTGGGGCCCGTGAGCTTCTCCAGGTCCGGCGGGAAGAGCTCGAACATCACCGCGCCCAGCAGTATGGCGAGCAGAGCCACCACGACCGCGGCGCCATAGGCCCTGAACTTCGGTGCACACCATGCGATGCCGGCTGCGCCACCGCGGCGCAGCAGCGGCTTGGCGCGGCTGCGGGTGTAGAAGAACACCCATGCCGAGGAGAGCAGGAAACCTGCGAGCGTCTCCCAGGCCATGACCATGGGACTGGGCTGGGGAACAGGTCGATGGTGCAGTCGCGCCTCGAAACCCTGGAACAGGCTCCAACCGAAGGCCACCGAGGTCTGGCCCACCAGGTAACCCACGAGAAGCCACAAGCCCTGCCAGGGTCCGAAGCTCACGCCGGACTCGCTGCGGGCGCCGGCCATGAGGTCAGGGACGCTGCGCCGCCGTCGGCGGTGCCACGCGCATCACTTCCTCGAGGGTGGTGACGCCCTCCGCGACCTTCTGTGCGCCCCGCAGGCGCAGGGGCTTCATACCCTCCCTGAAGGCCGCTTCGCGGAACGCATCGAGCTCGAAACGTTCGGTCACCAGCGGCTTCAGCTTGGAGGTGAACTGCAGCATCTCGTAGAGCCCGATGCGGCCCTTGTAGCCGGTGTTGCGGCATTCCAGGCAACCCACCGCTTCGTAGGCCTTGCGCGGCTTCTGCACCTTCCAGGGAGACACCAGCATGTCCCAGTCGGCGTCCTCGAGCTGCGCCTCGCGCTTGCAGTGGGTGCAGAGCGTGCGCACCAGGCGCTGCGCGATGACGCCGAGCAGGGTGGACTGGATGAGGAACGGCTGCACGCCGAGGTCCAACAGGCGGCTCACGGAGGATGGCGCATCGTTGGTATGCAGCGTGGACAGCACCAGATGGCCGGTGAGCGCCGCCTGCACCGCCATGTCGGCGGTCTCGGCGTCGCGGATCTCGCCGATCATGATGATGTCCGGGTCCTGGCGCAGCAGGGTGCGCACGCCGTTGGCGAAGCTGAGGTCGATGCCCTGATGCACCTGCATCTGGTTGAAGGCGGGTTCCACCAGCTCGATGGGGTCCTCGACGGTGCACACGTTCACTTCCGGCTTCGCCACCTGTTTCAAGGTGGAATAGAGCGTGGTGGTCTTGCCGGAGCCGGTAGGGCCGGTGACCAGGATGATGCCGTGGGGCTGCTCGGCGAGCGCATCCCAGAGCTTCTGGTCGGTCTCGGTGAACCCCAGGGCACGGAAGTCCTTGAGCAGCACCGCGGGATCGAAGATGCGCATCACCAGCTTCTCGCCGAAAGCGGTGGGCATGGTGGACAGGCGCAGTTCCACCTCGGTGCCGTTCGGGGTGCGGGTCTTGATGCGGCCGTCCTGGGGACGGCGCTTCTCGGCGATGTCCATGCGCGCCAGGATCTTGATGCGACTGGTGACGGGCGTGAGCACCGCTGCCGGCAGCTGGTAGACCTGCTGCATCACGCCGTCGATGCGGAAACGGATCAGCCCCTGCTCGCGGCGCGGCTCCACGTGGATGTCGCTGGCGCGCTGGTCGAAAGCGTACTGCAACAGCCAGTCCACGATGCTGATGATGTGCTGGTCGTTGACGTCCAGCTTGCCGGAGCGGCCCAGCTCGACCAGCTGCTCCAGGTTCTGGATGCCGCCGCCACCGGGCATGTCCTCGTTCTGCTTCTCGGCGCCCAGCACCGAGCGGGAGATGCTGTAGAACTCGACGAGGTAGCGCGCGATGTCCTCCGGATTGGCGATGACCCGGCGGATCTGCTTCTTCTGCACTTGGGAGACCTCGCGCTCCCAGTCCTGCTCGTAGGGCTCGGCGGTGGCGAACACGATCTCCCGGGGCGTCACCTCCACCGGCAGCACGTTGTAGCGGGACGCATAGGGCAGCGACACCACGCTGGTGATGCGCTGCACGTCCAGCTTCAAGGGGTCGATGCGGGCGAACGGCAGCCCGCAGCGTGCTGCGAGCCAGGCGGTGAGCGAGTCGACGCTCAGGGGCAGGTGCGGCGCACGCTCGTCGTTCCAGCCGCGCTTGCCGAGGATCAGCAACGGGTGCTTGTCCTTGTAGGCGCCGCGCGCATCCAGGCCGGAGAGCAATTGGGCCTTGTCGGTGCTCACCATGCCGTCCGCCACCATCCAGCCCAGCACCTCGGAGAGGGTGAGCTTGTGGGGCGTGACGCGGGTGTCGCGGGCGCTGGACATGTCAGGAGTGTACGCGTCTGCGACGCTCCCTGTCATAGGACCGGAAGAGCGTGCGGGTCTCTCCGGTCCAGAGGTCCGGTACATGCCCGGAACGCTACCGCCTCAGACGCTGCGTGCCTGATGTGCCGCACGTCCCCATGCTCTCTCTTTAGTTCTTCCCAAGCAGGTGGTTGGGATCATCGAGGGCCAGCGGCGTCGCCTTGCCGGTCTTGAGGTCCACACTCACGATGCGGCCGTGGTCGGTATCGGCGACGTACAAGGTATCGCCGCCGACGCTGAGGCCGCCCGGCTCCTCTAGGGTATCGCCGCCCACCAAGGTGGTGACCGAGCCCTTGCTCGGATCCAACACCTTGATCTTGCCGTTGTAGGTGTCGGCTATGTAGATGCGGCCGTCATGCCAGGCCACCCCGAGGTCGTGTTGCAGCCGCACCGCATCGCCCCTGCCGTCCACATCGCCGAAGGTGAACAACCCCAAGCCCACCAGGGTCTTCACTCGCGCGAAATGCCCGGAGAGATCCACGGCGCGCACCGCGCTCGCTTCCGGGTCGGCGACGTAGAGCTTGTCGCCGTCGCTGCTCAAGCCGCTGGGCTGGGCGAAGCTCGCTTCCGCCAGCTCGCCGTCGTCGATGCCTTCGCGGCCGGAACCGGCGAAGTGGCGGATCTCCTGGCCGTGCGGGTCATAGGTCCAGAGCTGATGCTGGCCGGCCATGGCGATGTAGACCAGACCGCCGTGGTAGAGCACGTCCCAGGGCGTGTTCAGCTCCGCCTTGGCGGCGGGTTGGCCGCCGTCGTCCATGTAGGCCTGCTTGCCGTCGCCGGCGACAGTGGCGACCCTGCCCTGCTTCAGATCGATGCGGCGCAACGCGCTGTTGTCGGTGTCCGCCACATAGAGCGTGTTCGCGTCGGCCAGGGTCAGGCCCTGGGGATAGTGGAACTCTGCCGTGGCGAAGCCGCCGTCCTTGAGTCCCGGCTTGCCGTCACCGATGACCTGGATGACCTTGCCCGCCAGCGTCGCCACCACGATGCGGTCGTGGTTGGAGTCGGCGATGAAAAGCCGGTCGCCCGCCACGTCCGCCAGCACCTTGCCTGGATACAGCAGTTGGGTGGCGGGCATCTTGTCCTGCAGGCCCTTGAACCACAGCGGCCGGGTATCGAGCTGCTTCTTGGCGCCGAACTCGCTCACCAGCGTGCCGACGACCGTGTCCATCAGCGCGTAGTGGCCCTCGCCGGAGACCTGACCCACCACGTTGCCAACGGGATCGATGACGGTCAGGGTGGGCCAGCCCTGCGCGCCGTACTCGTCCCATACCTGCAGCTGGTTGTCGTTCACCACCGGGTGCCTGAGGCCGTAGCGCTGCACCACCGCGGCGATGTGCGCGGTCTTGCCCTCGGTCTCGAACTTGGCGGAATGCACGCCGATGATCACCAACGTGTCCGGGTATTTGGCTTCCAGCTTCTGCAGGTCGGGGATGATGTGGAAGCAGTTGATGCAGCCGTAGGTCCAGAAATCCAGCAGCACCACCTTGCCCCTCAGCTGCTTGATGCTCACGGGCTTGCCGCCGGTGTTGATCCAGTCGAGGCCGGCCGGGAAATCCGGCGCCGCCTGCTTGCCGACGAGCTCCTCCGGCACGCCTGCCGCGGCTGCCACCAGCGGCGCGAAACCGCCGCCCTCCCGCAGGACCACCAGGGTCACGCCGGCGGCGACCAGCAGGATGGCGAGGAATGCGGCTTTCTTCATGGTGCGGACCAGAGCGTGGAGGTGCTTCATGGACAGTGGACCCGCCGGCGCCGCGGCTTATTTCACGGCAGCTTGAGCAGGATGCTGCAGCAGGTGACCCCGCCCTCCGCTTTCTCGGTCTCGGACATGTCGACCACGCGCAGCTTCAGGCCTTGCCGCTCCAGGCGCTCGCGGGTGCGGGGGAAGGAGCGCGGGTAGATCAGCGTGTCGGCCACCCGCACCGCGTTGGCGGCGGGCGGCTCGCCCATGTCCACGTCGATGAAGTCCATGCCGCGAAATGCGGACTTGGCCGCCCAGGCAGGGTTGATCAGCAGGGTACGGTCCGCCACCTGGGTCACCGCGGTCTTGAGGTGCAGGCAGCCGGTCAGCTCGACACCTTCCACGCGGTAGCCGTGGGGCTCGAGGTGAGCGCGCAATTGTTGCAGGCCGTCCTGGCTGCTGCGAGCCGAGAGACCCACGTAGACCGTGCGTCCCACCACCAGCACGTCCCCGCCGTCCAGGGTGCCGGGCGCCTCAATATAAGCAAGCTTGCGGTGGCGGGCCAGGGCCGCGGCGCTGGAGTCCACCTCGGCGCGGCGCGACTCGGCGCCCGGACGGGTGATCACCGCCAGCTCGTCCAGTACCACCGCCGTGTCTTCCACGAACACGGCGTCGGGGTTCTCCGGAAGCGTGGGCAGGGTCTCCACCTGGCAGCCCAGGGCCGTCAGGGCCTGCACGTAGGCCCGGTGCTGCGCCCGCGCCTTCTCCAGGTCGATGCTCGCGCGCTCCTGGAAGCTGAGCTCGCAGCGTTCCAGCGAGGGACTCACATCCCGCACCAGGGCCATGTACGACATCGGGTTCCGCTGCCTGTGAATTTTCCTGTCCGAACTATGTCTCTATTACTCTGCGAAAGTCCATCCTGGACTTTCGCTGACTCGGCGAGGCCGGTGCACGCCCGGCCTCGCCTCCGACGGATCGAGCATTTGCATGCTCGATCCGCGTTCGGTGCATCCCTGCACCGGTAGCCCTGCCATAGTCAGGGCTACGTCTTTTTTAGTAGCATCAGGCAAACCGCGCCCAGAGCGCCGCCGATTCAGACCGATTCTCTAGGGGTATCTATGGCCACTGCCGTCAAAACCAGCGAGCGCCGCAGCCTGGGGCTCGCCACCACCACCTCCATCGTGTTGGGCAACATGGTGGGTTCGGGGGTGTTCCTGCTGCCCGCTTCCATGGCCGCATACGGCGCCTACAGCCTCGCGGGCTGGAGCGTGAGCACCATCGGCGCGCTTTTCCTGGCTCTGGTGTTCGCCAACCTTTCGCGGCGCCTGCCCAAGGCCGGCGGTCCCTACGCCTATCCGCGCGAGGCCTTCGGCGACTTCGCCGGCTTCCAGATCGCCTGGATTTACTGGCTGAGCATCGTCGCCACCAACGCCGCCATCGCCGTGGCCTTCGCCAGCTACCTGGTCATCTTCGTGCCGGCGCTCAAGGAGCCGCTGCCCGGCACTCTCGCCGCGCTGGCGGCGAGCTGGTTGCTCACCGGCATCAACATCCTGGGCGTGAAGGCCGCCGGCCGCCTGCAGCTCATCACCGTGGTCCTCAAGCTCACGCCGCTGGTGGTATTGGCGGTGTTCGGCCTCAGCCACTTCAGCGGCGCGACCTTCGGCTCCGGTCATACCACCGAGGGTCCGCTCTCGGCGGTGAACTCGACTGCTGCGCTCGCCATGTGGGCCTTCCTGGGCCTGGAGTGCGCCACAGTGCCGGCGGACCACGTGAAGGATCCGGAGAAGACCATCCCGCGCGCCACCCTGCTCGGCACCGTCATCGCCGGTGCGTTCTACATCGTCTGCACCTCGGTGGTGATGGGCATCATCCCCGCTGACGTGCTGGCCAAGTCCAACGCACCTTTCGCGGATGCGGCACAACTGCTGTGGGGTAATTGGGCCGGCAAGCTCATCGCTGCCGCGGCTCTGGTCTCCTGCTTCGGCGCCCTGAACGGCTGGATCCTGATGCAGGGCCAGTTGCCCCAGGCGGTGGCCAACAATGGCCTGTTCCCCAAGGCGCTGGCGAAGGAGGGACGCTTTGGCACGCCGGTGACCGCACTGGTGGTCTCCAGCATCATCGCCAGCGCGCTGCTGCTGATGAGCTACTTCGGCAGCACCTTGAACGGCGGCCTCGGCCAGGCGCTGGTGCAGATGTTCAACATCCTGATCCTGATCACCACCTTCTTCACGCTGGTGCCGTACATGCTGTGCGCGCTGGCGGACGTAGTGTTGAGCCGCCGCGACAAGCGCGCCAGCAACATGCGCATGCGCGACGTGGTGGTGGCGGCGCTGGCCTTCCTGTTCGGCATCTGGGCGTGCTACGGCACCGGCAAGGACTCGCTGTTCTACGGCACCTTGATGCTGCTGGCGGGCCTGCCGCTCTACGTATGGCAGACCGGGAAGACCGCCAAGGCGTGAGCCGCTGCTTGGGCTGCGGCGCGGAGTTTCCGGACCGCCAAGGCCCCACGCACCGCTACATGGAATCCTCGCCGGCCTGCTGGGCCGCCTACGGCGAGGTGCTGGCACGGGAGTATTCGGACCCCGCCTACTTCCAGGTGCACCGCCTGAGCGTGGACGCTTACGCGGTGCAACATCCAGGCCGCCCCAACCCGCAAGCCATCCAGTCCGTGGCCGTGCATCTCATCCGCCTGTGCCTGCTGCTGGAACATGGCTTGCCCATGCAACGAGCCAATGACGCCATGCTCAAGGCGAGCGAGCAAGAGAAGAAGTTCGTCTGGCTCACGCCGCCCGCATCGCTGGGTGCGGTGACGGTGGCGGACGTGTGGAAGGCTGAAGCGCCGGAAGCGCATATGGCTGCGGTGCGGCGCTGGGCGCAGTCGGCCTGGGAAGCCTGGACACCGTACCATGCAACCATCAGGGGATGGTTACCCCGCTAGGTCCGCTACTGCCTCATGCGGTGCTGATGGAAGAACCGGACCAGATGTTGGAAGCTGGTCGGCGCCGTCGCGGACGAACCGGTGATGATCCCGAGCCCCGCGAACCCGATGGACGCCAGGACAACGACCAGCAAAATAGGGAACACCACCAGCATCGATACATAAGGCCAGCCGGTGGACATGAAGACAGCGACCCAGATCAGCCCCGTTCCAAACGAAAACTTCTCATCCGAACAGCATCTCTCAGCAAACGCCAACGCGGCTGCCAGCAGGACCATCGGTACGATCACCAAGAACCAGTCACTTGTGGAACCTGGCAATTCACGTTTGGTCACAACGAATAGCAATAGCGGCCACGAGCAGAACAGCGTCAGGAATACGCCCACGTAGGCGTAAGCCATAGCAGGCGTCCGTGATCTCGCTGCGGGCACCGGACTCATGGGCGGTCGCCGGATTCCAAGGCCGAACGGTAAGCCGTGCGGACAAGTTCCTGGAAATGATGCACGCCGGACTCGCGCTTGGGTGAGAGACGGCCAGCACTGTACACACCGCTCCCCAAGCCCTTCTGCACCCGCTCGCAGATACCGATATCTTCCTTCTGCACCTCGTCGCTGAACCGGAAGTCCTCCGCGATCATCTTCCTCGCTGCATCCGACTCCAGGTCGGTGTAGAAATAATCGAACAACACCCGGCAACGACCCGCCGCCACCGGCACGACCCGGTTGGTCTGCAGGCGGCCCGGCAGGATGTTGAGCATCATGTTGGGATAGATGAAGTAGTAATGGGCTTCACCGGCGGTATAGGGGCCCTGATCTCCATCCAACGGGCTCTGCTGGTAGGAATACCACTCCGCCAGGTTGGTGGTGTACTGCCGATAATCCAGCAGCTTGTTCAGGCCCGGATGCACGTGGGGTAGGTGGTAGCCCTCGAGGTAGTTATCCACGTAGGCCTTCCAGTCGCTCTCCACGTCGTAGGCGATGGAGGAATGGAAACGGAACTTGGTGAGCTCGATGGGCTGGATGCGCTCGCGGATACCGCCGAACACCATGTCGAAGGCCGGGGCCTCGCCCACGCAGGCGAACACCAATCCCTCCCACTCCTGCACCTTGATGGCATCCAGGTGTATGCAGCTGATGTCGAAATCCTTGGCGAGCTGCATCTCGTGGGCAGCGCGTAGCTGGCCCGCGAGGGTGTAGGTCCAACCGTGGTACTTGCACTGCAACTGGCGGGCATTGCCGTCGGTGAGCGCCAAGGGTCCGGCGCGATGCTTGCAGACGTTGAAGAAGCCGCGCAGCGAGCCGTCGTCGCCTCGCACCAGGATCACGGGCTTGCCGGCGATCTCCGCCACCACGTGGTCGCCGGCGATCGCCAGCTTCTCCGCGCCGCAGATGAGCTGCCAGCTCCGGGTGAAGATGGCCTGTGCCTCGAAACCGTGGAAGGCCGGATCCGCATACATGTAACCCGGCAGGGTGGTGGCCTGATCCAGGGGCTTGGCGGCGCAGTCCTCAGTCTTCAGCGAGATGGGTGCCCTCATCCGCCGCCCGCCGGTCGGGTTGCGGTCATGGCGTCCAGGTGTCCCGGCCGCGTGGTGCGCCACGCGATTAAGGCCGCGCAGAGCAGGATCAGAGTGGCCAACAGGAAGGGCGCGCCAGGCACGCCCCAGGCGGCATAGGTCCCGATGGCGATGGCGAAGCTCTGGGTGAAGAGGCCGGGACCGATGCAGCTGGCGATGCCCATGATGCTGGACAGCGCCCCCTGCAGCTGGCCCTGTTCGGTGGGCTCGACCAGGTGCGTCATGATGCCCTGCGCTGACGGATTGGCGATTCCCCAAAGGGACATGACCGGCACGCCGAGCCAGAACCACAGGCCGGTGGGCGCGAGACCGTAGATGGCGAAGCCGGCGGCGCCGAACAGGAGGCCCAGCACCAGGGCCTTGCGCTCGCCGAGCTTCCTGACGATGGGCTTCACCAGGCCACCCTGCACGATCACGGCGCACAGGCCCACGCCCATGAGCATGTAGCCCACGTAGAGCGCGTCCCAGTGGTAGCGGTAGGCCATGTACAGCACCGCGGTGCTGGGCAGCACCGCATGGGCGGTGTTCATGAGGAACTGTGAGGTGGCGAGGCCCGCGAGGATCGGATGCGAGCGCAGCAGCACCAGCGCGCCCACCGGGTTGGCCTTCCTCCAGGAGAACCTGGAACGCTTCTCCTGCGGCAGCGATTCCGGCAGCACGAAGAAGCCATAGCTGGCGTTGATGAGCGCGAGGCCCGCGGCGAACCAGAACGGCAGACGCGGAGCGATGTGGCCCAGCACGCCGCCGATGAAGGGGCCCAGCACGAAGCCGATGCCGAAGGCCGCGCCGATCATGCCGAAGGCGGCGGCGCGCTTCTCCTTGGGGGTGACGTCGGCGATGTAGGCGCCGGCGGTGCTGATGCTGGCGGCGCAGATGCCGGAGATGAGCCTGCCGGCGAACAGCCAGTAAAGGTTCGGCGCCACCGCCATGAGCAGGAAGTCGAGCCCGAGTCCGGTGCAGGAGATGAGGATCACGGTGCGTCGGCCGAAGCGGTCCGAGAGCACTCCTTGCATGGGCGAGAACAGGAACTGCATCAGCGCCCAGCCGGTGCCGAACAGGCCGTAGATCTCGGCGGCCTTCACCGGGTCGCCGGCCATGAAGCTCTGCACCAGCATGGGCAGTACCGGGATGATCATGCCGAAGGCCAGCATGTCGATGACCACAGTGACCAGGATGAAGGCGAGCGCGGCTTTGCGGTTGTTCACGGGTCCCCTCGCAGTGAGGGCCCATCTTATCGCGGCGGACCGCGACGCGTCAGCGACCGGCGTGCATCAGGCGAGCTCGCGCTTGGCCGTCCCTATCCATTCCTTGTTGAGGCGGCGGCTGTGGCCGGTGGTGTGCCTGGCGCCGCGCAGGATGTCCTCGAACAACTGCTTCGCCTGCTCCGCCTGGCCCTGCTGCTTGAGGAACAGGCCGTAGCGGCATCTCGCTTCCATGCCGCCGTAGGCCTGTACCACAGCGGCATATTCCCTGCCGGCTGCGGCGGTCTCGCCCAAGCCCTCGAGCACCCTGGCATGGAGGAGCTGCGCTTCCTGGGACTTGAGCCCGGGGTTGGCTGCACGCAGCTTCTCCAGGGCGGCGCGGGCGTCCTGCAACATGCCGGCTTGGAACAGCGCGCCGGCGTAGCCCTGCAACAGGTAGGGGTCGTCCTCATAGACGCCCCTGAGGGAGCGTTCATACAGGCCCAAGGCGTCCTGCACCATCCCGTGGCGGGTGAGCTCCTGCGCCAGGGACACCCGATTCTGCACGGTATCGGACACGTCCAGGTGGCTGAGGCGCTTGCGCAACTCGCGGCGGGGATCGAACAGGCCCAGTACCGCCCGTGAGGTGCCGCGTGCGGCGCTCGAGCTGCGCGCCTCCGGTATCCACACCATGAGCGCGTACACCGCGCAACCCACCAGGGGGAAGAACAGGATGATGAAGATCCAGAAATAATCCTGCCGCCGGCTGATGGCGTGCACCACGAAGACCACCTGGACGATGATGCTGATGACCCAGAAATGCGAATAGAACATCGCCGAAAACCCCTTCATCTTTCTGCGGACGTTTATCCCAGCGCGCTTGCGCGCCCCATTTGGGACCTGCCGACTCAGGTGTGACGCATCAAGCTGCCGGCGATAGACAGGACTTGCACCACCGCCCACACCGCCCAGATGGCGACGGTCATGCCGGGCATGGGCTTGCGCTTGATCAACCAGTAGATGCCGGCGGGGAGACCCACCAGCACGAAGGCGATGGCGATGCCGGTGAGGGCGAAGGCCAGCACGTAGCCGATACCGGCGGCACTGACGGGGTTGACCCCGGACAACACCGCCACCACCGTGGCGACCACCAGAGCCGCGACCGATAACGCTAGCAGGCTCTTGGACATGACTTCACTCCCTTGCTTACCCGATGCCGCATCCGAGTATAGCGGTTGGCTGTCTCAGGGTCTGGCGGGACGCTCGACCCTGAACAGGGCACGGGTCTGCAGCCAATAGCGTGTGAGGTGATGGCGGCCGATGCGGTGCGCCTCGGCGCCGAACACGGCGCAGATGTCCTTCAGGGCGCGCTCGCCCAGCGCCCACCAATTGCTCCTGTCGCCGCGGTAGCCGTGGATGAAGGCGGCCTTGCGGCTCCAGGGGAAGCCGTAGAGCTGGGTCTCGATGAGCATCAGCCCGCCGGGCCGCAGGTTGGCGAGCGCGGTCTCAAGGGCGCGCACCGGGTTACGGAGGTGATAGAGGGTGCCGAAATGGAGTATGAGGTCGAAGCCCGCCGGGTCGCGGAAGGTCTCGGCGTCGCCTTGCTGGAAGTGGCAGCCTGGCACGCTCGCCACCTCCGCCAGCTCCTGGGACACACGCACGTGGCGCGGCTCGTGGTCGAGGCCCAGCACCTGCGTGCCGTACCGCGAAGCCAGGTAGAGGCTGTTGTAACCCGCGTTGCAACCCACATCCAGGGCCCGCTTGTAGCCGGCCAGCGGCCCTACGTGGCGTTCGGCGAGCTGGACCTTGCGGCTGGGGGTGGCGCTGAATGGCCTGGAAGTGCGGAAGTCGGCGGTGGAGATGCCGCCGCTGAAATCGATGCGGTGGCGCCAGGGTTCATGGGCCTTGAGGATGCGGCGCAGCCGCTCCGGGTCCACCGCCGTATCGATGCGCATCCGCCCTGCCGTGAAGTCGATAGCCATGGAAACCCCTAGTGCGCCAGGTGCTGGTCGAGAAGCAATAACAGGTTACCGGCCGCCCAACTGCTCCACAATGCGAGGCGCAAGTGCCGCAGGGGGCGGCGGCCGATGAGACGGTGCAGGCCCGCGGCCGCGCCCGTCAGCAGCAGGCTGAACAGGAAAGGCGCGAGGCCCATCGCCAGGACGTAGAAGATGGCGGCCAGGTCGCGGGGTGTCACGCCCTGCAGCAGGGAGATCGCAAGCCCGGCTGCCAGGGAAGCCGCCAGCAGCCGGGCGAGGTCACGCATGAATGCTCAGACAGTCCAGAGAGACATGAAGTCAGTGACGCTTGCCGCCTCGAGCTTCTTCTGGTCGCCGCAGAGCGCCTCGATGGTCGCGCACTGGCGCGCCGAGAGCTTGCCAGCGATGGCCTTCTGGAACTTGCTGACCAGCACCGGGATGCCTTCGGCGCGGCGCTTGCGGTGGCCGATGGGGAACTCCACTTCCACGCGTTCGGTCTTGGCGCCGCCCTTGAAGAACACCTGGATGGCGTTGCCGATGTAGCGCTTCGCCGGGTCGTAGTAGTCCTTCGTGTATTTGGTGTTCTCCCTGACCTCCATCTTGGCGCGCAGCTTGTCCACGCGCGGGTCCTTGGCCACCGCGTCCTCGTAGTCCTCGGCGGTGAGGCGGCCGTGGATCAGCGGGATGGCGACCATGTACTGGATGCAGTGGTCGCGGTCCGCCGGGTTCGCCAGTTCCCCGGTCTTGTCGATGATGCGCACGCCCGGCTCCTGGGTCTCGATGACGATCTTTTCGATCTGATCCAGCTTGTCCTTCACCTTGGCGTGCAGCGCCATGGCGGCCTCGACGGCGGTCTGGGCATGGAACTCAGCGGGGAACGAGATCTTGATGAGCACGTTCTCCATCACGTAGCTGCCGTAGGGGCGCTGGAACTTGAAGGGCTGGCCCTTGAACAGCGCGTCGTAGAAGCCCCAGGTCTTGGCGCTGAGCGCGGAGGGGTAACCCATCTCGCCCTTCAGGGCCATCAGGCCGTGGCGCACGGCGCGGCTCGTCGCGTCGCCCGCGGCCCAGCTCTTGCGGGAGCCGGTGTTGGGGGCGTGGCGGTAGGTGCGAAGCGCGCCGCCGTCGATCCAGGCGTTGGACACGGCGTTGATCACGTCCTCACGACTGCCCCCCAGCATGTGGGTGACCACGGCAGTGGAGGCCACGCGCACCAGCAGCACGTGGTCGAGGCCCACGCGGTTGTAGCTGTTCTCGAGAGCCAAGACGCCCTGGATCTCGTGGGCCTTGATCATGGCCGTGAGCACGTCCTTCATGGCGAGGGGCTTCTTGCCCTCGGCCACGTTCCGGCGCGACACGTAGTCGGCCACCGCCAGGATGCCGCCCAGGTTGTCGGAGGGGTGACCCCACTCCGCCGCCAGCCAGGTGTCGTTGAAGTCCAGCCAACGCACCATGGCGCCGATGTTGAAGGCCGCCTGCACGGGATCGAGCTCGAAGCTCGTCCCGGGCACGCGAGCGCCGCCCGGCATCGTAGCGCCCGGCACCACCGGCCCCAAGAGCTTGGTGCAGGCCGGATAGCTGAGCGCCAGCATGCCGCAGCCCAGGGTATCCATGAGGATGTAGCGCGCGGTCTTGTAGGCCTCGGCGCTCTTCACCTTGTAACCGCAGACGTAGTCGGCGATGTCCTGGATGACCTGGTCGGGGGCGGGACGCTTGGCGGAACGGATGTCGTGGCTGCTCATCTTCTATATCCCTTACTTACGCTTCTCGATGGGAACGAACTTCTGGTCCTCCGGACCTGTGTAGTTCGCGCTGGGACGGATGATCTTGCCGTCGGCGCGCTGCTCGATGACGTGGGCGCTCCAGCCGGTGGTGCGGGCCACCACGAACAGCGGCGTGAACATGGCGGTGGGCACACCCATGACGTGGTAGGACACGGCGGAGAACCAGTCCAGATTGGGGAACATGTTCTTGGTCTTCTTCATCACCGTCTCGAGGCGCTCGGCGATGTCGTAGAGCTTCATGTCGCCGGCACCCTTGGACAGGTCGCGGGCCACCTTCTTGATGACCACGTTGCGCGGGTCGCTCACGGTGTACACCGGGTGGCCGAAGCCGATGATGACTTCCTTGGCCTCGACGCGGCGGCGGATATCGGCCTCGGCTTCGTCGGGGTCGGCGTAGCGGCTCTGGATCTCGTAGGCCACCTCGTTGGCGCCGCCGTGCTTGGGACCGCGCAGCGCGCCTATGCCGCCGGTGATGGCAGAGTACATGTCGGAGCCGGTGCCGGCGATGACGCGGCAGGTGAACGTGGAGGCGTTGAACTCGTGCTCGGCGTAGAGGATGAGCGAGGTGTGCATGGCCCGCACCCAGGCATCCGCAGGCTCGGCGCCGTGCAGCATGTGCAGGAAGTGACCGCCGACGGAGTCGTCGTCGGTCTCCACCTCGATGCGCCGGCCGTTATGGCTGAAGTGGTACCAGTAGCAGAGCATCGAACCCAGCGAGGCCACCAGCTTGTCGGCGATGTCGCGGGCGCCGGCGGCATTGTGGTCGTCCTTCTCCGGGGTGGCGCATCCCAGCGCCGAGACGCCGGTACGCATCACATCCATGGGATGGCTGGCGGCGGGCAAGGCTTCGAGCGCGGTGCGCACCACCTGGGGCAGGCCGCGCAGGCCCTTGAGCTTGGCCTTATAGGCCTTGCACTCGGCGCGGTTCGGCAGCTTGCCGTGGATCAGGAGATGGGCCACCTCCTCGAAGTCGCACTTGTCGGCGATGTCGAGGATGTCGTAGCCGCGGTAGTGCAGGTCGTTGCCGCTGCGGCCCACGGTGCAGAGCGCGGTGTTGCCGGCGACGACGCCGGACAGGGCTACGGATTTCTTGGCCTTGGGGGCGGTGGCCGGGGCCGGGGTCGTGTCAGCCATGTTCCTGCTCCTGATGAGACCGAACTATTTGATTTTCTTGGCGTCCTGCTTGAACAACTCGTCTAGCTTCTTCTCGTAGTCCATATAGCCGAGCACGTCGTAGAGCTCGACCCGGGTCTGCATGGTGTCGAGCACGCCCTTCTGGGTGCCTTGGCTGCGCAGCTCCGCATACACCCGCTCCGCGGCCTTGCTCATGGCGCGGAAGGCGGACAGTGGATACAGCACCAGGCGCACACCGGCATCGCCCAGTTCCTGGGTGGTGAACATCGGGGTCTTGCCGAACTCGGTGATGTTGGCCAGCACCGGCACCTTTATGGTCTTGGTGAACTGCCGGTACTCGTCCAGCGTGGTGAGGGCCTCGGCGAAGATCATGTCCGCGCCTGCCTCCACGTACTTGGCGGCGCGGTCCAGCGCGGCCTGCTGACCTTCGCTGGCGTGGGCGTCGGTGCGGGCCATGATCACGAACTTGGCATCGGTACGGCCGTCCACGGCGGACTTGATGCGGTCGCACATCTCTGCGGCATCCACCAGCTCCTTGCCGGGACGGTGGCCGCAGCGCTTGGCGGCCACCTGGTCCTCGATGTGCATGCCGGCGGCACCGGCGCGGATCATCTCGGCGGCGGTGCGGGAGATGTTGAAGGCCGAGCCCCAGCCGGTGTCCGCGTCCACCAGCAGCGGCAGCTCGGTGGCGCCCGAGATGCGGCGGATGTCCTCGCAGACTTCGTTGAGGGAGGTCATCCCTAAGTCCGGCAGGCCGAAGGAGGCATTGGCGACACCGGCACCGGAGAGATACAGCGCCTTGAAACCTGTCCGCTCCGCGAGCAAAGCGGCGTAGGCATTGATGGCGCCCGCCACCTGCAGGGGACGCTCGGCTTCGAGCGCGGACCAGAACCGCGCGCCGGCGGAAGCTTGAGCCATGACGGGACCTCTGAAGGGTGCCGCTGCGGCTGCTGCCGGAGCGGGGGG
>Ga0070714_100001556_pt1 | contig 16705 bp, 11 predicted proteins | sample LARL83metaG_FD_65450 | JGI IMG/M metagenome (GOLD analysis project Ga0070714, IMG submission 65450) | Corn, switchgrass and miscanthus rhizosphere microbial communities from Kellogg Biological Station, Michigan, USA - LAR L8-3 metaG | ecosystem: Host-associated > Plants > Roots > Rhizosphere ... | reverse complement strand
GACGATCGTGGCGACGCCGCACGTCGACGCCAAGCACCCGCACGTCGGCGCAGCGCTCGTGCGCGCCGGCGTGCGCGACCTCCAGCAGCGCCTCGACGTCGCCGGGATCGACGTGCGGATCCTGCCCGGCGCAGAGGTCGCCGCGACGCAGGCGGCCGAGCTGGACGACGAGCAGCTGCGCGCGCTGACGCTCGGCGGCAGCCCGTGGCTGCTGCTCGAGTGCCCGCTGGAGGGCAGCCCCGTCCCGTGGTTCCTGGGGATCGCGCGCACGCTCGCGCGCCGCGGGCACCGCCTCCTGCTCGCGCATCCGGAGCGCAGCCCGCTGTTCCTGCGCACGCCGGAGCTGCTCGACGCGCTCGTCGACGACGGGATGCTCGTGCAGGTCACCGCCGCCGCGCTCACCGCGCGCTACGGCCGCGGCGTGCGCGAGCTGGCGCTGCGGCTCGTGCGGCGCGAGCTGGTCCACGTCGTCGCCTCCGACGGGCACGGGCGTCATCGTCCCGCGCGTATCGGCGCCGAGCTGCGGCAGGCGGGGATCGCCCCGCCGCTCGCGGACTGGCTGGCGCGCGCGGCGCCGGCCGCGCTGCTCGCCGGCGAGCCGCTGCCGCCGCGTCCGCCGCTCGCGCCGCGCCCGCGGCGGCGCGGCGTGCTGCGGCTCGTCGGCCGATGAGCCGCTCGTCGGAAGGAGCGGACTTTCGCGATGGCCAATTTCACCGATCGTTCACTCGCGCGCTGCGGCGGTCGTTGAATCTGCACGTCACCCCCGGCTGGCACGACGTTGTGAACGGGTCGTGCTCGCCTTGTTAATCAGACCCGCGTCCCCCTCGGAGCGATGGCGAGAACCACGAACTCGATGAGAGGCCGCAGCGCCTCGCAGCGGCTGCGCGACCGCTTCAACGCCGTCCTCGGCTGGCTCGCGGGCAACGCCCTGCTCGCGGCGATCGGCGCGATGGCCGCGACGCTGCTGGTGCTGTTCTTCGTCGGCCTCTCGATCCTGTCCCCCGGCTCGCCGGGGAGCGAGATCCGCTTCTCCGACGCGACGACGCTGATCGCCACCAGAGGCGCGGTGCAGCAGGCGACGCTGCGCGACCAGGACGAGCGCCTGGAGCTGACGACCTCCAGCGGCCAGCAGGTGTGGGCCTCCTACCCGCACGCCGACGCCTACACGAGCCAGCTGCTCGACGAGCTGCGCCGCTACCGCATCCCGACGACCGTCGACAGTCAGGCGGGCAAGCCGACGCTGCGCGCGATCGTGCAGTTCCTGCTGCCGATCCTGATCCTCGCGACGCTGTTCGCGATGTTCACGCTGCTGGCGCGCGAGTCCGGCGGGATGATCGCGGCCTTCTCGAAGTGGAGCGGGCGCAAGCAGAAGGCCGGCAGCGGGCGCTTCACGTTCAAGGACGTCGCCGGCGCGCCCGAGGCGCTGATCGAGCTGCGCGAGTTCTGCGACTACCTCGAGAACCCCGCCCGCTACGCCGAGCTGGGCGCGCGCGCGCCGAAGGGCGTGCTGCTCGTCGGCCCGCCCGGCACCGGCAAGACGCTGCTCGCGCGCGCCGTCGCCGGCGAGGCGCAGGCGAACTTCTTCTCGATCTCCGGCTCGGAGTTCGTCGAGTCGCTCGTCGGCGTCGGCGCGGCGCGCGTGCGCGACCTCTTCCGCCAGGCGCGCGAGGCGGCGCCGGCGATCATCTTCATCGACGAGATCGACGCCGTCGGGCGCCAGCGCGGCGCCGGCATGGGCCAGGGTCACGACGAGCGCGAGCAGACGCTCAACCAGATGCTCGTCGAGATGGACGGCTTCGGCGCCGAGAGCGGCGTCGTCGTGATGGCCGCCACGAACCGCCCCGACATCCTCGACAACGCGCTGCTGCGCCCCGGCCGCTTCGACCGCCAGGTCGTCGTCGACCTGCCCGACGTGCACGGGCGCACGGAGATCCTCGGCCTGCACGCGAGCCGCTCGCCCGTCTCGCCCGACGCCGATCTCGGCTCGATCGCCCACCAGACGCCCGGCTTCTCCGGCGCCGACCTCGCGAACGTGATCAACGAGGCCTCGCTGCTGGCGGTGCGCGCCGACAAGGCGATGGTCGAGCAGGCGGAGCTGGAGGAGGCGATCGATCGCGTGCTGATGGGCCCGCAGCGCAGAAGCCACGTGCTCTCGACCGAGGAGCTGTGGCGGATCGCGATCCACGAGTCCGGCCACGCGATCGTCGCCGAGTCGATCGAGTTCGCGACCGCGACGCAGAAGCTCTCCGTCGTCGCGCGCGGGCGCGGTCGCGGCGGCGCGACGATCTACGCGACGAACGACCAGTCGATGCTCAGCCAGCTCGACCTGACCAAGCAGCTGATCACCGTGATGGGCGGGGCCGCGGCCGAGAGCTACGTCTTCGGCACGCTCTCGACGGGCGTCGAGGAGGACCTCGAGCAGGCGACGAAGATCGCCCACTCGATGGTCGCGGTCTACGGCATGAGCCAGGCGGTCGGGCCGGTCGCGGTCGGCGAGAAGGAGGGGCAGGTCTTCATCGGGCGCGACCTCGCGAACATGGGCAACGTCGCGGCCGCGACGCTCGAGCTGGTCGACGCCGAGACGCGCCGGCTCGTGCACGAGGCCGAGGAGGTCGCCAAGCGGGTGCTGGAGCTCAACCGCGCCGTGCTCGGCGACCTCGCCAACTCGCTGCTGCGCGAGGAGACGCTCTCCGGCCCCTCGCTCGACGTCTACCTGGAAGCGGTGAGCTTGTGGCCCGAGCCGCTGATCAAGGAGGCGGCCGACCACGAGCCGCCCGTCCAGCTCGCGCAGGCGGCGGAGAGCGGCGGGCGCTCCGACTGGGACGACTGACCGGTGGGGAACGCGGACCCTGCCGACGACGACGGCCTTGCGCGACTTCGCCGGCATCTACGACGAGCACGCCGTGCGCGTCTACCGCTTCTTCGCCGCGCGGCTGGCGGCGCGCCCGGAGGCGGAGGACCTCACGCAGCAGACGTTCGAGCGCGCGCTGCGCGCCTGGGCGACGTACGACGAGTCGCGCGCGAGCACCGCGACGTGGCTGCTGACGATCGCGCGCAACCTGCTCGTCGACCACCTGCGGGCGCGCCGGCCGGGGCGCCGCCTGTCGCTCGACGCGCTCGAGCTGGAGACGCTCGCCGCGCCGCCGGACCGGCACCGGCTCGGGCTCGAGCCCGAGCTGGAGCAGGCGCTGTGGCAGCTCGACCCGCGCGACCGCATGCTGATCGCGCTGCGCTTCGGCGGGGACCTGAACGGGCCGGAGATCGCGCAGCTCACCGGCCTGAGCCTCGCCAACGTCCAGCAGATCCTCTCGCGCTCGCTGCGGCGGATGCGCACGAGACTCGAGGGTGCTCCGCTCGCCGCGCCGCGCCCCGCGGCCGACGGCTGACGGCGCTGCTCGCGCTCGCGGCGGCCGTGGCCGTGGTCGCGACCGCGCTCGTCGCCGGCCAGGCGCGCGCCGACGCGATCGCAGGCGCCGCCTACGCCGGCACCGCGGCCGACGGCGCGACGGTGCGCTTCGCGATCGCCGCCGACGGCACGAGCGTGACCTCCTACAGGATCAGCGACGTCCCGGGCAGCACCTGCACGTTCAACGCCGAGGGCGACGCGAGCGTCTGGGAGGGCGCCCCGATCGTCGACGGCGCCTTCGACTATGCGCTCGAGGACGCGATCGCCTTCCATGGCACGTTCCCCGGCGCGCAGACGGCCGCGGGCACGTTCCGCTTCTTCAACCATGCGACCGCGGCGACGCCCGCGTGCGACAGCGGGACCGTGTCGTGGAGCGCGACGACGACGGCGACTCCGGCGGCGGCCGGGGGCGGCGGCGCTCAGGGGGGCGGCTCGCAGACGTCGGGTAGCGGCGGCGGGCCGGCGCCTGCGCCGCCGCGCTTCGCGACGCGCGTGACGCTCGGCCGCCTCTCGCGCACGCGGCTCGGCGGCCACGTCGGATCGGGCGTGCGCGCGTGCCGCGGCGGCCGCGTCGTGACGCTGTGGCGCGGCCAGCAGCGGATCGCGACGACGCGCACGCGCGCTGACGGCAGCTTCCGCTTCGCGCGCAGCGCGCGCGTGCGCGGCAGACGCGTGCGTGCGAGCACCCCGCTGCGCACCGTCAAGGGCGCGCTCTGCACGGCGGGCTCCTCGCGCTTCGTCAAGGGGTAGGCGCGATGCGGATCGCGTGGACGGGACCGGTCGGAAGAATCGGCGGCGTGCCCGGCATGGGCATGCTGATCATGCGAGAGCTGTTGCGCCAGGGCGTCGAGGTCGACCTCTACCTCGCGACCGACCGCACCGTCGAGCCGCCGGTCGCGCCGCTGCCGGGTCTGCGCGTGATCATGCGGCGCTCGCGCTGGCGGTGGGGTAGCTGGTACAGCCGCAGCAAGCCGCTCGCGCTGCTCAGCTCGCTCGCCGTGCGCAGCCTCAGCACGATCGTGCTGAGCGTACGCCTGCTGCGCGAGCACCGCCGCCGGCCCTACGACGCCGTCTACCAGCTCTCGCAGACCGAGCTGTTCCTGCTCGGGCGCGTCGGCCGACTGGCGCCGCCGATCGTCGTGCACCCCTGCACGCACGCCGCCGGCGAGCTGCGCTGGCACCGCGCCGAGCAGGCCTACGCGCTGCGCGCCGAGCGGCGCGGCCCGCACTTCCTGATGCGCGCGCTGATGACGCTGCGCAGCCGCCTGCAACCGCGCGAGCTGGCGCGCGCCGACCTCGTGCTCGGCCTCAGCGAGCGCTTCAACGCGCTCGTGCACCAGGACTACGGCGTCCCGCGCGAGCGGCTGCGCGTCGTGCGCACGCCGGTCGACCTCGAGCGCTTCAGCCCGGACGGCCCGGAGCGCAAGGCGGCGCCGCGCACGCTGCTGTTCATCTCGCGGATCTCCGCGCGCAAGGGCGTCGAGCAGGTCGTCGCGCTCAGCCACCGGCTCGCCGACCGCTCGGGCTCGGTGCGGCTGCTCGTGATCGGTGGGGCGACGATGTGGTCCGACTACCGCGCGCACCTCGCCGACCTGCACCCTGACGTGGCCGAGTACGTCGGCCACGTGCCGAGCGAGGAGCTGCCGGCGCTGCTGCGCTCCGCGACGCTGCTGCTCGTCCCGAGCTGGTACGAGCCGGGCTCGATCGCGACCGCCGAGGCGCTCGCGTGCGGGCTGCCGGTCGTGCTGAGCGAGGAGGTCGGCAACGCCGAGGCGGTGAGCGGGCCGCACGTGCGCATGCACCGCGCCGGCGACCTCGACGGGCTCGAGGCGGCTGTGCGCTCGCTGCTGGAGGCGGCCGAGCGCGAGGAGCCGGCGCTGCGCGCCTCGGCGCGCGCGAACGCGGAGGCGGCGTTCGCGCCCGACGCGGTGGTGGCGGAGCTGGTCGCGCAGATCGCGTCGCTCGGCGGCGGGCGCTAGCCGCGGCGGCGCGATGGCGGGGCCGGCGACAGTTGCGACGCCGGGCCGCCGCCGCGCGCGCCTGACCGGCGTCGTCGCGAGCCTGACCGCGACGAACGTGCTCGGCGCCGCGTTCGGCTTCGTCACCGGGCCGCTGCTGGCGCGCGCGCTCGGCGCCTCCGGCCGCGGCGACCTCGCCGCCGTGCTCGTCCCGCTCGCGCTCGTGCCGGGCGTGCTCGGGCTCGGGATCCCCGCCTACGCCTATCGCGAGCTGCCGCGCGGGCGCGCGGTCGAGGAGGTGCTCGGCTCGCTCGGGCTGCCGCTGCTGCTGGTCGGCCTGCTCGCCGCCGCGGGCGCGGTCCCCGTCGCGGACGCGCTCGCGGGCGGGCGCGGGCCGACGCACACCTTCCTCGTCGTCGGCCTGCTCGCGACGCCGCTCGTGCTGCTCGGCAGCCTGCTGTCCTCGTGCCTCGCGGCGCTCGAGCGCTGGCGCGCGCTCGTCGCGACGTCGATGATCCCGTTCGCGGGGACGTTCGCCGCCGTGGTCTCGCTCTACGCGCTCGGGGACCTGACGGTCGCGACCGCCGCGGCGTCCACGATCGCGGCCTCGCTGTGCTCGCTGGCGCCGTCGCTGCCGCTGCTGGCCAGCCTGCGCCGGCCGCCGGCGTTTCGCCGCCCGCTTGCCCGCGCGGGCGTGGCGTTCGGGCTCAAGTCGTGGGTCGGCGGCCTCGCCCAGCTCGCCAACCTGCGCCTCGACCAGCTCTTGATGATCACCGTCGTGGCACCCCGCGAGCTGGGCCTCTACGCGGTCGCGACGACGATCGCGGGCGCCTCGGGCCTCGCGACCGGTGCGCTCTCGCCGCCGCTGATGACGCGCATCGCGCGCGGCGAGAGGAGGCTGATGCCGCAGGCGGTGCGGATCGTCCTGCTCGCGACGCTCGCGCTCAACGCCGCGCTCGCGCTCGCGACGCCGCTGCTGCTGTCGCTGCTGTTCGGGCCGCAGTTCCGCGGCGCGGTGCCGATGGCCGCGATCCTGCTCGCGGCGGCGGTCCCGTTCGCCGGTGCGAGCGTGCTGAGCAGCGCGCTGCAGGCCGACGGCGCGCCGCTGATCCCGACGGTCGGCGAGGCGCTCGCGCTCGTCGTCACCGTCGCCGGCCTGCTGCTGCTGCTGAGCCCGCTCGGCGGGATCGGCGCGGCGCTCGTGAGCCTCGCCGCCTACGGCGCGAGCTTCTGCTTCCAACTCGCGCTGGCGCGCCGGCGCCTGCGCGTGCCGCTGCATGCGTTCCTGCTGCCCGCGCGCGAGGACGCGCAGTGGGCGCGGAGCGTGCTGGCCAGCGTGCGCGCCCGCGCGCGGGCGGCGTGATCAGGCGCTTCACAGGGGGATCACCGGATCGTCACAGGGCGCCCGAGGGGGTCTGATTCGATGCGCCTTCGCGCGGCGCCAGGGCCGGCGCCGCACACGCCTCGAGGGCGGGACGCATGGAGACCTACACCGCCGCAAAGCCCCACATCGCCGACTACCTCCGCCCGCTCGCCGCGCGCAAGCTGCTGATCGTGCTCGCGGTCGTGATCGCGACCGGCGGCGTGTACGCCTACTACGCGCGCAAGTCGAACGTCTACACGGCGACCACGCTCGTCTACGTCAAGGACCCGGGCGACCCCGTGACCGGCGAGCCGAGCCCGCAGAGCACCGACCGCACCGTCCAGAACGAGGCGACGCTGCTCTACTCGCGCGAGACGGCCGCGGCGGTCGCGAAGGCGATCGCCTACCCCGGCACGCCGCAGCAGCTGCTCGACCAGGTCTCGATCACCTCGCGGCCGGGCGAGGACTTCGTCAACGTCAGCGTGCAGGCAGGCAGCGCGTTCGGCGCCGCGCACATCGCGAACGCGTTCGCGCGCCACCTCGTCACGCTGATCAACGGCAGCGTCGAGCTGCGCGTCGCGAACGCGCTCAAGCTGTCGGAGAGCCAGCTCGCGACGCTGCCGCGCGGCCTCGCCTCGCAGGTCCAGCGCGCGAACCTGCTCGACCAGATCAACCGCCTGGAGCTGGCCCAGAAGGTGCCGACGACGGCCGCCCAGCAGATCGACGCGGCCGAGGTGCCCGGCGCGCCGTCCGCGCCGCGGCCGCTGCGCAACGCGCTGTTCGCGTTCGTGCTCAGCCTCGTCGGAGCGATCGCCGCCGCGTACGGGCTGGAGCGCTTCGACCGCCGCCTCAAGAACCCCGACGAGATCGAGGACGCCTACGCGACCCCGCTGCTCGCGGTGCTGCCGCACGCCGACGACCCCGCCGCGATGCTCGGCCACGAGCCGGCGCTGTCCGCCGATCTGCGCGAGCCGTTCCGCGTGCTGCGCACGAACATCGACCTTGCCTCGCTCGACGATCCGCCGCGCACGATCGTCGTCTCCAGCGCGATGCCCGGCGAGGGCAAGTCGACGGTCGTGCGCAACCTCGCGCTCGCCTTCCGCGAGACCGGCCGGCGCGTCGTCGTGCTCGACCTCGACCTGCGCCACCAGACGCTCGCCGAGCGCTTCGCGGTCGCCGGCGGCGCCGGCATCACCGAGGTGCTGCGCCGCGAGGCCGAGCTGGCCGACGTGCTGCGTCCGGTCGGCGTCGGCGTGCCGGCCGTCGACGAGCTGCTCGGCGAGCGGCTCGCGCTGATCGAGGCGAAGAGTCGCAACGGCCACCACGGATCGGCGAACGGCAACGGCGCCCGTGCCGCCGACGCGAGCGGATTCGCGCTCGTGCTCGGCGGGGCGCAACCGGCGAACCCGGCCGCGGTGCTCGCGTCCGACCGCGTCCGCGAGGTGCTCGACGAGCTGCGCGAGCGCTACGACGTCGTGCTGATCGACACCGCGCCGGTGCTCGCCGTGACCGACACGGTCCCGCTGCTGCGCTACGCCGACGCGGCGATGTTCGTCGGCCGCCTCGGCGTCACGACGCGCGACACGGCGAAGCGGCTGACCGAGTTCCTCGCGCGCATGCCCGATCTCAACCTGCTCGGCGTCGTCGCCAACGACCTCTCGCGCCTGGAGGCCGGCGCCTACTACGGCTACGGCTACGGCTACGGCGCCGAGGAGCCGATGCCGTCGCGCCGGCGCCGCCTCGGGCGCGCCCCGGAGCGCCCGAAGCAGCCGGCCTGATGGGAGCGCAGGCGCTCCCGCGGCCGCGCGTGCCCGCGCACGGGCGCAGTCCGGCGGCGCAGGTGACCGTCGCGCTGCTCGTCGCGCTCGGCGCCGCCGCGATGACGTGGCTGGCAGGCAGCCAGCGGCCGCTGACCGCCGCGGCGGCGCTGTTCGTCGTGCTCGCCTCGCTGTGGCTCGCGACCACCCGGCGCACGCTGCTCGCGCTCGCCCTGCTGATGATCTACCTCGGCCTGCTCGACGGCTACGTGAAGCTCGGGACCGGCTCGTCGTACGCGACGTTCATCCGTGACGTGCTGCTCTACGCGCTCGTCGCCGGGCTGCTCGTGCGGGCGGCGATCGGCCGTGAGCGCCTGCCGGTGCCGCCGCTGAGCGGCTGGGTGCTCGCGTTCGTCGTCGTCGTGCTCGTGCAGCTCGCCAACCCGCAGGCCGGCACGCTCGCCCACTCGCTCGCGGGCGCGCGCGAGCACCTCGAGTTCGTGCCGCTGTTCTTCCTCACGTACGCGTTCGTGCGTACGACCCGCGCGCTGCGCACGTTCGTGATCGTGCTGGCGCTGGTCGCGGCGGCCAACGGCGTCGCCGGCTGGGTGCAGTTCCGCGAGACGCCGCAGCAGCTTGCCGCGTGGGGGCCGGGGTACGCGCAGCGCGTGCTCGGCCAGGGCGGCTTCGAGCTCGCCGGGCGGACGTTCGCGACCGAGTCCGGGCAGAACCGCACGCGCCCGTTCGGGCTCGGCAGCGACGCGGGCGCCGGCGGCGTCTTCGGCGCCTTCGCGCTCGGCGGGATCATGGCGCTCGCGGCGCTCTTCACGCGTATGCGCTACCTGCTGCTCGCGGTCGTCATGGCGATCGGCGCGACGACCGCCGTCGTCACCTCGCAGGGGCGCGCGATCGTCGTCGCCGCCGCCGTCGTCGTGCTCGCCTTCGCGCTGCTGGGTGCGACCTCGCGCGGGCGCGTGACGACGTTGATCGGGTTCGCGGTCGCCGCCGTCGTCGGCGTCTTCGTCGTGCAGGCGATCGTCGGCTCCGCCGGCTCCTCGGACCTGCGCTACCAGGGCCTCACGCCGGGGTCGTTCGCGCAGACGGCCGACAGCGCGCGCGGCAAGAGCGTCGCCCACATCCCCGACAACATCGCCGCCTATCCGCTCGGCGCCGGGCTCGGGACGGCCGGGCCGGCGAGCGGGGCGGCGCCGGGCGCCTCCAAGCTCGCCGGAGCCGTCGACGCCGAGAGCGAGTTCTCGTTCCTGACGATCGAGACGGGGATCGCGGGCCTGCTCGTGCTGACCGGCTTCACGCTGCGGCTCGTGCTGCTCGGGCTGCGCTGCCGCAGAGAGCCCGACCGCGAGACGCGTCTGCTGCTGGCGGCGATCGTCGCGCCGCTCGCCGCGATCCTCGTGCTGTTCTTCCCCAGCGCGCTGACCGTCACCGTGCCCGCCGGACCCTATCTGTGGGCGGCCGGCGGGATCGTCTCCTACTGGCTCGTGACGCGCCCGGCGGAGCTGCGCCGCGCCGTGCCGGTCTGAGCGGCGGCGTCCGCGAGCACGGCGCCGAAGCGGCGCGCGAACGCCCGCACCTCGAACTCCCGCGCGCGTCGCGCCGCCGCCGCGCCGAGCGCCGCGCGCAGCGGCTCCTCGGCGAGCAGGCGCAGCAGCGCGGCCGCCAGCGCGGGACGGTCGCCGTAGGGGGAGAGCAGCCCGTCGACGCCGGGCGTCACGATCTCCGCGGGCCCGCCCTCGGCGGCGGCGAGCACCGGCTTGCCAAGCGCCATCGCCTCGATCACGACCATCCCGAACGGCTCGGCCTGCGAGGTGTGGACGACGACGTCCATCGCCTGCATCCACTCCTCCGGGTTCGGCTGTTGGCCGACGAGCCGCACGCGCTCGCCGAGACCGAGCCGTGCGGCCTGCGCGTGCAGCTCCTCGGCGTAGGAGGGGTCGAGTGCGTGCGGGCCGCCGACGAGCACGAGCGTCGCGTCCGGGTGGCGCTCGAGCAGCGCCGGCGCGACGTCGAGCAGCACGTGGAAGCCCTTCCAGCGGTCGAGTCGGCCGACCGCGCCGACGAGCGGGCCGTGCTCGGGCAGCCCGAGCCGGCGGCGCACCGCACGCGGGTCGCCGATCCGCGCCGCGTCGAAGCGGGTCAGGTCGACGGCGGGGTGCACGACGCTCGTCGACCGGCGCGGGCGCAGACGTCGCTGGGCGTCGTCGACGGTGCGCGAGACGGTCACCACGACGCGCGCCGGCAGCGCAGTCGCGGCGCGGTCGATCGGCACCGCGCCCATCGGCGTGCCCGGTTGCAGCCACGCGCTCGGCAGGCGCGCGGCGGCGGCGGCGAGGCCGCCGTAGAGCTGGCCCTTCGCCATCCAGCCGACGACGAGCTGGGCATCCTGCTCGCGCGCGAGGCGGGAGATGTCGCGGACCGCGTGCGCGAGCCGATGCGGCTGGCGGACGCGGCCGGCCTCGACGACGAACGCCGCCACCCCCTGCGCGCGGCACCAGCCGACCAGCGGGCCGTTCGTCAGGAACGCGATCGCAGGCTCGACGCCCGCCTCACGGCGGTGCTCGACGAGCTGGCAGAGCTGCTCCTCGGCGCCGCCGCGGCGGGTCGCGACGGGCATCGCGACGAGCGCGCGCAGCATCAGCGGGCCTTCGGCTCGAAGACGAGCCAGTGCAGCCGCGGATCGCGGAACTCGTGCAGCGCGCGCCCCCGGTCCTCGCGCGACCACTCCCGCAGCGCCGGCGGGACCTCCGTGCGCGGCTCCTGCGCGACGGCGCGCGCGTCGTGGGTGGCCGCGAACGCCGCGCGCAGGCGCTCGCCGGCGCCCGGGCGCTGGTCCTCGTGGACCTCGACCACGACGACGGCGCTCGCGAGCAGCGCCGCCGTGGCGGCGTCGAGCAGCTCGACCTCGCCGCCCTCGATGTCGCACAGCACGAGCGCGCCGTCGGTCGGCAGCGCGGCGAGCAGCTCGAACGTGAGCCGCCTGCCGACCCGCACACGCGGCGCGACGCCGGAGACGGCGGCGGTCGTGACGCACAGCTCGCGCGCCGAGCGCGAGAGGTCGAACGCGTACGTCGTCGTCGCCGGCGAGGCGTGTGCCATGCCGACGCCGTAGTAGCCGTCGGCGCAGCCGACGTCGACGAACGCCGGCACGCCCTGCGCGATCGCGCGCTCGAAGACCCAGGCGATCTCGCGCTCGTAGACGCCGAGCAGCTTCGCGACCGCCGCGTCGACGTCGGGCAGCCGGCGGTGCGGATAGCGGATGCCCGCGAACGGGCCCGCCTGAACGCGCGCCGCACCGCCGTCGAGCAGGCGCTCGGCGAGCGCCGTGACGCCCTCGCGCCCACGCAGCTCGCGCTCGTAGCGGCGTGCGCGGTCCGCCATGTAGCCGGGCGCGACGATCCGCGCCGCGCGACGGGCGGCCTCGGGCATCACCATCGGCTCAGCTCCACCGCGTCGACGCGGCCGGCGCGGCCAGGCCGCACGCCGGCGATCTCGCGCAGCACGCGGTCCAGCTCGCGCGCGACCGCCTCGACGCCGAACTGCGAGCGCGCCCGCTCGCCGCCGCGCGCCGCCAGCTCGGCGCGCAGCGCCGGCTCGTCGCGCAGGCGCGCCAGCGCGGCGCGCAGCGTCGCAGTGTCGCCCTCGGGGACGACGAGGCCGCCGCCGGTCGACTCGATCACCCACGGGATCTCGCCCGAGTCCGAGCCGACGACCGGCACGCCGCACCACAGCGCCTCGACGAGCACGCGGCCGAACTGCTCGGCCCACGTGCGCGTCGTGCGCGAGGGCAGCACGAGCACGTCGAAGGAGGCGTAGGCGGCGGCCATCCGCTCGTGGCGCACGGAGTCGTCGACCTCCAGCGCGACACCCAGCCGCGCCGCCTGCGCCTCGAGCCGCGCGCGCAGCGGTCCGGCGCCGACGAGCTTCACGCATGCGCCGTCGAGGCCGGCGACCGCGTCGATCAGCACGTCGAGCCCCTTCGCGGCCACGAGCCGGCCCGCGTAGCCGATCGTGAAGCGCTCGCGCGGCGGCGCGTCGGGTGCGCTCCACGCCGGCACGTGATGCGGGATCAGCGGCGCGCGCACGTCCGAGCGGACGCTCCGCAGGAGCGCCGCCGCAGTCGGCGAGCGCGCCGCGACGAACGCCGCGTGCGCAAGCGTCCAGCGGCGGAAGAGGCGCGCCGGCGGCGGCCACGGCCGCTCCAGGTTCTCGTCCGCCTGCAAGCCGAACGGGACGCCGGCGCGGTGCAGCGCGCGGCCCCACTGGCAGCCGGACGCCGAGGTCGGCTCCTGCTCGACGAACGCCGCGAGCGGCTGGACCTCCGCGATCAGCCGCCGCGGCGAGCTGAGGTAGACGTGGCGCTGCACGCGCCCGGGCAGCGCCACGCGGCGGCCGATCACGCGTCCCTCCAGCTCCGGCAGCACCTCCGGAGCGAAAGCGGAGGCGGCGTACTCGTGGCGCCATCTGGCCGGCACGACGAGATACGGATCCCAGCCGAAGCGCCGCAGCGCCGCGTAGGGGAGCTGGTTTACGGCCAGCACGGCCGGATGGCTGACGACGAGCAGGCGCATCAGCGGCTCGCCGCGCCGTCCAGCTCGGCGTACAGGGCGCGGTAGCCGTCCGCCATCGCCTCCCACGAGAACGCGCCCGCCGCGGCGCGCGCGGCGGCGCCCATCCGGCGCGCGAGCTGCGCGTCGGCGCCGAGCGCGTTCAGGCGCCGCGCGATGTCCTCGCCCTCGCGCGCGACGAACCAGCCGGCGCCGCCGTGCGCGAGCAGCTCCTCGACGCCGTTGACGCGCGCGATCAGCAGCGGCAGCCCGCTCGCGGCCGCCTCGAGCGCGACGAGCGGGAACGCCTCGTAGGCGGTCGGCAGCACGAACGCGTCGGCGGCGGCGTACAGACGCGGCATCTCGCCGACCGGCCCCAGCAGGTGCAGACGCTCCTCGGTGCCGGCCCCGCGCGCGCGCGCGAGCAGCGGCGCGGGATCGCCGCCGCCGGCGACCGCGAGCCGCCAGGCGGGGGCGAGCGCGAGCGCGTCGACCGCGTGCGGCAGCCCCTTGCGCTCCCAGTCGCCGCCGACGAACAGCGCCAGCGGCTCATGCGGCGCGAGGCCGAGCTGCGCGCGCGCCGCGCCGCGCGCGTCCTCGTCGGGGCGGAAGGCGCGCGCGTCGACGCCGTTGGGCACCGTGCGCACGGCGTCCGCCAGCGCCGGGAAGCACGCGTGCAGCTCATCGGCGACGCCCGCCGAGACGGCGCACAGCAGGCGCGTGCGGCCGGGCCGGTAGCACCACGCCTCGCCGCCGCGCGCGAGCACGCCGGCGAGCGCGGCGTTGAAGCGGTAGAGCCGGCTCGGCCGCGAGGCGCGCGAGCCCTCGACGCGCGCGGCGGCGGCGCGATGGCAGTAGTGGACGGTCGCGACGTCGGCGCGGTTGGCGACGATCGCGCCGGTCGTATGCAGCAGTCGCCCGCCGCGCCGCACGAGCAGCAGCGACGCGAGCGCGAAGAAGGCCGGGTAGCCGAGCGTCGCCGGCCGTCTCGGGGTGGGGACGCGGCGGAAGCGCAGGCCCGCCCGCGGCGCGAGCGCACATGTGCGCGCCAGCACCGTGACCGGATGCCCGGCGTCGAGCAGGCGCGCGACGAGTTGCTCGGACTGGCGCTCCATCCCGCCGGGGCCGCCGACGTCGTGGGCGACGAACAGCACCTCGCGCGCGCGAGGGCGGGCATCGGACGCGACGGCGTCGCCCGCGGACGGCGAGCGGCCGATCCGCTCCAGTGCCCCGGCGACCCGCCGCGCGATCACCGGCCAGTCGTAGCGCTCCTCGTAGAGGCGGCGGCCGGTCGCGCCGAGCGCCCGCAGCCGCGCCGGGTCCGCCGTCAGCTCGACGGCCGTGCGCGCGAACGCGTCGCGGTCGCCCGCCGGCACGAGCGCGAGCGCGTCGCGCGCCGCCGCCAGCTCCGGATCCGTGTTGACGCCGTGCAGCCCGAGCACGGGTCGGCCGTGCGCGAGCGCCGCCATCAGCGTCGTGCGTCGCGTCGAGACGCCGTCCGTGAGTGGCAGCAGCACGAGGTCGGCGGCCGCGAGCCGCAGCGACAGCTCGGCGGTGTCGAGGCGCCCGGGCGAGCTGACGGCGACGCCGCGCGGCGCACGCAACTCCGGCGCGTCGGCGCCGAGGTTCAAGACGGCGAGCCGCTCGGGTCCGTGCGCCTGCGCGAGCGCGGCGATCGCGGCCTCGGCGTGGTCGAGCAGGCGCGCCGGGTTGGCGCGGCCGAACAGCGCGACGGCGAGCTTGCCGTCGAGGCCGAGTCGCGCGCGCGCCGACTCGGGCGCGAGCGGGAGCGGCTCGATCGTGGCGCCGATCGGCACGTGCAGCGCGCTGCCGCCCAGCTCGTCGGCGAGCGCCTGCGTGCTCGTCAGCGCGCCGTCGGCGAGCGCCAGCAGCGCGCGCAGCTGCGCGCGCTGCCAACCGCCGATCAGCGCGCTGCGCGGGTCGCGAACGTCGATCCACGCCTCGTGGACCATCAGCGCCAGCGGTGCGCCGGTGCGGCGCCGCAGGCGCGCGACGTCGCGCACGAGGCCGGGCGCGAAGCCCGCCCGCCCCCAGCTGAAGGGGTTGTACTGCAGCAGGATCCAGGCCGGCTCGCCGGGGTCGGCGAGCAGCGGCGCGAGGCCGTCGGCGAGGTAGCGCGGCGTGCCGCCGATCCCGCCGAGCGCCGTCGCGAGGCGGCGCGCGTACTGGTCGATCGCGTCGATCGCGCCGGGCGCCGCGTCGCGGCGATGCACGACGACGCCGGCGCTCATGCGCGGCTCCGCCCGGCGCGCTCGACGACGGCCGCGTAGAGCTCCTGCAGCTCGCCGGCGACGACCGGCGGCGAGTACGGCCCCAGCTCCTCGCGCGCCGCCGCGCTCAGGCGCGCGCGCAGCCGCGGGTCGCACATGCGCCGCATCGCGGCCGCGAGCCCGTCGACGTCGGCCAGCTCGTAGAGCATGCCGGTCACGTCGTGCTGGAGGATCTCCGCCGGGCCGCCGGCGTCCGCCGCGATCACCGGCACGCCCGCCGCCATCCCCTCCAGCACCACCTGGCCGAACGGCTCCGGCGTGACGGAGGCGTGCACGAGCACGTCGAGCCGCGACAGCTCGGCCCACACGTCGGGCCGCTGCCCGCGCAGCTCGACGCGCCCGCCGATCCCCAGCTCGCGCGCGAGCGCGGCGAGTCCGTCGGCGTAGTCGTCCTCGCCGAACAGCGCGCCGCCGACGAGCACCGCCCGCTCCTCGCCGTCGGGGAAGGCGCGCGCGAACGCGCGCAGGAAGAGGTCCTGGCCCTTCCACGGCGCGAGCCGGCCGACGAGCCCGAACGTCAGCGGGCCGCCGCTCGCGCGGGCGCGCGCGGGAGCCTCGCTCAGCACCTCCGGCAGCACCGAGTAGATCACGACCGGCTCCAGCGGCGCCGCGAGCGTCTCCATCGTCGTGTGCGAGTTCGCGACGACCGCGGTCGCGAGGTGGCGGCTCATGCGCCGCACGAGCGTGACCGCGGGCCCCGGCAGGTAGTCGTCGGCGATGCGGTCGCGCACGTGCCAGATCACCGGCAGGCCCGCCAGCCGCGCCGCCACGCTGCCGTAGACGCCGGCCTTCAGCGAGTTCGTGTGGACGAGGTCGGGCGCGAGCTGGCGCAGCCGCCGCGCGAGTCGCAGCACGTAGGCGGCGGTGCTGGCCGCCACGAGCGGGGAGACGCCGCCGCCGCGGTCGACGCGCTCGCGTCGCAGCCGCCGCGCGCGCTCGCCGAACGGCAGCACCTCGCTGGAGATGCCGGCGAGGTCGAGCTGCTCGACGAGCGGCCCGTCCTCCGCGAGCAGCACGTGCGGCTGCACGCGGTCGAGGTGGGGGAGCAGCCGCAGCAGCGCGATCTCACCGCCCGAGAGCTGTGCGACGTGGTCGAGGTAGACGACCTTCAGGCGGCGGTCGACCGGCGTGCGCGCGGCCGCGCAGCGCGTGATCGCGCGGTGGCGCTCGGCGACGGCCGCCCAGTCGAAGCGCTCTGCGTGTGCGCGCGCGGCGGCGCGGCTCGGGCGCTCGGCCCGCGCGGCGCGCACGAGCCGCTCGCGCAGCGCGTCGCGGTCGCCCGGCGGCACCACGAGCGAGCGGTCGAGGTCCGCGACCGCCTCCGGCAGGCCGCCGACCGCCGTCACGATCGTCGGCGTGCCGCAGGCG
>Ga0070714_100001555_pt1 | contig 16718 bp, 13 predicted proteins | sample LARL83metaG_FD_65450 | JGI IMG/M metagenome (GOLD analysis project Ga0070714, IMG submission 65450) | Corn, switchgrass and miscanthus rhizosphere microbial communities from Kellogg Biological Station, Michigan, USA - LAR L8-3 metaG | ecosystem: Host-associated > Plants > Roots > Rhizosphere ... | reverse complement strand
GCCTGAAGAACGCCGTCCGCGAGCACCATCCCCTGGCTCGCGCGTCGCGTCGGCGGCCGGCGCACCGCGCGAGCCGTTGACTTTTCAGGCTGAAGCGGCGCATTTAAGCAGGCCCCGCGGGGCCGCATCCTTTGTCTCACCCATCCTGCCGATGCAAGATCCCGCCCTTCGTCCCAATCGCAGCCAATTGATCGTGCCGGGTGTCCGCCCCGAGCTGTTCGTCAAGGCTGTTCGCTCTGATGCCGACGTTATCGTTCTCGATCTCGAGGACTCGGTGGCAGAGGGCGACAAGGATCGCGCCCGGCGGAACGTCGCCGACGCGTTGCGGGCGATGGACTTCGGCGCCAAGACCGTGTCGGTGCGTCTCAACGCCCTCGACAGCCCGGCCTTCGGGAACGATCTCGACGTCGTCGTCGAGGCGGGGGGACAGCGACTCGATCTCGTGATGGTGCCGAAGATCGACACCGTCGACGACGTTCGCCGCATCGAATCCGCGATTTCCGCGGTCGAGGCCGAAAAGAAGATCGTGCCCCGTATCGGTGTCGAGCTCCTGATCGAGAGCGCGCGCGGCATGATGAACGTCGAAGCGATTGCCGGCGCAAGCCGGCGCGTCGAGGCGCTCCACTTCGGCCCCGGCGATTACGCGGCCTCGATCGGAGCGCGCTCGACCACGATCGGCGGTGCCGATCCACGCTACGGCGTGCTGACCGGAACCGGTGCCGATCCGGATCGCGCCTATCACTGGAACGATGTCTTCCATTACGCCCTGTCGCGGATCGTCGTCGCGGCGCGCGCCCATGGCCTTCGCCCCGTCGACGGCCCTTACGCCGACTTCAAGGATACCGATGGCCTCAAGGCGGCCGCCGGGCGTGCCGCCGCTCTGGGCTGCGAGGGCAAGTGGGCGATCCATCCCGGACAGATCGCGTCGGTCAATGCCGCCTTCACGCCCTCCTCGGCCGAACTCGACGAGGCCCGCCGCATCGTCGCGGCGATGGCCGCGGCCGGGGCCGCAGGACGTGGAGCGGTTTCGCTCGACGGCCGCATGATCGATATCGCCTCGATCCGTCAGGCCGAAGTCATGGTAAAGAAGTGGGAACGTCTGGTTCCCGGAGCCTCCGCTTAACGTCCGCCGATCCATCAAAGAAGAATCACGAGCGCCATGCCGACATTCCTCGATTTTGAAAAGCCGATTGCCGAGCTCGAAGGCAAGATCGAGGAGTTGCGCCATCTGAGCGAGGCGGGCGGCGTCAACATCGCCGAGGAAGTCGGCAAGCTCGAAGCCAAGGTGACGCGGCTGCTGCGCCAGACCTATGCCAAGCTGTCGCCGTGGCAGAAGGTGCAGGTCGCGCGCCATCCCGACCGACCGCACTTCAGCGACTTCGTCTCGGTGCTGATCGAGGATTTCACGCCCCTCGCGGGCGACCGCGCCTTCGCCGAGGACGAGGCCATCGTCGGCGGCCTCGGTCGTTTCCGCGGTTATTCCGTCGTCGTGATGGGCACCGAAAAGGGCAGCGACACCGAATCGCGCGTGCGCCACAACTTCGGGATGGCGCGGCCCGAGGGCTACCGCAAGGCTCGCCGCCTGATGGACATGGCCGACCGTTTCGGCCTTCCGGTGCTGACGTTCGTCGATACCGCCGGCGCCTATCCCGGCATCGGCGCCGAGGAACGCGGGCAATCGGAGGCGATCGCACGGGCGATCGAAACCGGTCTCTCGATCAAGGTGCCGTTCGTCGCTACGGTCGTCGGCGAGGGCGGTTCGGGCGGTGCGATTGCGCTCGCCGCCGCCGATCGTGTGCTGATTCTCGAGAACGCGATCTATTCGGTGATCTCGCCCGAAGGCTGCGCCTCGATTCTATGGCGGAACGGAGCGGAGGCGAAGACGGCCGCCGAAGCGCTTCGGCTCACCGCACAGGATCTGCAGGCTCTCGGCGTCATCGACGAGATCGTGCCCGAGCCCCTCGGCGGCGCCCATCGCGCGCCGAAGGAGGCGATTGCCGCCGTCGGTGCGGCGATCGAATCGTCGCTCAAGAATCTGGTCGGCACGGAAGGCGGCGTGCTGCGCGCCCGCCGCCGCGAGCGCTTCCTCGAAATGGGCAAGAAGAGCCTCTAGTTCTCTGCGGGTAACGGCAGACAATGGCCAAGGGTCGTCCACCGCGCGGATTTCAAAACCAGATCCCCGTTCGCTCCGGTCGGCTCCGGCCGCTGCACGCGTCGGCGCTCGCTGCCCGGCTGCAGGAGGCGCTGGCCTTCCATCGGCGGGGCGATCTGGGGCAGGCCGAACTCGTCTATCGCGAAGTCCTCGGCATCGTACCCAGGCATTTCGACGCCCTGCACATGCTGGGCGTCCTCGAGGCGCAGAGGAACAATCCGGCGGCCGCGGTCGAATTGATCGGACGCGCGCTGAAGATCGATTCCGGCAATGCGGCGGCGCACAACAACCGCGGCAACGCATTGCGGCACCTCAAGAGACACAAGGACGCGCTCGCGAGCTTCGACCGCGCACTGGCGTTGAAGTCCGATTACGCCGAAGCTCTCAACAACCGCGGCAACGTGCTTCGCGACCTCGACCGGCCCGCGGATGCGCTGGCCAGCTACGACCGGGCGCTGGCCATCAAACCCGATAATGCCGAGGTTCTGACCAATCGCGGCATCGCGCTCCGCGACTTGAAGCGGCCGGACGACGCACTGGCGAGCTTCGACCGCGCGCTTTCTCTCAGGCCCAACAACGCGGAGGCGCTCAACAACCGCGGCAACGCGCTGCGCGATCTCAAGCGTCATGACGAGGCGCTGGCAAGCTTCGAGCAAGCATTGGCGCTGAAAGCCGATTACGCCGAGGCCCATTACAATCGCGGCAATGCGCTGCGCGATCTCGATCGGCACGACGATGCCGTGGCGAGCTACGACTGCGCGCTGGCGTGCAAGCCGGATTACGCCGAAGCGCTCAACAACCGCGGCTCGGCGCTTCGCGATCTGATGCGGCAGGAGGAGGCATTGGCGAGCTTCGAGCGAGCGCTGGCGGTGCGGGCGGACTATCCCGAGGCGCTCGTCAACCGCGGTCACGTCCTGAATGCCCTGAAGCGACCGGACGATGCCGAGGCCAGCTATCGGGCGGCGCTGGCGTGCGGTGGCGACCAGGACCTGATTCGGTACTATCTCGCGGCGCTCGGGGTCGAGCCGCAGCCGTCGACCCCGCCGCGAAGCTATGTCGAAGGGCTGTTCGATCAGTATGCCACGCGCTTCGATCGGGCGCTTTCGGAACTCAAATACGAGATTCCCCGCCAATTGTTCGACGCCGTCGTCGCGGTGCGGCCGGACGGAGGGAAAGACATAGCCGATCTCGGCTGCGGCACCGGCATGTGCGGCCAGATCTTCCGCCCTATCGCCCGGACGCTGGTCGGCGTCGACGTCGCCGCCAACATGATCCAGATGGCGACCGCGCGCGGCGTTTACGACCGGCTGGTCAGGGGCGACCTGAACGATTTTCTCGGTGCCCACATCGGGTCGTTCGATCTCGTCATCGCCGCCGATGTCTTCATCTACGTCGGCGATATCGACGCGGCGTTCGCCGCCACGCGGGCAGCGCTGCGACCGGGGGGGCAATTCGCCTTCTCCGTGGAAGCCTTCGACGGCGAGGGGTTCATCCTCCGCCCGAGCCGGCGCTACGCACACTCCCTCGCCTACCTGCGATCGCTGGCGATGCGGTACGGATTCACCGAAAGGGCGAGCCATCCGGTTTCCGTGCGCCAGGAGGAGGGGCAGGATCTGCCCGGCTTCATTGCCATCTTCGATCTGGGACCGACGTAGGAATCAGCCGGCCGACGTCGCCGCCGCGTTCGTTCCCGGCATGGCAATCGCTGCGCCACGGGCCCGCTCCGATGCCCGCATCAGGCGGATGAAGTCGTCCAACGGGTCGGCCGGCGGCGCTTTGCCCTCGGCGGCATCCAGCATCCAGCGATAGGTCGTGAGCAGGGGCGGGATTTGCCGCGCGATCTCGGCGATCGCGTCGTCGGTCACGACATGATGCCGGAGCGCGGGCTTCAGCGTCGCACCGAGCCGGTTGCGAAGCTCGGGTTCCGGCGTCGCGAAGGTCAGCCCCAGCTCGGCTCCGATCCGTCGCACCGTGCCGGCGCCGTCACCCATCAACTGGTCGAACGAGGCGAACACGCGCGGCTTGCCGCGGCTGAAGCGTTCGGCGTCGAGCACGTGACGAAGCCAGAGGAAGCACGAGAGCGCCTCGGGGAAGCCGTCGCGCGCTTTCAACGAGCGCGCCACCTCGATGGGATTGCGGAACGGGATGACCGTGTACGTCGCGATGCCGAGAGTCGCGCAGACGCCCTGCCAAAGCGGCAGAAACCGGCATACGCGCGGGTCCTTGACGAGGAGGCGGTCGTTTCCGCGCATCTCCTTCTCGATCCAGCCGGTCAGCTTGCCGCGCGCATCGTCCGCGGCGCGACTGTCGAACCAGTCTCCCGGAATCTCGCGCGGGTCGTTCCATCCCGATTTGAGCGACCCAAGAATCGCCTCGTGAATCTGCCACAGGTCGGCCGATTCCCAGAAGCCGTCGGCGTTCTGCTCCGGCGACGCCGGCATGAGAATGCTGGGCAGCGGCACGCCGGCCAGGTTGATGGCGCGGGTCAGCGCCGAGGTTCCGCTGCGGTGCATACCGGCGACGAGAAGGATCGAGGGCATTGGCGTCCGTTCGCTACATCCGATCGGCGCTAGATGTATCCGCACCGCTTGAGCACGTCGAGAGCGAGTTCCTCCGCCGACGTTCCGGCGGTCGAGAGCGTCAGCTCCGGCCGCTCCGGCGCCTCATAGGCGCTGTCGATCCCGGTGAAGTTGGGGAGTCGCCCCGACGTGGCCTTGGCGTAGAGGCCCTTGGGATCGCGCCGGATGCATTCCGCGATCGGCGTGTCGACGTAGATCTCGAAGAACTCCCCCTCGTCGAACATGGCTCGCACCATGGCCCGCTCCGCCCGGAACGGGGATATGAAGGCGCAGACGACGATCAGGCCGGCCTCGACCATCAGCTTGGCGACCTCGCCGACGCGGCGGATGTTCTCGACCCGGTCGGCGTCGGTGAAGCCGAGATCGCGCGTCAGGCCGTGCCGGAGATTGTCGCCGTCGAGCATCATGGTATGGCGGCCGAGCGCATGCAGCTTCGCCTCGACTGCCCTGGCGATGGTCGACTTGCCGGCGGCCGAGAGCCCGGTGAACCAGATCGTGGCGGGTTTCTGAAGCTTGAGGGCCGCGCGTGCCGCCTTGTCGAGCGACAGCCGCTCGATGTGGACGTTTTCGGCGCGCCGCAGGGAATGCTCGATCATCCCGGCGGCGGCGGTCGCGTTCGAGAAGCGGTCGACCAGGATGAACGCGCCGGTTGCGCGGTTCTCGGCATAAGGGTCGAACGCGATCGCGGCCCCCGTCGCCAGGTTGCAGGAGGCGATCTCGTTCAGCCGGAGCTGCCGCGCCGACAGATGCTCCAGCGTCTCGACGTTGAGCTTGTGCTTGATCATGGTGACGGTGGCCGGCACCCAGCGGGCGCCGATCCGCATGAGATAGGATCGGCCCGGAAGAAGCGGCTCGTCCGAGGTCCAGACCAGGTTGGCGGTGAACTGGTCGGCGACGGTCGGACGCGCAGAGGGCTGCGCAAGAAGATCGCCGCGGGTGACGTCGAGGGCATCGGCGAGCGTCAGGGTGACGGCGTCGCCGGGCCCGGCTCGGTCGCGTTCGTCGCCGGGCCCGAGGATGCGGGCGACGCGCCCGGTGCGCCCGGAGGCGGCGACGACAATGTCGTCGCCGGCGCGGATCGTCCCCGACAGGACCGTTCCCGCGAAACCGCGGAAGTCGCCGTGCGGTCGGCTGACCCATTGCACGAGGAAGCGGAACGGGGCTTCGGACGTGTCGCGTTCGACCGCGACGGTTTCCAGGTGGTCGAGAAGCGTCGGGCCGCGATACCACGGCGTCCGTTCGGAGCGCGCGGTCACATTGTCGCCATGGCGTGCCGAGATCGGCACCGGCCGGATGTCGGCGAAGCCGAGACCGCCCGCGAACGACGCGAAATCGGCGGCGATGCGGTCGAAGGCCGCCCGATCGAAATCGACCAGGTCGATCTTGTTCACCGCCAGCAGCACATGGCGAATGCCGAGGAGCGAGCAGATCGTCGCGTGGCGCTTGGTCTGCCCGAGGACGCCCTTGCGCGCGTCGACGAGAAGGATCGCCAATTCCGACGTGGATGCGCCGGTTGCCATGTTGCGCGTGTATTGTTCGTGCCCGGGCGTGTCGGCGACGATGAAGGCGCGCCGTGGCGTCGCGAACTGACGATAGGCGACGTCGATGGTGATGCCTTGCTCGCGTTCCGCTTCGAGGCCATCCGCCAGCAGCGCCAGGTCGGCCTCCGCGCCAGTGGTGCCGTAACGGCGCGAATCGCGCGCGAGGACGGCGGCGTGATCGTCGAAGATGCGATCGGTATCGTGAAGCAACCGCCCGAGCAGGGTCGATTTGCCGTCGTCGACGGAGCCGCAGGTGAGGACGCGGAGGAGATCGCCGCCTGTGGCCATCAGAAATAGCCCTCGCGCTTCTTTCTCTCCATCGACGAGTCCTCGTCGTCGTCGATCAGCCGTCCCTGGCGCTCCGATGTCCGGGCCGCCTTCAGTTCGGCGACGATGGCGGCGATCGAATCGGCCTCCGATTCGATCGCTCCGGTGAACGGGTAACAGCCGAGGGAGCGAAAGCGCACCGTGCGCAATTCCGGCCGTTCTCCGGGCTCGAGCGGCAGGCGCTCGTCGTCGACCATGATCCAGGCTCCCGACCGGCGCACCACGGGGCGCTTCCGCGCGAAATAGAGCGGCACCACCGGAATGTCCTCGGCGAGGATGTATTCCCACACGTCGATCTCGGTCCAGTTGGACAGCGGAAAGGCGCGAACGGTCTCGCCCGGAGCGATCCGCGTGTTGAACAGCCGCCACATCTCAGGGCGCTGGTTGCGCGGATCCCAGCCGTGCTCGGCGGAGCGGAACGACAGGATGCGCTCCTTGGCGCGGCTCTTCTCCTCGTCGCGCCGCGCGCCGCCGAAGGCGGCATCGAAGGCATGGCGGACGAGCGCCTGCTTGAGCGCCTCGGTCTTCATCACCTGGGTGTGGAGAGCCGATCCGGATCGGATCGGATCGATGCCGCGGGCGACGCCGTCCTGATTGACGTGGATGATGAGATCAAGGCCGAGGCGCTTGGCCGTGTCGTCGCGGAACGCGATCATGTCGCGGAACTTCCATCGCGTATCGACGTGCAGCAGCGGGAAGGGCAGCCGACCCGGCCGGAAGGCCTTCATCGCGATGTGCAGCATCACCGCGGAGTCCTTGCCGATCGAATACAGCATCACGGGCTTGCGGAATTCCGATGCGATCTCCCAGAAAATCCCGATCGCCTCGGCTTCCAGAGCTTTTAGCTTTTCGCTTTTCACGGCGCTCGAGCCGTCCCCCTTCGCGTTGCGGACGACGCGCGCTCCCTATCGGCAATGCATCGGCGGCACCGCGTGCATGGTATACTCAAAGACATTTTACCGATAGCGGCCACCGGGGTTTTGGGGCGTTCATGGAGCAGGATTTCCGACGGATTACGATCGTCAGCGTAACGGGCCTCCAGTCGGTCGCCGATGGCGCGCTCCGGGCGATCGTCAAAAGCTACGGGGAAATGCCCGGCGCAAAGGCGATGCTGCTGTCGCCCGCGAAACCCGACGCGACGCCCGAATGGGTGCGGCACGTTCCGATCCAGCCCTTCGGCTACATGGAGTACAGTCTTTTTATTCTCTACGTCCTCAATCACTTCATCGAGACGGAATTCGCCCTCATCGTCCAGGACGACGGCTGGGTCCTGAGCGGCAAGAACTGGCGTTCGGAATTCCTCGATTACGACATCATCGGCGCGCCCGTCCATCTCGCCCGCGTCATCGGGCCGTCGGGGGACATGTACCACACGGGCTTCCAGTGGGAGCAATTCGTCGGCCAGCCGAACACCCGGGTCGATGTCGTCTACAACGGCGGCTTCACGCTGCGGAGCAAGAAGCTCCTGGCGGCGCCGCGGCGCCTCGGCCTTCCCGTCCTCATACCGCCCGTCTCCAACATCGTCGGACCGGTTTGGAAGATGCAGTGGAACGCCGACGTCGTGCTCGAGGACGTCCATCTCTGCACGGTCATGCGCTCGGAACTGGAGCAGGCGGGCATCCGATTCGCGCCGCTCGAGCTGGCCAGGGATTTCGCCGTCGAGCAGGTCGGCGGCAAAATTCACGAGAATCTCGACTTCGGAGGCCTGTTCGGGCAGCACAGCAAGTACCGGAGGCTCATCTCGGTGGACCCTCACGTCGTCCGCTACACGGTCGACAGGGATCGCGCCGCCGGAATCCATGGCGAGGATCGGATCCTCCGCCTGTTCGAGAGCCGGGGCATCGGCGTCGAGTGGCCGTCCGGCGACGGCGCGGGCTGATCGCCGACGCCCGCGTGCGGGTGCAGGGCCGGCAGACCGCCTACGAAATCAGTCCGTGGCACTGCTTATATTTCTTGCCTGAGCCGCACGGGCAAGGGGCGTTGCGGGCGATACGGCCCCACGTCGCGGGGTCGTTGGCGTCGAACGCCGCGGGGGCGCGTCGGCGCACCGGTGCGCCGCGCGCATCCATGGCGTCGTCGCCGTTTCCGGCGGTGACCAGGGCGGGATCCTCGCGGCCTTCGTGCATCACCCGATTGACGGGCTTCGGCGCGATCTCCGCCGGCGATTCGAAGCGAAGCTCGAGGCGCATCAGCACCGTGGTGACGTTTTCGCGGAGCTGCCCCAGCATCCGCTCGAACAGCGAGAACGCTTCGCTCTTGTATTCGTTCAGCGGATCGCGCTGGGCGTAGGCGCGCAGGTTGATGCCCTGGCGCAGGTGGTCGAGCATAAGGAGATGCTCTTTCCAGATCTGGTCGAGGATCTGGAGAAGCAGGCTCTTCTCGGCCATGCGGAGGATATCCGCGCCGTAGGCGGCCGCCTTCTCCGCCATTTTGCGGTCGGCGGTATCGAGAATGCGACGGCGAATCTCCTCATCGGCGATGCCTTCCTCCTTGGCCCAATCCTCCGCCGGCAGATCGAGGCCGAGGACCCGCAACGCCTCCTCGTGGAGCGCCGCGGTATCCCAGGCATCGGGATAGGCGCGCGGCGGAATGGCGCGGCGCACCATGTCCTCGATCACCTCGTGGCGCATGGAGAGAACCGTTTCGGAGACGTCGTTGACGCGCATCAGCTCGATGCGCTGCTCGTAGATGACCTTGCGCTGGTCATTCATCACGTCGTCGTACTTGAGCAGATTCTTGCGGGCGTCGAAGTTGTGGGCCTCGACCTTCTGCTGCGCCTTCTCGAGCGCCTTGTTGATCCAGCGGTGGGCGATCGCCTCGCCCTTTTCGAGGCCGAGGCGCTTCAGGAGCGAATCCATGCGCTCGGAGCCGAAGATGCGCATGAGATCGTCTTCCAGCGACAGGAAGAACTTGGAGCCGCCGGGATCGCCCTGGCGGCCGGACCGGCCGCGAAGCTGGTTGTCGATGCGCCGGCTCTCATGGCGCTCCGATCCGATCACGAACAGGCCGCCGGCCTCCTTCACCTTGGCCTTGGCCTCGGCGATCTCGGCGCGAATCGCCTTGGCGCGCTCTTCGCGCTGCGCCTCGTCCCCGATGTCCTGGGTCTCGGCCTTGACCCGCATGTCGGGGTTGCCGCCGAGCTGAATGTCGGTGCCGCGACCGGCCATGTTGGTGGCGATGGTGACGCCGCCGAGACGGCCGGCCTGGGCGATGATGTAGGCTTCCTGCTCGTGATAGCGGGCGTTCAGGACGTTGTGCTTGATGCCCTTCGTCTTGAGCATCCGCGACAGTTCCTCGGACTTCTCGATCGAGGTCGTGCCGACCAGCACCGGCTGCTTGCGGGCGTCGCACTCGGCGACCTGGCCGATGATCGCCTCCCACTTCTCGGCGGCGGTGCGGTAGACCTCGTCGTCATGGTCGAGGCGCACGCACGGCAGATTGGTGGGAATCTGGACGACGCCGAGCTTGTAGATCTCGTCGAACTCCGCCGCCTCGGTCATCGCCGTGCCGGTCATGCCGGCGAGCTTCGGATACATCCGGAAGTAATTCTGGAAGGTGATCGAGGCGAGAGTCTGGTTCTCGTTCTGGATCTCGACGCGCTCCTTCGCCTCCAGCGCCTGATGAAGCCCGTCGGAATAGCGCCGGCCCTCCATCATGCGGCCGGTGAACTCGTCGATGATGATGACCTTGTTGTCCTTGACGATGTAGTCGCGGTCCCGGAGGAACATCTTGTGGGCGCGCAGCGCCTGGTTGGCGTGGTGCACCAGCGTGACGTTGGCGAAGTCGTAGAGCGAGCCTTCGGTAATGAGGCCGCTTTCGCGCAAAAGCTCTTCGATGTGGACCTGGCCCGGTTCGGTGAAGGTGACGGAGCGGACCTTCTCGTCCTTCTCGAAGTCGTCGGGACCGAGTTGCGGGATCAGAACGTCGACGCGGCGGTAGAGCTCCGACGAATCCTCGGCGGGACCGGATATGATCAGCGGCGTGCGCGCCTCGTCGATCAGGATCGAATCGACCTCGTCGACGATCGCATAGTTGAACGGCCGGTGGACCATGTCCTCCAGCCGGTACTTCATATTGTCGCGGAGATAGTCGAACCCGAACTCATTGTTGGTGCCGTAGGTGATATCGGACGCGTACTGGTCCCGGCGCTCCTCGTCGGTGAGGCCATGGACGATGCAGCCGACGGTGAGTCCGAGGAAACGGTAGATCTGGCCCATCCACTCGGAGTCGCGGCTGGCGAGATAGTCGTTGACGGTGACGACATGGACGCCCTTGCCGGTCAGCGCGTTGAGGTAGGCCGGCAGCGTCGCGACCAGCGTCTTGCCTTCGCCGGTCGCCATTTCGGAGATCATGCCGCGGTGCAGCACGATGCCGCCCATCAACTGCACGTCGAACGGGCGCTGACCGAGGACGCGCATGGCCGCCTCGCGCACCGTCGCGAACGCATCCGGCAGGATGTCGTCGAGCGTCTCGCCCTTGGCGAGGCGGTCTTTGAGCCAAGCTGTGCGGGCGCGCAGCTCGTCGTCGGAGAGCGCCTTGACGGTGGGTTCGAGGGCATTGATCTCGGCGACCGGCTTGTCGAGCCGCGTGACGAAACGATCGTTGGAAGTACCGAACAGCTTGCGGGCGATGGCGCCGAGCATGGGAATCCTTGAAGCGTCCTGGGACAGTAGGCCCGGTCTCTACCGTGTCATGCGACCTTGGAAAGCGGGGTGGGCCGCCGGGGCCCCATTGAGATAGAGGCGGCCCCCGTCCCTGTCAACGCGGAGGGGCGAAAATCGGCACTGTTCGCGCCGTTTCGGCGCGGTTCCGCGCGGGAATATCGCTTCGATGAAGCGTCCTTGTATCGGAATGCGCTATATGCATCATCCCGGCACGGGGCCGCATGGCGCCCCACCCTGAATCGGGACGTTTTTCCCTCCTGAAATGTCATGGGAGCTTTCATGGTCCGCCTACCCGCGCTCGCCTCCGTACTTACCCTGACGCTGATCGTGTCGCTCGCGCCGCCGGTCGCCGCGCAGGGGGCGCCGCCGGCAACCGCGGGCAAGACGTCGGCCGCGGACGCCGATCCGGTGGTCGGACGGGTCAACGGCGACACCGTGAGGCGCTCCGACGTCATGCGCGAGGCCGAGAGCCTGCCGCCGCAGTTCGCGCAGGTTCCGATGGAAGCGCTGTGGCCGTTGCTGCTCGACCGGGTGATCGACCGCAAGCTGATCGCGGCCGCCGCCCGCAAGGACGGGCTCGCCAAGGATCCCGAGTACCAAGCGCGGATGAAGGATCTCGAAGATCGCGTTCTCGAGCAGACGTTTCTCCAGAAGCGCATGGAGAAGCAGGTCACCGAGGCGGCGATGCAGAAGCGCTACGTTGCCATGGTGGCCGAGATGAAGCCGGTCACCCGCATCCACGCGCGCCATATCCTGGTCAAGACCCGCGACGAGGCGGTCGATATCCTGCGCGATCTCGCCAAGGGCGGCGACTTCGCCGCCATCGCCAAGCAGAAGTCCCAGGACGGCTCGGCCAAGGCCGGCGGCGATCTCGGCTGGCTCACCAAGGACCAGGTGGTCGGCGGGTTCGGCGACGCCGCCTTCGCCATGAAAAAGGGCGAAACGTCGAAGGCGCCGGTGCAGACCGAGTTCGGCTGGCACATCATTCGCATCGACGACATCCAGGACGATTACAAGCCGAGCTACGACGAGAAGCGCGGGGAAATTCAGGAAGCGCTGAGCCAGGAGGTCGAGGCCGCCGAGCGGGCGCGCCTGCGCAGCGGCGTCAAGGTGGAGCGGCTCACGCCCGACGGCAGCGCGCCGCTGCCGGACCGACCGGGCGCCATCGGCCGCTGATTTCTTATTTTCTCTCAACTGCGAACCTGTCTCCGATCATGACCGATACCGTTTCCCCTTTCGCGCCGGCGACGTTTCCGGACTTGCCCTCGATCTCGGGCGTCACGTTTCACACCGCGGCCAGCGGCATCCGTTACCAGGGCCGCACGGATCTGATGGTGGCCGAGCTGGCGCCCGGCGCGCAGATCGCTGGCGTATTCACGCTGTCGGCTGCGGCGGCGGCGCCGGTGCTGTGGTGCCAGGCGGCGGCGAAGGGCGGGCGCATCCGGGGCCTCGTGGTCAATGCCGGCAATGCCAACGCCTTCACCGGCAAGCTCGGCATGGCGTCTGTCAGGCGCACCGCAGGGGCGGCGGCGAAACTCTTGAAGTGCAAGCCGGGCGACGTGTTCGTCTCCTCGACCGGCGTGATCGGCGTGCCGCTGCCGGACGACAAGATCACGGCGGCTCTGCCTGGCGCGCTGGAGAGCCGCGCCGTCGGTTGGGAGACCGCCGCCAGGGCCATCATGACCACCGATACCTTCCCGAAGGGCTCCGGCCGGACCGCGCGCCTCGGCAAGGCGACCGTCAACATCGCCGGAATCATCAAGGGCTCGGGCATGATCGCCCCCAACATGGGAACCATGCTCGGCTACGTCTTCACCGACGCCAAACTGCCGGCGGCGGTGCTGCGCGCGCTCCTGAAGCCGGCGTCCGACCGCACGTTCAATGCGATCACCGTCGATTCCGACACCTCGACCTCGGACACGGTGCTGCTGATCGCCACCGGCCAGGGCGCCGAGCATCCGGCGATCCGCTCCGCGAACGACCCGAAGCTCAAGGATTTCAAGGCGAAGCTCGAGGACGTCCTGCGCGATCTCGCCCATCAGGTGATCAAGGATGGAGAGGGCGCCACCAAGTTCGTCACCGTCGCCGTGAGCGGCGCCAAATCCGATGCCAGCGCACGCCGGATCGGGCTCGCCGTCGCCAACTCGCCGCTGGTCAAGACTGCCATCGCCGGCGAGGACGCCAACTGGGGGCGGATCATTATGGCGATCGGAAAGTCGGGCGAGCCGTGCAGCATGGACCGGCTCAAGATCGCCATCGGCGGCGTGCCGATCACCCAGGCGGGGGCCGTGCGCCCGGATTACGACGAGGCGCCGGTGGCGGCCTACATGAAGGGCGACGAGATCGTCATCGAGATCGATGCCGGCGCCCGCGGCCGCGGCAAGGCGACGGTGTGGACCTGCGATCTCACGCACCGCTACATCGACATCAACATCGGCTACCGGAGCTGACCCGTGGCCGAGCTCGCCACCGAGCGGCTCGTCCTGCGCCCGGTCGCGCGCGACGACCTCCCGCGCATCGTGGCGCTCGCTAGCGACCGTCGCATCGCCGAGATGACCCGTGCGCTGCCGCACCCGCTGACGGCGGCGCTGGCGACGGACTGGTTCGACAGCCTCGCGGCACGCCGCGAGCACGCGTTCGCCATCGCGAGCAAGGACGGCGGCGCGCTGATCGGCGCGATCACCCTGATTCTCGCCGTCGACGGCAAGAAAGCCGAGATCGGCTATTGGCTGGACCAGGCCCACTGGGGGCAGGGCCTGATGACCGAAGCGGTGCGCCGCATCGTCCGCTATGCGTTCGGCGACCTGAAGCTGACGGCAGTCGAGGCCGACGTTCTGCCGGGCAACGAGCGGTCCGTGGGGGTGCTCGTCAAAGCGGGCTTCGACGTCGAGGGGCGGGCAACGCGCCCGGTGCCGGCGCGCGGCGGCGACCGCGAGGTTCTGCTGTTCGAGGCGACGCGCGCGAGCTTCGCCCGCGCGGCGCTCAGCCAGGCGGTCGGTCGCGAATGAGCGAGCGTCGTCTGCTGCTGGTCGCCGCCGTGGCGCTGATCGACATCGATGGCCGTGTGTTGATCGCCCGGCGTCCCGAAGGCAAGCCGATGGCGGGCCTGTGGGAATTCCCCGGTGGCAAGGTGCATGCGGGCGAGACGCCCGAAGCGGCGCTGGTGCGCGAGCTGAAAGAAGAGCTCGACCTCGATGTCGCCGAGAGCTGCCTCGGGCCGTTCGTGTTCGCGTCCCACGCCTATCCCGATTTTCACCTGCTGATGCCGCTTTATCTCTGCCGCAAATGGAACGGCACGCCGACGCCGCGCGAAGGCCAGACGCTCAAGTGGGTCAAGCCGCCGCAGCTCAGGGATTACCCGATGCCGCCGGCGGACGCCCCGCTGATTCCGATGCTGCGGGATTTTCTTTAGCGCCTATCGCTTGGGCTGCGCGGGATCACCAGCGGGTTCTTCCGCGGTTCCCAGCGCATCGGCCAGCCGCGTCGTCGCGGCGCCGGGCCGGAGCGGCTTCTGCTGGCTTTCGTGCGGCTGCCATGCGGCGAGATAGATCACCTCGAAACCTGCCCGCACGCGGTCGCTCGCGTCGGCGGCGGCAAAGGTCTTGGCGTAATGAGCCCCGGCCGCGGCGATCGTGGCCGGCGGCGTGAAGCCGCGCTGGCGGAGCGCCAGCGCGTTGGCCTCGCCCATGCCGCGCAGCTCGCGCATCAGCGCCAGCGCATCGGTATAGGTCACGTCGATACGGTCGACGTCGGCGACCGGCAGCGCGAAACCGGCGCGCGAAAGGAGGTGCGCCGCGTCGCGCACGTCGCAGAACGGCGATACCCGCGGACTGGCGCCGTTCGACACCGTGACGTCGGCGGCGAGCAGGGAGGAACGCAGTTCGGTCAGCGTCTCGCCGCCGAACAGGCTCGCGAGCAGCAGGCCGTCGGGCCGCAGCGCGCGCCGGATTTGCGCCAGCGCTCCGGGCAGATCGTTGACCCAGTGAAGCGCCAGGTTGCTGACGACGAGATCGAAGCTCCGGTCGGCGAACGGCAGCGTCTCCTCGTCGGCGACGAGAGTGGATGCGCCAGGATGGCGCACCCCGGCGGCGCGCGCCATGGCCTGGGAAAGATCGGCACGGACGAAAACGTCGCTGCCGATGGCGCGCAAGCGCGGGCTCAGGCGGCCGTCGCGGCAGCCCAGCTCGAGCACGCGCGGAAACGGCCGGCGGATGTCGCCGAGACGATCCAGGAGGCGTTCGCCGATTTCGTCGAACAGGAATGCGTGGGCGTCAAAATCGGCCGCCGCGCGGTCGCGGTGGCGGCGCACGGTCAGGCGGTCGAACGGCTTGGCGGGGTCGGGGGCAAGGGCCATGGGCCCTATATGGCATGGGCCCCCAAGGCGCGAAAGGGAGCCGGAGAATAGCGGAGGCGCGCTATACTCGGCCGGTGGAGAGGGCCGATATGGCGAACGCCGGGATAACGGTGGCGCTTCAGCGGGCGTCCGGGCTCGGATGGCTGCGCGCCGGCTTGCGCCGTCTCCTCGACGGCGCCTTGCCGCCGCGCTGCCTCTCGTGCGGCGCCATCGTCGCCGATAGCGGCACGCTCTGTTCCATCTGCTGGCCGGACGTCGAATTCATCGCGCCGCCGTTCTGCGCCGCCTGCGGGACGCCGCTGTCCGCCGCGTCCGACACCGACGTGCTGCTGTGCGGTGCGTGCCTCGCCCGGCGGCCGTCCTGGCGCCGCGCCCGCGCGGTGTTCCGCTACAAGGGAGTGGGGCGGGCGCTGGTGCTGGCGTTCAAGCACGGCGATCGTCTCGATGCCGCGCCGACCCTTGCCCGCTGGCTGGCACGTGCCGGAGCGGATCTCTTGCCCGCCATCGATGTGATCGTGCCGGTGCCGCTCCATCGCCGTCGCTTGTTCGCCCGCCGCTACAATCAGTCGGCGGTCCTGGCACTGGCGCTCGGCAAAGTCACCGGGCGGGCGGTCGTGGTGGACGCGCTGGTGCGCACGCGTCCGACGCCGACCCAAGGCGGCCTCGATCGCCGCGCCCGCGCCGCCAATGTGCGCGGTGCGATTGCCGCCCGCCGCCCGATCCGCATCAAGGGGCGCCGGGTGCTCGTCATCGACGACGTGCTGACGACCGGCGCTACGGTCGGCGTCTGTGTCGCCGCGCTTCTGAGAGCCGGGGCGGTTTCCGTCGATATACTGACGCTGGCGCGGGTGAGCCGTGAGGAATAGGGCTCTGTCTTTTGCGCGCGTTCATCTTATATAGAATCGACGCACGATATTTCCCGTTCCCACACCCGCGACTGTGACTCCATGGCCAAGATCGAGATCTACACCACCCCGTTCTGCCCGTTCTGCTCCCGTGCCAAGGCGCTGCTGACGCGCAAGGGCATCGCCTTCGACGAGATCGATGTCACCATGATCCCCGGCGCCCGCGACGAGATGGTGAGCCGCTCGGGAGGGCGTC
>Ga0070714_100001552_pt1 | contig 16724 bp, 17 predicted proteins | sample LARL83metaG_FD_65450 | JGI IMG/M metagenome (GOLD analysis project Ga0070714, IMG submission 65450) | Corn, switchgrass and miscanthus rhizosphere microbial communities from Kellogg Biological Station, Michigan, USA - LAR L8-3 metaG | ecosystem: Host-associated > Plants > Roots > Rhizosphere ... | reverse complement strand
GCCGTCCGGCGTCACGGCGAACCACGTGCCGCCGACACCCTGACCGTTGGCCTGGCCGGGCGCGGTGTCCTTGCTGTACCGGTAGATCGGCCAGCCGGCGATGGTGACCTGCATGGTCCCGTCGGCGCGGTGCAGGACACCGACGTCGGCTCTTGCCACACCGTCCAGGAAGATCCGCGCGTCGGGCTCGACCAGTACCGGCGGCCATGTCGTGGCGCAGGCGCCGGTGCAGTTGGACATCGAGGGGTGTGCGGTGTCCTTGTCGAAGCGGTACAGGGTGAACCCGGCGCCGTTGCGGACGATCGGGTTGAGCTGTCCCGCCGCGCCCGCGCTGAGCTGGACCCATTTCATCGACGTCGGGCTGTCGGCGGAACCCTGGTAGAAGTCGCCCGTGTCGGCCGGGGCGTTGTTGTATTCAGCGGTGCCGCCGGTGAGGTGGATGGGCGCTGCGACGGGGGCCGTCGGGGCGCTGCCGGAACCACAGGCGGTCAATACCGCGACGCCTGTTGCTACCAGGGCCGCGAGGATGGCGGTACGTGTTCGGATCATGTGACGTTCTCTCCGAAGGGTCGGATGGCGTCCGGTTCGTGGTGCTTCGTTCGCCCCACTACACGGACGGCCTAACCAAACGGTTCAAACGCCTGCCGAGACGAACGTGTGGCCGTCGAAGTTCTGCACCTCGATCGTGGCGATCTGGTCCACGGGAATCAGGGCGGAGCCGTCCAGGCTGGTGCCCAGCGTCACCGCCTTCGCCGACACCAACCAGCTGCCGGCCACCTCCTGCGCACCCGACTTGGACACCACCACGATCCGGCACCGCTGGCCCTGGGCGATACCGGAAACCAGTGCGTGCACCCGGACCCAACCGACGGCCGGCGTGATGGTCGCGGTGATCGTCGCGCCGTTGTGCGTCGCCGAGATGGTCCTGATACCGGGCGCCACGGTGGTCGTGGTACCCGGCGGCGGTGCCGCGATCGGAGCGGTCCCACCGCTCCTGCCCAGCAGCACGCCGCCACCCAACGCGACCGCGGCCACCACCGCGGCCACGGCCACGGCGACCGCGCGCTGGGCCGCCGCACCGGATTTCTTCTCCTGCCGCACCTGGCGCAACGTCCGCCGCAACAGGAGATCGCCGCCATCGGGCGGACCCTGCAGGAACGCTTCGGGCGGCACATCGCCGAGCGCGTCCCGCATCGCGGTCATCGCACCGAGTTCCGCCCGGCACCCGGTGCACTCAGCCAGGTGCTCAGCCACCTGCCTGGCCTCCTGTTCGTCCAACGCACCCAGCGCGTACGCGCCCAACGCCTCGGTCTGGTGCCGACCCGGATTCGTCATCCGGTCACCCCTTTCAGCACGACCTGTGCACCACCGACCATCTCACGCAGCGCCCGCAATGCGTGATATGACCGTGATTTCACGGTGCCCGGCGGTATGCCCAACACGTCGGCCGCCTCGGTCACCGTGCGTCCCTGGTAGTAGAGCTGCACGAGGACGTCCCGTTGCGGTGCGGACAGCCGGTCCAGCGCCGCCATCACCACCAACGAGTCGACCACCCCGTCGGAATGATCCTGTTCGACCGGCTGATGGGCCAGTGTCTCCGCCGACTCGACCGGCCGGGCCGCCCGCGCCCGGACCCGGTCGGTCACCAGATTGCGTACCACCGTGAACAGCCAGGGGCGGATCGGGCGCTGCGAGTCCACCAACACCTCCGGATGCTTCCACGCACGCACGATCGTCTCCTGCACCACGTCCTCGGCCGCCGCGGGATCACCGGTCAGCCGCGTCGCGTAGGCCAGCAACGCACGCCCGTGTTCGGCGTACAACGCGCGAATCATGGCGTCGTCGCGGTCAGCCTGCCGCCGGCGCGAGCGAACGACCGCCATCCAGGTACTCCCCTCCACGAGGCTCTCGGCCACGTCGGCGACACGTCGAACACCTACGTCACGTAGCCGACGGCCCATCGGTTCAACGCGGTGATCAGAACCACATTCTGGCAGTTCGCGGGCCGCCGGCGTGAACCGATCCCACCGATCGTCCGTGTCATGGGGTGCCGGTCCACCGAACGTCCAAGGGGAGAACCATCATGATTCGCATTCGTACCATCGGCTTGGCCGCCATCGGCGCCACGGGCGCCATCATGCTCGCCGCGTGCAACAGCGGCTACGGTAGCGCCAACCCGCCCGCGCAGAACAATCCCGCTGCGCCGGCCGCTTCGGCGGGTACCGCGTCCGCCAAACTCGTCGCGACCCCCAACAACACGCTGGGCACCATCGTGACCGACGGCAATGGCCGGACGCTGTATCGATTCGACAAGGACACCGCCAACCCGGCGAAGTCCAACTGCGACAGTGCGTGCACCGCCCAGTGGCCGCCGGCCATCGCCACGGCGGGGCAGGTGTCACTGTCCGGTGTGGCCGCCAATGAGGTCGGCACCATCACCAGGTCCGATGGCAGCAAGCAGATCACCATCGGCAACTGGCCGGTGTACGAGTACGCGGGCGACGCGCAACCCGGCGACGTCAACGGCCAGGGCGTGGGCGGCGTCTGGCATGCGGTCACGCCGCTGGGCAAGAAGGCCGCCGCCGCCCCGGCGACCACCGACGGTTCGAGCAACGGCTACGGATCGGGTTACTAGAAATCGCACACCAACCCTTACGAAATTCGAACGTATCCGGGTAATCGGTTACTCGCGATCCACTACACACCCAGATCACGACCGAATATTTACCGTAACCGATCCTGATCAACGGTTCGGGTAATAAACGAAGTCGTGGTGCCAACTCATTTTAACGGAGGACGATGGTGATGTCTCGTGCCGCTTTGTCTGTCCTAGGTACGATTTGCGGGCTTGTCGCGGTATTGTCCACTGCCGCCTGCGGCGCGCTGGACCTCACCGCCGACCCCGCGCAGCCGGCCGCGGTCGCCGACCAGAGCCTCACCCCGACGCCGTGGGGGCCCCTCAGCGCGGTCGACAAGAAGCTGCTGATGCTGGTGCGGCAGACCAGCATCCGGGAGATCACGACGTCGCAATGGGCCGAGGAATGGTCGGCGAGCCCGCTGGTCAAGCAGGCCGCAGAGATGATCATCACGCAGCATGTCCAGCTCGAGAACGAGGACGCCGACGTGGCCACGAAGCTGGGCATCACGCTGCCCGACCAGCCGAGTGCCGACATGATGACCTGGATGAACAAGCTCAAGACCGAACGCGGCGCGGCATTCGACGCGGACTACACGAACACCCTGCGCCAGGCGCACGGTGCCGCGTTGATCCTGACCGCCACGGTACGTGCCGACACCCAGAACTCCCTGATGCGCACCTTCGCCGACTCGGCCCGCGACTTCATCCACAACCACATCCAGATGCTGGAAAACACCGGCATCGTGAACTACCCGATGCTGCCGGTTCCCTCGGCGTCCTGAAGCGCGCCGATCGCGGCCGCCTGCGGCTATCGTGGCAACTCTGTTCCGGCCTGCTCGGCCACCATGTAGTCGGCGTACCAGGCGGGCCAGTTCGGATCGGCCGCACCGGTGCGTTTCTCGTGTTCGCCGTGCGCGACCTCCGCCCGCCGCATCGCGTCGGCCAGGTCGCTCGCCGAACCGAACGACGTTCTGGCGACGTCGACCCGGCCGGGCAGCCGCGACGTGACCTCTTGGAGCACCCACACGTTGGCGTCGGGGTCGTGGAACACGGCGCGCGACCGGTAGCTGGCGCGCTGCGGATCCAGACCGGGGGCAGGGCCGTCCGGGCCCAGGTGGAAGAACTCGCCGACCTCGACGCCCGCGGCGACCAGTCCGTCGCGGGCGGCCACGATGTCGGAGACGATCAGGTATCCCTGGCTGGAACCGGGCTGTGCCGTCGTGCGGTTCACGCCGAACTGCACCGAGCACGATGAGCCGTTCGGCGTGAACTGCACGACCGTCGGCGGTGTCACGTCCAACCGCCAGCCGAGCCGACGGTAGAAGTCGCGCGCCCGGTCGACGTCGGAGACCGGGATGACGAGTACCTCGAGTTTCATGTCTGCAACGATATCTTCCGGCCGCGTCGACAACCCGGAAATCGAGTCACAGCACTGAAAATCGCGTGTGAACACGAGCCTTGACTCACTTGGTGATCGCTGTTTGCCTGGGGTTGACGGACCGGTAACTCCAGGCGGGAGCACTCATGGCGGACGGCTTGTCCCGACGGCATTTCTTCGGTCGGGCCGCGGCGGTGTCCGCCGGCTTGGCCGTCGGTGTGCCGACAGCGACGCCGGACCTGGCGGCCGCGGCCGGCCCGCCGGGCACGATTCCGGTGTCGTTCACCGTCAACGGCACCGGTCGGACGTTGCAACTCGATCCGCGCGTGACGCTGCTCGACGCGTTGCGCGAGCGGCTGAACCTGACCGGTACCAAGAAGGGTTGCGACCGGGGGCAGTGCGGCGCGTGCACGGTGCACGTCGACGGCCGCCGCGTGCTGTCCTGCCTGACGCTGGCCGCCGCGACGCAGGGCCGGGCGGTCACGACGGTCGAGGGCCTCGCGTCGAACGGCACGTTGACGCCGGTGCAACAGGCGTTCGTGGACAACGACGGCATGCAGTGCGGCTTCTGCACGTCCGGCCAGGTGATGTCGGCGACCGCGCTGATCACCGAGGGGCGCGGGAGTACGGCGGACGAGATCCGGGAATGGATGTCGGGCAACATCTGCCGCTGCGGGTGCTACACGAACATCGTGGCCGCGATCCAGCAGGCGCAGGGCGCGTGATGCAGGCATTCGACTTCGCGGCGCCCACGAGCGTCAGCCAGGCACTCGGCCTGGCCACCACCGGTTCGGCCTACCTGGCCGGTGGCACCACCCTGGTCGACCTCATGAAGCTCGACGTCATGGGGCCGGTACACGTGATCGACATCAACGGCCTGCCACTGGCCGGCGTCACGACGCAGTCCGACGGCCTGCACATCGGCGCGTTGTCCCGGATGAGCGATGTCGCGCTCGATCCGAACGTGACGTCACAGTTCCCCGTCGTGGCGCAGGCGTTGCTGGCCAGCGCGTCGCCGCAGATCCGCAACATGGCCAGCATCGGCGGGAACCTGTTGCAGCGCACGCGATGCGACTACTTCCGTGACACCACGACGCCGTGCAACAAGCGCCAGCCCGGGTCCGGCTGCCCGGCCCAGACCGGCGTCAACCGCACGCACGCGATCCTCGGCACGAGCACATCGTGCGCGGCCACGCACGCCAGCGATCTCGCCGTGGCGCTCGTGGCGATGGGCGCGTCGGTCCGGTTGCAGGGCCAGAGCGGGCAGCGGACGGTGGCGCTGGACGGGTTCTACCAACTGCCCGGCACGACTCCGAACGTGGAGAACGTGCTGCAGCCGGGCGAACTGATCATCGACGTGGTGTTGCCGCCGCTGCCGTGGGCGACGACGTCCAGCTATCTCAAGATCCGCGACCGGCAGTCCTACGAGTTCGCGCTCACGTCCGTCGCGCTGGCGGTGGAGCTGACCGGTGCCACGATCACCGACGCGCGGGTCGCGGTCGGCGGCGTCGCCACGACACCGTTGCGCCTGCCGGCGGTCGAGGCGGCGTTGCGCGGCCGGCCGGCCACGACCGCGACCTACCAGGCAGCTGCGACGAACGCGGCGACGGGAGCGAAGCCGTTGTCGCAGAACGGATTCAAGGTCACCTTGGTGCAGCGTGCGATCGTGCGCGCACTCGTCGAACTGGTGGGGGCGTGATGGCGATGCCACCGATCGGCACGTCCGTGGCCAGGGTCGACGGGCGGTTGAAGGTGACGGGCGGCGCGGTGTACGCGGCCGACAACAACCTGGCGAACCTGGCCTACGGCTATCTCGTCCTGAGCACGATCGGCCTGGGCACGGTCACGGCGATGAACACCACGGCGGCGTTGGCCGCGCCCGGTGTGCTCGACGTCTACACGCCGTTCCACCCGCTGAAGCTGTTCGCGTACGGCGGTGACGAGAACGACGAGACCGTCCCGCCGTTGCAGGACACCAACGTCCGCTACCACGGCCAGGTGATCGGCATGGTCGTGGCCGGCACGTTCGAACAGGCCAGGGATGCCGCGGCACTGGTCACCACCACGTACACCGCGAAGACACCCGCGACGACACTGCCCGCCGCGCCACCGCCCCCGTCCGGCCCGACCGTCAGCCAGCACTACACGACGTCGATCGTGCATCACCACGCGATGGAACCGCACGCGACCGTGGCGTCGTGGGCGTCGGGACACCTGACGATCTACACGGCGACGCAGGGCGTGCCGCTGGTCGTGAGCCGGCTCTCGCACACGCTGGGCGTGGCCACGACGAAGATCCACGTGATCAACCCGCTCGTCGGCGGCGCGTTCGGCAGCAAGTGGGGCAACTGGGCGCACACCCCGCTCACCGCGGCCGCCGCGCTCGCGCTCAACCGACCGGTGAAGACGGTGCTGACGCGGGAACAGATGTTCACCGTCGTGGGGCACCGGCCGCAGACCAGCCAGACGGTGTCGATCACGGCGGGCAGCAGCGGGGCCATCACGACGCTGAAGCACGACGGGACGTCGAGCAAGTCCAACTCCAGCAACTTCGCCGAAGGCCCGGCGAACGTCTCGAACGTCACGTACGCGGCCGGCAGCATCGCCACGTCGAAGTCCACAGTGGACCTGGACATCCCGGCGACCACGATCATGCGGGCACCGGGCGAGTCGAACGGATCGTTCGCCCTGGAAAGCGCGATCGACGAACTGGCCGTGGCGCTGAACATGGACCCGTTGGCGTTGCGGCAACGCAACTACGCGAGCACCGTGCCCAGCAACAAGAACCCGTGGTCGGCCAAGCACCTGGACCAGTGCTACACCACGGGCGCGGCGAAGTTCGGCTGGTCGGCCCGCAACCCCACACCGGGTGCGGTGACCGACGGCGACTGGCTGGTCGGCCTCGGCATGGCGACGGCGGCGTATCCGGCGTCGCGCGGCGCGGCCAGCCTGAAGGTCCGGTTCCAGTCGGACGGCACGGTCGTCATCGCCGGCACCGGGTCGGACGCCGGCACCGGCCAGGCCACGGTGTGGGCCATGCTCGGTGCGGCTGAGCTGGGTCTGGCCGTGGACCGGATCCGGCCGGAACTCGGCGATTCGGCACTGCCCACGGCGGCCAACGCGGGCGGTTCCTCGTCGACTGCGAGCAACGGCACGGCGGTCGCGCCGGCCGTGCAGGCGGCCATCGCCGCGCTGATCCAGCTCGCCACCACGAACCCCGCGTCCCCGCTGCACGGCCGGTCCGGCGTGAAGTACTCGATGGGCAACCTCACGGGCGGCAGCACGATCATCAGTTTCGGGGCGCTGCTGACGAAACTGAACATGTCCGGCGTCGAGGCGACGGCGACGTCGGCCAAGAACACGACGACCGGCTTCGGTTTCTACTCGTTCGGCGCGCACTTCTGCGAGGTCCGCGTCAACCGGTGGACGATGGAACCGCGCGTGTCGCGCCTGCTGTGCGTGATCGACGCGGGCCAGATCGTCAACACCCAGACGGCCCGCAGCCAGATCATGGGCGGGATCATCATGGGGGTCGGCCAGGCGTTGCTGGAGGGCACCGTGGTCGAGCCCAGCGGCCGGTTCGCCAACGCCAACCTCGCGTCCTACCTGCTCCCGGTCAACGCCGACCTGCCGTCGATCGACGTGGAATTCCTGAACTTCCCGGACACGGTGCTCGATCCGATCGGTATGCGCGGCATCGGCGAACTCGGCATCGTCGGCGTGGCCGGCGCGGTGGCCAACGCGATCTACAACGCGACCGGCAAACGGATCCGGGACCTCCCGATCACGCTGGACAAGCTGCTGTAGGGGGTGTCGTGATGGACGCCACGGCGGCGGGCGTGAACTGGCTGCTGGTGGCAGTGTTGGCCGCATGACACACGCCAAGATCGTTCTGGTGACCGGTTCGTCGTCGGGTATCGGGCTGGCGACCGCGGTGGCCGCGGCTCAGGCGGGTTGGCGTGCCGTGGCCACGATGCGCGACACGACCCGCGCGAAGGCCCTGCTCGCGGCGGCGGAGGCGGCCGGCGTGGCCGATCTGGTGGACGTGCGGGAGTTGGACGTCACCGACGCCGCGTCGGTGGAGGCGTGCGTGGCGGGTGTCGTTCGCGATCACGGTGGTCTGGACGCGGTGGTCAACAACGCCGGCGCCGGGCATGTCGGCACGCTGGAGCAGGAGACGCTCGCCGACGTTCGCGCGGTGATGGAGGTGAACTTCTTCGGGGTGGTCGCCGTGACGCGCGCCGCACTGCCGCACCTGCGGGCCAGCAGCGGGCGGGTGGTCGCGATCAGCAGCGTCGGCGGCGTGGTCGGACAGCCGTTCAACGAGGCGTACTGCGCGGCGAAGTTCGCCGTGGAGGGGTTCATGGAGGCGCTGGCTCCGGTGGCCGGTTCGGTCGGGGTACGGGTGGTCGTGGTCGAGCCGGGCGCGGTGGCCAGTGAGTTCGTCGCCAATGCCGGTTTCGACGCCTCCACAATGGACGCGGCGGGTCCGTACGCGCCGGCGTTGCGGGCGTATGTCGGCCGGACGCGCGGCGCGTTCGCCGGGGCACAGACACCAGCCGGCGCGGCCGAGGCGATCGTCGATGCGCTGACGGCCGACGCGCCGGCCTTCCGTGTGCAGACGTCGGATCAGGCGCGCCAGTTCGTCGGTGTCAAACTCGCCGACCTGGACGGGTCCGCGATCCAGTCGCTGGTGACGTCCTGGATCTCGTGAGGCCCACGGTCCGGCGTTCGGGGTAATGACAGACCCTCCTTCGTCCTCGCCCGGCGCTTACCCTGGGGTGATGGGCCAGATCGATCACCGCGCCGAGGTCCGCGAGTTCCTGCGCTCGCGACGGGCGCGCATCACGCCGGAGCAGGCGGGACTGCCCGCCTACGGCGGCAACCGGCGGGTGCAGGGGCTGCGCCGGGAAGAGGTCGCCCTGCTCGCGGGCGTGTCCATCGACTACTACGTGCGCATGGAGCGCGGGAACCTGTCCGGCGCGTCGGAGAGCGTGCTGGACGCGCTGGGGCGGGCGCTGCGGTTGGACGAGGCCGAACGTGAGCATCTGTTCGCCCTGGCCCGCGCCGCGGACTCCGGCGCCCGTCGCCGGCCGGCGACGCCGACCACGGTGCGCCCGGCGGTCCAGCAGGTGCTGGACGCGATCGGCGACGCTCCGGCCTGGGTACGCAACGGCCGCCACGACATCGTGGCCATGAACCGCCTCGGTCGCGCCCTGTACGCCCCGGTGTTGGCCGACCCACGCCGGCCGGCCAACACGACCCGGTTCGTCTATCTCGACCCGGCGGCGCGGGAGTTCTTCGTCGACTGGGACCGCATCGCCAACGACGCCGCCGCGATGCTGCGCCTGGAGGCCGGCCGCAACCCGCACGACCGCAAGCTGATCGAGCTGGTCGGCGAGCTGTCCACGCGCAGCGAGGTCTTCCGCGCCCGCTGGGCATCGCACGACGTGCAGTACCACCGCAGCGGCCGGAAACGGCTGCGCCATCCGGTCGTGGGCCAGCTGGATCTGGACTTCGAGTCGATGGAGCTGCCCTCCGAGCCGGGCCTGACCCTCAACGTGTACACCGCCGCCGCGGGCACGCCGACCGCCGACGGTCTGAAGATGCTCGCCAGCTGGGCCGCGACCCAGGACCTCGCCCAGCCGCAACCGAACGACTCGTGACCTGAACCCCCGGATTGGGGGGTTCTGTCATTACCTGGAAAGCCAGAGCCTGCCGCCGGTGCGGATCGGCGCGTTTGATGGGTGTCGACCAGGGAAAACGACCAGGATGGGACGACCCCAGTGAAGGCGACCTTGATCTACGGCGCCGGTGACGTGCGGACCGAGACCGTGCCCGACCCGAAACTGCACGAGCCGACCGACGCGATCGTGCGCGTGCTGCGCTCCTGCGTCTGCGGCAGCGACCTGTGGCCCTACGGCGCCAAACCCGCCCAGGAGCACGGCGACCGGATCGGCCACGAGTTCCTCGGTGTCATCGAGGAGACCGGCGCCGACGTGACCGGGCTCAAGGCGGGAGACGTGGTGGTCGCGCCGTTCGTGTGGGCCGACAACACCTGCGACTTCTGCGCCGAAGGACTGCAGACCTCCTGTCGGCACGGCGGCAACTGGGGCAGGGACGGCGTCGACGGCGGCCAGGGCGAGGCGGTGCGCGTCCCACAGGCCGCCGGCACGCTGGTGCGGCTGCCCGTCGGGGTGGACTCGGCGTTGCTGCCGTCGCTGCTGACCCTGTCGGACGTGTTTCCCACCGGCCATCACTGCGCGGTGACCGCCGGCGTGAGCCCGCGGACCACGGTGACCGTGATCGGTGACGGTGCGGTCGGCCTGTGCGCGGTGCTGGCGGCTCGGCGACTCGGTGCGGAGCGGATCATCCTGATGGGACGCCACACCGCCCGCACGGATCTGGGGCGCGCGTTCGGGGCGACGGACGTCGTGGCCGAACGTGGCGCGGAGGGGGTCGCGCGGGTGCGTGAGCTGACCGGTGGCGATGGCACCCACGCGGTGCTGGAATGTGTCGGCCACCTGGCCGCGGTCGAGACCGCGTTCGGGGTCGTGCGCGACGGCGGCGTGGTCAGCCGGGTCGGTGCGCCGCAGTATCCGGCCGTTCCGGCGGACTTCGGCGTGTTCCTGCGCAACATCACCCTGACCGGTGGCGTCGCTCCGGCTCGCGCCTACATCGAGCAACTGCTGCCCGACATCCTCGAGGGCCGCATCGAACCCGGTCGGGTGTTCGATCGCACCGTCGGGCTGGATGAGGTCGCCGCCGGCTACCGGGCGATGGCCGACCGCACCGCGCTGAAGGTGCTGATCCGTCCATGACCACGACATCCTGGAGCCCCGCGGATCTCGACCGCATCGGCGACGCCGAGGAACTGCGGATCGCCACACGGCGGCCCGACGGTTCGCTGCGGCCGTACGTGACGATCTGGGTGGTCCGCGCCGATGACGACCTCTACGTCCGCAGTGCCCACGGCGCCGACAACCCCTGGTTCCGGCGCGCCACCGCGGCCGGTGTCGGACGCATCCGGGCCGGCGGCGTGGAACGCGACGTCACGTTCGCCGCGGCCGCCCCGGACGCCCACCAGGACATCGACCGGGCCTACCACGCCAAGTACGACCGCTACGGGCCGGCCATCGTCGGCTCCGTCGTCGGCGCGCAGGCCGGCCCGGTGACCATCAAGCTCCTCCCACGCTGAACCGTCCGGAAAGGACATAACTGTGGCACAGCGAACGCTGGGACGCACCGGCGTCTCGGTCAGCACCCTCTGCCTGGGCGCCATGATGTTCGGCGACTGGGGCACCCGGGACCACGACGAGAGCATCAAGATCATCCACCGGGCGTTGGACGCCGGCATCACCTTCGTCGACACCGCCGACGTCTACTCGGCCGGCGAGTCCGAGATCATCGTCGGGAAGGCACTGAAGGGCCGCCGGGACGACGTCGTGCTGGCCACGAAGTTCTTCATGCCGATGGACGACGATCCCAACCACCGCGGCGCCTCCCGCCGCTGGATCATGACCGAGGTCGAGAACTCGTTGCGCCGCCTGGACACCGACCACATCGACCTGTACCAGATGCACCGCTGGGATCCCGCCGTCGACCTGGACGAGACCCTCGGCGCGCTCACCGACCTGGTCCGCGCCGGCAAGATCCGCTACTTCGGCCACTCCACCTTCCCGGCATCGACCATCGTCGAGGCTCAGGTGACCGCCCGCGACCGCGGCCGGGAACGGTTCGTCACCGAGCAACCCACCTACTCGATCCTCACCCGCGGCATCGAGAACGAGGTGCTGCCGATCTGCCAGCGCTACGGCATGGGCGTGTTGTCCTACAGCCCGCTGGCCGGCGGCTGGCTGTCCGGCCGCTACCGCAAGGACGGCGAGGCCACCGGGCCGACGTCGGCGGCCCGGCAGCGCCTGGCCAACCGGTTCGACCTGGCGCTGCCGGAGAATCAGCGCAAGCTCGACGCCGCCGACGCCCTGGCCGTCCTCGCCGACGAGGCCGGGATCAGCCTGATCGAGATGGCCATCGCGTTCGTGCTGCGCCACCCGGGTATCACGTCGGCGATCATCGGCCCGCGCACCATGGGCCATCTCGAATCCCAACTGACCGGAGCCGAGGTGACGCTGTCCGACGACGTGCTCGACCGCATCGACGAGATCGTCGCGCCCGGCCTCACCCTCAATCCCGCCGACAATGGCTGGGTCAGCCCGTCCCTGCTGCCATCCGCCCGCCGTCGCCCCGCCACGACAGGAAAGCCGTGATGGAACTCGTCAAGCACAGCAACACCGCCAAGGCCCCCGCTGAATGGTTCACCGGCGACGTGTGGTGGGACGTCATCCACGCCGGCCAGGCCCCGTCCCGGATGCGGGTCAACCTCGTGCGGTTCGCGCCCGGCGCCCGCACGCACTGGCACTGCCACGTGCTCGGGCAGACGCTGCACGTGGTGTCCGGCGTCGCGTTGATCGGCACCCGCGACGGCACGATCATCGAAACCCACCCCGGCGAGACGGTCACCTGCCCGCCCGGCGAGGACCACTGGCACGGTGCGGCCCCGGACCGTTTCATGGAGCACATCGCGATGTGGGAAGGCGCCGGCGACGGCACCCCGGAAACCCGGTGGATGGAACCCGTGACCGACGACCAGTACGCCGGTCCGCGCACCAACGCCCGCTGACTACCAGTTGACCGGCAGTTCGGCGGGGTATCGGGTGAACATGGTGGCTGCCAACGGGATGCGGCGGGGGTCGGTGGCGCAGGACAGGGTGGGGTGCCGGGCGAGCAGCCGGCCCAGGCATTCCTGAAGTTCCGTTCTGGCCAGGGCGGCGCCGAGACAGAAGTGGTGGCCGTACCCGAAGGTGAGGTGGTTGCCGGCGGCGCCACGGGACAGGTCGAAGGATTCGGGGTCCGCGACGTGTGCCTCGTCCCGGCCGGCCGAGTCGATCGAGATGAGGACCGGGGCACCGGCCGGGATGGTGGTGTCCGCCAGCACCACATCGGTGGTGGTGTAGGTGGTGCCGGCGAAGCCGGTGCCGGACTGGGCGTAGCGCAGGATCTCCTCGACGGCGGTCGCGATCGGGACCGTTCCGGTGGCCAGCCGACGCAGTTCGCCGGGATGCAGGAACAGCGCCAGCAGGCCGTTGCCCAGTTGGGTGGCCACCGTCTCGTAGCCCGCGACCGCCAGCAGCATCCCGGTCGTCACGAGTTCCTGGTCGGTCAGGTCGGGGTCGACCGCCGTGCATGCCCCGAGGATGCCGCCGGTCCGGCGGGCCACCAGTTCGACGATCGTCTCGTGCAACATGCCCATCGCGGCGCCGAGTCCGCGCATCGAGCGGCCGGCGGTACGCAGCAGCGCCGCCCAGCGGTGGAAGCCGTCGCGTAGGTCGTCGGGCACGGCGAACAGGTGGAGCAACACGCGCAGCGGCAACGGGAACGCCAGCGCCGCCATGATGTCGACGGGGGAGGGCCGGTCGTCGATCTCGGTCAGCAGATCCTCGACGATCGTGCCGATCGCCGGGCGGAGTGCCTCGGCGTGCCGAACGTTGAGCACCCGTGTGATCCGGGCGCGCCAACGGGCGTGCTCGCTCGGGTCGGTGATCGACATACCGAAGTCGAATCCGCTGTTCTGCTGCCGCATTGCCGCGGCACGGCCGGGTAACCGGCTGAACCGCTCGTCGGACAGGACGGTGCGGATGTCGGCGTTGCGGGTGACCAGCCATCCGGTGTTCCCGGTCGGCAGCAGGACCGGAGCGACCGGTGCTTCGCTGCGGAGCCGAGCGAATTCGTCGGGCAGTTCGAACGGGCACTTCGCCGGGAACGGATAGGCGAGCTCTTCCGGCACGGTCACTCCTCAAGGTCCTCGATGAGGTACGGCAGGGCCAGCACCTGGCGCAGGTTGTTCGACGTATCGATCCGGACCGGCTCGGCCAGGCGGATCGCGGGCCGTGCCGTGGCCAGTTGCCGGATCGCGGCGGCCACCTGGAGTCGGGCGCTGTTGGCGCCGAGGCAGTAGTGGGTGCCCTTGCCGAACGTCCATACGGCTCCCGGCCGGACCGGACAGCCGTCGTCACCGCCGGACAGGTTCACCGGGGCGACCTCGATGGCCACCACCGTGCCCGGTGCCAGCGGCACGCCCAGACAATCGCACTGTCGCGCGACGAACCGGAAGATGTGTTCGAACGGTGGGCAGCGGCGCATCGCACGTTCCGCGATGTCCGGGAAGTCCGCCGTGCCGGCGCGGGCCGCGGCCAGCAACTCCGGATCGCGCCACAACACCAGCGTGGCCTCGGTCGCCCCGGCGACCATCGGCTCGATCCCGGCCATCAGCAGTTGGCCGATCAGCGCGGCGACCGGCCAGTTGTTCGGCGCGTCCCGCCGCAGCGCCCTGGCCACGGTGAGGAACGGCGTGTCGGCGTCGGACGCCAGCAGCCGCTCGGTGAGCGTGTGCAGGTAGTCCATGATCACGGCGAACGCCCGCGACTCGCGCGGCGGGTGATCCGCCACACCCAGCAGTCGCTGTTTGAACAGGTGCACGATCAGCCGGGACACCTTCGTGAGGTTCGGCCAGTCCGCGGCGGGGACGCCGAGCATCGCGAACGTGCTGTTGGTGCAGAACGGCAGGAAGTACCCGCTCGCGAGGTCGCCGCGCGGTGGCAGCGCCAGCACGTGGCCCCGGGCCAGTCGGTTGAAGTCGCTGTCGAAGCCGCGTGCCACGCCCGCGGTGAACGCCTTGCGCAGTTCGGTGTTGAACCGCGCGTAGTCCGCGCCGACCGTGTACCAGAGCTGGAAGAACTGCGCCACCGACGGGAGACCGCCGTCGGTGGGCAGCTCGGCCGGCGCGCGGCCGTGGTCGACGCCGGTGACGATGTGCGGATCGCGCAACACCGCGTCGGCGAGGCGGGGATCGGTCACCTTCAGCCGTCCACGGGTGGTGTCCCAGCGCAGTCCGGGTGGCAGTGTCGCGGTCACGGGCACGGCGGGCACTCCTTACCAGGTCACCGGGAACGTGCTCGGGAAGTACGTGAACAGGTTGCTGGTCAACGGAACCGTGGCCAGGTCGCCGACGTGGCGCAGCGACGGGAACCGGTCCAACAGGCGCCCGATAGCCTCCTGGAGCTCGGCACGGGCCAATGCGGCGCCGAGGCAGAAGTGCGGGCCGCTGCCGAACGCGAGATGCTTGGTCGCGGAGGTCCGGCCGATGTCGAGACGTTCGGCGTCCGGGCCGAACACGGCCTCGTCCCGGTTGGCCGAACCGAGCGACAGGAACACCGTGGCGCCGGCCGGAATCGGCACACCACCGATCTCGATGTCCGTGGTGGTGTATTTGGCGACGGCGTGGCCGGTGCCCAACTGGGCGTAACGGAGCAGTTCGTCGATCGCGGTCCCGATCAGCGCGGGGTCGTCACGCAGGCGCGCGAGCTGGTCCGGGTAGCGCAGCAGGGCGTAGCAGGCGTTGCCGAACTGCACGGCCGTGCTCTCGAAGCCGGCCATCAGCAACAGAATGACGGTGGAGACGAGTTCCTCATTGGACAGTTGGCTTTCGTCGTCGTCATGCGTCTCGATCAGCCGGCTGAGCAGGTCGTCGCCGAGGTCGCCGCGCTTGCGGACGATCAGGCCGATGGCGTGACGGCCGATCGCGTGGAGGGTGGCGCCGAAGTCGGCGAATGACGTCTGCCCGTCCCGGCGGGTCAGCCGGCCGGCGAGCGCGGCGAACTCGGGGCGGCCGGTGTCGGGGATGCCGAGCAGGTCGGAGATCACCAGGATCGGGATCTGGTAGGCGAACTCGGCCATCAGGTCGACCGGGCCACCACGGTCGGCCGCCGTTGTCGCAAGCGTGTCCAGCGCCTGCTCGGTGTGTTCGGCGATCCGTTTGCGCATCTCGTCGGCCTGGCGCTGGGTGAACGCGCGGTTCACGATGCGCCGCCAGCGGGTGTGGCCGGGTGGTTCGGCGATGCCGCCGCCGAACGTGAACAGCTGGCTGGACTTGTCGGCCTGGTAGCCGGTGTCCATGCGGGCGGCGTTCTCGCGGTTGGTCGACCGGGACAGCCGATCGTCGGCGAGCGCGGCGCGGACGTCCGCGTACCGGGTGACCAGCCAGGCCGGGTCACCGGACGCGAGTTTCACCTCGGCCACCGGCGCGTGCGCCCGCAGCCACGCGAACTCCTCCGGCATGTCGAACGGCGCCGGCCGCGCGAAGGGGTAGGTCCTGTTCGTGATGTCCACCGGTGTCCTCCTGTCGGTGCTACTGGGCCAGGCGCGCGGCGCGGACGGCACGTACGGCCGCGGGCAGTTCGGCGTGGGCTTGGATGCCGGCCGTGGTGGCCAGCACGTGATGTCCGAGGTAGCCCAGGAAAGCCTCTTGCTCGGGGATCAGGCCGAGCCGGTTGTTGTGCGTGTGCAGGTAGCTGACCAGCAACACCTGCCGGCGTCGGTCGGCCGACGCGTCCGGCCCGGCGATGGTGACCAGCGGCAGGACCTCGTCGTCGTGCGCGGCCACCCGCTCGTACGCGGCTGCGACGGCGGCCGTGAACGGGTCGGTGAGCGCGGCACGCTCGGCGAGCAGTTGGCCGGCGTGCGCGGCGACCGCGGGACCACGGCGGGCAAGGAGTTCCGGCCAGGTGTCCAGGAAGCTGTCGAACACGTACGGCGCCCAGTACAAGCAGTAGTGTGCGAAGAAGGCCGCCATGTCGGCGGCGGTGAGCCCGG
>Ga0070714_100001551_pt1 | contig 16729 bp, 12 predicted proteins | sample LARL83metaG_FD_65450 | JGI IMG/M metagenome (GOLD analysis project Ga0070714, IMG submission 65450) | Corn, switchgrass and miscanthus rhizosphere microbial communities from Kellogg Biological Station, Michigan, USA - LAR L8-3 metaG | ecosystem: Host-associated > Plants > Roots > Rhizosphere ... | reverse complement strand
CACCGCGCCGGTGTTCCAGTTGTCGGGAGCCTGTCGCGGTTTCGCCTCTCGAAGCGGCGGGGGCCAGGCCAATAGCGTCCCGCCGCTTGTCGCGGCGGAAGCACTCTGCGCGAAGTCCGCAACAGAAAAAAGGGGGCGCGGAGAAGCTGTGGAGAAAATCCGCGCAGCGCATTGATGCGATTAGGTTTCTATTTTCGTCATGATCGCGGAGGTAGGCATCCATCTTCCTCGTCATGCCCGTGCTTGTCACGGGCATCCCCGTTTTTTTGTTTTTGGCATTGAAAAAGAAACTCGTGGATGCCCGCTCCCCGCCTGCGCGGGGACAGGCTGCGCGGGCATGACGAAAAAAATGAACAAGTCCGAGAATGAGGAAAAGAAGCACGTCGGCGCCGCGCGAATCGAGCCATGACGAAAAACATGACGGTCGGCCCCTCTTGCCCGAGGGCTACGCACCGATCACACTGGCGTCAAACCAGACGCGCGCGATGCCGGCCGCGCAGCCACCCGGGGGACCATCCATGGCCACGACATCCGCGACCGCAACGCCCGGCACCCGGGCCAGGACGCGTGGCGCGCCCGGCTCCCGCATCCGCGCCCGCATCGGCTACTCGGCAGTGGCGTTCGTCACCGAGCTCCTGCCGAAGTACTTCTACGAGATCGTGCCCGACGGCGTGCTGATGTCGCTGCTGACGTTGCAGATCGCCGAGCACACCGAGAGGAATTTCGAGGACCTGCACGCGCAGGGGCTCCGGGCCGCGGAGTCGTTCGCCCGTGCCGGCGCCGACGTCATCATCATGGGCGGCGCGCCGACCAACATCGCCCATGGCGAGGGCGCGCTCGCCCGCGAGATCGCCGAGCTGGCGACGCGGCTCGGCGTGCCGGTGAGCTCCTCGTCGATCGCCCAGGGCAACGCGCTGAAGGCGCTCGGCGCGCGCAAGGTCGGCACCATCAACCCCGCCGTGCCGCGCAAGATCGGCGATTCGGCGAGCGGCTCGCTCGGCGACGGCATGGAGCTGGTCGGCCGCAGGCACGTCGGCGCCAAGCTCGAGGACTACAACCGCATCCCGCCCGAGCGCGGGCTCGAATTGGGGCGCGCGCTGATGCGCGAGCACCCCGAGATCGACACGCTGATCTATGGCTGCCCGCATTGGGCGTCGATCGAATCGATCGAGCCGCTGGAGCAGGAGTTCGGCATCAGCGTCGTGACGGCTCTCCAGGCGATCATCTGGGAGGGCCTGCGCCTCGCCGGCGTCGACGATAAGGTCGAGGGCTACGGAAAACTGTTCCGCGAGCATTGAGCGCGTTCAAGCCTGGTCCAGTTGGATTAAACAACGTCTTCGTCACACCCGCAAAAGCGGGTGTCCAGATATCGCTGGATGCCCACGTGCCGCTCACGGATCGCGATCCCCGCTACCCCTCCACCCAGTCCTGCCAAGCGTCCCAGCGGCCGATCAGGCGCGCCATCACCGCATAGCCCGATGCCGCCGGATGGATGCCATCGCCCGCTTTCAGCGCGCGCAGCCAGCGCCAGCGGGTGAAGCTCCGGGTCGAGAGCGGCGTGTAGAGATCGAGATACGGCACCTCCAGCTCCCGCGCGACGTGCGCGTATGCCTCCGTCAGCTTGCGGGCGCGGACGTTGACGTAGTCCTCCTCGAGATCGGGGAACGCGTCCTTGGTGCGGTGGCCGGGGATCGGCGGCACCGGGCTGATCCACAGCACCGGCCAGCGCGCCTTGGCCTCGGCCACGATCGCGTGCGCGACCTTGACCGATTCCGGCGGCGGCACCCGGAACAGTTCGCCGTCGGCCGATTGCATGTCGTTGACGCCGAACGAGAACACGACGGCGCCCGGCGCCGTGGCTGGAAGCCGGGCCTCGACTTCCGCCTTCCAGCGGCGGGCGATGTCCTTCGAGGTGTCGCGGCGGATGCCGAGGTTGTAGCCGGTGAGATCGTGGCCCTTGTCGCGCGCCGCCGCGACGAGGCGGCCGGGCCAGCCGAGGGACGTGTCGTCCTTGGTGCCCTGGGTGAGCGAATCGCCGACGAAACAGATGCGGAGCTCGGTCATTCGGTCATCCTTTTGTCGTGTTGGCCTCTTGTCCGGGGCGACGCGTCAGCGCGGCAGGCGAGCGATCAGCGCCTTCAACTGCGCGAGGCAGGCGGCGCGGCCGGGCCGGAAGTCCTCCTCCGCCCACCACTCCTCCACCGCCCGGATCAGCTCGCCCACCGCCGGGCCCGGCGGCACGCCGCATTTAACCGCATCCTCGCCCTTGATGGGAAATGTCACCGGAATCCAGCGGCGGGCGGCGTCGAGGAGCGCGCGCCACGGCGCATCGTCGACCGGCCCGCCCTGGCCGCCTTGGCCCGCGCGCGTCTCGGCCCAGTTGAGCCGGAGATGATCGATGAAGCGCGCGGCACCGAGCCGCTGCAGGAGACGCCGCTCGGCGCGGGTATCGAGCGGCGGCACGACCGGCGCCGACGTCATCAGCGCCAGCAGGCGCTCGCCCTCCTTGTTGGAGAGCCTGAGCCGCGCCGCGACCGCGACGGCCGCCGCGCCGCCGCCCGCGAGCACGGCGGCGAGCCGCAGCAGGGCGTCCGGCGGCTCCGCCAGCGCCGCGCTCTCCCTCTCCAGCGCGGCGAGTGCCGCGAGGCGCGGCATGTTCTCCGCCTCGGGCAGCACATGGACGAGAATGGATTCCCTCGCCATCAGGGCCAGCGTCGCCGCCGGATCGGGCGCCGCGAGGAGCTTGAACAGCTCGGCGCGGACGCGCTCGCCCGAGAGCGTCGGCAGCTTCGGCGCCAGCGCCTTGCAGGCGGCGAGTGCGGCGGCATCCGGCGGCGGGCGGTCGAAATGGGCGAAGAAGCGGAAGAAGCGCAGGAGCCTCAGCACGTCTTCCTCGATCCGCTCCCGGGCATCGCCGACGAAGCGCACGCGGCCGGTGGCGATGTCATCGAGACCGCCGAACGGATCGAACACGCGACCGTCGACGCTCAGGAACATGGCGTTGATGGTGAAGTCGCGGCGCGCCGCGTCCTCGGTCCAGCTATCGGTGAAGGCGACGCGGGCGCGGCGGCCGAAGGTCTCGACGTCGCGCCGGAGCGTCGTGATCTCGAACGGCCGGCCGTCGGCCACCGCGGTGACGGTGCCATGGGCGATGCCGGTCGGGACCGCCTTGATACGGGCCTGCTTCAGGAGCTCCATCACGCGCTCGGGCTTGGCATCGGTGGCGATATCGATGTCTCGCACCAATTCCTTGCGGCCGGCGAGCGCCGCCATCAGCGTGTCGCGGACGCAACCGCCGACGAAGCGCGCCTCGGCGCCGCCGGCGGCGAGCGCCGCCATGACGCTTCGCGTCGGCGCCGCCGTCATCCACTCCCTGGGCTCGATGGTGCGCTGCGATTCCACGCCGGACGGTCCCCCGATTTCGGCCGATCCTAGCGACCCCCCGGCCGATCGTCATGGCCGGACTTGAAGTGGCGAGTCCCTAATGCGCCGCGCCGCTCACGATGTCGGCGACGCGCACCAGGATGCGGGCGGTGAAGCCCCAGATGCGACGGCCCTGCCAGGAAATGGTGTAGAGGTCGCGCGCGACGCCGCCGCGCACGACCTCCTCGCGCCGACGGTTGGCAGGATCGCAGACGAACGCGAACGGCACCTCGAAGGCATCGGCGACTTCGAACGCATCCAGCTTGAGCGTGAACGGCGGCCGGATCACCCCGACCACCGGGGTGACGCGGTAGCCGGACACGGTGCCGTGGTCCTCGAGCGCACCAGCGACGGCGATAGCGGACGGCGGGAGGCCGACTTCCTCCTCTGCCTCGCGCAGCGCCGCGGCGACGATGTCGGCGTCCTGTTCCTCCTTGCGTCCGCCGGGGAAGCTGATCTGGCCGCCGTGATCGGCGAGGTGCGCGGTGCGCTGGGTCAGCAGCACGGTCGGGCCGCCCGGCCGGTCGACCAGCCCCACCAACACCGCGGCGCGCGTCAGCGCGAGACCCGGCGCGCCATCTTCTCCGTTCGGGAACGCGACGCCTCTCGCCTTCGCCGCGGCGCGCAGCGCCAGGGCGTATTCGCTGGAGCCGAACACGATCGCCGAATCGGCGACCTTGAGAGCCGCCGCGGCGAGGAACTCCGGCTTGAGGCGGTCGATGACCTCCGGCAACGCGAGCGCGTTCATCGCGGACCGCGCGGAACGTCGAGGGGGAAGAACGCGCCGTCGCTCCAGGCACCGGGCGCGCTTTCCCCGGTGGCGGCCTTTGGTCCGTCCTCGGCCGCGACGGCGAGATCGTAGTACACAGCGCGGCTGAGCCTCGCCTCGAGCCCGTCGTCGAGCACGATGTACGGGCGCGGGTCGCCGTTCGCTCCGGCGCGGACGACGATCGGGTGGCTGGATCCAGCAACGACCTCGGCGCCGATGTTAGTGGTGAAAATCAGCCGCTGCGAGCGGCCATCGCCGTCGCGCCGCATCGCAACGGCCACGAACGGGACATCGTCGACGGCGACGGCGTGGCGTTCATAGGGAGTCACTAGGGCGTAACCGCCGGGATCTTCGCGACGGAGCGCGCGGGCGAACAGCCGCACCATCTCCGGGCGATCGATTCGGCTTCCGCGATAGAACCAGGCGCCGTCCCGAGCGATGCGGAACGGCGCGTCAAGCGGCTTTCCAGCGTCTCCGCCGCCGTTTCCGGCACAGGTAGAAGACTCCGAAGCTGTGGACGGGTTCGATTTGGCGCTCGCGCTCGTCATAATGAACCATCATATAATAAGTGCGTTACTCGACCATCGGCCATATCCGGAGGGTCCATTGATTCCCAACGATCCGCTATCCGTTTCGCCGCTTTCGAGCACCGCCGCCCTCGCCGAGGACGGCACCGAGATCGCCCGCTCCATCGAGGTCGCCGGCCAGCGCATGCGCGCGGTCAAGGACGAGCTTTCGCGCCTCGTCTTCGGCCAGGAAACCGTCATCGAGGAGGTCCTGATCACGCTCCTGTCGGGTGGCCATGCGCTGCTGGTCGGCGTGCCCGGTCTCGCCAAGACGCGGCTGGTGCGCGCCATGGGCGACGTCCTCGGCCTCGACGACAAGCGCGTCCAGTTCACCCCCGACCTGATGCCGGCCGACATCCTCGGCAGCGAAATTCTCGAGGAGCCGACGCCGGGGCGGCGCGCGTTCCGCTTCATCCCCGGCCCGGTGTTCTGCCAACTCCTGATGGCCGACGAGATCAACCGCGCCAGCCCGCGCACGCAATCGGCGCTCCTGCAGGCGATGGAGGAGCGCCAGGTCGCGGTCGGCGGCGAGTCGCGGCCGCTGCCGCACCCCTTCCATGTGCTGGCGACCCAGAACCCGCTCGAGCAGGAGGGAACCTACCCGCTGCCGGAAGCGCAGCTCGATCGCTTCCTGATGCAGATCGACGTGCGCTATCCCGACCGCGACGCCGAGCGCCGGATGCTGGTCACCACCACCGGCCCCGAGGACGCGCGCCCGCGCGCCGTGATGACGGCGGACGAGCTGATCGCCGCCGAACGCCTGGTGCGGCGCCTGCCGGTCGGCGAATCGGTGGTCGAAGCGATCCTGTCGCTCGTGCGCGCCGGCCGTCCCGAAAGCTCGACCGACGATCTCGTCTCCCGCTACGTCGCCTGGGGCCCCGGCCCGCGCGCGAGCCAGGCGCTGATGCTCGCGTCCCGCGCCCGCGCGATGCTCGACGGCCGCCTCGCGCCGTCGGTCGACGACGTCGTCATGCTGGCGCCGCCGATCCTGCGCCACCGCATGGCGCTCGGCTTCGCCGCCCGCGCCGACGGCGTAACCCTCGACGACGTGATCGAGCGCCTCGTCGCGCCTTTCCGCTGACGGAGCCCTCGTGCCGCCGAGTTCCGGGACCCTTCTTCTCCACCGCGCCGAATCGGCGGCCGAGCGCCTGCCGCCGCTCCTGGTCGCGGCCGAGCACGTCGCCGCCGCCGTCGCCATGGGCATCCACGGCCGCCGCCGCGCCGGCCCCGGCGAGACGTTCTGGCAGTTCCGCCCCTACCGCGACGGCGATCCCGCCAGCAGGGTCGACTGGCGCCGTTCGGCCAAGGGCGAGCGGCTGTTCGTCCGCGAGCGCGAATGGGAGGCGGCGCAGACGGTGTGGCTGTGGCGCGACGGCTCGCCGTCGATGGACTACCACTCGAGCAAGAATCGCCCGACCAAGCGCGAGCGCGCCGACGTGCTGCTGCTCGCTTTGGCGCTGCTGCTGGTGCGCGCCGGCGAGCGCGTGGCTCTGCTCGGCGCGTACGAGGGGCCGACGACGAGCCGCGCCGGGATCGAGCGCATGGCGGCAACGCTCGCCGATCACCAGAGCGACATCCGCGGCGTGCCGCCGGCCGAGGGCACGGTGAAGCACGCGCGCTTCGTCGCCTTCGGCGATTTCCTGGAGCCGATCGACGACACCGCCCAACGTCTGCGCGCCCATGCCGGCCGCGGCGTCAAAGGCCATCTCATGCAGGTGCTCGACCCCGCCGAGGAGACGCTGCCGTTCGCCGGCCGCGTCCGCTTCGAGGGACCCGAATCCGAGGGCGAGACCCTGATCGAGCGCGCCGACAGCCTGCGCGGGGCCTACGCGGAGAAGCTCGCGGCGCATCGTGCCGGGCTCGCGCAGGTGTGCGCGCGGCTCGATTACACGTTTGAAACCCACCGCACCGATCAGCCGACGTCGGCGGCGCTGCTGCCGCTGTTCGCCGCGATCGGCGAGCGCACCTGAGAGGGCCGGGAGCGCATGCTCGATCTCGGCTTCATCGCCTTCGCCAATCCGCTGCTGCTCGTGGGCCTCGCGGCACTGCCGCTGCTGTGGTGGCTCCTGCGCGTGACGCCGCCGGCGCCGCGGCACGTGCGATTCCCGCCGATCCGCCTCCTGTTCGGGCTCGAGGCGCGCGAGCGCACGCCGGCGGCGACCCCCTTGTGGCTGATCCTGTTCCGCATGCTGATCGCCGCCCTCGTCATCCTGGCGCTGGCCGAACCGATCCTGTCGCCGAGCGCCGCCCTGCCGGGCGGCGGACCGGTGATTCTCGTCATCGACGACGGCTGGGGTGCCGCGCGCGACTGGGCGGCGCGCAAGAAGGCCGCGAGCGACGTCATCGCCCGCGCCGATCGCTCGGGCCGTCCGGTGGTGCTGATCCCGACCGCTGCGCCGCCGACCGGCGAGGCGCCGTCGCCGGCGAAGCTCGCGCCCGCCGCCGAGGCGAAGGCGGCGCTCGAAGCGCTCGCACCGAAACCCTGGCCGACCGATCGCGCGCGCGTCCTGAAAGCGCTCGAAAGCGGCGGCATCAAAGGCCCCGCCATGACGGTGTGGATCGCCGACGGGATCAAGGGCGACGACGATCAGGCGATGGCCGAGACGCTTCAGCACCTCGGCGGGCTCATCGTCGTGCGCGGCAACGCATCGGACGACGCGCGCCTTCTGGCGGCGCCGCGTGCCGAGCCGAGCGGCCTCACGTTCCAGGTCGCGCGCGCCGACACGGGCGCCCCCGATTCGCTCTGGGTGCGCGCCACCGGCGACGACGGGCGGATGATCTCGCGCGCCCGCGTCGACTTCGCCGCCGACGCGCGGACCGCCGACGGCTCGCTCGACGTGCCGCTCGAGGTCCGCAACCGCATCGCCCGCCTCGCGGTCGAAGGCGAGGACAGCGCGGGGGCCACGGTGCTGCTGGACGAACGCTACCGCCGCCGCGCCGTCGGCATTCCCTCGGCTGCCGCCCGCGAGGCGCAACCGCTCCTCTCCGAGCGCTACTACCTGACGCGCGCCCTGGAGCCGTTCGCCGAGGTGCGCCAGGGCACCGTGACGGCGCTGCTCGGGCAAGGCGTCTCGGTGCTGGCCGTTCCCGATTCCGAAGCGCTGGATCCCGACACGCGCGTGGCGATCCGCACCTGGGTCGAGCAGGGCGGAACGCTGATCCGCTTCGCCGGCCCGCGCCTCGCCGAGCGCGCCGACGAACTCGTGCCGGTCAAGCTCCGCAGCGGCGGCCGCACCCTGGGCGGCGCCCTGTCGTGGTCGGAGCCGGCGAAGCTGGCGCCGTTCGCCCCGGATTCGCCGTTCGCCGGCCTCACCGTCCCCGACGACATCCGCGTCGAGCGCCAGGTGCTGGCCGAGCCGACGCCCGATCTTGCCGCCCACACCTGGGCCCAGCTTGCCGACGGCACGCCCCTGATCACCGCCGACACCCGCGGCAAGGGGCGCATCGTCCTCGTCCACACCACGGCCAACGGCGACTGGTCCAACCTCGCCCTCTCCGGGCTCTTCGTCGAGATGCTGCGCCGCATCGTCGCGCTGTCGGCCGGCACTCCCGAGGTGAGCGGCGCCGCCGCATTGCCGCCCTATCGCATGCTCGACGGCTTCGGCCGTCTGGTGACGCCGCCGCCCGCCGCGCGGCCGATCCAGCCCAGCGCCAAGACCGCCGCCGGCCCGGCTCACCCGCCCGGCCTCTACGGTTCCGACGACGGCTCCTCGCGCTTCGCCTTCAATCTCGCCGATGGCATCGCCGCCCCGGCGTCGCTCGTCGTGCCGCCGGGCGCCGAGGTGCGCGCGCTCAAGGCCGACAGCGAGCAGGCGCTGAAGCCGTCGCTGCTGACGGCGGCGCTGGCGCTCGCGATCGTCGACACCCTGATCGCCCTCCTGCTGCGCGGCCTGATCCCGATGCCGTTCCGCGCCGCGACCCGTGCCGGTGCGGCCGTGCTTTTCGCGGTCGCGCTCGCCGGCAGCGCCCATGCGCAGGCACCGTCTTCGGGCAGCCTCGGCGCGGCCGCCGCCGACAACACCCGGCTCGCCTATGTCCTCACCCACGACAGCAACGCCGACGAAGTCAGCCGCGCCGGGCTCACCGGGCTCACCATGGCGCTCACCCAGCGCACCGCGGTCGAGCCCGACGCGCCGGTCGGCGTCGAGATCGAGCAGGACGAGCTCGCCTTCTTCCCGCTCCTCTACTGGCCGATGACCGACGCGCAGCAGCCGCTGTCGCGCGCGGCGCGCACGCGCATTGAGGCGTTCCTCAAGGGCGGCGGCACCATCGTGTTCGACACCCGCGACCGCCAGCTCGGCACCGACAACGGCCCCGGCGCCGCCAAGCTCGCCGAGATCGCGACCGGCCTCGATCTCCCGCCGTTGACGCCGGTGCCGCCCGACCACATCCTCACCAAGTCGTTCTACCTCCTGCAGGACTTCCCCGGCCGCTGGGCCGGTGGAACGGTGTGGGTCGAAAGCAACGAGACGGCAAGCAACGACGGTGTCTCCTCGATCGTGGTCGGCTCCAACGACTGGGCCGCGGCCTGGGCCCAGGACCGCAACGGCCGGCCGCTCTATCCGGCGGTGCCCGGCGGCGAGCGCCAGCGCGAGATGGCGATACGCTTCGGCATCAATCTCGTCATGTACGTGTTGACCGGCAACTACAAGGCCGATCAGGTCCACGTGCCGGCGATCCTCGAACGGCTCGGCCAGTGAAGGCGATGCGATGAGCGGCTTCACCTCCATCGTCTTCGATCCGTTCCTGCCGCTGTGGGCGAACGTGGCGCTGGGCGCGCTGGCCGCCGCCGCGGTGGTTGCGGCGCTGGTCCTCGGCGCGCGCGGCGGCTGGATTCGCGCACTGGCGCTCGCGGTGCTGTTCGCTTCGCTCCTCAACCCGACGCTGCGCGACGAGGATCGCGAGCCATTGCCGTCGGTGGCGCTGATCGTCAAGGACGACAGCCCGAGCCAAGCGGTCGACGACCGCCGAGCCCAGGCCGAGGCCGCGCGCGCGAAATTGTCGGACGCGCTCAAGAAGCTGCCGGGGATCGAGGTGCGCGAAGTCACCGCACATCCGGGCGGCTCCGATGCCGCCGACGGGACGCGTCTGTTCGCGGCAGCGTCGCAGGCGCTGGCCGATGTGCCGCCAGCCCAGGTCGCGGGCGTCGTCATGATCACCGACGGCCAGGTCCACGACGCGCCGAAGGATGCCGCGGCACTTTCCTACGTCGGCCCGCTTCATGTGCTGCTGACCGGCAGCCGCAACGAGCGTGACCGCCGCCTCGTCGTCGAGCGGGCGCCGGGCTACGGCATCGTCGGCCAAGACACGACGCTGACGGTCCGGGTCGAGGACCAGCCCGAAGCGCTGACGAAGGGGCCGATTCGGATCGACGTCTCGATCGACGGCGAGCCGCTGACGCAGCAGCAGGTCGCGCCCGGCCAGCCGCAGCAGATCACCGTGCCGATCCGCCACGGCGGCGCCAACGTCGTCGAGATCGCCACCGACGTGGTGCCGAACGAGATCACGCCGATCAACAACCGCGCCGCGGTGGTGATCGAGGGCGTGCGCGACCGCCTGAAGGTGCTGCTGATCTCCGGCATGCCGCACAACGGCGAGCGGGTGTGGCGCAACCTCCTCAAGGCCGATCCCTCGGTCGACCTCGTCCACTTCACCATCCTGCGGCCGCCCGAGAAGCAGGACGGCACGCCGGTGCGCGAGCTGTCGCTGATCGCCTTCCCGACCCGCGAGCTGTTCGAGGAGAAGCTGTCGACGTTCGACTTGGTGATCTTCGACCGCTATCACCGCCGCGGCATCCTGCCGACCGCCTACCTCGAGAACGTGGTCCGCTATGTCGAGAACGGCGGCGCGGTGCTCGAAGCCGGCGGACCCGGCCTCGCCAGCCCGAACGGGCTCTACAACACGCCTTTGAAGGCCGTGCTGCCGCTGGTGCCGTCGGGGCGCATGATCGAGCAGCCGTTCAAGCCCGAGGTCACGGCGATCGGCCGCCGCCATCCCGTGACCGCGGGGTTGCCCGGCGCGGGCGGCCCGCAAGGCCAGGAACCGACCTGGAGTCATTGGTTCCGTCTCGCCGATTCCAATGTGCGCGAAGGCCAGGTGCTGATGGAGGGAGCCGACGGAAAGCCGCTTCTCGTCCTCGACCGCGTCGGCAAGGGCCGCGTCGCCGAATTGGCGTCGGATCAGATTTGGCTGTGGGCGCGCGGCTTCGAGGGCGGCGGGCCGCAGGCCGAGTTGCTGCGCCGTCTCGCCCACTGGCTGATGAAGGAACCGAGCCTCGAGGAGGAGGATCTCCGCGCCGAGGCCCACGGCAGCAACATCACGGTGACTCGCGTGAGTCTGTCGAACGACCCGGTCACGGTCACCGTGCGCACGCCGTCGGGCCAGGAACGCTCCATCGCACTCCAGCCGCAGGATGATGACGGTCCGGCCCAGACGACGATCGGCGCCGACGAGCCCGGCGTGTGGCGCTTCAGCGACGGCACGCATACGGCGGTCGCGGTGGTCGGCGCCGAGCTCGCCAAGGAGCTCGCCGACGTGCGCGCGACCGATTCCGTGCTGGCGCCGCTGGTGAAGGCGAAAGGCGGCGCGATCGACTGGATTTCCGACGGCGTACCCGAGCCGCGCCTGTCGCGTCCCGGCCAGACCGCCGCGGGACGCGGCTGGATCGGCTTCGCAGCCGGCGCCGATTACGTCGTCAAAGGGGTCCACGAGATTCCGCTGCTGCCGGCGCTCCTGGCGGTGCTCGCGGTGCTCGGCGCGCTCGCCGGCGCCTGGGCGCGCGAGTCGCGCTAGTCCGCCAGATCGAATTCCGCCACCACCGGCGCGTGTAAAAAAGCGGCCTCTCCCGAAGGAGAGGCCGTTTTGGTTGCGAAGCTCTTAAGCGAGTGGCTCAGCGCGGCTTGCAGCGCACGTCGAGCACGGCGACTTTGCCGGCCTCGACCTGCTTGATGGCGCGCTTCAAGGCCGGCGCCAGGTCGTCCGGATCCTCGATCGGGCCTTCCGACCAGCAGCCGTAGCCGCGGGCGAGATCCGAGAAGTTCACCTCGGGATTGTTCGTCGTCGTGCCGATCCAGGCGTTCTCCGGCGGCCGGCCGCGCATCTTGGCGACCTCGCCCTGATGCTCCTCGTCGTTGTACCAGGAGAGATTGTTGTTGATAAGGACCAGCAGCGGCACCTTGTTGTGAACCGCCGTCCACAGCGCGCCCGCCGACATCTGAAAGTCGCCGTCGCCGACGATCGCCACCGCGAACTGGCCGCGGTCGCGCGCGGCGAACGCCGCGCCCACCATGGCGCCCGGTCCATGGCCGACGCCGCCGCCGCCGGAGTGACCGACGAACTCGCCGCCGCCGTTGAACTCCCAGATGCCGACCGGCCAGTTGCGGTGATTGCGCAAGGTCAGGAACCATGGCTTGTTCTTCACCGCCGCCCACAGCTCGCCGATCAAGCGATGCGGCGACAGCGGCTTCTCGTTCCAGCGCTCCTTGATCGCCTTCTGCTGGCGGGCGAACAGCTCGGCATGGCGCTTGGCAACCGTCTTGGCGCGCGCCTCGAACTTCTTCTTGAGCGCCGGATTCTTGGCGATGCGGGCTTTGACCGCCGCGACGAGCTGCTCCAGACCGATGACCGGGTCGGCGAGAAGCTGCAACGTCGTCGGCGCGACCATGCCGCCGAGACGGCCCCACGAGCGGATCGCCAGATCGTTCTGCGACAGGTCGATCAGCTTGCGGCTGCCGGCGCCGCCGCCGGTCACGCCGCGCACGCGCGACGAATAGGCATCGACGGTGTTGGAGAGGTCGAACATGTCGACGCCGAGAATGACGTCGGCCTCGCCCATCGCCTTGTTGTCGCCGGTCAGGTTGTGTGGGTGACGCGACGGGAAGCAGACGAAGCCGCGATCGTCCTGGTACATGCAGCCGAGTGCCTCGACCAGGGCGACGAGGGGCTTGGTCGCCTCGGCGTTGAAGCCGATGCGGTTCGCCGTGACCATCGGGTTCTTGGCATCGAGGAGGATCTCGACGGCTTCTTCCAGCGCCTCGGGATTGGCACCCGACGGCGGCGCCGGCTGATAGTAGCCGGCGGAGACGTCGGGGATGTCGAGCGCCCGCTCGAGCTTCTCTTCCTGAAGGCCGGCGTCGACCGAGACGTAGACGGGCCCTTGCGGCCCGGTCTGGGCGATCTTGTTGGCGCGGATGATGCCGTCGAGCACGCCCTCGACCGTCGTCGCCTCGTCGTCCCACTTCACGAACGGACGCACCAGTTCGCCCTGGACGTTGGCCGAGTGGAGATAGTCGATGGCGCGGCGCAACTTCGGATCCGACGGACCCGATCCGCCGAGCACGACGACCGGCGCACGTGCGCACCAGGCATCGTAGACGCCCATGACGCCGTGCATCAGGCCGACAAGATCGTGGAGGATGACCAGCGAGGAGCGGCCCATGGCGTTGGCATAGCCGTGGCCCATATGGACGGCGATGTCCTCGTGGCTGCACAGCACGGCGAGCGGCTTTTCGTTGCCGTTGTAGTTGATCAGCGAATCGTGGAGACCGCGGTAGCTCGAGCCGGGGTTGAGGAACGCATACTTGAAGCCGAGGCCGCGCAGCACCTCCGCCATTGCGTCGGAGCCGTACTCGGGCGTGTTGCGGCGCGCCTTCAGCTTCACCGGCCGGTCGACGGCGGGTGCGGCTTTCGGCGGACGGGCGGAGGCAGGCTTCTTCGGCATGGGGCGCTCGCTGGGTTGCGGTGGGATGGAGAGGACGCGCGGCCGGGAGGAACCGCGAAAGCGGGCGTCCTAGGTAGCATTCGCGGCAGCGGCCGGTCAAACCGTGGCGCGCGCCGGGCTCCTCGGGGCCTTGTTTCATCGCACCCTCGACGCTACTGTCCGAAACCGCTCGGCGACATCATCCGCCCACCCAGGACAAAGCCCGTGACTCAGTCGACCCTGCCCGCTCTGGCCTCCATCGAGGACGTGGTCGCCGACGCCCAGAAGGGCCGCATGTTCATCCTGGTCGACGACGAGGGCCGCGAGAACGAAGGCGATCTCGTGATTCCGGCGGAAAAGGCCAATGCCGAGGCGGTCAACTTCATGGCCAAGCACGGTCGCGGGCTGATCTGCCTGTCGCTGACCAAGGAACGGTCGGATACGCTCGGCCTGTCGCCGATGGCGATGCGCAACGAATCGCGGCATCAGACCGCGTTCACCGTTTCGATCGAGGCCAAGGAGGGCGTCACCACCGGCATCTCCGCTGCCGACCGCGCCCGCACCATCGCCGTCGCCATCGACCCGGCCAAGGGCGCCGGCGACATCGTCACCCCGGGGCACATCTTTCCGCTCGTCGCCCAGCCGGGCGGCGTCCTGATGCGCGCCGGCCATACCGAGGCCGCGGTCGACATCGCCCGCCTCGCCGGCATGAACCCGTCGGGCGTGATCTGCGAGATCATGAACGACGACGGCACGATGGCGCGGCTCCCCGACCTGATCGGGTTCGCCCAGCGCCACGGCCTCAAGGTCGGCACCATCGCCGACCTCATCGCCTACCGCCGCCGCAAGGAAAAGCTGATCGAGGTGGTCGCGGAGACGACCCTCGAAAGTCGCTTCGGCGGCGTCTTCAAGGTCAAGGTCTACGCCAACAAGGTCGCCTACGCCGAGCACATCGCGCTGGTCTACGGCGACGTCGCGGGCGACGAGCCGGTGCTGGTGCGCATGCATGCGGTCAACCTGCTGGCCGATGCCCTGGGCGACATCACCCCCGGCCAGTTCTTCGGCGGCGAGACGCGCGCGCGCGGCGGCGAGCTCGAAGCCTCGATGCGCATGATCGCCCAGCGCGGCCGCGGCGTCATCGTCCTCATCCGCGAGCCGACGCCGACGACCATCTCGCGCTTCATCAAGGAGCGCGACGGCGTCGCCATGAGAAAGCCGATCGCGGAGCTCCGCCAGTACGGCCTCGGCGCGCAGATCCTTCTCGATCTCGGCGTGAAGAACATGGTGCTGCTGTCCAACTCGCGGCGCACCATCGTCGGTCTCAACGGCTACGGCATCACGTTGGTGGGCCAGGAGCCGATTCCGGTTTCCGAGTGACGGACTAAGCCCCACCTCCCGACTCGGTCTTTGCTTTTATTTTCGCGTCTTTTCGTCAACGCCCCGTTGCGCGGGCGCGGGAAAGTCCGTAAAAATTTAATGGTCAAATGAAGCTTCGGCCCGAGCGTCTCGCCTCGGGGCAACGGAGGCTTTACCGTCGAGGGGAGGCGTTCGCGGCCCCCGCGTCCGATGCGCATCGGACGGGCTGCGGTTGCTCGCTCCTGCGCCTCGCCGGATCGCGGAACGCACAACAACAAGGTTGATTCATGGCCCGCACGAATTCCTCTCCGGCGAAGCGCAAGCCCGCCAAAGCCGCGTCGAAAATCGCCGCGAAGAAGAAGACAAGCTCGACAAAGTCGATTGCCGCGAAGCCCGTCAGGAAAACCACGTCCTTCGTCACGCTGTTCGACATGAAGATCGAGGTCGAGCGGCGCGGCAAGGGGCGCCCGCTGGTGCTGATCCCCGGCGAGGAAGCCCTCGAAGCCGAGATGCCGTTCATCGACGAGCTGGCGCGCAAATACGAGGTCATCATTCCCTGGATGCCGGGCTTCGGCCGCTCGGAGCGGCCCGACTGGGTCGAGAACATGGACGATGTCGCCTACGTTTTCCTCGACCTCCTCGACAAGCTGAAGCTCAAGGACGTGACTCTCGTCGGCTTTTCGCTCGGCGGCTGGATCGCCGCCGAGATGGCGATCAAGAACACGGCCCGCATCAAGAAGCTGGTGCTGGTCGATGCCTACGGCATCAAGATCGGCGACAAGTATGCGCGCGATATCGCCGATATCTGGTTCCTGGCGCCGGAGAAGGTGCTGGAACTCAAGTACGTCGACACCAAGCACGGCACCTTCGACTACCCGTCGATGCCCGATGCGAAGCTCGAGGTCATCGCCCGCAACCGCGAGACGACGGCGCGCCTGTGCTGGGAGCCCTACATGCACCACCCGCGGCTCCGCCGCCGGCTGCACCGCATCGGCGTGCCGACGCTCGTGCTGTGGGGCGAGAAGGACGGCATCGTCAACACCGCCTACGGCAAGGCCTACGCCAAGGCGATTCCGGGGGCGAAGTTCGTCGCCATCCCGAAGGCCGCCCACTTTCCCCATGTCGAGGCGCCGGAGCGCTTCATGAAGGAGCTTTCCAGCTTCATCCGCTGAGGTTCGACCACCCCTTATCCAAGCAAGCCGAAGGAGCGCCGCCCATGGACGCCTGGCACTTTACCGAAATGCCCTACCCGCACCTCCCGGATCTCAAGACGATTCCGGGCATCCGCGTCACGCTGCCGAACAAGCATGTCGACCCGCAGGTCGCGCACGATCTCTACAATCGCTATCTCGACGAGCACATGCTGGCCGACGAGCTCGGACTCAACTGCATGTTGAACGAGCATCATCAGACCGCGACCTGCCTCGACGTGGCGGCGCCGCTCTCCGCCGCCATCCTCGCCCGCCAGACCAAGAAGGCGCGCATCTGCATCCTCGGCAACCCGATCGCCAACCGCGCCAATCCGATCCGCATCGCCGAGGAAATGGCGATGATCGACTGCATCTCGGGCGGCCGGCTCGATGCCGGCTTCGTCCGCGGCGTCCCCTACGAGGTGTTCGGTTCCAACTCCAATCCGACCCAGACGCTGGAGCGTCTGTGGGAAGGCATCGAGCTGGTGAAGCTCGCCTGGACCAATCACGAGGGCCCGGTCAACTTCGAGGGCAAGTTCTGGCACAAGCGCGCCATCAACATCTGGCCGCGCCCGTTCCAGCAACCGCATCCGCCGATCTGGATCACCGGCTCGTCGGACAAGGAGAACATCAAGAAGACCGCCCGCCACGGCTTCACCTTCGCCATGTTCCTGCAGCCGCACGAGAAGGTGCGCGAGATGTTCGACGCCTTCCGCGAGGATTCGCC